>WNFI01040182.1_pt1 | contig 10074 bp, 11 predicted proteins | sample 5400471 | NCBI WGS metagenome assembly WNFI01 (sample SAMN13153348, study PRJNA577476) | soil metagenome | isolation source: 100 cm saprolite on Douglas fir-dominated hillslope | place: USA:California | collected 2013-09-17
AGGAACACGGCCAGGAACAGGAGGACGCCGCTGACCGCCGCCAGCTTGAATCCGCGGTCCAGCCAGGTGCGATAGCGGTCCGCGGCGTTCGCCGCGTTCGCCGGAGGGGAGATCTCGGCCAGCGCGACCGGCAATACGGCCCAGGCGGCGAGGACCAGGGCAGCGCCGATGAACGCGAACGCGGGGAGGGTGCCCGTGTACAGCACGAAGCCGAAGAGGAGCTGATCGAGGAATTCCCAGGCCATCTCCGGCGCGCACGTCCCGTAAGCGGGCCAGGGCAGCCACGGCGCGTACGGGATGTCGGGCACGAGCCGCTCGCGCATGGCGAAGAGTCCGGCCCACGCCGTCAGCGTGAGCACGAGGAAGGCGCCGGTGGCGATCGACAAGGCGAGGCGCACGGTACCCGTGGCGCGGGCGGCGCCATGACGGTCGCCGGCGCTGGACCTCGCGAGCACGAACCCGAGCGGCGTGGCGAGCAGGGTCAGGACGAAGATCACCGCGAAACAGAAGGTCAGGAGGACGACGCCGACCTCGGCGACGACGAGGCCCGCGGTCACGACGCCCACCTGCGTGTTCGCGGCGTGCCAGAGCCGCCACCAGAGAACGGCGGCGAGCCCTCGAAGGACAGGAGCGGCCACTGGGCGACATGCGGGAGAGGCAGCCCGGAGACGGAAAGGACGGCTGCCGCGCAGGCGACGATCAGGAGCAGCGGTGGCACGGCCCAGGCCCATGACTGCGCGCGGCGGGCGGCCACGAACAGGCCGAGTCCGAGGAGGGCGAGGGCGAGTCCGGCCAGGACGAGGAGGGCGACGGGCGGACGCCACCGGTCGGAGACAAGACCCGGAACGGCGGTCAGCGCGATCGCGAACAAGAGGAGGTTCAGCGCGGGCACGGGCTCGGTCAGCACCGAAACCGCGGTCGACACCAGCCGCGCGTAGAGCCGCCATCCCCACGTGGCCCCGTTCGCGCGGCAGGCGTGGTCGGCACTCTGATGCCCGAGACGCCCGAGGTGGAAGATGATCTGGTACAGCTCGCCGAAGATCTGCAGCGCGCCCTTGCCCAGGCGTGACAGGTCCGCCCAGTACACCTCGTGGACGTCCACCACGATGTCCGGCTCTCCCGACTCCCCGGCCCGCGAGGTCGTCACGCGCACGGTGTCGTAGACGGCGTCCCGCGGTTCGACCTCGTAGTGTTCGAGCTGGCGGCGCATGAACGCCTGGCCGAAGCCGCCCTGATTCGCGGCGAGGGTGAGAGCCGGCGGAGGACGGTCCCGCCCGGTCCGAACCACCGGTGCGCGCGGATCCACCGGGACCCTCTCCACGCGCAGGGCGAGCCGCTTCACCTCGCTCGGCGAGTACGCGCCGCGCCGCACGAGGAGATCGGCTATCGCTGCCGCGGACTCGCCCGGCGCCTGATCGGCGACACCATGGACCGCGACCACGGCGACGCGCGTGGGAGGGGTAGAGGCTGCGCTCGCGTTCGGTACCGGCACGACGGTGCCTGTCTATACACCAATTTGGCCCTTCACGCCGCCCCGCCGTGCGGCTAGAGTAGTCGCGATACGCGAGGAGCCACGCGCATGCCCTTGATCGATCCCGGAAAGAAAGCGCCCGCCTTCACCTTGAAGGACCAGAGCGGTAAGACCCACAAGCTCTCGGAATACGCCGGCCGGCCCGTGATCCTCTACTTCTATCCGAAGGACGACACCCCCGGCTGCACCAAGGAGGCCTGCTCGTTCCGCGACAACCTGCCGCGCTTCAAGACGAGCAAGGCCGCCATCCTCGGCGTCAGCATCCTGGACGAAGCGAGCAAGGCGAAGTTCGCGAAGAAGTACGACCTGAACTTTCCCCTCCTCGCCGACGCTGAGCACGAGGTCGCGGACAAGTACGGCGTCTGGCAGGAGAAGTCGAACTACGGCAAGAAGTACATGGGCATCGCGCGCACGACGTACCTCATCGGCGCGGACGGGAAGGTGCAGAAGCGCTGGGACAACGTCAAGGTGGACGGGCACACGGAGGACGTGCTAGGGGAGCTGGGGTAAGCAACAGCAAACAACGGATCGATCGACGCGGTTAGCAGGATAGAGGCTGTGGGTCAGATCGGCGGTCAGCTTTTGAACATCTGTTCCACGAGCCCGGGTAACGCCTCAAGAAGCGCCACCTGCGCCGGATTGATTCGTCGTCTCGCTTCCTGCAGCGCGAACCACTGCGCCTGATCCACCTCAGGGTACTCGCGCCACATCCCCGACCGGGCAGGCCATTCCATCTTGAACGTGTTGCTTCGAATCGTCTCGGGCGCGCAGTCGCCTTCGAACGCCCAGGCGTGAACGACCTTGCCGCTCTTCTGCTTGACGTGGCCGAGCGCGTGGAACGGACCCGCGGGACGGATCCCCGTCTCCTCCTCGAACTCGCGCCGCGCGGTGGCCAGCTCGTCCTCGCCGTCCTCGAGCTCGCCCTTAGGGATCGTCCAGGCGCCGAGATCCTTCTTCGCCCAGAACGGGCCGCCGGGATGGACGAGCAGGACCTCGGGCCCGCTTTCCCGCCGTCGGAACATCAAGAGGCCCGCGCTGGTGCGAGGCATGCCCCAACAGTACGCCAGCTCGCCGCATAATCCCGGCGTGCGCGTCCTGCACCTGACCGACCGGCTGACCGACCGGGGCGGCGCCCATCGCCACCTGCTGTCGATCACGAGGGCGCTGGCCGAGCGTGGTCACGACGTCCACATCGCCGCGGGCGCCGCCTGTGGCCCGACCGAGGACGTGCCGGCCACGATCCACGAGCTTCCAGGCCTGGAGTCGCGCATTGCGCGGCCGGTGGCGCTGGATCCGCTCCTGGACCGTCTCGCCCCGGACGTGCTCCATGTCCACACGGTCGTGAATCCGATCGTGTTGCAACAAGCGGCCGCGCTCGGCGCCGTGTTCACCGTCCAGGACCACCGGAGCTTCTGCCCGGCCCGCGGCAAGTGGACGGCCAAGGGCGAGGTCTGCGGGGTGGCCCTCGCGCCCGCCGCGTGTGGAGACTGCTTCGACGACCGTGCCTACTACGACGAGATGATGGCGCTCACCCAGGCCCGCCTTCTCGCGATTCAGGGGCCGAGCCTCATCGTCCTCTCCGAGTACATGCGGGGCGAGCTGGTGCGCGCCGGCCTCGCGGCCGAGCGCATTGCCGTCGTGCCCCCGTTCGTCGACTTCGCGACGGACGCCGCGCGGGTGGAGCCCGACGGGCCGCCCTGCGTCCTCTTCGTGGGGCGGCTGGTCGAGGCCAAGGGCCCGCTCGATGCCGTCGCGGCGTGGCGGCAATCCGGGGTCGCGCTCCCCCTCGTCGTCGCCGGCACGGGTCCGCTGCGCGACCAGGTCGAGGCCGCCGGCGCGGAGGTGCGGGGATGGATTCCCCACGAGCGCCTGCCGCGCCTCTTGCGTCGGGCCCGCGCCCTGCTGATGCCGTCGCGCTGGCAGGAGCCGTTCGGGATCGCCGGCCTGGAGGCGCTGAGCCTTGGCGTGCCCGTGGTCGCGTGGGACTCCGGTGGGATCCGCGAGTGGCACCCGGGCCCTCTCGTCGCGTGGGGGGACGTCGGCGGCCTCGCTTCCGCGGGCGAGCTCCGCGCCTGGCTCGAGAAGGCCCACGACTCCGTCTCCGAGCTGTGGATCGGCTTCTTCAACCAGCGCTCCGGCCAGACGGGCATCTCCTACAGGGAGGCCCTCGACGAGGCACTCTGCTTCGGCTGGATCGACGGCGTGCGCAAGACCGTGGACGAGGGCCGCTACGTCCAGCGCTTCACGCCGCGCAAGGCGCGCAGCAACTGGAGCCTCGTCAACATCAAGCGCGTGCGCGAGCTGAAGGCACTCGGGCGGGTGTGCGCGCCTGGCCTCGCCGCGTTCGAGCGGCGCGACGAGAAGCGGGCGAGCGTCCAGTCGTTCGAGCGCGCGAACGCGACACTGAGCGGTGCCCTCGAGCGCCAGTTCCGCGCGAACGCGCGCGCCTGGGCCTTCTTCCAGTCGCAGCCCCCCGGGTATCGGCGCCTCACCACCTTTTTTGTGATGAGCGCGAAGAAGGACGAGACGCGCCTCGAGCGGCTGGCCACCCTGATCACGCTCTGCGCGAAAGGCCGGCGGCTTCCCGGGCTCGACCGCGCGCCGCGTCCTTCGAAGGCGAAGAAGTGAGTCACCGGTCCGGCCCGGGCAGTGGCGCCCGCGACGATTCGAGGTTATGAATGACGGCGTGAACCGGCGCCTCGCGACCCTCGTCCTCCTCTTCCTCGTCTCATTGATCCCGAGTTGCCGCAAACCGGCCACCGAGAGCCTGGGCCCCTCGCAGGCCGTGGCCCAGGGCAGCACGGCCCCGTCGCCGGAGCCCTCGCCGACGGCCACGCCGCCTCCCGTCGCACCCCAGGACCAGCCGGAGCCCGAGCCCTCGCCGGACTGCATCCACGACTCGGACCACAGCGTGGATTCGGTGTCGCTAGCCATCTACTTCCTGGAGTGCAACGGAGAGCGCATCCCGGGATCGAAAGACATGACGCAGGTGCCCGTCGGATGCCGGATCCATTTCAACGCGACGCCGCGCGACGGCATCGGCGCGCCGACGTGCAGCCGGACCTGGCCGATCTGGCAGGTCGGTCCCGAGGAGCTGGTGGCCGGCAACGGCGGCCAGACGTTCACGCCCGCCTACACCACGAAGGCGCCCGGCCAGATGGCCGCGCGCTGCATCGTCGACGGCGTGCGTTCGGGCTGGATCGTCCTCCAGATCACCGAGCACTGACGGCACCCGGAGGTCCGATGCCCATCCCCCGATGGATTGCGACGGCCGTCCTGCTGGCGGCGCTGGCCGCGCCCGGCGCGCGGCCCGCGTCCGCGGCCGACGTCCCCTCGCCTTCGCAGTTCCTCGGCTTCACGGTGGGCGCGGACCGGACGCTGGCCGACTACCGCCAGATCGCGTCCTACTTCCACGCGCTCGACGCCGCCTCGCCCCGCGTCGCCGTCCAGGTCCTCGGCAAGACCACGCGCGGCGAGGACATGCTCATGGCCGTCATCTCGTCCGAGGCCAACCTCAAGAACCTGGCCCGCCTGAAGGAGATCGCGCGCAGAGTCGCCGACCCGCGCGGTCTCTCCGACGCGGAGATGGCCGGCCTGGTCGAGGAAGGACGGGCGATCGTCCTCGTGACCTGCAACATCCACGCGTCCGAGATCGGCTCGTCGCAGATGGCGATGGAATGGGCCTACGCGCTCGCCACCGCGCAGGACGCGGAGACACGGCGCCGCCTGGACGAGGTCGTGGTCTTGCTCGTGCCGTCGCTCAACCCCGACGGCCAGATCATGGAGACGGAGTGGTATCGGAAGAACCTGGGCACCGCCTACGAGGGCGGCCGCATGCCCTGGATCTACCACCACTACGTCGGGCACGACAACAACCGCGACTGGTTCATGCTCACGCAGAAGGAGACCCAGGCCCTCAACCGCGCGGTCTACCACGAGTGGTTCCCCCAGGTCTGGCTGGACGAGCACCAGATGGGCACGACCGGCCCGCGCATTTTCACGCCGCCCTACGCGGATCCCATCGATCCCGATATCCATCCCCTGATCTGGCGCGAGGTGAACCTCATCGGCACCACGATGGCGCTCCGCCTGGAGCAGCAGGGCAAGAGCGGCGTCATCCACAGCTATCAATACGACGGGTACTGGCCGGGGGGCACGCGCACGACCGGTTACTGGAAGAACATCTCGGGCCTGCTGACGGAGGTCGCCTCCGCGCGTCTGGCCACTCCGGTCCGCATCGAGCCCGGAGAGCTCGCGGGCCGCGCGAAGGGCCTCGTCGAGTACGGCCCCCAGGCCAACTTCCCCAATCCCTGGCCGGGCGGCTGGTGGCGGCTGCGCGACATCATGGACTACGAGCGGATCATCTCTGACGCGCTGCTCGAGTCGTCCGCGACCTACCGCCGCGACTTCCTCCGCGACGCGGTCGCGCGCGCCCGGGCCGCGGTCGCCACGGTCGCGCCGAGCGACGGGTTCCGCATCCCCTCCTCCCAGCGTGATCGCGCCAGCGCGCATCGACTGGCCGCGCTCATGGTCGCGCACGGCGTGGACGTGAAGCAGGCGGCCGGTGGCGACGTCTGGATCCCGCTCGCTCAGCCCTACGGCCGGTTCGTGAGCGAGATGCTCACGACCCAGCGCTATCCGGAGGTCAAGCTGCAGGCCGGACGGGACATCGTGCGCCCCTACGACGTCGCCGCGTGGTCGCTGCCCCTCATGATGGGCGTGACCGTCGAGCGCGGAACCCTGCCCGACCGGCTGACCGCGTACGCTCCCGCCCCCGCCTCCCCGCCCGTGGAGGGCGCGGCCTTCGCGCTCATCCCGAGCAGTCCCGAGCCGGCCAAGGTCGTGTCGGCGGCGGTCCGTGCCGGCAAGGCCTGGATCGCGCGCGAACCCGTGACGGGCGAACGCGCCTGGCCCGCGGGCACCGTCTTCATGGACACGGCCGCGGCGCGCGCGGCGGCGAGCAAGGCCGAGCCCGGCGTGACCTGGACGGCGGTGGGGGGTGTGCCCAAGGGCGTGATCCCGCTGGCCCCGCCGCGCGTCGGGCTGTACAAGTCCTGGGCCGCCACCAACGACGAGGGCTGGACGCGCTTCCTGCTGGAGCAGTACGGCTTCGAGCCCCGCACGCTCGACAACGCCGCCATCCGCGCGGGCAACCTCGCGGCCACCCTCGACGTGATCGTGCTGCCGGACGAGTCCCGCGACGTGATCGCCACCGGGAAGCCCAAGCGCGAAGAGGGCGATCTCCGCGCCGCCGCCGATCTCCCCCCCGAATACACGGGCGGCCTGGAGAAGGAAGGCGCGGCCGCCCTGCGCGACTTCGTGAAGGCGGGCGGCACCCTGGTCGCCCTCTCCGCCGCGACCGAGTACGCGATCGAGGAGCTGAGCCTGCCCGTGCGCAACGCGCTGGCCCGCGTCCGCGCGGACGAGTTCCTGGTTCCGGGGTCGCTGCTGCGCGTGCGCGTGGCGCGCGGACATCCCGTGACCTACGGGCTGGCCGAAGAGGCGGCCATCTTCCAGGACAAGCCGATCGCTTTCGAGACGACCGCGCCCGGGCCGGAGACCGATCGCTGGGTGCTCGCCTCCTATCCCGACGACCGGCGGGACGTCCTCCTCTCCGGGTTCGTCCAGGGCGAGGATCGGCTGGAGCGGCGCGCGGCCGCGGTCGCCCTCACCCAGGGGAAGGGCAAGGTCGTCCTGCTGGGCTTCCGGCCGCAGCACCGCGCGCAGACGCCCGGAACGTATCCCTTCCTCTTCAACGCCCTCTGGTGGTCGGTGACGAGGTAGCGGATGGAACTCACTCCGCCCGCGTCACGTGCGCCTTCCGGACGGCCCGGCGACGACGAGTTCGCGGCCTATGCCAAGCCCGACATCGACCTCGTCGTCGGAGACGACGCGATCGCGGCCCTGACCGCGCAGCGGCGACAGACCGTCCTGCTCGTCGAGTCCCTGGACGAGCAGCGTGTCCGCGGCCTCACTTACTCGCCCGGCAAGTGGACGCTGAAGGAAGTCCTCGGTCACATCGCCGACGACGAGCGCATCTACGCCTATCGCGCGCTGTGCATCGCGCGCGGCGACGCCGCGCCGCTGCCCTCGTTCGACGAGATCCGATACGTCGCGGCCGCGGGATTCGAGACGCGATCGCTGTTCAGCCTGCTGGGCGAGTATCGCGCGGTGCGGCAGGCCACGCTCGCCCTGCTGGGCGGGTTCCCCGCGGAGGCCTGGCGCCGCCGCGGCGTGGTCAGCGACTACACCACCTCCGTGCGCGGCCTCGCCTTCCACATCGCGGGGCACGAGCTGCGGCACATCCGGTCCCTGCGCGAGAAGTACCTGCGCTAGCGCCCGCCCGGCCGCGGCTCCTGTACAGTGGATTCATGCCCGCGCTCCCCCTGAAGCCGACACGCCGGAACGAGCAGCACCGCTGCTCCCACTGCGGCTCGCGGTTCGAGGTCTGGCACGCCGCCGATCCGCTCGAGGCCTACGTGACGGTCGAGGTCCGCTGTCCCTGCTGCCAGGCCCAGACCCCGGTCTCGCTTCCGCGCGGGGCGGAGAAGGACCTGCGCGTCGACAACCTCCCCGGCACGGAGCCGGAGACCGGCACCAGCGGCTGATCGCCGCGAGCGGGATCTATACTTCCGGCCCGTGGATTTCGTCGGAGTGGACGGCTGCCGCGCCGGTTGGATCGCGATCGCGCTCACGGAGTCGGGCGCGCATTCGCACCTCGTCGCGCCGACCATTGCCGACGTCGCGCGGCGCCATCCCACCGCCCTCGTGCTGGTGGACGTGCCGATCGGCCTGCGTGACTGCGAGCGCGACGAGCGGCAGTGCGACCTGGAAGCGCGGGCCACGCTGGGGCCGCGCGGCGCTTCGGTGTTCCCGGCGCCGTGCCGGTCGGCGCTCGCGCTGACCAGCTATCCCGCCGCCTCCGCCGAGAACCGCCGGCGCACCGGCCGCCGGCTTTCCAAGCAGTCCTTCAGCATCGCGCCGCGGATCCTCGACGTCGAGCAGTACCTGCGCCAGTCGTGGGCCTCGGGCCCCGTCATCCGCGAGATGCATCCCGAGGTCTGCTTCTGGGGCCTCACCGCGCGCCCGATGCGGCACGCGAAGCGGACCGCGGAAGGCGCGGCCGAGCGAATCGCGGTGCTGGCCCGCCATCTTCCGGCGGCAGCCGCCATCGTGGACGAGGTGACGAGCGCGCATCGAAAGAGCGCGCTGCGGCCGGACGACGTCATCGACGCGCTCGTCGGCGCGGTGACGGCGCGCCTCGGTGCCGAGAGGCTGCGGACGCTGCCCGCGACACCCGAGCACGACAGCAAGGGCCTGCGCATGGAGATCGTGTACGCGGTCTGAGCGATGCTGACGCCCGCGCAGGTGCTGGCGCGCATCCGCCGCATATGCCTGGCCCTGCCCGAGGCCACGGAGAAGGAGGCCTGGGGCGCGCCGACGTTCCGCGTCCGCGACCGCATCTTCGTGATGTTCGTGAACAACCATCACGGCGACGGCCGGCTGGCGATCTGGTGCAACGCGGACCGGGACGCGCAGGTCGCGCTCGTGGACGCCGATCCGCGGCGCTTCTTCGTCCCTCCCTACGTCGGGCCGCGCGGATGGATCGGCATCCGGCTCGACCGCCGTCCCAACTGGGCGGTCGTGGCCGCGCTCATCGAAGGGGGCCACCGGAAGGTCACTCCCGCTCGCCGCCGCCGCGCGGCGGCGTCGAAGACGCGCGCATGACGGGCGGGCGGGCATCCGGCGGTGCCCGGCGCCCGCGAGCACTGGCCCTGATCGCGGCGTTCCGGGTCGCGAAGGCTCTCGTGCTGGTAGCGGTCGCGCTGGGCGCGCTTCGCCTTCTCAACCGCGAGGTCGCGGCCCGGGCCCAGGACTGGCTCGCGGCATTGCCCTTCGTGGCCAGGCATCCCCTGGTGGAGAAGGCAGCCTCGAAGGTCACGGGCGCTTCGCACGCCCACCTGGAGATCGTGGCGGCGGTGGCTCTCGCCTACGCTGCGCTGTTCGCGACCGAGGGCGTCGGCCTGTGGTCTCAGCGGGTCTGGGCCGAGTACCTGACGATCGTCGCCACCACGTCGTTCATTCCCTTCGAGGTGTACGAGCTGACGCGCCGCTTCACGCCGATCCGGCTCGGCGCGATCGTGGTGAACGTGGCCATCGTGGGCTATCTCGTGATCCGGCGCGTGCGGGCCGGTCGGGGCGAGGGTGGTCGGCGCTAGCGTTCGCTCCCTGCCCGTCAACGCGTTGTCAGAGAATCGTCACCCGGTTGATCCTGCCCTGCGGCATTTATCGACTATCCCGAACTGGAGATTCCAGATATCCTCGCGGGATACTCAGTGTTCTGCGGACCTAGAGGCGCTCGCCAGCGGCGGCTGGCACAGGTCGGAGTCGATTAGTGGCACATGACCACAGTCGCGTCTTCGCTGCCGTCTTGGGCGCTGCCCTACTTGTCGCCCTTCTATACGAGTCGTGGATCGTGCCGCGCGTGCTTGAGTGGGCGGACTCACGGCAGGACGCGCAGCGTGCTGCCTTCGACAGGTTCA
>WNFI01422123.1_pt1 | contig 10074 bp, 8 predicted proteins | sample 5400471 | NCBI WGS metagenome assembly WNFI01 (sample SAMN13153348, study PRJNA577476) | soil metagenome | isolation source: 100 cm saprolite on Douglas fir-dominated hillslope | place: USA:California | collected 2013-09-17
GGCGCGATGAGCGCCGAGGACCTCGCCGCGCATCGCGCCGACTGGGTCGATCCGATCTCGGTCGAGTACCGCGGCTATCACCTGCACGAGATGCCGCCCAATTGCCAGGGCGTCGCCGCGCTGGTCGCGCTGGGCATCCTGCGCCACCACGACGTCGCTTCGTATCCGCCGGACTCCGCGGACAGCCTGCACGTTCAGATCGAGGCGATGAAGCTCGCCCTCGCCGACACCTGGAAGCATGTCGCCGATCCCGCGGCGATGCGCCTCACGCCATCGCAGATGCTCGACGACGCCTATCTCGCCGAGCGCGCGAAGGCGATCGACATGAAGCGCGCGCAGTTCCCCGGCCCCGGCATGCCGAAGCAGGGCGGCACCGTGTACCTCACCGCCGCCGACGAGAAGGGGATGATGCTTTCCTTCATCCAGTCGAACTACATGGGCTTCGGCTCCGGCGTCGTCGTGCCCGGGACCGGCATCAGCCTGCAGAACCGCGGCGCGGGCTTCACGCTCGAGCCGGGCTCGCCGAACCAGGTCGGCCCGCGCAAGCGCCCGTTCAACACGATCATTCCGGGCTTCCTCACCCGCAACGCCCAGCCGGTGATGAGCTTCGGCGTGATGGGCGGCAACATGCAGCCGCAGGGGCACATCCAGATGGTCATCCGCCTGGTCGACTACAACCAGAATCCGCAGGCGTGCACCGACGCAGCGCGCTGGATCGTGAACCCCGACATGACCGTGAGTCTCGAGGAGCGCGTGGCAGCCCCGGTCCACGAGGAGCTGGCGAAGCGCGGTCAGCGGCTCGTGCCCTCCGACCGGCCGATGTTCGGCTTCGGCGGCGCGCAGCTGATCCACCGCCTCGAGGACGGCTATTGCGCAGCCTCCGATCACCGCAAGGACGGGTGCGCGATCGGCTTCTAGGCTTCGCGTGAAGCCCGAGACCCGGCGCCTTCTCCTCTGTTGGGCCGCCGCCGCGCACCTGCTGGTGGCCCTGGTCTATTCGACGCACCTCCAGGTCGAGCACTTCATCCCCGCGGGCCTGGAGAAGGCGATGCGCATCTACGGCAACTACTCCGGCGCGCACACGCACTTCAACTTCTTCGCGCCGGTGGTCGTGAGCCAGGTGCGCGTGCAGTTCCGGCTCGGTGCGGGCGAGCGAACGCTGCGCACGGTGGAGGTCGCCTCCGACAGCTCGGAGGTGAACCAGCGGCTCGCGATGATGTTCAACTTCTACCTGCGCCCCAACGTGCGCCCCGCGCTGGTGGAGGCGTGGGCGCACCACCAGCTCGACGCGAACCCCGACGCCGAGTGGGTGCAGACGCGTGTGGAGATGCTCGACATCCCGACGTTGGAGGAGCTGCGCGCGGGCAAGAAGGCGGCGTGGGTCGAGATCGGGCGCCACGGCGCGACGCGGAGGGCGGCTCCTGTTCACTGACCTGCGCAAGGCGCTGCTCTCCGAAGCGGCCTCGTGCAAGCCGCTCGCGATCCTGCGCATCGGCACCGCCGCGATCCTGCTCGCGCAGGGCGCCTACCTCTGGGGCTATCGCGACGTGCTCCTCTACGACAAGGGCCTTGTGCCGTGGGAGCTCGGCGAAGCCCTGATCGACCCGATGATGCCGCGGCTGTCGACCATCGCCGCGGCGCTTGCGCCCCTCGGCGTCAGCTCGCAGCTGGCGACGGCGTTGGTCGTGGCGGTTCACCTCATCGCGGCCTTCGGTCTCATGCTCGGATTCGCGACGCGCGCCTCGGCCGCCGTCGCGTGGCTCACCCACCTGGTCCTCATCGGCACCGGCGTCGCCTACACTTATGGCCTGGGCAAGATGCTGGTGATCGCGCTCTTCTATTGCATGGTGATGCCGGTCGGCCGCGACTGGTCGCTCGATGCTTCGCGCGGCCGCATCAGCGCGAAAACGGGCGAGGACGCCTCGCTCGCGGTGCTGGTGCTGCGCCTGCACATGTGCATCATCTACGGCGCCGCCGGATTCTCGAAGGCGGTCGGCGAGCAATGGTGGTCGGGCGACGCGATCTGGAGGGCGCTCTCGCTGCCGCAGTTCCGCCAGTTCGATCCGGCGCCGCTCCTCCAGTGGCCGCTGCTCGTGCAGGGAGCCGCGCTCGGCTCCATCGCGGTGCAGCTCGTCTTCCCATTGCTGGTGTGGACGCGGCTACGCGTGGCGATCGTCATCGCCGCGGAGCTCCTGCACCTCGGCATCGCGATCTTCCTCGGCCTCTGGCTCTTCTCCGGGATCATGATGGTGCTCAACGCCGCGGCCTTCGGCGAGTCGATCTGGCGCGCCGTGGCCAAATGGCTCGCGCCGAGCGTGCCGGCGAAGCGCTTCGGCAAGGTGAGCATCGTCTATGACGGCGGCTGCCCGTTCTGCACCGACTACGTGCGCTACCAGGAGCTCAAGGCCGCCGCGGATACGGTCGAGCTGGTCGACGCGCGCACCGACGCGGGAGCGCTCGAGCGCTACGGCATCGATCCGATCGACCTGGAGGACGGCATGGTGGTGATCGCCGACGGCGCCTACCACCGCGGCGACGCTGCCGTGCACCAGCTCTCGCGCCTCTCGCATACGCCGCGCAACTGGTGGATCGCCATCGTCGCCGCGCTCAGCCGCTCAGCCACGGTCTCGCGCCTTCTCTACCCCTTCCTCAGGCTCGGCCGGCGCGCGGCGCTCGCCTTCCTCGGAATAGAGCGATTCTCCCAACGTGCACCGCGCGGCTAGTTGAGCGTGGTGGATGGATCGAGGTCGAAGTTCTTCCAACCTGGATTTCGGCGAAGCGAACCAGGAGGAGGGCGGAGTCTTCGGCTTGCGAAGCCCGTTGAGCGCCACCGGGGTCGCGTCATTCGTCGCTGCAAATCGCGAACGTGGCTTCCGCAAGACGGCCGACCATTCCTGGGTAGCGAGCGTCCATGGCCCCGAGCCAGGGCGAAATCCCGGGCGGACGAACTTCGACCTCGATCCTTCCGCCGCAAAAAGAAAGGGCGACCGAGGCCGCCCTTCCGCAGAACCGCGAAACCGCGCTCAATCGTTCTGCGTCGGCACGGGCTCGGCGCTGGGCGGGAGCGCGGCGGGCTTGGGCGCGTGCCCCTTGGTGAACCAGCCGGACATCTTGCGCCCCAGCGTATCGAGGTAGGTGAAGATCACCGGCACCACGACGAGGGTGAGCAGCGTCGAGGTGATCACGCCGCCGATCACGGCGCGTCCCATGGGCGCGTTCTGTTCGCCGCCGTCGGCGAGCCCCATCGCCATCGGCAGCATGCCGAAGATCATCGCGAGCGTCGTCATGAGGATCGGGCGCAGTCGCACCTGCCCGGCGTCGAGGATCGCGTCGTGGCGACTCTTGCCCTCGCGCAGGCCCTGGTTGGTGAAGTCCACCAGCAGGATCGCGTTCTTCGTCACGAGGCCCATCAGCATGATGATGCCGATGATCGAGAAGAGGTTGAGCGTGCTGCCGGTGATGAGCAGCGCCAGGAACACCCCGATCAGCGTGAACGGCAGCGAGGCCATGATCGCGAGCGGCTGCAGGAAGCTGCCGAACTGCGAGGCGAGGATCAGGTAGATGAAGATCACCGCCATGCCGAGCGACGTTGGCGTAGAGGCCCACGCGCCGCTGCAGCTCCTGGCGCTTGATGATCTGCGGGCTGGTGGAGTTCTTGAATTCCACCACCTGGCGCAGCGGCACCAGCATCGGCTGCCCGTCCGCCGTCGTCCGGCTGCTCACCACGTAGAGGTCGCCCAGGTCGGAGGCGATCCGCCGGTCCGCGCGCGGCAGCTGCACGTTCACGTCGTAGTTCTGCCCGTCGGGCGCGAGCCAGTGGCTGATCACATCGCCGGCGACGAACGGGCGCACCGCGGCGCCGATCTGCTGCACGGTGAGGCCCAGGTCGCTCGCGAGCTCGTTGTTCACCTTCATCGTGATCGCCGGGCTCTGCGCCTTGAGGCTCGACTCGAGGTCGGTGATGCCCTTGATCTTCGCCATCTTGGCGAGGATGTCGGTCGTAAGGTCCTGGAGTTCTTCGGGGGAGGGCCCGAGGAGGTTGATCCAGATCGGGCGGTTCCAGCCCACCGCGAGCTCGACGCCCGGGATGGTCTTGATCTGGTCGCGGACCTTCTTCTCGAACTGCTTCTGCGTGATGTGCGGGCGCTTCTCGCGGTCGACGAGGCGCACGTTCACGCGCGCGACGTTGCGCCCGTCCCACGTGCCGACGTCCGCCGTCATCACCTCCACCTCCTTGTATTGCTTGATCAGCGCCTCGATCTGGCGCGCCTTGGCGTCGGTGTAGGCCAGGCTCGAGCCGACCGGCGTGGTGAGACGGAAGGAGGTGCGCCCGTCGTCGGTCTCGGGCACGAACTCCGTGCCCACCAGCGGCAGGATGAAGAAGCTCGCGATGAACACCGCCAGCGCGATCGCAAGCACCTTGATGCGGTTGAGGAGCGACCACTCGAGGAGCCGCCCGTAGACGACGTGCGCCCTCTCGATGACGTGCTCGATCCTTTCCATGAAGCGCTGCAGCCGTGGGAGGCGGCGGAAGCGGCCCTCGGCCGGATCCTTCCACACCGAGGAGAGCATCGGGTCGAGGGTGAAGCTCACGAAGAGCGACACCGCCACCGCGACGGCGACGGTGATGCCGAATTGGTAGAAGAACTTGCCGATGATGCCGCTCATGAAGGCGACCGGAACGAACACCGCGATGATCGCGAACGTGGTCGCCATCACCGCGAGCCCGATCTCGTCGGTCGCCTCCTGCGCGGCGGTGTGGTGGTCCTTGCCCATGCCGACGTGGCGGACGATGTTCTCGCGCACCACGATCGCGTCGTCGATCAGCAGCCCGATGCACAGCGACAGCGCCATCAGGGTGAGGAAGTTGAGCGTGAAGCCGAACATGTACACGGCGACGAACGTGGCGATCACCGAGATCGGCAGCGTGAGCCCGGTGATGATGGTGCTGCGCCACGAGTGCAGGAACAGGAACACGATAAGGACCGTGAGCAGCGCCCCCTCGACGATCGTGATCTTGACGCCGTTCAGCGCCTTCTCGATCCAGTCGACGTCGGCGTAGACGATCTTGAGCTCGACGTCGGCGGGCAGCGTCTTCTTGAGCTCCTCCGTCGCTTGTCTCACCCCTTTGCCGACCTCGACAATGTTGGCGTCCTGGACCTTGAGAACGCCGATCGAGAGGCCCGGCTTGCCGTTGATGCGCGAGTACGAGTCCGCCTCGCGCTCGCCGTCGATGACATCGGCGACCTGGTTCAGGAACACGAGCCCCTTGGCGCGGCGCGCGACGACGATGCGACCGAACGCTGCGGGATCCTTGATCTTGCCCTCGATGCGAACCAGCTGCTCGTTGGGGCCCTGCTCGATACGGCCCGCGGGAACGTCCGTATTGGCGGCCTGGATCGCGCGCACCACCTCGTCCACGCCCACGCCCTGGGAAAGCATCTGCCCGGGCTTGAGATAGATGCTGACCTGGCGCACGACGCTGCCCGACACGTCGACGCTCGCCACGCCGTTCACGTTCTGGAAGCGCTTGACGATGATCTGGTCGGTCATGGTCGAGAGCTCGCGCAGGCTCCGGGTGTCCGAGGTCACCGCGAGCTGCACGATCGGCTGCCGGTTGTCGAAGTCGCCGCGCAGGACCAGCGGATCCTTCACCTCGCGCGGGAAGCTCGGTCGGATCTGCGCGATCTTGTCGCGCACGTCCTGGACGGCGCGCGCGGTGTCGGTGTCGAGCCGGAGCTCGAGGTAGGTCTCGCTGCGGCCTTCCCACGAATTGGAACGGATGAGGCGCACGCCGTTCACGGTGTTCACCACCAGCTCGATCGGCTTGGTGATGTCGTTCTCCACCGCCTCCGGCGACGCGCCCGGGTACTGGACCTGGATGAAGATCGCCGGGAAGACGATGTCGGGCATGCGCTCGACGCGCAGCCGGTTGTACGAGAAGACGCCGAGCACGAGCAGCGCCACCATCATCATCGTGGCGAAGACCGGCTGCTTGATGCTGATGCGCGTGATCCACATGGTCGGTGCTCCTCTAGCCCGCCTTGGCGGGTTCTTGCGCGGGCGCCTTCATGATCGCGGGCGTGCCGGGCTTGAGGCCCGTCATGCGCGCGGCGACCACCGCCAGGCCCTGCTCCACGCCGCTCTTCACCTCGACCAGCCCCGCGACCGGCTCGGAATAGCCGATCTTCACGGCGCGCTTGGTGATCTTGCCGCCTTCGATCGCGAAGACATAGGTCTGGCCAGCCTCGTCGCGCACCGCGTTCGCCGGCACGACCGTGGACTTCGCCGTCTTGTCGAGGACGATGGAGCCCTTGGCGAACATGCCGCCGCGCAGCGCCCCGTCCTGGTTCGCGACCGAGAGGTAGAGCATGATGGCGCGCGACCCCGGATCGGCGGTCGGGTTGATGCGCTCGACGCGGCCGTCGAAGACGCGGGGATTCCCACTTTCTCGCCGCCGTTGGCGAACTTGCGCGCGACGACGCCGGAGAATGGCGCGCGCACGCTCGCGTCGTCGAGCGCCTTGCGCGCCATGCGCATCTGCGCATCGGCCGAGCGCATCGAGGCCGCGGCGGCCTCGAAGGTGCTGTCGGTGGTGTCGTAGGCGTTCTGCGAGATGAACTTCTGCCTGAGGAGCGCGAGGCTGTTCTCGCGATTCTTCTGCGCGATGTTGAGCTTCGCCTTCGACTCCTCGAGGGCGGCCGCCTGCGCGTCGAGCCTCGACTGCAGGTCGACGGTGTCGATCTGCGCCAACAGCTGTCCCTGGGAAACGGGCTCGCCCTCGCGGACGAGGACGCGGTTCACGTCGCCCGAAACCCTCGACTTCACCGTGGTCTGCACGAGCGGCGAAAGCGATCCGGAGAAGGCGATCGAGCGCACCAGTTCCTTGTACTCGACCATGGCCACGTCGGCGGGCGTGAATTCGAGCACCACCTTGTCCTCGCCCTTCTTCGCATCCTTGGGCGCGGAATCCCCGCCGTTCGCGCGTAGGCCCACGAAGGCACCGACGGCGATCACGAGGCCCAGGGCGACCAGGGCCGGCTTGAGGTAGGGCGGGCGCCGGCGCACTTCGGCCGGCAGGGCGGGAACGTCGGAAGAATTCTTGCGGAAGAACATGGTCGGGTTTCCTGCGGCGTCGCGCCACCCCGGTTGGGGACCGCGCTCATGCCCCGTTGGATGCCGGGGCCGGCCTCGCCGGATTCGTGAAGCTGCAAATAACAAAAAAGGGTTACGAATTATACGCTCCGGGGGAGCGGCTTCCTTTCTTTCAGGAGGCTTGGGAGAGACGACGGAGGATCCGGCCCGGATCCCAGGCGTGCACGGCCTCGGCGAGGATCGCATCGCGCCGGCCGGGGCCGGGCGCCGGCTGGCCGAGGAACGCGAGCGCCTCGCGCAGCGCCGCCTCCGGGTGGGCAGCGTCCACCGGCGCGGCCCGGGTCTGCTTGGAAAGCTTCTCGCCTTGCGCGTTGGTCGCGATCGGCAAGTGGAGATAGCGCGGCGTCGGCAGGCCGAGCGCGCGTTGCAGCCGGATCTGCCGGGGCGTGGAGAGGAGGAGGTCCGCCCCGCGCACGACGTCCGTCACCTCGTCATGCGCATCGTCCAACACTACGGCGAGCTGGTAGGCATGCAGGGCGTCGCGCCGCTTGAGGACGAAGTCGCCGACTTCGCCCGCGACGTCTTGCTCGATCGGTCCTTGCACCCGGTCTTCGAAGCGAACCTTCCCCGCGGCGACGAGGAACCGGTCGGCACCGCCGATGCCCGGGTCGAGGCCTAGCGCGCGGCAAGTGCCGGGGTAGACCGGGCCCTCGATGCCGCGCAGCGCCGAGTCGGCGATTTCCTTGCGCGAGCAGCGGCAGCGGTAGACGAGCCCGAGCGTTCGCAGCCGGTCGAGCGCCGCCTCGTAGCGATCGGCGCTGCGGCTTTGCCACGAGATCTCGCCGTCCCAGCGAAGGCCCAGGGTCTCGAGCGCGCGCACGATGTCGTCGGCGGCACCGGGCACGGTGCGCGGGGCGTCGACGTCCTCGATGCGCAGCAGCCACTCGCCGCCCTGCGCGCGTGCGTCGAGCCAGCTCGCGAGCGCGGCGACGAGCGAGCCGAAGTGAAGCGGCCCGGTGGGCGAAGGCGCGAAGCGACCGCGGTACGTCACGACAGCAGCTCGGCCGCCACCAGCGGATCCGCGAGCCGCGCCGCGAACCACTTGAGCGCCTTGCCCTCGTGTCCCGGGCGCCAGGCGCTCACCAGCTCGACCGGCGGGCGCGTCCCCTCGACCTCGAGGATGCGAATCCGGCCCGCGTGCTCCTCGCGCTCGGCCACCCAGCTCGGCAGGAAACCCACGCCGAGGCCCGCGACGTGCGCCGCCGCCTTCGCCTCCAGCGTCGGCACCGTGAGCACGTCCTGTCCGGAGAGCAGTCCCACCGTGCGGGGCGGCAGGAGGCGTGACGAGTCCGCGACGCTCACCGCGCGGTGGGCCTGGATCGTCGCCTCGGCGAGCGGCTGGGGTTCGGAGCAGATCGGATGGAATGGCGCCGCGACGAACAGCATGCGCACCCGCCCCAGCGGCCGGCTCGAGAACGTGCGGCCGGCCGGCGCCTCGCCCGCCGCGCCGATCGCGAAATCGGCGCGCCCCGACGCGAGCGCATCCCACGTGCCGCCGAGCACCTCGTGGGAGAGGCGCAGGCGCGTTCCGGTGCGCTGTTCGTAGAACTCGCCCGCCAAGCCGAACAGGCGATCGAGGCTCACGATCGTATCCACCGCGATGCGCAGCTCGGACTCCCAACCCTTCGCAACTTGCTGGACGCGGCATTGGAGGTCCGCCGCCGCGCGCAGCAGCCGGCGACCCTCGGCGAGAAGCTCGCGGCCCGCGGCGGTGAGCACCGCCCGGTGCCCAGTGCGGTCGAAGACCTCAATGCCCAGGCTTTCCTCGAGTTGGCGAATTGAGTAAGTGATCGCTGACGGCACCCGATGAAGATCCTCGGCCGCGGCCCCGAAGGAGCCTTTTCTATCTATGGCATCAAGGACTTGCAGCGATTCCAAGGAAAGATTCATTAGTTCAACAAATTCGAATGATTAGGTCGAATTATTCCTCTTTTAATTCTTAAAGCCATGCCACATCATACACTTCATAGTTCAATAAACATGGTTGACTTGGAGGCTAGATGAACGAAGTCCGCCGCAGTGGGGAACGGGGCCTCGCCGATCACGGCTGGCTCAAGTCCTTCCACACCTTTTCCTTCGCCGATTACTACGACGCGAGCCACATGGGGTTCGGGCCGCTGCGCGTGATCAACGAGGACCGCGTGCAGCCCGGCAAGGGTTTCGGCACGCACGGTCACCGCGACATGGAGATCATCAGTTACGTGCTCGAGGGCGGCCTCGCGCACAAGGACTCGATGGGCAACGGCTCGGTGATCCGCCCGGGCGATGTCCAGCGCATGAGCGCCGGCACCGGCGTCCACCACAGCGAGTTCAACGCGTCCGACCGCGACCTGGTGCATTTCCTCCAGATTTGGATCGAGCCGCGCGAGCGTGGCGTCGCGCCGAGCTACGAGGAGAAGCATTTCGACGCCGCGTCCAAGCGCGGGCGCCTGCGTCTCGTCGCCTCGGGGGACGGGCGCGAAGGGTCGGTGCGCATCCAACAGGACGCGAGCCTCTACGCCGCCCTGGTCGATGGCGACGAGTCGATCGAGTTCGAACCGAAGCCCGACCGGCGCATCTATGTTCACGTGGTCCGCGGCGAGGCCCGGGTGAACGGGCAGGTGCTCGGCGCGGGCGACGCGATGAAGGTCTGGGGGGCCGACAACAAGGTGCGCGTCGAGCAGGGCCGTGATGCCGAAGTACTCGTATTCGATCTCGTCTGACTACTCCAAGGAGCAACAATGAATCCGAACATCCAGAACGGCGCCGCCCTGGTGGGGCGCATCCTGCTCGCGGTCATCTTCATAATGTCCGGCTTCGGCAAGATCACCGGCTACGACAACACCGCCGCGATGATGGCTTCCAAGGGCCTGCCGATGGTCGGCGTGCTGCTGCCGCTCACCATCCTCACCGAACTGGGGGGCGGCATCCTGCTCGCGA
>WNFI01424307.1_pt1 | contig 10074 bp, 6 predicted proteins | sample 5400471 | NCBI WGS metagenome assembly WNFI01 (sample SAMN13153348, study PRJNA577476) | soil metagenome | isolation source: 100 cm saprolite on Douglas fir-dominated hillslope | place: USA:California | collected 2013-09-17
TGTTCTGTTAAGGCCTGCTTGTGCTCTGCTGAGGACTGCACGCATTCTGGCACCGAGGGTGCGATCGCCGCCCGGCTGAACGGCGACGGGCACCAGCGCAACGGTTTCCTCGGATTCGGCGCCGTGCGTGCTCGCTGCCTCGGACCTGGACTCGCTAACTCCCTCCAACTCAGGAAGGGTGCCTTCCGTCAGCCCCGGCCGCTCGTCTGTGCCAGCGCTGTTCGGGCTATCGGGATGGCGCACGGCTCAACTGTAGAGGCGGACGCGGTTATCAGAACGACCGATCCCCCGTCCTTCAGTGCCGGTTAGTGGCTAAGTGTCATTTCGTCGTGGTAATTGCACGTACGATGGATTGGAACCTAGCGGCAAGGTCCCCGCCCCAGGCCGTTGGCAATGACCTCCCGAGGAATGATGAGCCGCTACGACGATCCGGGCGATTCAGGCTGGTCCGACGCAGGCCGGTCGCGTGCTCGGCGACGGTCGGCTCCGTCGCACCTGTCACCAGATCACGGCCGCGGCCGGGCTGTCCGTAGGCCACGCTGGCTGCGCGGGCACTCCACGTCGACGTTGATACTCGGTTCGGTCGCTACGCTGGTGGCCCTTACGATGACCGCCAGCGCGCTCACTGTGTATGTCGAGTACCGCAACGTGTGGGATGGCATCAGGCGCTTCAGCGTTGCCGGAGATCTCACTGGCAAGCGGCCGCCCGCAGACCCGCACGCGCTCAACATCCTGGTAATCGGGTCCGACACCCGGTCCGGCGTGAACGGGACGATCGGCGGTCACGTCGGCGTGGGCGGCCAGCGCTCCGACACTGACATGCTGGTGCACATCGCGCCTGGTGCCCACCAAGTCGTGGTGCTGAGCGTCCCCCGCGACTCGGTAGTTCCGGTCCTCCGTTGCACGGCCGAGCCGGGTTCGCAGGGCCAGACCGCCCAGCCCCCCGGCTATGTCGAGCAGATCAACGCGAGCTTCGCCAATGGCGGCCCCGGCTGCCTGTGGAAGACCATCGAGCAGACCACCGGCATCCACATCAACGACTTCGTCGAGCTCACCTTCAATGGCTTCGAGCATGTCATCGATGCCCTGGGCGGCGTCGAAGTGTGCCTGCCGACGGCTGTCAACGACCCCGTCTCCCGTCTCCACCTGTCCGCGGGCAAGCACCATGTGTACGGCCGGGAGGCACTGGCCTTCTGGCGGACCAGGGAAGGCCTCGGCCTGGGCGACGACCCGCAGCGGATCCAGCGAGACCAGTTCCTGATGGCGTCACTGCTGCAGGGCATCGTGCACGCCGGCTTCCTGAGGAGCCCGACAAAGGTCTTTTCCGTGATCCGCGCGATAACCGGACACGGCTATCTGACCACCGACAATCAGCTGACCTCTGGCCGCATGCTCCAGCTGGCCGAGGACCTGCGCGGGATCGCGACCAGGAAAGTGCAGTTCATCACTGCGCCCTGGACGACTTACACCGGCAACGCGCAGTGGATCCACTCGGCGCAGCCGCAGTCCCAGGGAAACTCGAACTGGGTTCAGTGGGCGCAACCGGCGGCCAATAAGGTCTTCACCGCCATCGCGCACGACACCAAACTTCCGAAGTCGCTGAAGTCAGCGAATAAGCACGGCGGCAAGACGGCGCAGATCACCACCGTCAGCGCTGCCGACGTGAAGGTCCAGGTGCTGAACGGAACGACAACCGGCGGCCTCGCCACCACTACCGCCACTAGCCTGACCAGCCGCGGCTTCCAGGTGATCGGGCCGCCGGCTGACGCACCAACGCAGAATTACGCCCGCTCAGTCATCGAGTACGCAACACCGGCGCAACTGCCAGCGGCCCAGACGCTGGCCAGGCTGTTGGGCTCCGTAACCGTCCGCCAGGACGCCAGGGTGACCTCCGGCGCGATCACGCTGATCCTCGGGTCCAGTTTCACCGCGCTCAAGCCAGCCGCCAGAAGTGGCAAAGGCAAAAAGAGTTCCGGCATTCAGAACCTGGCCGCCACCAACGGCGGTATCACAGGCAGCGTGAACATCTGCAAGGACAGCAACGCCTTCAGCGGGCCGGGCTGATAGTTAGCCGAAATTCACCGCTCCGCGCGTTTCCCGGTCGTGCCTCAGGGTCAACTATCAGTTAGGCATGCAGGAATTGCCCGGAGGAAGGTATGACGCTGGGCGAGGGGAACGACGCGCCGCCTGGATCCTGGTCCATCGTGCTGCGCAGCGTTGCCGCCCTGGTCGCGGCGACCTTTGTGGCCGGCTCGCTGACGGCCTACCTCACCTTCCGCAGCGACTGGCAGGCAATCAAGCGCATCGACGTGTCTAAAGACCTGGCCAGCCACCGTCCGCCAGCTGACCCGAACGCGCTGAACATCCTGCTGATCGGCTCAGACACGCGATCCGGCGCGAACGGCAAGATCGGCGGCCAGGCCGGCATCTCCGGGGCGCGCTCAGATACCGCCATGGTGCTGCACATCGCGCCCGGCGCTCAACAGGCCGTCGTGTTGAGCATTCCTCGTGACTCGGTAGTGCCCATCCTCAGTTGCAGTCATGAAGACGGGACTCCCGGCCAGACGGCGCAGCCCGCTGGCTACGTCGAGCAGCTCAACGCTACCTTCGCTTACGGCGGACCGGGCTGCCTGTGGAAGACCATCGAGCAGACCACTGGCATTCATATCAACGACTTCATCGAGCTGACCTTCGCCGGGTTCGAGCACATCATCAATGACATCGGCGGCGTCAACGTGTGCCTGCCCGTAGCCGTGCACGATCCGCGGTCGCGCCTTAACCTGAGTGCCGGCAGGCACCACGTATACGGCCGGGAGGCGCTGGCATTCTGGCGCGTCCGTTATATCGGCGAGGGTTCTGACCTGCAGCGCATCCGGCGTGATCAGTTCCTGATGGCCTCGCTCGTCCGGGGCATCGAGGGCAGCCGCCTGCTGCACAGCCCGACCGAGCTTCTGTCGATGATTAACGACGTGGCCCGGCATAAGTACATCGCCACCGACACCGGCCTCACTCCGGGCCGACTGTTCACGATCGCGGCCGAGCTTCGGCGCATCAAGCCTGGCTCCGTCCAGTTCATCGAGGCGCCCACTCAGCCGTATCCAGGCAACCCGCAGGCCTGGGTCGAGTTGGCACAACCGCAGGCAGCCAGGCTGTTCAAGGCGATCGCCAGAGACACGAGGATCCCCGCGTCGGGTCACCGGAAGAGATCCGGTCTGCGCGCCCGGATCCTTGGCTCGAGCTACAGCAGGCTTAAGGCACAGCGCGCATCAGCGCCGGGCGCATCCTCAGTGGGCCTGGGAACCGCAGCCACTCCGTCGCGAGCAGCCGGGCCCAGGGTCAACCGGAGCCTCGCCGGGAAGTACGGGGGCATCACTGGCAATGCGCCTATCTGCGGCGACGCTGGTGCCTTCAATGGCCCGGACGGCAATCATTAGTAAGGACCCCGTTCCCCGCTAGCTACGGCTGCGCGGTGATCTGGGCACGTAGACCTTGACCGACAAGCCAGGCAGGTGCAACCGCTGCCAGCCGTGCCTGCCCTCCGGAGTCCGGGCAAACGCTTGACCGACATGGCCCCCGTACCATGGTGCCGTGCAGCCCAGGTAATAGGCGATGGACGTCGATTGGACGACACAAGGCGGGTGCACGCCAAGCTTCGCGAGCTGTGCCGCCCGTGCCGCATACGGCCTGCCCGCGGCCTGGTCGGCGATCTCGTTGTTGAGCACCAGCCGCTGGCTAACGATGCCTGCCAGCACGAAGACGCAGGCCACGGCGACGCCCGCCGTCCGCAACCTCGACTCGGTGACCAGCCAGCGGATCCCGTCGGCGGCCAGGATTGCGAATAGGGCGAAGGTCGGCAGAAGGTAGCGGGGGGCGCCGTACGGCACCAGGAACCCGTAGAGCGCCACGACCCACAGACCGGTAAAGGCCGCCAGCAGCGACGAGGCCTTCGCGCCAGTCCCCCACACGGCGTAGAGGCCGAGGCCGGCCAGGCCGACCAGGGCTGCAAACCACAGGAGCTCGCCCGGCATCGAGATGCCAGGGCAACCGTGGACTGTCTGGCAGTACCACGGGCCGCTGAGCACCTTGGCCTGAGTGAAGAACGAGAAGTACGGGCGCAGGCTCGGCGGCTCCTGCCCGGCCAGGTGGATGCGGTTGGCCAGGCCGCCGAACCACAGGAAGGCCTCACCGGTCCACTCGATCAGCCCGAGCGCGATACCCACGCCGATGGCCGCAAGCACCCTGGGCTTGCGCCAGGCGGGCACGAACAGCGAGGCCGCGATCGTCGGCCCGAGGATGAACACGATGTTCTGCGGTCGCATCATCACGATCAAGAAGCTCGCCGCAGCGATCAAGGTCAGCGCCCGTCCCTGGCGCATCGTGCCGTTGACGGCGTGCAGGAACAGCCCGGTCATGGCCAGGATCCCGACGGCAGTCCACCAGTCGGGGTAGACCTGGACCCCGCTGTTCTGGGTGATGGCCAGGCTGCCGAGGATGAGCGCGGCGAGCGCGAGGACCCAGGCGGGCCGCAGGCCCCGCCAGCACAGCATGGCCAGGAACAGGCCGAGCGCCGATAGCACCGCCATCCAGATCCGCAGGGCGACCAGGGACGTGGTCAGCAGCGAGACGGGCGCCGCAAGCAGCCCTACCCCGTGACCATGGACCGGCGGCAGGAAGACGCCGGACGCGTGCGCGCTCGTCTTGGCGATATAGGTCATCTCGTCGGGGCCAAGCGGCATCCGGAGCAGCGACGGAGTTAGCTCCGCGGCCAGGAACAGCACCGCGACCAAGATCAACCAGAGGGAGCTGTCCTGACTCAGCCAGCCGGGCCTGGGGCTTGGCTCGTCGGTGACCCGTATCCGGCCGACTTTCGTGTCGTGCACGAATCGACTCCTTGAGAAGCGCGGCGCCTCATGCGAAGCCACCAACTTAACCCCCGCGACTGCACCGGGCAGTTTGGGGCCTACGCAGCATGGTCAAATATGTGACGAAGGCAGAGTGCCCCGGTCGCAGTTGACCGTACCGTAAGCTAACGAGTGCAATTTTCGCGGCCAGGTCACCCAAAGGCCGCGGAAATCTTCGTTAAGGCACGATGATGTTAGCCCAGTCGGCGTCGGGCGAGCCGCTGGACTGCGCTAGCTTTGCCGCTACGCGATGATGTCAGACCGGCTGAAACTGCCCAGGGGCTTTTGCGGTGAGACTGCGCGTCAAGAAGTTGATCTTTCCCGATAGGAGGCAGCGGTGACCAGACTTGCCACAGAGGTGGTGGAGTCGTCACCGGAGCCGCGGCCTCAGGGCATAGCGGCGCGGGCCAGGAGTCCCCGGGCCATCACCATGTACTGCTACGTCCTCGGCGCCTTCTACGTCACCTTGCGGCTGTGGATTGACCCGGCCAGCCGCAGGCAGGATGGCGACACGCCGGACGTGAACCAGGCGACCTGGTTCATCCGGTACTCGGCGAACGCTATCGATCACTTCCACCTCCCGGCCCTTATCACGACAACCATGAACGCGCCCCACGGCGTCAACCTCATGTGGAACACCTCGTTCCTGCTGCCTGGGGTCGTGGTTTCGCCAATTACCATTCTGTTCGGCCCGCAGACTGCCCTGACCGTCCTGCTGGTGATCGGGTTTGCTGGGTCGGCCGCGGCGATGTTCTACGTCCTGCGCCACTGGCGCGCTAGCACCCTCGGGGCCGCCCTGGGCGGCGCACTTTACGGCTTCTCGCCGGCCCTAATCAACTCGGGGACCGGGCACTACTCGCTGGTGCTGGCGATGCTGCCGCCGCTGATCATCGATCGCGTCCTCCGGCTGGTGACGCGTGACGGCAGCCCGGTCCGACACGGGATCTGGCTCGGGCTGTTCGTCGCCGGTCAGTTCTTCATCGCTGAGGAAACGCTGGTCGACACCGTCATCGCGGTGGTCATCTTCCTGGTAGTGCTGGCCATCTCGCGGCCGCGCTCGGTCCCTTCAGCCATCCCGCCCGCGCTGATCGGGCTCGGGACGGGCGCGGTGGTGGCACTGGTCTTGTGCGCGCGTGGCCTCTGGGTCCAGTTCCATGGCATCGCCGCGCACGGCGCCGCCGCCACTGTTCACATCCTGTACAACGGTCGCAGCACCAACCTCGGGACGCTCCCTTACACGTTCATCACACCGGGTGACTTCGTAGTACTGCACACTTCAGGCAGTTCCTACATCGTCAACCACTACACCCAGCCATATCCGGAATACCTCGCTTACCTGGGCATTCCGCTCATCCTCCTATTGCTGGCCGCGATCGTCTACTTCTGGAAGAACGTCGCTATCCGGGCAGCCGGCCTTACCTGCATCCTGCTTGAGTGGCTGGGCATGGGCTCGAAGCCCGTATTGCCCGGCGTCCACTCGCTGCCGGGTTTCTTGTTGCCGTGGCGCTTCTTCGAGCACTTGCCCGTGATCGGCGGCATGGTGCCGGACCGGCTGTCCATCCTCGCCGATGCTGCCGCTGCGCTCGTGCTCGCTTATGCGCTCGACCTAGCCCGGTCGGGCGCGAAGCCGTTCGCGAACTGGCAGAACGGCGCCAAGATCGCCGCTGGCGTGGCCATCGTCGCCTTGCTGCCGCTGTTCCCGACCCCGTACGGGGTTAATGCCGCCGAGCCGCTGCCGTACGGCTGGCGGGCTACCTACAGCGCGCTGCACCTCACCGACAGCTCCAGGGTGATGCTGGTCCCGTACCCCTGGGCGGCCACTTCGTACGTATTGCGGTGGCAGGCGAGAACCGGCGTGCCGGGCACTATCATCGGCGGCGACTTCATAACACCGGGCGCGCAGGGCCGCCAGGCACGAGCCGGCCGGACCGGCGAGACGGATACCTCCAAGTACATCGACTTCCTCGCTACCAGCAAGAATTACTCGCCAAAACCGTCGGCAGCGCAGGTGCGGGCCGACATGGCGGCCAAGGACCCGGCCGCCGTCATGGCCGTGGTCAACCTGTCCTCGCCGCTCGGGCAGTACCTGCTGACATTGTTCGGGCCGCCGACCACGCACATCGGCAGGGTCTACGGCTGGCGGCTCGGGCCGGGCGAGACGTTCCCGGTCCACCCCTGAGCACGGGGCCGCAGGCAACTTGCCACCGCCTTAGCGCCGATGAGGCCAGCAAGGTAGGCGGCCAGCGCGATGTAGGCGTAGGTCGCGATACCCAGCGCCGCAGCCATGCCAGCGAATAGCAACCGGCCCTCCCAGCCGAGGCTGGTCCCGCGCTCGGTAGCCTCCGATCCCGGCTGCCGCGGCTTGGCCAGCATGACAGGCCTGCGGGGGAACGCGAGGTCGGCGTAGCGCAGCAGCAGCGCGCTGCAGAGCGCGAAGATCGCCGGACCAGGCACGCCCGTCGCGAGCCCAGCGGCCGCCAGGTAGAGGATCTGGGCGCCTAGCAACAGCACCGGCACCAGCCAGTCAAATCGGCCGGAATGGCGGTTGCTGGATCCAGGGGCGGCCAGCAGCATGACGATCGCCGGGCCGGCAATCAGGATGCTGGGCAGGCCGTGCAGGCCCAGGATTACCAGTGTGGCGACCGCGGCCACGCCCAGGATCGCGGGCGGCAGGGGCAGCAGTTGGCCCCGGACCAGCATGCCGAGCGTGCGAGCGATCGCGCCGTCATCGCGCAGCCTGACCAGTTTCGCCGGATCTTCTTCCAGGGCAGGCACAGCCCGGCCCGCGACGCCGTAGCCAACTGAGATGATCGCCCAGTCCAGTAGCGCAAGCAGCGTAACCCTTGCGCCCCAGACGGGTGCAGTTAGCACGATGAGTAGCACCCGCCCGCCAGGCGGCATAGTCAGGACTGTTCTGGCCAGGCCCTGAAACAGCGTGCCGGAGCGCTCGCCAAGGCCCGCCGGATTCGAGCAGGTCGTCATCAGGTCCCGCGCACTGACCAGGCCGAGCACCGCGATTGCGAGTATCCACATGTCTGGCCAGTGGTCGGCTGCGGCCCCTGCGGCCAGGCCGGCATAGATGGCCCATTCCGACAGGCAGAGGCTCAACCTGGCAAGCCAGCGCGTTCCGTCGACCCCGGCACCGGCGAGACTTCTCCCGCCCAGCAGAACCAGGTAACCAACGCCTAGCGCAGCCACGCCGCGAGAGTCGTCAAGCCTGGTCCCGGCGGTAAACCAGGCCGCGGCGCAGGCCGCAAGCGCGACCGAGATACCGCAGGCGGAGCTGAGCCCGAGGGATCTGCGCTTCGCCCAGCCGAGCGCCCAGCGACGGACTTCTGCCAGGAATGCCGCGCCAGGCGCCGCTTCCGGACGGTCGGCAATGGCAGGACCGTCACCGCCCAGCAGCACCTGCCCTCCGCGCGCCTGACCAAGCCCGGCCTGCGCCTGCTGACTTGGGTTAGCTGGCGTCCCGGAGCCGCCCTCCCAGTGCTCGGCCGACCGCACCGCTCGGTCCAGATCGGACCAGGCCAGCTGCCCCAATGGCGTCCTGAGCTTCGGACCGTCGCCCTCCGTAAGCTGGCCTATCCCCGGCGCGCGCAGGCCGGGAATGAGCTGATCGTCCTCTATTGGCGCCGAGCCAGCGCGCGGTGCCAGCAAGCGATCGTCCGCCACAGCAAGGCCATCCGCCGACCCCAGTTCCTCGTGACCTGATGAGCCACCACCTGCGTCCGGCTGAGCGGTCTGGCTCTCGGCCGCCTCTGTGCCCCGGCTCACATCTCGCGGGGGCCCGGGGCTTTCAGCACGCACGGTCCGGCGGTCTGCGCGTACCCGCTTTCCGGTTCGCGGTGGCGTCGTCCGACGCTGACTCCGAGCCGGAGCTGGCCGGGGCCTTCGCGGGCGCCTCGGCCGCGCCGCCCTGCTCGGATCAGCCCCGCCGCCTGACGACCCCATCGGTCCGTCCGCCCCGGCGAGCACAGGCCGGTCCGGTTCTAGCCCCAGCGGTGGCGGTGGGCCGGCCGGACCGGGACCAGACGTGCGCTGCGAGGGGGCCGCGGCTCCCGCGGCAGCCCCGGCAGCGGCCTCGTCGTCTGCCTGTCCACCAAGCCCAGCGTCGATCTGGTCCTCCGTATCGACTGCCAGATTGAGACACTATGTAGTCGGAGTGTTACCTAGCGTACCTGCCACCGCCCGCCCGGCTGATCCGGGCTATTGCCTGAGGTATCGTCCGGCCATGCGGACGGTGGCTGTGGTGCTGGCAGGCGGTACTGGCAGCCGGTTTGGCGGCAGCTTGCCCAAGCAGCTGCGGGTCTTGGCCGGGCGAACGATCATCGCGCACTGCGTGGAAGCTTTCAGCGTGGCACCGGGAGTCGACAACGTGCTGGTAGTCACCGCAGCCGACGTCGCGGACCAGGTCCGCCAGGAAGTTAGTGGCTTCGGGAAGATTGCGGACGTCATCACGGGCGGCGCGAGCCGGAGCGAGTCCACGCGATGCGCCATCAATTGGCTGAATGCCAGGTTCGCACCCGGCGCCGACTGCAAGGTCTTGTTCCATGACGCCGCCAGGCCGCTAGTCGACCAGCAGACCATCGCCGAGTGCATCCAGGCGCTGGACGAATGGCAGGCGGTCGGTACGGTCGTGGCGTCCGCAGACACGATCGTCCAGGTCGCCGATGGCACTATCCGGCGGACCCTGCCGCGCGAGTCCCTGGCCCGGTGCCAGACGCCCCAGGGCTTTCGCCTGCCGGTCATCAGCCGCGCTTACGAACTGGCTTCGGCCGACCCGCAGTTTGCCTCGGTGCCCGCCACAGACGACTGCGGCGTCGTGCTGCGTTACTTGCCCGACGTGCCGATACGAACCGTTGCAGGCAACGAGCGCAACGTGAAAATTACCTTTTCGGCCGATATTGCCATCGCGCGAGCGCTTCTGGACATGGACGCGCAGGCCTCGGCACCAACAGGTCGAGGTCAGTCGCCGGGATCCCACAACTGAATCGCGGCCGACATGAACATGTGCACGTAACCGCATTGCTCGCACACCAGGCCGGTCACCGCCTGGTTCGCCCACCCTAGTTTGAGCACGTCAGCGCCCACTGTGCTGAGCTTTATCGGGCGATCCCTGAACAGGCTTCCCTGACAGACCGTGCATCGGAAGGGGTGCCGTTCCCGGCCGACG
>WNFI01013765.1_pt4 | contig 10073 bp, 8 predicted proteins | sample 5400471 | NCBI WGS metagenome assembly WNFI01 (sample SAMN13153348, study PRJNA577476) | soil metagenome | isolation source: 100 cm saprolite on Douglas fir-dominated hillslope | place: USA:California | collected 2013-09-17
GTATTGGGCAGGTGCACAAATCCATCGTGTATAATGCTGATCTTTTCTTTCCGGGCATCACCGGGTAAATTCCGGTTAGGCCCGGTCTCATACCGGAGAAAAGACTTTTCCTTTTTGTTGGAGACGCCGTATTTGTATTCTATGGGAAAGGACTCCGGTGGAATAGACAGCCGTAATGTCCACCAATTTCCCTCCGGCGACAATAAGAGAGGATCTGACTTGTCCCAATCGTGTAGGACAGTTCCATTGCCGAGTAGACAAATCACCTCATCTGCCGTCAATAAAGGGGCCTTTACCTTAAACAGATGGGTGGGTTCATCCTTCTCCCGGCTTTTCTTCGCCGGTTTATGCCTGGGTAGCAACACCTCCCGAAAGGGACTGCTATAAAAGACATTTTCGAATTCTCCCGCATAATTCCAGGTATCGATCACCTGTACTTCTTCGATACCTGCTGCCGGCGGCTCGATCACCTTGTCATCCCCCCATTCCTCCGTCAACATTCCGTCTTCGTTTTTCAGGATATAGTGATAGTGTAAAGGCGTCGCCAATGCTGACGGAAGTATAATACTCCCATGCCAGAACTCCCCGTTTACATAATCCAGGGGAATGGCAGAGTTGATATCGTCACTTCCAAGCTGTGGTATATTCCCGGTTAATAAAATGGACTGACCCGGATGCGTATAAAATCGTAAATAGAAATCTATTTTCATGTTCCCTTTTTTCAATGGTGGCAATCGTAATGTGTATTATTTACATTATGCCACTAATTTATACAAATTTTATGTAATGCGTTGTGTGACTAACTGTATTTTGTGGAATTTTCCCGAGGCTGAGCCCCGAAGATATTCATTTTTTTAGCTTTGGTTCGTTGGAGCCATTCACTTAAATTTGCACAAATTTTAGTCAATGGAACAGCAAAAGAAAAGCACAGGAATTTACTGGTTATTGTTCTTCCTCTTTACCGCCTTATTTGGTGTGGCCGTAGCTAAGCACTTTGAATACCTGACCTTGATTCTTCCTTTCGTCTGTACCTTTTTCGTCAAGGCGATGGATATCATGTAAGAGTCATTAATTTTTTACCTATACAACAAATGCCACTTGATTACAGGTGGCATTTTGCTTCTCAACCCTTCACTGCTGCCTATGTCCACAATAAACTTCTACCAGTCGAGATTGGCTGATTGTAATGATCAAGTCCAGGGTTTACGAAAAAAAATGAATGGTATTGCCTTTGTACGCCTGCTTTTATTTGCCGGCCTCGCCTATATCATTTACCTATTGACCCGTGATTTTAGCACCCTCCTTCTTACACTGGCCCTGGTTATATTAGCCGTTTTCCTTGTCTGTGTCAACTTCTATTACCGGCTGAAGGATCAGCGGGCACTCTGGGAGAAATTGGCCTGGATCAATACCAACGAACTTGGCCTGCTCCAGGGTGAGCTCAACGGTTTCCCCGACGGGGCTCCTGTCTCATAATCTCCTTTCCGTCGACCAAATCAAAGAGCAACAAGAGGCCATCCGTGTCCTGGCCGCCCAGTCCTCCCAACGCCAGCTTCTAACGGCAAAAGGGTTGCTGGCAGGTGAAAAAGAAGGTTATCCCGCCAATATTCAAAGCTGGCTCGACACGGAACCCCTGCTTTATCACCGCAAAGGCCTCCGTATCTTTATCAACGGGCTGACCGCATTCAATCTTTTTGCCATTTACTATTACCTTTCCAGCAACAACTATACCCTACTGCTGGCCGGCGCCCTGGTCTCCTGGGTTATTACCGGTTTTTTCATAAAAAATATTAGCCGGCAACATCAGCTCATAGCCCACAAACAAAATATTCTCGATCAATATGCCGATATTCTTGCCGTATTCAATACGGTCGAAACCTCCGCTTCTCCCCGGTTGCAGCACCTGCAGTCCCGTACGGACAGGGCGCACAGGGCTATCCGCCGTTTGTCAAGGTTAACGGCCTTTTTCGATCAGCGTATGAACCTTCTCGTGAACACCTTCTTTAACACCTTTTTCTCTTACGACCTGCGCTGCCTTATAGCTCTCGAACGCTGGAAGATGACCAATAAAACACTTTTTCCCGGTTGGATAGACGCAGTGGGCACCGTTGAATGCTTAAACTCCCTGGCGACTTTCGCCTTTAACAACCCCGAATATGCCTACCCGCAGCCCGTGGCCGCGGCCCCCGGCCTCTTCATCGAGGCCGCCCGGCTCTCCCATCCCCTTATCCCCGCCCCCTTACGCGTCGCCAACGACTTTACTATCGGTCATACCGAGCGCCTGATCCTCGTCACCGGCTCGAACATGTCAGGTAAAACGACCTTCCTGCGTACCGTTGGCGTCAACCTGCTACTGGCTCAATGCGGTCTTCCCGTCTGTGCAACCGCCTTTTCCTTTACGCCGATGTCCCTGCTCACCTCGCTGCGCATCAGCGATTCTCTGCAGGAGCAAACCTCTTATTTTATGGCCGAGCTGAAGAAACTTCGCCGCATCGTCCACCGCCTCCAAACCGGTGAGCCGGCTCTTGTGCTCATCGACGAAATCCTCCGGGGCACCAACTCCGAAGACAAAACCCATGGCTCGGAACTCTTTATCCGCAAACTGATCCAATACCACTGCCTCTCGCTCTTTGCGACCCACGACCTCTCACTGGGCCAGCTCGAAGAGGAATTACCGGATGCCATCCGCAACTATTGTTTCGAAAGTGTGATCGAAGACGGCAATCTTCATTTTAATTATCAGTTGCAGCGCGGCATCGCCCGTAATCGCAACGCTTCGTTCCTGATGAAGAAGATGGACATAATTTAAATAAAAAACCCGCTCATTGCTGAGCGGGGTGCTAGTCTAATCTAACCATTGCCTAACCTAAACAATATCAATAACCGAAACCGGTAATAATCGTTGGTTTTTTACGCGGGTGCGCAGCATACCGGCTTTTCCGGCGAATGTTCCATAGTTGAACGATCCCAAAGCTGCGATTGCGGGGTTTTGAGAACACGACATCCATCGCCACGGTCTCTTTTACTTCAATGACTAAATTTTTCAGGATAGCCGGTTCCATTTGCACAATAGAGTGCATCACATCACTTTTCATAACGTATCTGTTTTAAAATATTTCTAAAAATTATCGGAGCAACCTTTGGAGAAAAAACACTAAAGCATCGTTGTAAGAAAGTGTCAAATCAGGCCTGTGGAGTAACGTCTGTACACCTGGTGTACAACTGGACTCCGTCCAGTTAGGGCGAGCTAATACGTTTTAGTTGCTCAATTCGGGTGCAAAATTACACATTATTCTGGTATATGCAAGAAAAAAGGCTCCGATTTTTCGGAGCCTTTATAATGTACTGTATATCAATTATTTACTTCACTTCTTCAAATTCCGCATCCGTCACATTTTCTCCGCCTCCACCATTTGACTGATGTCCGCCAGCTCCTGCTCCGCCGCCAGCCTCGGCGCCCGGCTGTCCACCGGCTTGTTGAGTAGCCTTATACATTTCTTCGGAAGCAGCTGTCCAGGCGTTGTTCATCTCTGCTACGGCTGCATCAATGGCCGCTACGTCCTGTGACTTTTGTGCATCTTTCAGTTTGTTCAGCGCGGTTTCGATGGGCGCCTTCTTGTCTGCAGGAAGCTTGTCGCCGAATTCCTTCAGCTGTTTTTCCGTCTGGAAGATCAGGCTGTCGGCCTGGTTGACCTTGTCGACCTTTTCACGGGCCGCCTTATCACTGGACTCGTTGGCCCTGGCTTCTGCCTTCATTTTTTCCACTTCTTCCTTGCTGAGGCCGCTACCGGCTTCAATGCGGATCTTCTGTTCCTTACCCGTACCCTTGTCCTTTGCCGTTACATGCAGGATACCGTTGGCATCGATATCAAAGATGACTTCGATCTGCGGAACGCCGCGTGGAGCGGGCGGAATGCCATCCAGGTTAAAAGTACCGAGGCTCTTGTTCTGTGAAGCCATAGGACGTTCACCCTGTAATACATGTATCTGTACTCCGGGCTGATTATCACTTGCCGTAGAGAATGTTTCCGATTTCTTTGTCGGGATCGTCGTGTTGGAATCGATAAGCCTTGTCATCACTCCACCCATCGTCTCAATACCAAGCGACAGCGGTGTGACGTCCAACAGCAACACGTCTTTTACTTCACCCGTGAGAACTGCACCCTGGATAGCTGCACCGACTGCAACCACTTCATCCGGATTCACTCCTTTATTAGGTTTCTTACCAAAGAACTTTTCGACGATTTCCTGTACTTTAGGAATACGGGTAGAGCCCCCAACCAATATCACTTCATCGATCTGGGAGGTGCTGATGCCGGCATCCTTTAAGGCCTGCTCACAGGGCTTCAGACACCTTTCAAACAGGCTGTCAGCCAACTGCTCGAATTTTGCACGGGTCAGCTTTTTTACCAGGTGTTTGGGCACTCCATCAATGGCCGTGATATAAGGCAGATTGATCTCTGTTTCGCTGGAAGAGGACAATTCGATCTTGGCCTTTTCCGCTGCTTCCTTCAGCCTTTGCAGGGCCATAGGGTCTTTACGCAGGTCGACATTCTCCTCTTTTTTGAATTCGTCCGCCAGCCAGTCCATGACCACTTTATCGAAGTCGTCACCACCCAGGTGGGTATCTCCATTGGTAGACTTTACTTCAAACACCCCATCTCCTAATTCGAGAATGGAGACGTCAAACGTACCGCCACCTAAGTCGAATACGGCTATCTTTTCATCCTTTCCGGCCTTGTCCAGGCCATAAGCCAGGGCGGCAGCGGTAGGTTCATTTACAATACGACGAACCGTCAAACCGGCGATTTCACCGGCTTCCTTGGTAGCCTGGCGCTGAGCGTCATTGAAATAAGCAGGCACCGTAATAACGGCTTCTGTCACTTCCTGTCCCAGATAATCTTCCGCCGTTTTCTTCATTTTTTGCAGGATCATCGCGGAGATTTCCTGTGGGGTATATAACCGGCCGTCAATGTCAATACGTACGGTATTATTGTCACCTTTTACCACTTTGTAGCTCCAATGCGTAATTTCATTGGTCACTTCGTCATAACGACGGCCCATAAAACGTTTTACAGACATGATCGTGTTGACCGGGTTTGTAATGGCCTGGCGTTTGGCCGGATCCCCTACTTTTCTTTCTCCGTTTTTCAGGAAAGCTACGATAGACGGGGTCGTGCGGCGACCTTCGTCATTGGCGATCACGACGGGTTCATTCCCCTCCATGACAGCCACGCAACTATTCGTTGTGCCGAGGTCAATTCCTATGATTTTTCCCATATTGCTTATCTGATTTTAAAGGTTTTCAATTTTTAGCTTACCCGATAGCATTGACAATCATTATGCCACGGCCCCAAAAATGAAAAAATGGCAGACCGCCACCGGCGACCTGCCACTCTTTGCCGGGTTCGATCTTTACCGCACCACTTCCAGTACCGGTTTCAGCGAATCGCCTTTGAAAACGTAATCTGCCACTTCATCCAATCCCGGCGTGGTCGAATTGAAGGAAATACCCGTACCCGCCATTTTGACCATACAAATATCATTTTCCCCATCCCCAACTGCCACCGAATCCGCCAGGCTGATGCCAAACCGGTGTAAGATGTATTGAAACATGTTCGATTTACAATGGTCGTGCTCGCACCGGCTGAACCGGTCCTTCAACAGCTGGGAGGGTATCCGGACTTCTCCTGTCGCCACACTTTTCTGGAACTCCAGCTCATTACCCAGGGTAAAATCAAGCCCCAATAAGTTTTTGACGTGATTGGCTATAGCATGGTAACTGTCGCTGATAATGCCACAGACATAACCCCTGATCTGCAATTCCCGTATTACCTGCACCGCATCCCCGATCAGGGGAATAGATTCCACAACATGGATCAGTTCTGCAAAAGTCCTTCCCTCCAGCAGCCGGGCTATTTTTTGAGTTTTGATGTAATTGCTCTTGGGTTGGGCCAAAATATCGGATAACTCCCGCGTAAACCCGAACTGTTCGGCTGCCGCCTTGATAAAGCTGCCTTGCAGCAAAGTATAATCCATGTCGAAAACGATCATTTTTTTGGGCTGGCGAACCATCTCCTTCAGGGCAAATTCTACCTGTTCGCGCATCAGATGGGGGGTGTCATCCTCCTGGCGCCTGCCGCCGTCAAAGATGTTTACCCGCTTGAAAATGGCATTGGCTACCTGTTTGGACATCCGGCCCAATACGTGCAAAGGATGCCGGTCATTTTCTACCTCCCCGATACATACTTCCGTGATCCGTGCGTTTACGTTATGCATATCGATCAGCAATCCGATGTCAACTCCATAATCGTTGTCGAATTCGACTTTCTGCAGGAAAGCCTTTTTTCCGGCGATCATCCCGCTGAGAGGCTGCTTGAACTGCAGCAAATGAGGGAAAAAGAACTCCAGCATCGGCTTGACCAGAATCTCTGCGACACGGCCACTCTGCCGTTCGAAATAGGATTTTACAAAATCGGCTTCATCGCGTATCAACGGCGCCGTTAGCATCCCGACGATATCCACCTCATAATCCGGGGTGTCGGCCTCCAGAAAGACCAGGATCTCGTTTTTCGCCATCAACAACCCTTCCCGCATTGAATCCCCTTTTCCTACATGCGTACTCGTGATCACTTTTACATCGTCTTCCTTCTTTGCTTCAGCGATCGTATTGTCCGTCGACATATCATCCACGACAATGATCTCATTCACCAGCTCGCTGCGCTTCGCCTGACGAATAACCTGGCGAATCGTTTTTTCTTCATTAAGAGCGGGAATGATAACTGTTACCATAGGCTTATTGTTTTGAGGTGAGCATCTATGTCTATAACATCTATAGCGCCTATAAAGTTACGAAAAATGCTGCTGGTGAACCCCATAAACTGTGCCAGTAACTTTCTTGTAAGGGTTTGAAAAACAAGAATTAAATTTGTTAGTAGGAATTTTAATCTCACATTATGCCCATCGCCCCGGATGTATATAAGAAAATCGTCACGGCTAAGGTTTATATCGATGACAACTTCCGGGAGTCCCTCGACCTGGACAGACTTTCCCGGGAAGCCTGTCTCTCCCGTTATCATTTTCACCGGCTTTTTACCCGTATCTATAAAGTCACTCCCCACCAATACCTGACACAAAAACGCATCGAACAGGCGCGCAGGTTCCTGGCTGCACAAGACCTCTCTGTAACAGAAATATGCAACCACGTCGGATTCGAGAGCATCGGCTCCTTCAGCCTGCTCTTCAAAAAAGAAATAGGCGCCGCCCCCTCCAATTACCGCGATGAAGCCTGGCGGAGAGAACAACAGGCCATCCGGCAGCCCCGCTCCTTTATCCCCCATTGTTTTTTCGAAAACTGCGGTCTCGATACCCCTGCAGCCGGCGAGCCGGCTCAGAAAAGCAATTCTCAATAAGCCCTTCCCCCGGGGAAGACTTAGTTTTAGCTCCTAAATTATTTTTTATGATCACAAAGCTCTCGCACATCACTTTTTTTGTACTCGATCAGGACAAAGCCTATGAATTTTATGTGGGTACGCTGGGGTTTAAAGTCAGCACCGACGCGAAGATGCCCAATGGCTTCCGCTGGCTCACCGTCACACCGCCTCAGCAGCCCGATCTGGAAATAGCCCTGCTTCCACCCCTTGCCGGCGGTATGAGCTATGACGAGGAGACCCGCAATGCTTTCAAAGTGCTGCTCGAGAAGGGAGCGCTGGGCGCAGGTGTATTCGACACCCCCGATTGCCGGGCCACATATGAGGAACTAAAGAACAAAGGCGTGACCTTCAAATCTGAGCCAAAGGAGCAGTTTTATGGGACTGAAGCCGTGATGTCCGATGGCCAGGGGAATTGGTTTAGCATGACACAAAGGAAATAGGCCTAATCCATCTGCCGGTTCGGCTGTTCCGCCTTAAAAGTGAAATGTTTCTGCGTCAGGTAGCTGAACGCCACAACAATAATAGTCGTCAGGATCTTCGCCATCGTGGGATAAATATGGAATTGCTCTACGAAGAGCTTGATGAAGACATAGTTCAGCAACAGGCAGATAACCACCAGCAAAAAATACCGGAACAGCTGTACCCGCCCATGCAGCGTCGATTGCGTGAACACCACATTCCGCATCAGGAAAAACCCCATTGGAAAACTTATACAGAAGGCAATGAGAATAGAAGCAATATGGGGCTTGATGACAAGAAAACCAAGGTCGACATCATGTTTGTGCAGGATAAAATTATACCCTATAGAATACATCACAATATCTGCAACAGTATTCGCTCCCCCGCATGCCGCATAACGAAACGTTTGCAAGGGCATTATCCTGCTGAATAAGGGATAAAAGAAATCAATAAAAGAAATAATGCTTTTTTTCAGTATCTGTGCCATTCCTGTTAAAACTTCAAATATACTACCAAATACTCGTTTTAACGTTAAAAAATGGCTACTATTCGGCATTCTTTTACGGGCCAAAAACGGGGATTCACCCGTTCATCCCACAGCAGGATGCCTATGCGCCTAGCTTGCAGCCGATCCCCGGGGATTGGCCAAACCGATCGCCGGGGATTGGCCGACATGCCTTACATTTGCAGCCAATCTGTGGAAAAAATGGACATCATCAGTCAAATCAGAGCAGCCGCCAGCGGGGCGCTTCGCGAAAAATTCCAATTCGAGCTGGCTCCGGCCGATATAACCGTCAACGAAACCAAACCGGAATTCGAAGGCGACTATACGGTGGTGTTGTTCTCCTTTGTCAAACCATTGAAGAAGTCCCCCGAAGTCCTGGGCAACGAGTTGGGACAGGCGCTGATGGCAAGTCATCCCGACCTGTTTTCCGCCTTCAACGTCATCAAGGGTTTTCTCAACCTCGTCGTGGCCGACAGCCGCTGGATAAATTTCCTCGCGCAGGAACATGCCAATACCAGCTTTGGCCGCAAGCCCTCCAACGGGAAAAAAGTGATGGTGGAATATTCCTCTCCCAATACGAACAAACCCCTTCACCTGGGGCATCTTCGCAATAATTTCCTGGGTTGGAGCATCGCCGAGATCTACAAGGCCAATGGCTATGATACCGTCAAGACCTGCATCGCCAACGACCGGGGGATCCATATCTGTAAAAGTATGGTTGCCTGGCAGTTGTTTGCGGGCGGCGCGACGCCTGAAAGCACCGGCATCAAGGGTGACCACCTGGTCGGCGATTATTATGTTCTCTTTGGCACGCTGCATAAAGAACAAGTCGCCGAACTCGTCGCAGGCGGCATGGACAAAGAACAGGCCGAGAAAGAAGCGCCCATCATGAAAATGGCGCAACAGATGCTCGTCGACTGGGAAGCCGGCAAACCGGACGTGATCCGGCTCTGGAATATGATGAACAGCTGGGTCTATGCCGGGTTCGACGTTACGTATAAACGCATCGGCAGCGACTTCGATAAGATATATTATGAAAGCAATACTTACCTGTTGGGCAAAGAGCTCGTCGAACAGGGTCTGGAAAAAGGCGTTTTCTTTAAAAAGGAGGACGGCAGTGTCTGGATCGACCTTACTGCCGACGGCCTCGACCAAAAGATAGTCCAGCGAAAAGACGGAACAGCGGTATATATGACCCAGGACATTGGCCTGGCCGTAAAGAAATATGAAGAATTCAAATCCGATCTCAGCATCTATGTGGTGGGCGACGAACAAAATTATCACTTCAAAGTCCTCAAGCTCATTTGTCAGAAACTGGGCATGCCGTCCGCCGACGGTATCTTCCATTTGAGCTATGGCATGGTCGAACTCCCTACCGGCCGCATGAAAACACGTGAAGGCACGGTAGTCGACGCCGACGATATCCTCGACGAAATGATCAGTGAAGCCGCAAAAAAGACAAATGAACAAGGCAAAACAGAAGGCTTTACCGCCGAAGAACTAAAAGACCTCTATGATATCATCGGCCTGGGCGGCCTGAAATTTTTCCTGCTGCGCGTCGACCCCAAAAAGAAGATGGTCTTCAACCCCGAAGAGTCCATCGATCTGCATGGTTATACGGCCACCTTTATACAATATGCCTATGCGCGTATCCGGTCGATCCTTCGTAAAGAAAA
>WNFI01064773.1_pt1 | contig 10073 bp, 6 predicted proteins | sample 5400471 | NCBI WGS metagenome assembly WNFI01 (sample SAMN13153348, study PRJNA577476) | soil metagenome | isolation source: 100 cm saprolite on Douglas fir-dominated hillslope | place: USA:California | collected 2013-09-17
TGGGTTGTTCGACGTGGCGGGCCAACTGCGGGGCATCTCAAATGTGGACCTTCGAGAAGCGCTCGTTTCAGTGACGGACCGCGAAATGCTGCTTACTGTGTTCGCGGACGAGCGGCCAGACTTCGTTTTCCACGCCGCGGCTTATAAGCACGTCCCGATGCTGGAACATCATCCGGAGCAGGCAGTGCTCGTCAACGTGATCGGAACTTGCAATGTGCTCGCATGTGCGCAAGCGGCATCTACTACTCAGTTCGTCCTTATATCAACCGACAAAGCCGCATCCACTCAATCTGTCATGGGGTGCACCAAGCGTCTTTGCGAACTGGTAGTGCTCAGCCATGTCGGATCGATGCAGTGCCGGGCAGTGCGATTCGGCAACGTTGTCGGCAGTCGTGGGAGCGTGATGCCGATCTTCGAGCGGCAAATTCAAGAGGGCGGGCCGATCACTATCACGGACCCAGAGATGACGCGCTACATGATGACCTCGCGACAGGCTGCGTCACTCGTAATCAGCACTGTGGCCCTGATGGCGGGGCACCTTTATATGCTCGACATGGGTGAGCCTGTCAAGATCCTGGACCTCGCCAACGCGCTCATTCGCTCTCGCGGTCTCAGGCCTGGAAAGGACATCGAGATAGTGTTTACGGGCGCGCGTCACGGCGAGCGTCTCGCAGAGGATCTTCTGGGCCCGGGAGAGGGTTGGCGCTCCACGGCGCACGCCTCGATTCGTGAGGTTGTGACCCCAGTCCCAACCAAGGCTGAAGACCTCCAGTGGACGATCAACCGCCTGTGGGAACTCGCCAAGGAACAGCGCTCCACTGACCTTGTACGCGCCCTCAAGCAGTCGGTTTGGGCAAGTCCCATACCGGAGATCGCAGAAGGTGGCAAGGTGGCCAGTCCTGAAGGGCTCGGTGTTGGGGACACTGACCCTAGTCTCCACGAGACGGGTCGGCGGCCACCTGTTGAGCAATAGCGGACTTGAGCCTCCGCGAGGTCCTGTACCCAGCCGATTGAAACAGTTTGTCCAAAGACTGGCGGTCGAATGGCATCCTCTACCGCGCCCCTGTGGGACTGGGTGGCAACCCATCGAGCTGGATGGCCATAAACTGACCTGATGGATGCGGATGAGGCGAAGGCGCAGGCGGTACTTTGCTGGACTGTCGCCCCATGCGGACCATCAATCCCCGACCTCCCGCCTGGGTCGAAGCCGTACTTCGAGGAACTGGTGGCAAGTAGACGCGACTATGCGCCGTGGATAACCGAGGCGTTGCACTACTCCGCCTCCCGCGGCCTCGACGTTCTCGATGTAGGTTCAGGGCAGGGCATCGACGCTTACGAGTACGCTTCAAGCGGCGCGCGTGTCGTCGGAATTGATCTCACGCCGCGGCATGTCGAGCTGGCTGCTCTCCATCTAGCAGCAACCGGCCTCTCAGCCAGGTTCGTCCAGGGAGATGCGGAATCGATGCCGTTTTCCGATGACAGCTTCGACGTCGTGTCGTCGAACGGCGTGCTGCACCACACCCCGGACATCGGTGCAGCGTTGGCAGAATGCCTGCGGGTTCTACGTCCGGGCGGGACCTTTACCGTGCTCCTCTACAACCGGCGGTCGTTCTATTACTGGATAACTCAGGCGTTCATGAATGGAATAGTGGGCGGGGTTCTACTCCGTGGCGGCTCGATGAGCGGTGTCCTGTCGGCATCAGTTGAGGCGGGCTCAGCTTTGGGGGCGCGGCCCTTGGTTTGCGCCTACTCACCGGGTGAGGTGCGGGGGTTACTCGAGTCTGCCGGCTTCGAATCCGTGGAGGTCGCCAAGCGCCATTTCCGTATCGGGGACGTCCCGGTGATACATCGGCTTCACGTGCCAACTCGCGTCCTCGAGGTGCTTGGAAGAATCGGTGGCTGGTATGTCATCGGAACGTGTCAGAAGCCCACCGCACGGCCGCTTGGCCGTTCCGAAACAATGGAGTCGCCGCGAGGCTAACAAATCGCCACTCACAAAGGTGGAGCTTCAGGTCCCATCCGTTTGGCGATGGATGAGCGCCACGTAACGCTTGAGGGGAGATGGCCTTTGACCCGCAACGCTGTAATGGCGGCCACGAGTATCGACGGCCGCAATAGGCCGTATCTGACCAAAATGCTGTTGCGGAGGGAGTCGATCGCCAGGTAGATGGCGAGCACGATGACGAGCGTCGCCCAAAGTGAGCTTGATACGTCGTCGCCACGACGGCGCAGCACCCACAGCCATGCGATCGCGAGTAGCCCACCTACCGCCAACGAGCCGATTACTGCGCCGGCTACACCAACCTGGGAATACAGGACGAACTGGAAGGGTACGGCGATCGTGCCGCCGTGCACAGTGGGATTCATGTAGTCCCAGACGACAATGTTGTCGTCGGGCATGCGAAGGCCGTGGCAACCAATCTTGCGCGAACACACGACGTCCTGGCCGAGATCAAGTCCAAAGTACGGATGAAACCTTGGGAAAATAATCGCGTAGTAAAGCGCTGGAGCAGACGTCCGGGTAATCGGTGCCAGGAATGCATATACCACCACGACCAAAGTCTGCGTTGTTGAAGTTCCAAGGCTGGAGATAGATCCCACGGGCCCGGTTTTTGGACCTGCGGTTGGTGAGGCTGCAGGCTGGCGTTGGGCGATGAGCGTCTCGGCGCCTCGTGCGACGTTAAACGTCGGGACGACAACCATCGCGAAGTACAAGGTGAGTAAGGTGACCCCACCGACGACTGTCACGCGCTGCAGGCGCCTGCCATTCAAGGCGGCTTGCAGCACATAGGCGCAAGAGATAATGATGAGTGAGACCAGCGCGGCCTTCTTTTGGAAAAGTGGGATCGCGAGAGCGACCGCTATAAGGGCGGGCGCCCAGCGCAGTACGAAGCGCCTTGCGCCGGGACCGGACACCTCTAGCGCGATCCATGCCGCGCTGAATGGGACGAACATGTAAATGTTCACGAACTCGAAGAACGACAAGACTCCGAATGTGCGCCATCGTGCGTTTATCCACGCGGTGAAGTCGAACCAAGCGCCAAGCGAGCTGATTGATGAAGCTCTGATAAGGGAGACGATTGCGACGGCGGCGAACACTCCGAAGACGACGTAAGGCAGCGCGAGCGGAACGGATGGAACAGACGGTTGAAGCCGCGGTCGCATACGCGGGTTAACGATCAAGACGACAAGCACGTAACCCACCCACATCACGAGCGGGGCCACGAAGAGAAGCGCGAGGGTGACAGTCAACTCATGTCCGACGAGCGGGGCGCGCCGTGTGCCGCTGAAGTACTCGAAGAGATCGACAAATGGCTGAAGATTCACTAGCAGTGCGATCGCGCCGAGGAGGCACGTCAGCAAGTACGTGAGAGTGAAGACCAGCATTGGAAGGAGTATCAAACCGCGACCACGCATCTTCATCAGTTAGCTTGGGGTGATGCTCCGATGAGATTCATTCGCTCGAGGATCGCCGCAACGTGATGGTCCCATGTATACCGGTCCAACGCCAGCTGTCGTGCGTTCCTGCCGAGAATGCGGCGCCACGCGGGACGATCTACTAGGAATTCGATGCCGCTGGCGAGAGCGTCCGCGTCTCCAGGCGGTACCAGGATGGCTGTCGCCGGACTCTCGTCCCCCAGACTCCGCCCAGTGAGTCCGCGCACGTCGATGCCGTCGCAGAGTACGTCTCCGAGCTGGTTGAGATCAGACGCAACGATTGCGCGCCCCATCGCCATGTACTCGAAGAGCTTTGTTGGAGAACCAAAGAATGGCGAGCCATCGGCGTTCGGGACATGCGGAGCGACAACGATGTCCGACGCCGCAAGGTACGCCGGTGCCGTGGCCTGGGGGACGAGGCCAGTGAAGCACACATAAGGGGCAGCAGGGCTGGCACGAAGAGCATCCTTCACGTCGGCGAGCATAGGGCCATCACCGACAAAAAGGAACTGGACGCCCATTTGGCGTGCCAACGACCGAAGGTCCCGAGGAAAGTGACCACGGTACCGTGCTCGGGTAGGTTGTGATCGATGCGGAATGCGGCGCAGGCGGCTGGGGAGAACCGCTCGGGGTCGAAGGTTGCAGTATCCACGCCGTTCGGATGGCAAACGATCCGGTCAGGCTCCACGCCGCGCTCGAAAAGCTCGTCGCGCAAAGCGGCCGAGACAGTCACGACGATATGAGCGTGTCTCAAAGACACCTCCTCGGCAGCTAGCGCAAGTGCCTCGTATCGGAGCCGACGTCCCCAGTTCCTCGCGATCCACGCTTCCGAACCGTTCCACTCGATCACGAGCGGAACACTGAGACGGCGAGACAGCACAACGCCGGCGTAGCTACCCATCGACAGGCGCTGATAACAGACGTCCATCGACTCCCGAGCGAGAGATTCCACAACGTAGCGCTGGAACGAGTAGTAGTTCAGCTCAAACGGCAACCCGAGCGATGCGGGCGGCGCCAGGCGTTTGACGTGCACTGATGGCGAAATCATCACCGGATCGGGTGATGTTGCGAGCGAGACGTCGAGACCGCGATGCGAGAACGCATTTACGACTCCAGCCACGTGACCAATGGAACCACCGGCCTTGAGGCCGAACCACAGATTGGCATTCACGTACAGCAGCCGACGTGGAGAAGATGTCGCAACCTCGACACGAGTCGCGCGGCGCAGCTGCTCGAGCTCGGTGGACGCCCTGCGTGCGGCGATCGCGCCCTTCACCGTGGCGGACAGCGTTGCAGCGACGGCAAAAGGAAACCGCGCGGACGAGAGCCCAGAGGTGGAGAGGTCCGCGTTTATTAGCCGCATCCTTCGAGGCCACGTCGCGGAGCCAATCGCCTGGAGGATCGGCAGGACGGCGCGGCTCGAATCGTCCTCGATTGCAAGGTAGCAAGTCTGTGTCGCCGCCGCCCGCAGACGTTTGAGCGCTGCTAACGGCGACTGCCGGCGGATTTCGGCGAGATGGGTGAAGACGAGGTGCTCATCAAAGTTTTCCAGCAGCCGGTTCCGGTACTCCTCCGACAGCGGCGCCGAGCTCAAGACGAGCGAGCTCATGCCGGCTTTCGCTGCGCCACGGTTGGTAGCAGCTCCCGGTTGCGTTCCACGATCGTCACGATCGAGACGAGAACGAAGAGCACCGCATATGCAATTGACAGACCCATTGATGCGCCGACTCCTCCCGCGGAAGGGATCAGGATCGAGCCAGCGGCGATCCCAACCAACAGCGCGATGGCCCAAGCGCCTGCGAGCGTGACCGGGAGGCCGCGCGCCGCGAGGTATTGCGAAAGGATCGTTGTGCCCGCCAGGAGCACGATGCCGGGTAGAAGAAAAAGAAGCATGGGCACCGCCGGAGTGAAAGCTGCGCCGAAGGCGAAGCCGATTAAGGGTGAGGCGAGGGCAGCGGCAGCGCCGCAAAGGACCACGATGAGCGCCGCCGTGGTTCGCGTGCTTCGCAACAGCATCGACCATCGACGATCCCTCTCCGACACAAGCTTGGGAAACAGTACGAGGGCCACAGACGAAGGCAGCACGATCAGGACGTCAGCGATCTGCGCCGCGATGGAATATTGCCCCAACTCGGCAGAGCCGGTGAACCGATCCAGTAGAAAGACGTTCGTGCGCAGGAGGAGGAAGCCGAGCAGCGTCACAAGGTAGGCTTTCGCAGCGAATCGCACACCGGCCATGAAGACGGCGGAGTCGAAACGGATGCGTATGTGTCCGCGCAGGAGAACGACGAGCAGAGCGATTGCCGTCATCCAGGCCGCCGTTGCGCTGGCAAAGAGCATGCCGCCGACCCCCGTGCCGATTAGGCCGGCGACGACGATGAGCGGCACGACGACCACCGAAGACCCGAACTCGAACGCATTGAAGAGACCAATGCGCCCCATGCCCACGAGCAAATTTGTTCCGAGCAGGATGAATAGGCTTGGTGGGGCAAGGGCCGCAGCCCACCAAAGCCAATTGCCGCCACGACTATCCAATGAGAACGCCACCCATACGGTGATTGCACTCAAGGGTATTGACAGCGCGGCTGTGGCGACACTGTTCGACACGAGTCCGCTGTAAAGCCCACGATCCTTTGCAACGAGATAGGTATTGCTGGAATTTAGCCCGAAATTCCCAAACTGCACGACTAGCGTCGCGAGTGTCACCACCAGCGTGTAATCACCCCTACCGCCTGGTCCAAGAAAGCGTGCGGTGAGGATGCTGGTGACGAGGCCAAGCGCTATGCGCGACATTCGGACGACCACTGTCATTCCGACGCCAAGCGTCACCTCGACACCTTCCTCAGCAAGTCGTCGATATCGAGGCCCGCAAGTCGTGCGGGAGCCATAACAACGCCCAGCCTCACAAGTGGTCCGCGACGGTCGAACACAATCTTCCGCGCCGGCGCCTTGACGCCGTACGATGCAGACACCCAGGACGCCTCAGTTGTCACAGTCCAGTCCGCCTGGTCCTTCCATGCCAAGATGTAGCGACGGTCACCCCAGCGAAGGAGGATCGAGCCCGGCTCCTCCTCTTCAATCTCGACGTCAGGCGCGAGGTGGTACGGCACGGTGACGTGGTGCAGGCCGCCGCCAACAAAGGTGTCTTCGATCACCACGGCGTGGCGAGCACGGTCGAGAGCCACCGTGCGGGTCGGCCGGACCGGTGAAGCTAGTCGCTCGTACCCGGCGTGGCTGCCGCGGAAAACATCCAGGTCCGCGCCTTCTTGCCAAACCTCAACGGAAGGGTGGGCGTCATTCTTGAGCATCCAGAGGAACTCGGGTCGAACGAAACGGTTCTGCTCGGCCTCGTCGATCATTGGCGTGTTGTGAAAGGCTGTGCTGCGGAAGCGATTCCGCCACTCCACAGATGATGTGTACGTATAGGTGCCGGCGTCGACAATGAGTCGCGCCCCCTCGAGTACGACTTCGAGAGACAGGCAGTCGTTGTGACCGTGGCCGCCGCGTCCGCCCAGCCCGATCGGACCGCAATCAATAAAAATGTGATCGCTCGGCGTGCGCATGATGTAAACGCCCGCGTCGCGGAACTCAACCGAGCGATCGAGGACGCCCGGCTCAGACCGCGGCGGCGCGCAATCCGGCCCGAACCACCAACCGCACTCGTCTAGGGGACCCGTGCCCAGCCCTCGAAGCTCCGGCGGATCCCAAGCCCGAGCCACCAGCTGGAGCAGGTAGCGGTGGTCGTTGAGCTCTTGAGTGCCGAGCGGGAGCGCGCGCCCATTATCGGCGTCGCCCCACAGGGGCGCCGTCCCATCCGCACGCGAGTAGGAGGCGACAAACAGGGCCATTGCTGTGAGACGCTTGCGATAGCGCGCCGGGACAGTGAAGCCGCAGCGCTCCCAATAGAGCGCCGGATACAGGAATAGTTCCATGACCAGCCTGTGGTAGGCCGTCGACATCTCAAAGTCGACACCGTCGGCGTAGACCTGTCTGTCGATTTCAGACTCCAGGATTTTCCAGCCAACGCCCACCCATCGAACCGGCTCCTCTCCCTGACCGAAGAACAGGCCCGTGAACACGAGCCCGGAGGCGTCAGCTGTGTAGTGATTGCCGTTGACATCGGAGCGCTCGAGGTTTCGTGCGATGAAGTCGCCGTGAAGATAGAGCGCCCGCAGGAACCGAGACTGATAGGTGCGATCAGCCCAAGAGTCGCTGTCATGGAAAGCGTGAAAGAACCACGCGAGGGTCATCGCGCGGATTGCAACCTCCATCGTGACGGACCAATTCACGCTGAACGCGTACGGATTGGCGGAGATCCAATGCTCGAGGATCTCACGAACGCCGGCAGCGAACCGTTCGTCCCGCGTCAAGACATATGCCTGGGCGACCGGTATCAGCCATTGCATCCGCGACAGCTCCCATGGGAACTTCACATCGCTCGGACGCGACAGATCCAGAACATCAAGGCGCCTCGCGTATCGGGTCGGCCACCGAACGCCGGTTCGGTAATCCATAGACCAGTCCACGTGCCAGCCAAGAGGTATAGGGCCAGAGCCCAAGAGATCGACCGTGTGCGCGAGGCCGCGTTCGGCCCGTGCCAGGATTTCATCTCGCTGCGCCACTGGAATCGACACTTGGTCTGCCTCGGTGGGCAGCCACGACGCCCACGGTCGTGACTCGAGTCGCCGCCAAAGCGTAGAAATGCTCTCGGCACCCGTCGCTGCCAGGAGTGCGTCCTCGTCGAAGCGTGCCGCGCGCCGGTGCGCGGTGAAACGCTCGAGCTCGGCCGAGCCTTCGCTCACCAACCGGCGTGCGACGCTTCGCGGCCTCATACGTGAGGCGCGTCGCGCGACATGCAACCAGTACTGGAGTCGAACCGGGCTCAAGCCGTGCTAGCGCGCCTCAGCTCGCGGTTTAGTCGCGACCGCTACGAGCGACCGGCTAGAGAATAGTGCACCCTGGGCGCCCTCTCCTAGGATGTAAAGCCCCGCGCGAATTAAGCGGACCATTGGCCCGCGGAGCAACCGCTGCGATCGTGTCGGATTGGCGAGCTGCGAGCCCGTCACCGAGATTTCATCAAACGCAAGGCGAAGGAAGCTCGCCAGCGACTGCGGCGTGAAGCCGACCTCGTGCGTAAGATCCATGTACCGTTCGTGCGTCGCGAGCAGCCAGTCCATGTTCGGTACGTCGATGATGGCGAAGCCCCCAGGCTTGAGAGCAAACGATGTCGCCGACAGCATTTCGAAGAGGTCGTCTTTCGCCACGTGCTCGAGAACGGCCTTCATCGCGATGACGTCGTACGCGCCCCGCCTGGCAACCAAGAACTCGCGCCCGTTTCCCAGGGTCACGCCCCCCGCGCCTAGATGACCGTTGGCGAACTGGACGTCACCAGGGCTCGCGTCGACCCCCTCGATACGCTCGAATCCCAGGGCCCGCAACCAAGCGAGAAGGCCGCCTTGACCAGGTCCCACTTCGAGAATGCTCACGGTCCGGGCAAGGGCCCGGAAGTGTTTGCTGTAGTTGGCGTCGAAGTACGGCCATAGCGAACGGACGTCAGCGTAGGATGCCGCACTGCTGATCTTGCCCTGTCCATCGCGGTAGTCACGGAACAGCGCCTCGCGTAGGGCCCCGCTCACCTTGTGGCAACACTCGACCGAATTAGCTCCTCAACGCGAAACGCGATCCGCATGGCCTGGAGCTGGTCTTCCAGCGAGATAGGCCACGGCCCTCCATCGCGCAGGCATCGCCCGAGTGCCTCGAGCTCCTCACGATGACCTTTCTCGATAGTGCGCGAGCCCCAGCGCTCACGGCGCGCGCCGACGACCATCAGCGCCCGGTAATCATCGACCGTGAGCACACTGCCATCGGTAAAGATTTCCATGCGCTCTTTCGGGTGGTCCCGCGCGCCAAGCGCCGTGTAGGCGAGCGTGCATACCGAGCCATCGTCAAAGCCGACCGTCGCGACGAAGTTGTCGTTACGCGACCACTGGCGCGTGTGCGTCTCGATGCCTCGTACCTGCACGTCCACGACGCGCCCTCCTGTCAGCGCGCCGAAAAGGTCGTAGATGTGGCAGGCCTCTCCGATGTTGCGACCGCCACCTTCCGGCCCATGTACCCAGTGTTCGGGCGGCAGATATCCGGCATTCATCCGATAGGTCACGATCATCGGAGTTGCTCTATTTTCCAGCACGCGGCGAGCAGTCGAGATAGCAGGCGAAAATCTGCGGTTGAACCCGGTCATGAGTAGTGGGTGATCACGACCTTCAAAGAAGGATGCGATCTCATCGAGTTCAGTGGGAAGGAGAGCTAAAGGCTTCTCCACGAAAACGTTCTTCCCGGCACGCAGTGCACGCAGAGCTAACGACGCATGCGTGTCGTGCCGAGTTGTGATGAGGACGAGATCAACGTCGTTGTCCTCGAGCACGGCGTCAATATCCGTAGTCGCGTATGACGCGCCGCCACGCAGCGACACAGATTTTGCGTTGGTTCCCGTGCGGGCCACTACTGCCCGGAGCTCGAACTGCTCTCGAAGCTTCAGCAAGTTCGGCATGTGCATGGCTTCTGCGAAGTTGCCTGCGCCGATGAGTGCGACGCGCACGCGGCCCGGCCGAGCTGGCGCGGCGCGCATGATGACA
>WNFI01328243.1_pt1 | contig 10073 bp, 10 predicted proteins | sample 5400471 | NCBI WGS metagenome assembly WNFI01 (sample SAMN13153348, study PRJNA577476) | soil metagenome | isolation source: 100 cm saprolite on Douglas fir-dominated hillslope | place: USA:California | collected 2013-09-17
CGGTCCAGGATCCACGTCAACATCTCCAACCTCGACCGGCTGGGCTTCCCGGATTCGGTCTCGCCCGACGAGCACGAGCTGCTCACCGAGCTTCGCCTCAAGCTGCGCCAGGCGATGGAGAACTACGAGTGGGCCGCGCGCATCGCGGAGACCACCGACCTGCTGGAGAACCAGGGGCTGCGCCGCGCTTTCGAATCGCTGGTGGCCGAGGGCGACCAGCTCTGCTTCGACTGCCGGCTCCAGCTGGTGTCGCTGGGGCCGGCCGCGGCCGGGAATTGACGCCAGATCGCAAGAAAAGCGTTTAGGCAGCGTATAACGGACCAGGAGAAGGACGACATGTTTGGAAGATTGAGCTCCAGAAACCTGCGCGCCGCGGTCCTGGCCGCGCTCGCCGTCGTGGCCATCGCCGGCACTTCAGCCCTGGCCGCCCTCACGAGCGGCCCTTCACCAGCCAACGCTCCAAAGGCCCAACAGGGGAGCCCATCGGCCTGTGAAAACGACGGTCAGGGTGAGAAGGCTGATCTCGCGGCGAAGGCTCAGCACCAAGCCGAAAAGGCGGTCCGCAAGGCGCAGCACGCAGCTAATAAGGCCGCTCGCAAGGCGGAGCACGAGGCGGAAAAGGCCGCCGACAAGGCAAACCCGACCGCTGATGAGGGAGCGGACTTGGCTGACGGCGCTAATGATGCCTCGGATAAGGGCAAGGACACTGCCGACAACGCCAAGGACACGGCCGGCGAAGCCAAAGATCAGGCCGACGAGGCAAAGGACGCGACTGACAAGGCGAAAGATGGCGGAGACACTTGCGATAGCACCTCCCAACCCGGATCAAATGCCGCGCCAACGTCCTCACCCAGCCCGAGTGCTACCACGAGCCCGACGATCACATCCAGCCCGACGGCTACGCCGAATCAATCCCCCGCGCAGCCTCTCGAGGGATCGCCCAGCCCGTCGCCGAGTGCTTCGGCCTCGTCAACCGCGGAGCCGTCACCGACAGCTCATCCCGGCCACCGCTAACCGGCAGGACGTTCGGCCGCCGGCAGGCGAACCACGAAGCGAGCGCCCTGCGTGGCACCGGCGTCGAGGCTTATCGACCCGTTGTGCAGGCGCGCGATCACCGCGCACAAGGCCAGCCCCAGGCCCGCACCCCCAGTGTCGCGCCGGCGGGCGGGGTCGGCGCGCGCGAAGCGTTCGAAGAGCAGGTCCCTCAGCCCCGGATCCACACCGGAACCCGAGTCGGCGACCGCGATCTCCCAAAACGAGTCGACGGCCGCGATCGACAGCGTGACCGTGCCACCGTCGGGGGTGTGGCGCAGCGCGTTGTCGATGAGGTTGTCCAGCAGGCGTGTCATCAGGTCGACGTCGCCCCAGACATAGCCTGCGGGCGCGACGTCGTCGACGATGGTGACGTCATGCCGTGCCGCCACCGATCGCCAGCGGGCGCCGGCTTCCGCGATCAGGCCGGGGATCAGGATCTTGGTCATCTGCGCGTTGAGCGCCCCCGCATCGGCCCGCGCCAGCAACAGCAGCTGATCCGCCAGCCGACCCAGCCGCTCGGCCTCCGAGAGCATCGTCCGCAGACTCGCCCGATACTCCTTATCGGTGCGCGGCTTGCTGAGGGTGACCTCGGCCTCGGTTCGCATCATCGTCAGCGGTGCCCGCAGCTCATGGGCGGCGTCCGCGGTGAACCTCCGCAGGCTCTCGAACGCCGTCTCCATCCGTGCCAGCATTCCGTTGAAGGTGTCGGCCAGCTCGCCCAGTTCGTCGGGCGGCAGGTCCAGCTCCAGGCGTCGGTGCAGGTCTCGCTCACTGAAATTGCGCGCCGTCGAAGCGATCTCACGGACCGGCCGCAGCGCCGCACCCGCGAGGCCGTATCCGACGACCGCGGTCGCGACCACCAGCATCGCCATGCCCACCACGAGCACCAGGGCGGCGTTGAACAGCAACCGGTTTGTCTCCGCCAGCGAGCGCGTCACGATGATCACAACGGAGTCCCCGGAGCGCAACTCGACCCGGGTCGCCAGGATCCTTTGGGACTCCCCGTCGATCGTTTGCGTGCTCAGCGCCGGCGAGCTCGAGCTTACGGCCGCGGTGGCGATGGAGGCCAACGCCGAGCTGGAAGGTGCGGCGTCGTTGTGTTGGAGCACGGTACCTGTCCGGCTGAAGACCAGCTCGCCGACGGGGACGTCGCCACTGGATGGGGCACGCAACACGTCGTCGCCCGCGCTCGGTGGCGCCCCACGGGTCACCAGCGCCGATTCGGCCGACCGGGCCGCGCCGGCCAGGCTGTCGTCGATCGACGAATATTCTGTGCGCGAAAGTGCCAGCCAGAGGGCGGCTGCGGCGACGATCGCGACGACGCTGAAGATCCCCGCGTAGGCCAGCGCCAGGCGCATCCTGGTCCGCCGCAGGAAGGCGCTCAAGCTTCGGGCAGCTCCATCCGGTACCCCCTGCGCGGGATGGAGCATGAAGTACTCCAGCACCGCGAACTCCTGACCTGTCAGCAGGACCTGAGCCGCCTCGACGTGGACCGTACGCCTCGAACTGTCAAGGCTGATCGGCCCCATGCTGAGCACCGCGCCCCGCCCCGGCAAATGCCGGCGCGCGAGCGCCCGCAGCCGGGCAAGCAGTTCCTGGAAGGCGAACGGCTTCAGTAGATAGTCGTCGGCGCCGGCCTCGAGCCCGCGCACCCGATCTCCGACGGCATCGCGTGCGGTGAGCATCAGGATGGGAGTGCCGACCTGGCGCCGGCGAAGCGCGGCCGCTACTTCAAAGCCGTCCATGGAGCCCGGGAGCATGACGTCAAGGACGATCGCGTCGAAGGAGCCGTCGAGCGCTGCCCCGATCGCGCCGTCGCCCTCAGAAGCGTGGACCACCGTCATCCCGCCCTCCTGCAAACCGCGCGCGAGCGCGTCGGCAAGACGGCGGTCATCCTCCACCAGCAGGACACGCATGCGCCTAGGGTAGTGGCAACGGGCTCTCAGACCGAAACCGGCCCGTCACACGAATGTGACCGCGGCATTCAGGAAGCTGACATGTTTACTTGAGACGCTACGGCCCGCATGCATAGTCTTTTCGCGACGAGGCGAGCCGGCAGACGTGACCTGCCGGCTCATCTCTTGAAAGCCCGAACCCATCACCACAAGGGTGGCTCGGGTCTGATCCCGCCTGAATGCCGCGATCGTCGGTCAGAAGGCAAGCTCACGGCGATCGCGGGACTGCTGAGACGCAACCGCGGCCAATCGCTAGTGGAGTTTGCCATGCTCGCCCCGGTCCTGGTGTTCCTGACGGTGGGAGTGGCGGACATGGGCCGGGCGTTCTTCTACGAGGAGGCGGTCACGAATACGACCAGGCAGGTTATTCGACTGGCCGTCCTTAGCCAAAACGGGCCCGTGGGCGACTTCGCTTGCCAACAGTATGGCGGTGATGTCCCCCAGCGCAGCCTGCCCGATTCGACTGGCGATGTCATCGCCACGCTGATTAACCAGGCGGCGAACGAGTCATCCAACGGGACCACCCCTGTTCTCCAGAACAGCTCTGGGAACGCCGCCCTGGACACCAAGATCAAGCTGAACTGGAACTGCAAGGGTGGGGCGGCGCTGACCAACAGCACCGTTTGCCCCTGCCCGCCGGGTACCGAGGATCCGACTGACTCTCATTCGGATTCGATCAGAGCCCGGGTCGACTATTCGTTCCAACTAATCACACCCCTGATTGGCAGCCTCTTGGGCGGCCAGACTGTCCACATCAGGGCCGACGAGCGCGGGAGGGCCGAGTACTGATGTCACGGTCCCTATCAACGACCCAGCGCGGCGTCACCATGGTGGAGTTCGCGCTTGTCGCACCGCTGATTTTTATTTTCATCTTTGGTCTTGTCGACTTCAGCCGGGCTATCCAGGCGAACACCACCATTGCTGAGGCGGCCAAGCAGGCGGCTCGCCAGGCGGCAGTCAACGCCGACCAAACAGACAATCCCTTCAGCACGTCTCCACACACCGGAAGTTGCTCCGGCACCGTATTCACCGTGAACGCCGCAGGCGATGGGTGTTTGACCGACGCCCGCATGACCGAGACTGCCAACCGGTATATGACCCAGGGTGGACTCACCAACTCCCTCAGCTACCACGCCAACACGGGTGCAGCAGCATGCCGGCTCCTTGCGACGCCGGCGGCCGGGAGCGGGATCATCTGCATCGCGCCTTCGCAAGTCCCACCTGACCCGGTTGGAGCTACTCAGAGTTGCCCCGCGCCGGCGAACGTCGCGCTCGAGCGCAACCGTGCCGATGAGTGGGCCGACCACAAAATGAGGAGCTGCTACGTGGTCCAGGTCACCGTGATCTACACGTATGCGCCGCTGACAGGGCTGCTCCAAAACATCATCGGCAATCGGATCGTTCTCGTTTCATCCACATCCACAATCGCGGAGTACTGAACACCATGAAGCTATCTAGGAAAGGACAAAAGGGCCAAACGCTCATCATCTTCGCTGTCGCCGCGGTGGCGTTGATAGGCCTAGCTTCGATCGCGATCGACCAGGGCTTGGCGCAAGCCGACCGGCGCAACCTCCAAGCTGTCGCCGACGGTGCGTCCCTTGCCGGGACTCGCCAGTACTCGGTTGGCGGCGACATTAACGCGGCGCATTTCGTCGCTATGCAGTATCTAGTCGCGGCCTTCGGCGGCACGACCGGTACATGCACGGTTTCGTCCTGCAGCGACGGGCCATGGCCGGTTGGCGCCTACTCGTTCACGTTCGCTGACAGTGGCACTAATAACCAGACGATGGATGTCTCGATATCGCACACGCGGCCGAGCCTGATCGCTGCGGCGATCGGTTACAGCACAGAAACCGTCGGAACAGGCGCCCGGTCTCGCCCGGTGCCTGGATCGAACAGCGGGGGCGGGCTGAATGTGGCCGCTCTAGACGGCATGTACCAGGTAAACGGCGCCGGCACATGTAACCCATCGGGCAACATCACCGGAAACGTCTATTCGTTCGGCGCGTTCGGTTCGAACAACAACGGCAACGGTTCCTGTCACACGGTCATTGTGCCGCACCAGTTGAGCGGGCTCACTGGCACCCCTCCGACCCTTGGTGTTTGTAACCCCAGCGCCAATACGACGGTCAGTTTCAACGGCGACATGACGGTCAACACCGGCGGCTGGGCATTCGACAACGATCCCACCATCCATCCGGGTAACCCGACTGCGAATGCGAACGTTTTGTACAACCAGAATCGACCGCTGACGTACGATTCGTCCGCTCCGCGTCCGCCGGGAGCTTCATACACAGGGCCTTCGGATGTGACGGCCAAGGATCCTCTCGGCAACTGGAAGCCGGGGACCTACAACAACTTCGTACCCACCAGCGGTCCTGGCCTCCTCGGAAGACTCAACGGCGGCGTTTACCTCATCAGAGGTGTTGCCAGTCCGGATCTCTCGAACTCGGTCCAGCTGAACGCAGGTATTCCTGGAGCTCCTGACGATGGCAGCTCTATTGTCTTCGTATTGGACAGCAGCGACACGGGTGACGTAACAATTGCCTCCCACAACACGACGACGTTCAACGGCTTTGAAGGCACCACCGCAGGCTCAGACACCGTTGGCACGCATAACTTCGTCCTGTTCGGCGGCCCCAGCAACGACAGCGGGTCGACCAAGGGATTCCAGGGCAATGTCCATCTCCTTAACTCTACCGACGTGCCGGTCTACACCGGGATCATCTACATGCCCAACTCTTCGATCATCACCAAGGGCAACCTGCCCTACGCGTTCTACGGCTCGGTATATCTGAGCAACTTCACTCTCGACGGTGGTGGTCACAATGGACAAGGATTCCAATACATCTGCGGCCTGGGTTCCATTGAATCCAACACCATTGACGGAGCTCTAATCCGCTAGCCAGAGGCCCGAGCGGCGGCGCGTTACCGCGCCGCCGCTAGTTCGCTCCTAAAATAATCGACCGTCCGTCCGATCCCAGCGTCTAGCTGCACCTTCGGCTCCCACCCGAGCTCGGTCCGAATCCGAGTCGCGTCCACACAGCTCCGCTTTTGCTCCCCCGGCCGTGCCGGTCCATACCCCGCCGGGGCGCTTGACCCAGCCGCGCGCGCAATCACCCCGTACAGCTCGGCGACATCAGTCTCCATCCCAGTCCCCACGTTGTAGCTGCCCTGGATGTCGCTGCTAAGCGCTAGAGCGAAAGCCTCGACGACATCACCCACGTACACGTAATCCCGCGTCTGCTTGCCATCGCCGTTGATGGTCGCGGCGCGGCCCTCCAGCACCGCCTTGCTGAAGATCGCCACCACCCCGGCCCGCGGCTGGGTACGTCTCTGGGGTCGGGATCTGGTCGGCGTCTCCGTAGATGGCTCCGCCGGTGGAGGTGAAGATGAAGCGCTTGACACCGTGGAGGCGGCATGCCTCGATCAGGCCGATGCTGGCGAGGATGTTGACTCTGGCGTCGAAGACGGGGTCCTCGACCGAGCGGCGGACGCTGATCTGGGCCGCCAGGTGGCAGACCGCGTCGGGCTTCTCCCGTTCGACGACCCGGTCCAGCCATCGCCCATCCAGCTCCATTTGATAGAAGTTGGCCGCCGCCGGCACCTGCTCGCGCTTGCCGCTGGAGAGGTCGTCGAGGACCACCACCTGGTGCCCCTCCTCGACCAGCCGGTCCGCCACGTTGGAGCCGATGAAGCCGGCCCCGCCGGTGACGAGCACTTTCATCTGGGCTTCGTCGATCCCGCCTTCTTGGCCCTCGACTTGACGCTCCGCCGCTGCCGTTTGCGCTGCGGCTCGATCAGGCTGTAGATGACTCCGTAGAGCCCGCCCAGCGTGTCCCGTCCGGCGTAAGCGCGCAGGACCTCCTTGTCGGTGAAGTGGATGACCACCTTGCCCAGGTCACCGCCGCCCACCTCGATCTCGTCCTGGGGGCCGCTCATGACGATGTACTTGACGCTGCTGAGGGGGATCGTCAGCTCCTCGTTGTTGCTGTCGTCGATCGCCCGTGCCCGGACCACTGGCTCGCTGAAGTCGATCAACTCGGTCTCGGCGGCCAGCACCTCGCCGTCGAGAAACGTCAGGCGCACCTCAGGCACGGTTGATCGGCTCCATGTGCAGGGATTATCGCCCGACCGCGCTGGCGGAGGTCGAGCCCTCAGCCGGCGTTCGGGCGCACCACCAGGCGGGTCGGGCACGCCGACGGCGCCCGGGACGCCTCCCCGCCGGGCGCCTCGGCGCGGCGACGCGGCGCAATCCGCGAAAATACTGGGCCGTGACGGATCCCCTCGACCACATCCGCAAACTCGCCGAGGGGATCGGTCCCCGGCCGGCGACCAGCCAAGCCGAGCGCGCCGCGGCCGAATACATCGACCAGCAGCTGCAGAAATTTGGCTTCACCGTCAAGGTCGAGCCCTTTCGCAGCGTGCGCAGCTTCAGCCACGCCTACATCGCGATCTTCGTGCTCGCGGTCGCCGGATTCATCGCCGCGGCGGTGTTCGACAGAGGCGCCCTCGGCCTGCTGCTGACCGGCATCGCCGGCGTCGCCTTCATCGGCGAGAACACGACCACGCTGCACCTCGCCCGGACGCTGATACCCCAGGGCAAGAGCCAAAACGTCGTCGGGCGCCTGGCCGCCCGGGACCTGCCCCGTCGTCGGCTGGTCCTGGTGGCGCACTACGACTCGGCCAAGTCCGGCGTGATGTGGCACCCGGGCCTGGTCCGCGACTTCCGGCGGATCTTCGTGCTGCAGGCGATCTCGATGGTCGTCCTGCCCATCCTGATTGGCATCCAGGGGGTCACCGGCGAGCGCCTCTACGGCTACATCGCGATCCCCTTCGCGGCAAACATCATCCTGGGGCTGCTGCTGCTGCTGCACCGCGAGATCTTCTACAAGCACGTCGCCGGCGCCAACGACAACGCCAGCGGGGTGGGCGTCCTGCTCAGCCTCTGCGAAGCGCTGGCCGCCGACGTGCCCGCCGACACCGAGGTGATGGCGGTGGCGACCGGTTGCGAAGAGGCGGGGCTGGTGGGGATGGAGAAATTTCTGAGCCGGCACAAGGACGACCTCGGGCGCGCCTGGATCATCAACATCGACAACGTCGGCGCAGGCGAGGTGAGCTACACCACCGCCGAGGGAATGATGCTCAAGCACCGGGCCGGCAAGGACCTGACCGCGATGGCAGAGCAGGTGGCCAAGATGCCCGGGTTGCGCGTCTCGGGGCGGCCGTTCAGGGTGATGAGCCTGGACACCGAGCCGGTGCTGCTGCGCCGGCTCGAGGCCCTGACCGTGATCGCGACCCGCGACGGCGTGCCGGTGAACTGGCATCGCGGCAGCGACACCTATGAAGCCATCGACCCCGACGCGGTGGATACCGCCTATCGGTTCGTCGAGGCTATGGTTCGGCGCCTGATCGCCTGACCAGGCGCCGAAACCAGCTCAGCTCGCGCTGGGGGCGGCCGCTGGCTTGCGGGCAGTGGTTGCCCGCGCCCCGGTTGCCCGAGCTGCGGCTGTGCGGCGGGCTGTGGCGGCGGTCTTTCGGGCGCCGGAAGCCGCGCGGGTGGCGCGCCGGCGCGCGCTCTTGGCGGTCCCGGTGGCGGCCTTCCTGGCGGTCGTCGCGGTCGATGCGCCGAGGCCGGTGGCACGGCGGATCTCCGCCTCCAGAGTGCGGATCCGCTTGTCCAGGTCGGAGGCCTTGACGGCGCGACCGGACAGGGTCTCGATCTGCTTGGTGACGCGCTTCTCGAAGGAGCGGTAGCTGCGCTCCAGGCCGCCGATATTGGTGTTGAGGTCGCGCAGGCGACCCTGGAGGTTCTTCAACTCGACGTTGTAACGCTTCTCGGCGCTGGCGACGGTTTCCTGCACCGTCTTCTGCAAACGCTTGGCCGCGTCTTCGGCGCGACCCTGCGCTCCAGAGATGAGCTGCTGCCCACCCTCAACGAGGTCACGGACGCCGCTTCCGGCCTTCTTGGTCTTCTTGGACGACTTCTTGGCCATGTTCAGCTCACCTCCTATGCCGCGTGAAAAAGGCGGCGGCAGGGCATGGCTGACCCGTCTCCGCGCCGGCCTCGGCGAGCCGCCGGGAAGCCATCCGCGAAGCGCCGGCCAAGCACGATGCGGGCGCGCGCGGCGGCGCCGGACACTCCGGCCCAGCGCAACGCCAATAAGTGGCTGGAGCTGGTGATGTCGCTGGTACAGGCGCCGGTCGGCCTCGCCACCAGCCAGGCGGACCGCATCGTCGGCGAGCTGGTCAGGACCGGCAGCCTGGGCCAGCGCGAAGCGGAGCGGCTGCTCGGCGAGCTGCGGACCACGAGCGAACGGGCCCAGGGTCGAGCCCAGCAGGAATCCGCTCGGCTGGACCGCTTCATCGAGAGCCGAATCGAAGACGTGCTCAATCGTGTCAACATCCCGTCGCGGTCGGATATCGAGCGTCTCAACAACAGCGTCGACCTTCTCACCGCCAAGGTGGAGGCCCTGGTCGGCAAGCCGGAGCGGGGAGGCTCGCGCTGACCCCGGCCCAGGCGCACCCGCGGACGCGCGCAACCGCCAAGCCGAGCCGGGCCAAGGAAACGCACCCGCCCGAAGCCGCCCCTCGGCTGATCAAGAAGTACTCCAACCGCAAGCTCTACGACACCAGCTCGCGGCGCTACATCACGCTCGAGCGCATCGGAGAGCTGGTTCGCACCGGCGAGAACATCCAGGTGGTCGATCGTGGCAGCGGTGAGGACCTCACCGCGGTGACGCTGTCACAGGTGGTGCTCGACAACGAGCGCAAGCGCCACGGCGCCGTGCCCGAGCAGCTGCTCCAGCAGCTCGTCCGCAACCCCGGCGAGGCGGTCATCGGCGCCGTGAGGCAGTCGATCTCGGCGGTCCAGGACCAGATCCAGAAAGCTGAGGAGCGCGTTGTGCGTCCCGATGTCGCGGTGGAGGAGGCCCTGGAGAAGGCCCTCTCCCGGACCCTGCGCGGCCTCAAGATCCCCAGCCAGAAGGACATGGCCCGATTCGATCGGCGGTTGACCGAGCTTGCCGACCGCGTCGATCGGCTCGCCGGCGCCCTCGGCTTCGACGCCGGCGCCCCCGCCCG
>WNFI01424641.1_pt1 | contig 10073 bp, 10 predicted proteins | sample 5400471 | NCBI WGS metagenome assembly WNFI01 (sample SAMN13153348, study PRJNA577476) | soil metagenome | isolation source: 100 cm saprolite on Douglas fir-dominated hillslope | place: USA:California | collected 2013-09-17
TACAGCGAGGAGCCGCTACAGAAGTCCTAGTCCAAATGTGCGATGGCGATGCAGATCGCCTCGCCCATACTTGCACCCGTGGTATCACTGTCTGTCGTCTTCGAACAGGGAGAAAATCATGGGGCGCATCTGCTTCACCGACTCGCGGATGGCGAGGATCGGGCCCAGGACGTTGGTGTTGAACTCGCGATGGAACTCGGCCTCGGTGACCGCCTCGAGCGGTTCGAACTTGTAGATGCCGGCATTGTTCACCAGCACGTCGATCTTGCCGTAGACCTTCTTCGCCTCGGCGAAGATGCGCTCCACGTCGGTGGCCTTCGAGACGTCGCCCTGCACGGCGAGCGCCTTGCCGCCGTTCGCGTTGATCTCCGAGACGACGCGATCGGCGCCCGCCTTGTCGGAGGAATAGTTGACCACGACCGAGGCGCCTTCCGCCCCCAGCCCCTTCGCGATGCCCGCGCCGATGCCCTTCGAGGCCCCGGTGACGACGGCGACTTTGCCCTTGAGCTTGCCCATTTCCATCTCCTTAGTTGGTTTGACTTTCCTATAGTTCTGTTTTACTGAACTATGGGACAACGGGAAGATATGGGATAATATGAGGCATGTCAACCCCCTTTTCGCGGGCCCCCGCATGAGGCCGCTCCTGCACCCTTCGGCCGACGACATCACCGTCGAGGGCATCCTGCATGCGCTCTCGGACCCGGTACGGGCCGACCTCTTCGCGCGCATCGCGGCAGCGGCTTGCGCCCAAACGTGCACGAGCGCGGTGGAAGGGAGCGCGCATCAGGTGCCCAAGTCGACGCTCTCCCAGCACTTCAAGGCGCTGCGCGACGCGGGATTGATCCGCAGCGAACGCAAGGGCGTGGAAATGCACAACACGGCGCGCTGCGACGAGGTGAACCGGCGATTCCCGGGGCTGCTCCCGGCGATCATGGAGGCGCGCAAGTCGCAGCTGCGGCGCGCCGCGGGGAAACGCGGAAAACGCTGAGCAAACCCGGCCCCTGGGGTAGTATTCCGCCCATGGGCGTCAAGCTCGACATGTTCTCCGAGACCAACCCGCGCGTCTGCGAGGCGGGCGAGGCGGTCTTCCACGCCTACGACATGGGCTCCGAGATGTACGTCGTCCTGGAGGGGCAAGTCGAAATCACGATCGACTCCAAGGTGCTGGAGACGCTCGGGCCCGGGGAGCCCTTCGGCGAGATGGCCCTGATCGACCAGGCGCCCCGCACCGCCACCGCCATCGCGAAGACGCCCTGCAAGCTCGCCGTCATCTCCGAGAAGCGCTTCCTCTTCATGGTGGCGCAGACACCGCACTTCGCGCTCCAGATCATGAAGGTGATGGCGGACCGGCTCCGGAAGATGAACGCGCGAGTCTAGCGCGCTAGGCGGAGACGACCTTCTCGAGCGTCTGCCACGTGCGGGTGGTCTGCTCCTTCCCGAAGGCCCGTTCGATCAGGGTCATGAAGACCGGCCCCTTGGGAGTCGGCGAATAGACGCTGAAGACCGCGCCGCCCTGGAATCTCAGGATGCGCGCGCCATCGCGCTCGATGGGCAGGTGCAGGTCCGACTTGGGCGGCTTGTTCACGAAGGTGACGATGCGCTTGGCCGCGCGCTCGATGCGGATCCCCTTGAACGGGTCCGAGGCCAGCATCTCGCGCAAGGCGTCGATCGGCCGCACGATGGTGAGGAATTCCCGGCCCAGCGTCTCGCGCATCGCGGCCTGCGCCTTCCTCGCGAGCGCCGCGGTGGACGAGGTCCTCGAATCGAAGACGACGTTGCCGCTCGAAAGCAGCGTTTTCACATTGGTGAAGCCCGCCGCCTCGAAGGCCTTCTTCACTTCCGGCATTCGGGCGTTCATGGGACTCACGCCCCTCAGGAATGCGGCGTAGCGTGGCATGGGCGAGATGATATATTCAAATATCCCATGCTTCCCCACGATTTCCACCCCGTCCTGCAGGGCTGGTGGAACGGCCGCTTCGCCGAGCCGACCACCGCCCAATCCGAAGGCTGGAGCGCCATCCGGCGCGGTGAGCACACGCTCATCGCGGCTCCGACGGGCTCCGGGAAGACGCTTGCCGCCTTCCTGACATCCATCGACGATCTCTTTCGCGAGGGAACCGGGCAGGGCGAGCTTCCCGACGAAGTGCGCGTCATCTACGTCTCGCCGCTCAAGGCGCTGTCGGCGGACATCCACAAGAACCTGGCGGAACCGCGGCGCGAGATCCGCGCGCTCGCCGAGACCATGGGTGTTCACGGGACAAAGATCACCGCGGCGGTACGCAGCGGCGACACGCCGCAGAACGAGCGCGCCGCGATGCTGCGCAAGCCCCCGCACATCCTCGTCACGACGCCCGAGTCGCTTTACCTGCTGCTCACCGCGGAGCGATCGCGCAACATGCTGAAGACCGCGCGCGTGGTCATCGTGGACGAGATCCACGCGGTGCTCCAGTCGCGCCGCGGGGCGCACCTCGCGCTCACGCTCGAGCGCCTCGATCACATCTGCGGGCGCAAGCTGCAGCGCATCGGCTTGTCCGCGACCCAGAAGCCGATCGAGGAGGTCTCACGCTTCCTCACGCGCGAGCCGTGCACGATCGTCGACCGCGGCCACAAGCGCAAGATGGACCTCGCGGTGGAAGTCCCCGGCTCCCCGCTCGAAGCGGTGATGTCGCACGAGGTCTGGCAGGAATATTACGACCGGCTCGTGGGGCTCATCGAATCGCACCGCACGACGCTGATCACCGTGAATACCCGGCGGCTGGCCGAGCGCATGGCGCGCCAATTGTCGGAGCGCCTCGGCACCGAGTTCGTGGCGGCGCACCACGGCAGCCTTTCGAAGGAAGTGCGGCAGGATGCGGAGCACCGGCTGAAAGAAGGCAAGCTCAAGGTGCTGGTGGCCACCGCATCGCTCGAGCTCGGCATCGACATCGGCCACGTCGACCTCGTGTGCCAGATCTCGTCGCCGCATCGCATCGCGACCTTCCTGCAGCGGGTCGGGCGCTCCGGGCACAGCATCAAGGGCGTTCCCAAGGGCCGCATCTTCCCGCTCACGCGCGACGACTTGATCGAATGCACGGCCATGCTGCGCGCGGTGCATGACGGGGAGCTCGATCGCATCCACGTGCCCGACCAGCCGCTCGACGTGCTGGCGCAACAGATCGTCGCCGAGACCTCCGCCGAGGAAGAGTGGGGCGAAGACGAATTGCTCGCGCTCTTCCGCCAGGCGTATCCGTATCGCGCCCTCGAGAAGCCGCGGTTCATGGAAGTGGTGGAAATGCTTTCGCGCGGGTATGCGACGCGTCGTGGGCGGCGTGCGGCCCTCATCCACTACGACAGCCTCAACAAGAAGCTGCGGGCTCGCCGTGGCTCGCGCATGAACGCGATCATGAACGGCGGCGCCATCCCCGAGGTGTTCGACTACCGCGTGGTGCTCGAGCCGGAAGGCCACACCGTCGGCACGATCAACGAGGACTTCGCCATCGAATCGCTGCCGGGCGATGTGTTCCAGCTCGGCAACACGTCGTGGCGGATTCTCAAGATCGGCAACGGCGTGGTGCGCGTGGCCGATGCGCAGGGCCAGCCGCCTTCGATGCCGTTCTGGCTGGGCGAGGCTCCCGCGCGCAGCAACGAGATGAGCGTCGCGGTTTCGCGCTTGCGCGCGGCTGTGGATGCGGTGCTTCCCGGACCCGATTCCCCGCGCAAGGGCGGTCCGCTGGAAGAGGCATACGCAACTTCTCCCTCTCCCTTGGGAGAGGGCCGGGGAGAGGGTGATCTCGACGCGGCCATTCGCCTCCTGGAGACGGATTACTTCCTGTCGCGCGTGGCAGCCGAGCAGATCGCCGCGTACCTCGGCGAAGCGAAGCGCAGCCTCGGCGTCGTCCCCACCATCGACACGATCGCGTTGGAGCGCTTCTTCGACGAGTCGGGCGGCATGCAGCTCGTGCTCCACGCGCCGTTCGGCAGCCGCATCAACCGCGCGTGGGGACTCGCGCTGCGCAAGAAGTTCTGCCAGGGATTCAACTTCGAGCTGCAGGCGGCCGCGACCGAGGAGGGACTGATCCTCTCCCTCAACGCGTCGCACTCCTTCCCGCTCGAGGAAGTGTTCCGGTATCTGCATCCGAACACGATTCGCGAGACGCTCACGCAAGCTATCTTGCAGTCCCCCATCTTCGAGACGCGCTGGCGCTGGAGCTCGACGCTGGCGCTCGCCGTGCCCCGCAACCGCGGTGGCGCGCGTGTGCCGAACCAGCTGCAGCGCATGTACGGCGAGGATCTCCTGCAGGCGGTGTTCCCGGACGCCGTCGCCTGCCAGGACAATCTCCAGGGCGAGCGCGAGGTGCCGGACCACCCGCTCGTGTACCAGGCGCTGCGCGATTCGCTCGAAGAAGCGGTCGACGCCGACGGCCTCGAGCTCCAGTTGCGGCGGCTGTATGCGGGCGACATCCGGGCGGTCGCGCGCGACACGCCCGAGCCCTCGGTGCTGAGCCATGAGCTGCTCAACTCCGCCGTGTACACGTTCCTCGACGACGCGCCGCTGGAAGAGCGCCGCACGCGCGCCGTGCATACGCGCCGCGCTACCGAAGTGCGCAATGCCGACGATCTCGGCGCGTTGGATGCCGCGGCGATCGAGCGCGTGCGGCAGGAAGCGTGGCCCATCGCGAATACGCCGGACGAGATGTACGACGCGCTGATGGTCGCGGGCTACATCAAGGAAAGCGAGCTGGCAGCGGGCTGGCGTCCGTTACTCGAGGAGTTGGGCGCGCGCGCCGTAAAGAAGGAGGACGCGTGGTTCGCGTTGGAGCGCAAGGACGACGAGCTGCCGGAGCTGCTGGCGAGCCGCCTGGAAGTGCTCGGTCCGGTGATGGAGCGCGATGACTCCCTCCGCCTTGGGACAGGGCCGGGGAGCAGTGACTCCCTCTCCCTCGGGAGTGGGCCGGGGAGCAGTGACTCCCTCTCCCCTGGGAGAGGGCCGGGGAGAGGGTCGGACGTCGGCTCTTCCTTCTTGTACCTCGAAGGCCAAGGCCGCATCCTCCGTGGCCGCTTCACGCCGGGAACGCCCGAGATCGAGTGGTGCGACCGGCGCCTCCTCGCTCGCATCCATCGCTACACGTTGCACCGCCTGCGCGCCGAGATCGAGCCCGTCAGCGCCGCGGACTACATGCGCTTCCTGCTGCATTGGCAGCACGTCGCAGGTGAGGACCAGATGCGGGGTGCCGAGGGCGTCGCCGCGGTCGTCGAGCAGCTCGAGGGCTTCGAGCTCGCCGCGACCGCTTGGGAGCACGACGTGCTGCCCGCGCGCGTTGCCGATTACGGCGCCGAGCAACTCGATCGCTTGTGCCTCAGCGGCCGCGTGGCGTGGGGCCGCCTTACGCCTGGCACCAAGGCGCCCCTGCGCACTTCACCGATCGCGCTGCTGATGCGGGAGCACGCGTCCCATTGGGGCGGTGCGCCACACGAATCCGATTCGCTGAGCTCCGAGGCGACGGCGGTTCGTGATGCGCTCGCCAGGAAGGGGGCGTCGTTCTTCCACGAGATCGTCGCGACGACGGGACTGCTCCCAGCATTCGTCGAGCGCGGACTCGCCGAGCTCGCGGGCGCCGGCATCGCCACCGCCGACAGTTTCGCGGGACTGCGCGCCCTGCTCGCGCGACAGGACAAACGCCGCGGTCTCATCGAAGGCGCAGGCCGGTGGGCTCTTCTTGTCTCGCCGGCGCAGCCCGTCGCCCCGGCGCAGGCCGGTGCCCAATCCGATGCTCAAAGTGTCGAAGCCATCGCCCGCGCCCTCCTCAAGCGTTACGGCGTCGTCTTCCGCTCCATGCTTCAGCGAGAGACGAACCTCCCGCCGTGGCGCGACCTCGTGCGCGCCTATCGCCGCCTCGAAGCGCGCGGCGAGATCCGCGGCGGCCGCTTCGTCTCCGGCTTCGGCGGCGAGCAGTTCGCCTCGGCGGATGCGGTGGGCCGCCTGCGCGCCGTGCGCAAGATGGAGAAGATCGACGAGGCAGTCGTGCTGAGCGGCGCCGATCCGCTGAATCTCGTCGGCATCCTCACGCCCGAAGCGCGCGTGCCCGCGATCTACACGAATCGCGTGCTGCTGAGAGATGGCTTGCCGATCGCCGCACTCGAAGGCGGTGAGCTCCGCCGGCTTGCAGCCTCCAATCTCGGCGACGAGCAGCTGCGCACCGCGCTGGCAAAACGATCGCTGCGCGGCACGCCTCACCTGCATCCTCGCATGCCCACCGGTCGCGAAGCCAAGGCCCTCGTCAACCGCACGGTTCACTAAGCGACCTCCCCAGGCATCAGGTATCGATCGCTACCTGAGTATCAACCCTTCCGCTTCGCGCCCTCGATGAGCTTCGCCCCCATGGCCTTCGCCATCGTGGCGGCGTGCGGCGCCCCGTCCATCGCGGCGGCAACGACCGCGCCGTCGTAAAGAATGTGGAGTTGCTCCGCGATCCTCCTCGGCTGGGGCAGCCCGGCGTCCTTCACGAGCCCTGTCAAGAGGTCGAGGATCCATTCACGTGCCTCTTCGATCACCGCGCGGCCCGGACTGTCGACCTTGAGCTCGGCGTTCGCGTGCTGGAACGGGCAGCCCCGGAAGGTCGGCTGCGCCATCGCATCGCCGATGTAATCGAACACGCCGAGGATCTTCTCGCGCGGGGTCTTGTAGCGCTCGATCCAGGCCTGGAGGCGCGCCTGGCGGGTCGCGTGACGTTGTGCCAGGTAGGCCCGGATGAGCTCGTCCTTGCTGCCGAAGGTGTCGTAAAGCGACGCCTTCGCGACGCCGGCCTTCTCGATGACTCGATCGATGCCGACCGTATTGATGCCTTCTGCGTAGAAGAGCTCGCCCGCGGCGGCGAGCAAGCGCTCCCGGGCGGAATTCGGCGGCTGGTGCGCGGTTCGTCGGGCCATGGCTTGAAAATACCAGACAGGTCTGTATGATGCAAGCAGACAGATCGGTCTAGTGACCGGCAGGAAGGATTCCAAGTGGCAGCCTCATCCCGCACCGCCTTGTACCTGCAGGCTTCGATCACCGTTTCACTGCTCGCGGGGTCGACCGCGCCCTCGCCGCTCTACGCGATCTACCGGTCGCAATGGGGTTTCACCCCGACCATGATGACGGTCATCTTCGGCGTGTACGCGCTCGCCGTGCTGGCCGCGCTGCTCGTCGCGGGGCGGCTTTCCGATCACGTCGGCCGGCGCCCCGTGCAGCTCAGCGCCCTCGCGGTGCAGATCGCGACCATGGCGCTCTTCGCGCAGGCGTCGAGCCTCGGAGACCTGCTCGTTGCGCGCGTGCTCCAGGGGCTTTCGGCCGGAGCGGCGATCGCCGCCGTCGGGGCCGGAATGCTCGATATCGACAAGACACGCGGGATGATCGCCAACTCGCTCGCCCCGCCGATCGGGACGGCGGCCGGTGCGGTGCTGTCCGGGATCTTCGTCCAGTACCTGCCGCATCCGACCCAGCTCGTCTATGTGGTGATGGCAGCCGTCTTCCTCGTGCAGGGCGTGGTTGTCTACCTGATGCCCGAGACGCACGCGCCAAGGCCGGGCGCGCTTGCCTCCCTCAGGCCGCACCTGCGCCTGCCGCCGGCTATCCGCGAATCGCTGGTGCTCGCCGCGCCGGCGCTCGTCGCGACATGGGCGCTCGCGGGCTTCTACGCGTCGCTCGGCCCGTCGCTCATGCGTGACATGCTGGGCTCCTCCACATTCGTAGCCAGCCTCTCCCTCTTCGTCCTTGCGGCGAGCGCGGCGCTCGCGACGTTGGCGATGCGGAACATGCCGACCGCGACCCTCGCGCGCATCGGCGCGATCAGCCTCGCGGCGGGCGTGGCCGGCGTGATCGCCTCCTCCTCGCTTCACTCGACCCCGCTTTTCCTTGCGGCGACCGCCGTCGCCGGCGCGGGCTTCGGCGCCGGATTCCAGGGGGCGCTGCGCTCGGTGGTCGCCAACCTGCTGGCGCACGAGCGGGCCGGCGCGATGTCGATCGCGCTGGTGATGTCGTACCTCGCGATGGGCCTGCCCGCGATCGCCGCCGGTTATCTCGTCACGCGCCAGGGAGACCTCGTCGCGACGGCCCGGGAGTTCGGCGCACTCGTCATCGTCCTGGCGCTCGTTTCGCTGAGCGCCACATTCTCGAAGAGGGCCTACGCATGAACGAAATCCAACTGCAATCACCGCGCGTATTCGTCGTCCATGAGGATTCGTCCGTGCGGGAGTCGATCGAGTCGGCGATCCGCGGCGGCGGTTGGCCGGCCGAGACATTCCAGGACCTCAAGGAGTATCTCGCGCGGAGGAAAGCGGACGGGCCGAGCTGCCTGATCGTCGACCCTTCCACGCTTGGCCGCTGCTGCATGGAAGTGCAGGACCGCATCGCGGGCGATCGCAGCCACATACCGGTCATCTTCGTCCTGGGCCGCGCCGAGACCCTGGTCCTCGTGCGCGCGACGAAGACGGGTGAGATCGAGTACATCGGCAAGCCGTATGGAGATGAAGCGCTCCTGGCCGCGGTGAGCGAGAGCATCGAGCGCAGCCGGGCGGCATTGCAGGCGCGGGAGAAAGCGCGCGCGGCCCGGGAAGGCTACGAGACGCTGACACCGCGCGAGCGCGAAGTCATGGGCCTGGTCGCGTCGGGGCTGCTGAACAAGCAGGTCGGCGGCGAGCTGGGCATCAGCGAGATCACCGTGAAAACCCATCGCGGCAATGTGATGCGGAAGATGAAGGCGAAGTCCTTCGCGCACCTCGTCCACATGGCGGCGGAGTTGCGGGCGAGCTGAGGAGGCAGCCCCGGACTTCGGGTATCCCGCGCGTAACGATCGACGCACTTGACAGTTTATGCCATTTGGCATAGTCTGATCGGACACTTGTCATTTCGGTGCTTTCAATGTATCCGTTGGCTCATGTACTGGGAGGCAGGGCCGTCATCGCCGCGGAACCCGCGACCACCGGCGAATGGGTGGCGCGCATCCGTTCCGGCCTGCCAGCCGCCTCGGCGCTGGCGTTCAAGGCAGCCCTCGACCTCACGAACGAGGAGCTCGCGTCTGTTCTCGGCGTGAGCCCCAGGACCGTGGCCCGGCTGGACCCCGTGAAATCGCATCTCGATCCGGTAAGCGGCGACCGGCTTGTGAGGTCGGCACGCTTGTACGCAATCGCGACCGAGGTTCTCGAGGATGCGGCCGCCGCCGCGCAATGGCTCAAGTCCCCACAGCGCGCACTGGGCGGAGCGATTCCGCTCGAGCTTGCGCAAACCGATGTGGGCTCACGGGCTGTCGAGGCGCTGCTCGGGCGCATGGAGCACGGCGTCTTCACCTGATGCGGGCATTCCGCATCGTCAAGAAAAAGCACGCCCTCACCGCCTTTTCCGGCGATGGTGCCCGTGCCTATGGCGGGCGCTGGAACTACCCCGGAATTCCCATGGTGTACGCGGCGCACACACGCGCGCTTGCGGCGCTGGAAACGCTCGCCCACTACGGCGGCGCGGAACGCCGCATGGAATTCGTGACTTTCGAGATCGAGATCCCCGACCGGCTGGCGATCCACGTCGGGGTCGCGACCTTGCCGCGCGATTGGCGAAGCGACGAGCCCGGCGCGTCGACACAGGCGCTCGGCTCCGAATGGCAGCGCAGCGGACGATCGGCCGCTCTCGTCGTGCCATCAGTGCCGGTCCCGCAGGAGTTCTGCGTGCTATTGAATCCCGAGCACCCCGACATCGACAAGATCATGGTGGCCTATCCGGAACCGTTCGCGTTCGACGGGAGACTTTGACGGCTATACGCCCGCCTTCGCGAGGATCACGACCGAGATCCCCATCGCCGCCGCCGTCCCGGGGTTGCGATAGGAGTGCGGCACGTTGCCGGGAAATGCGAGCACGTCGCCCGCGGCGAGGTCGTAGCGATCGCCCACGACGAAGATCGTGACGGCGCCCCGGAGGCACGAGAAGTACTCGCGCGTGCCCGGCAAGTGCGGTGTCCCCGCCATCACCGCGCCGGGCGCGAATTCCATCCTCACCAGCATCTCCTCCGGGACGGGCTCCGGCACCAGCGGCCGTTGCGTGACGCCGCGGCCGTGCGCGCTCGACGGCA
>WNFI01092615.1_pt1 | contig 10072 bp, 9 predicted proteins | sample 5400471 | NCBI WGS metagenome assembly WNFI01 (sample SAMN13153348, study PRJNA577476) | soil metagenome | isolation source: 100 cm saprolite on Douglas fir-dominated hillslope | place: USA:California | collected 2013-09-17
GCCTCGCGACGACGCCCTTGCGCTTCTCTAGCCCTTCACCTCCACCAGGTTGGGCAGGGGACTTCCACCCCCTAGCTGTCGAACATGTTCGGCACACAAAGCAAAGGCACGGCTACGAAAGCCGTGCCCCGAACCAATCGCTAACCACTATCCACCAACCGCTGCCCTTAAGCGTCCTGCGTAGTCAGCACCTTCTCGCGCTCCTCGGCGTCGAGGCGTGCCTCCTTCGCCGAGGTGGGGAGTGCGATCTGGAGCACTTCGTCGATGGTCTTGACGTAGTGCGGAGTGAGGCCGCCTAACTGCTCAAGTGTCAGGTCCTCGTCGACGTTGGTCTTGTTCTCCGCAGGGAGGATCACGTCGTGCACGCCGGCGCGTTTTGCGGCGAGCACTTTCTCCTTGATTCCGCCGACGGGCAGTACGTTGCCGCTCAGGGTGATTTCTCCGGTCATTGCGAGCAGCGGACGAACCTGTTTCCCCGTCAGCAGCGAAACTAGCGCGGTCACGATGGTCACGCCCGCGGACGGGCCATCCTTGGGGATGGCTCCGGCCGGAACGTGGATGTGGATGTCGTGAGTAGCGAAGAATTCTTCGTCTATGCCCAGTTGGGCGGAGTTGGAACGAACCCAGCTCAGTCCGGCTTGCATCGATTCGCGCATCACGTCCTGAATCTGCCCGGTGATGGTGAGGCCGCCTTTGCCTTTCATCACGTTCGCTTCGACGAAGAGCACGTCGCCGCCGGAGGGCGTCCAAGCCAAGCCCACGACTACCCCGGGGCGCTTGGTGCGCTCGGCGATCTCGCCTTCGCTGCGGATTTTGATTCCGCCTAGAAATTGCTGGATAATCTCCTTGGTCACAACCAGCTTGTCGTTCTTGCCTTCCGCTAACCGGCGCGCCTGCTTGCGGCAGATCGTGCCGATGGTGCGTTCGAGGTTGCGGACGCCCGCTTCGCGCGTGTAGTGCCGGATGATGAAGCTCACCGACTCGGGCGGAAACTCGATTTGCTCCTGTGTGATGCCGTTTTCTTCGATCTGGCGTGGAATCAGATACTGGAACGAGATGTGCACTTTCTCTTCTTCCGTGTAGCCCTGGAGTTCGATGATCTCCATGCGGTCGCGCAACGGCTCGGCGATCGGGTCGAGCTGATTCGCCGTGGTGATGAACAGGACCTTCGACAAATCGAAAGTCACGTCGAGATAGTTGTCCCGGAACGTCGCGTTCTGCTCGGGGTCGAGCGCTTCGAGCAACGCCGAAGCAGGATCGCCGCGGAAATCGCGTCCGACTTTGTCGATCTCGTCGAGCATGAATACCGGGTCTTTGGTCTCGGCGCGGCGGATGCCCTGGATGATTTGTCCGGGCAGCGCACCGATGTAAGTGCGCCGATGACCGCGGATTTCCGCCTCGTCGTGCACTCCGCCCAGAGACAGGCGAACGAACTTGCGGCCCAATGCGCGGGCAATCGATTTGCCCAGCGACGTTTTGCCGACTCCGGGAGGTCCGACGAAACAGAGGATCGGTCCTTTCATACCCGGCTTCAGGCGGCGCACGGAGAGGAAGTCGAGAATGCGATCTTTCACTTTCTGCAGGTCGTAGTGATCGGCGTCGAGGATTTCTTTCGCTTTCGGAATTTCGATCTCGCCGCCGGACGTCTTGTTCCACGGCAATACCGCCAGCCACTCGATGTAGTTGCGCGTGACGGAGTAGTCGGCGGCCATCGGAGACATGCGCGCGAGGCGGCCCAACTCTTTCAGAGCCTCTTTCTTCACTTCATCCGGCATGCCGGCCGATTCGATCTTCGTCTTCAGGTCTTCGGTGTCGCGCGCACCTTCATCCTGTTCGCCCAGTTCTTTCTGAATGGCTTTCATCTGCTCGCGCAGATAATACTCGCGCTGCGTCTGCTGTACGCGGTCCTGCACCTCGGACTGGATCTTGTTGCGCAGTTGCTGAACTTCGGGTTCCTTCGCCAGGTGCTGGTTTACTTTTTCCAGACGGATGCGCACGTCGGTGGTCTCGAGCGTGTCCTGCTTGTCGGAGGTCGAGAGGGAGGGCAGCGACGAGGCGATGAAGTCCACCAGGCGTCCCGGCTCTTCTATATTCATCGCCACCGTGGAGAGCTCGTCGGAAAGCGTGGGAGATCCGGCAACGATCTGCTGGAACAACGTCAGCACGTTGCGCTGGAGCGCTTCGATTTCGGAATTCTTGGGCGGAATCGTCTCTGGAATGGTCTCGACCTGCGCGCGCATGAACGGGCTCAGTTGGGAGAATTCCGTCAGCCGCACGCGCTCCAGGCCTTCCGCAAACACGAACAGGCTCTGGTTAGGCATCTTGACGACTTTATGGACGACCGCGAGCGTCCCAACGTGGTAAAGATCCGTGGGCTGGGGGGCGTCGACGCGCGCCTCGCGTTGGGCGACTACGACGATCGTTTTGTCTTCGCCCAGCGAATTGATGAGCTGAACCGAACTCTCCCGCCCGACCGTGAGCGGCAAAACCGCGTGCGGGAACAACACCGTGTCGCGCACCGGTAGAATGGGCAGAGAGCGCTCGGAGGTGTCGTAAGTAGTGACTTCAGGCTGCTCAGATTTTGCCATGCTTTTACCTTGAGTGACTTTCACTCAACTTTGGATGATGCCATCCGCCAAAAAGATGCAGCGCTTTGAGTTAGGCTGATGAATTCTAGACGCTTTTCGGTTTTTTGCAAGACACTGAAGGGGTGCTGGAGGTGGGAGTACCAATGGGCGTGGCTCGTCGATCTCAGGCAGGCGGGTAAATACCCAGCACTTTGACCAATTCTGCGACCTCCCCGAGGTGATGCAGGGCGTTGCGGGCGGCCTCATCGTCGCCGCGCTCGAGGTCGACGAAGAAAACGTATTCCCAGGGGCGTCCGCGCATGGGGCGGGATTCGATTTTCGCCAGACTGATGTCGCGCAGCGCAAACACGCTAAGCGCCTTGAAGAGCGCTCCCGGCAGGTTGCGCACGCTGAACGCCAGCGAAGTTTTGCCGGCGCCACGGGCAGCGCGGGCGGCGCCGCGCTGGATCAGGAAGAAGCGCGTGAAATTTTTCTTATCGTCCTCGATGCCAGCCTTCAGAATTTTCCCGCCATACACGGCGGCGGCGCGGCGGCTAGCGATTCCGCCACCGTCTTTCAATCGGTTGCCCACCACGTGCTTCACGCTTCCGGCGGTGTCGTAGAACGGCTCCGGCTGCAAGTTGGGATACTTCGCGAACAGGTCCCGGCACTGGTCAAGGGCCACGGGATGCGAATACACCTTGCGCACGTCGCGGAATTTTGTCCCGGGCAGGGCAATCAGGTTGTGCACAATGCGCAAGCGGAACTCGCGGACGATGTGGACGTCGCGGCTCAGCAACAGGTCGAAATGTTCAGCGACGGACCCGGCCAGCGAATTCTCGATCGGGATCACGGCTCCGCCGACGGAGCCTTTGACGACGCGTTCGAAGACTTCCAGCGAACGGGCGCAGGGGACGATCTTCGCTCCCGGAACCATGGTTCCGGCCGCCTGGTGGCTGAAGGAACCGAGTTCACCCTGGATGGCAAGTTTCATGAAAGGCAGCTCTTAGCTCTCAGCTCTCAGCTCTCAGCTTTATGAAGTGCATCTCGCTTTCAAGAAAACCATAGTAGAGACGCGGCAAGCCGCGTCTCTACGGATGTTTCAATACTTCCGCCGCGAGATCCTTTCGCATCACCAGGGCGTCCAGATGGTTGGAATAGTATCTGCGGATGGTCTTTTCCACGAAATATTCTTTGCGTTTGTAGAACTGGATGGCGGCGGCGTTGTCCACGGCGGTTTCCAACTCCACGACGGCGGCTCCGGCGGCGCGCAGGCGATCTTCAGCTGCTCGCAGTAGCATCGTGCCGACTCCGGCACGCCGGACGTCGGGCAGAACGTCGATGGTGATGATGTGGCCGTCGCGGCGGAGCGATTCGGCGACGATAAAACCAACGGTTTGAGCTTCCGCGGGCACGCCCTGGCTGGCGGCTTCGGCGACAGATTCGGCCACCAGGGTGAAAGCTCCGGGACGCCGCATATAAACAGCTAGTTCCGGGCGGGAATAGGCCAGCAACGGATCGAAACAGACCTGATCCATCCGCCACAGCGTATCAAAATCCGTTTTTTGGAAGGGCCGAATCCGGACTGGCACAGGGCCATTCTAGCGGGAGAATGTCAAAAAAATGTATCTCGACGATTTTCTCAGTCGCCCTCTTGCGCAGTTGCATCCTTAGACGTAGGATTTCGGCAGCAGAGGGCACCGTGGGGCGTTTCTTCCTGATCGATCTCGGCGTGGCGGGGGGACTACTCCTGCTGTGGTATGGCTGGTTTGTGAGTCAACCCGCATTGGAAGTCCGGCAGCACACAACTCAAAGCCACGTTGCGCCTTTCGTCGCGCTGGTTTGAAGATGCGCGACTGACGGTTCGACTCCAGCCGCGCCCGTATCCCGTGCAATGGTTTTTGAGCCGTTGGCGCAAGCAGTCGGAGACGCTGACCTTTGAAGCCGATATGGGATTTCCTCCCGGATTCCACCTGGATGTGATCCGCCGCCGGTGGTCGGGACATTCGACCAAAAAGGACGCGTCGCAAACGCGCACCTGGACGCTGAGCCGTCCCGGCCCCGTGATTCTGACGACGAAAGACGACTGGCCTCCGGAACTGACCCCGGTGATCAACGCGCTGACGGCGTGGCGCGATAAAGACTTCCTGAACGTCCGCTTCAATCCGACTTCGCCGCACTTTACCGCCACCGTCGCTCTGGAAAATCTCTCCGACGAAAATACCGCCGCCCAGGTGTTAGGTTTGTTCCGCGAGCTCGCGATGAGTTCCTCAGCGAAACAACACTAAGTAGCGCCGGCGTCTCGCCGGCGCTACTTTGCTTTTACTCTGCCTCGGCAACGAAGCGGTAACCCACGCCGCGCACCGTCTGTAAATGTTTTGGTTGCGACGGGTCTTCTTCGATATAGCGGCGTAGGCGCACCACGAAATTATCGATAGCCCGGGTGTCGGTGTCTTCGTGCAGTCCCCACACTTCTTCGAGGATTGATTTTCGCGAGACTACTTTTCCGTTGTTACGGATCAGATGGCGCAGAAACTCAGCTTCCATCAGGGTGAGGTGGATGGTGTTGCCGAAGGTGCGCAGTTCGAGTTCGCCGAAATCGATGGTCTTGCCGCTGAAGCTGAAGATGTCAGGGCGGCCCTGCGACTCGGAATCCGCGTGGTCTTCTTTGACCGGGAGGTCTCGCCGGGCGGCTTCTTTCATCCATGAGGTGCGGCGCAGCAGCCCGTCGAGGCGTGCGATCAGGATTGGCAACTCGAAGGGCTTGGGAAGATAGTCATCGGCGCCCGAGGCAAAGCCTTGCAAAACGTCTTCAGCGCGGCCACGCGCGGTCAACATCAGGATGGGGACGTAATTTTTTCTTTCGCGCAGTTCAGCGGCGACGTTGAAACCGCTCTTGCCGGGCAGCATCACGTCCAGCACCAGCGCGTCGAAGGGCTCACGCTTGTCGAGCAGCCGCGAGAGCGCAGACTCTCCGTCTCCGGCGACTTCCACGGCATGGCCTTCGGCTTCGAGGTTAAAGCGCAGGCCCTGCGCCAGATGGGCTTCGTCCTCGACCACTAATACCCGGCTCATGCCACCCTCCGCGGGAGTTCGAGGGTCACTGTGGTTCCCTTGCCGAGGCCTTCGCTGTGAGCGAAGACCTGTCCGCCGTGTTTGCGGGCGATGGCGCGCACGATAAACAGGCCAAGACCGGTGCCCTTCGCGCTCGAGCGCGAACGCGGAGCTACGCGGTAAAAGCGTTTGAAGATGCGCTTCAGTTCGTGCTGGGGAATGCCGACGCCGCGGTCGCGGACGCGCAGGACTACGTGCTTCGCATCCGGGATATCCAGCTCCACCGAGATGCGGACGCCGTCGGGCGAATACTTCACTGCATTGTCGATAAGGTTGGAAACCGCTGTCCGCAACTCCTCGGGATCGCCCGCTACTTCCGCCGATCCGGCGCCATTGAGCGACTCGTGGTAGTCGAGGGCTTCGGACTGTAAATGATGGCGGGAGCGGGCCAGATCCAGGCACTCGCGCACCAACTGGTTGAATTCGAGCGGCAAGCGCTGCACAGGACGTTTTCTCTGCGCAGCTTCGCCCGCCTTCAGAACCTGCTCGACGGTGTGCATCAGACGCTCGGTATCCACCAACATCGACTGATAGAACTCGCGCCGTTGTTCGACGTCGACTTCGCGGCGTTGCAGGGTTTGCAGGTACAAGCGAATCGAGGCAATCGGCGTTTTGAGTTCGTGGGTAACCGCGTTGATAAAACTGTCGTGCTGCTCGTTGCGGCGGATTTCGCGGACAAGAAAAATTGTATTTAGCACCATCCCCGCAATGATGGCGAGAAACAGTATCGCACCCAGAAAGAGTTTGATCTCCTGCCGCCAGTTAAGGATGATCCAGCCCACATTGAGCGCAATCGCCGCCACCACCAGGCACACGCCCAGGGTGATGACAAAGTAGATCGCTCTCTGCCGGGAGATAATCCGCACGGGTAGATTCTAGCGGGAAAGGCGCTTAACCGCAGAGTACGCGGAGATCAGAGAAAGAACAGGAAAAGCTTCTCGGAACCGTCATTAGGAAAAACGCATAAGGACGCAGGTTTTTCCTGGATTCTCTTGGCGATCTCTGCGTCCTCTGCGGTTAACTGCTTTTAGTCGTTCCCGGAGACAGCCGCCAGTTGGGCCGCGTTCAGGTCGCGTGTCAACGCCGGCTTCGGGGGCAAATGATCCAGGTTGATCTTGTAGACATGCCGCGCTAGTCCGAGTTTTTTCAGGGCCCAGATGCCATACCAGTTGAAGTCGATCTCGTACCAGGTCAGGCCATGCCGCGCGGAAACAGGGTGGGCATGATGATTGTTGTGCCAGCCCTCGCCGAAAGTGAGGATTGCGATCAGGAAATTATTGGTCGAAAGATCTTTGGTTGCGAAGCGGCGCGAACCCCACAAATGGGTGATGGAGTTGACTGTCCAGGTGGCGTGCAATCCTACGACGACGCGCACGAACACTCCCCAGAACAGAAAAGGCAGTCCGCCGATGGCGAATAGGATCGCGCCCAGAATGACGTTGGACGTGTAGTGATACTTGGTCAACCAGACGTGGACTTTGTCCTTCGTGAGATCAGGCACATAACGGCCGAGTGTGGTCGTGTCGTGATGCATGGAGCGACCGGTCAAGATCCATCCCATGTGCGACCACCACTTGCCGTCGCGGGGGGAGTGAGGATCGCCGTGCTCGTCGGAGAATTGATGATGAATGCGATGCGTGGCCACCCAGAAAATCGGTCCGCCTTCGAGGGCGAGAGTGGCGCACCAGGTCAGAAAATATTCCACCCACTTCGGCGTCTTGTATCCGCGATGCGTCAGCAAACGGTGATAGCTCATGCCAATGCCGAGGCTTCCGGAAACCCACCACAGGAACATGGCGACGAAGAACGCCTTCCAGGTAAAGAAAAATAAAGCGGCAACCGCGCCGACGTGAAACAAGCCCATCGCAATGGCCGTGCCCCAATTGATACCGTCTTCACTGGAGTGTTCTTTGCCGAGATCCACGTCTGTATTGACTGCCGTATTCACGTTCATGCTGGGGACTCCGAGGGTGATTTGACTGGTTCCCTAGCAACATAGCAGGGGCCAACGCCGCGCACTGTAATACTTGTGTAATCCCGCCAAGAACAACACGTTACCAGCGTAATGGATGTATGTCTCTTCGTGCGGGACGCCGTTGGCCGCGGTTAGTGCGACTGTTGCGGCGCCCCAAAGCCGGGTACTTCCGCCGAGTACGAGATCGCTCCAGAAGCGCGCAGGAACCGAATCCCATCAAACCGAGTGCGGAAGGCATGGCCCGAGCCAGGAAGTTGTACGGCATGGATTGCGCCATGTGCCACGGAGAAAAAGGCGATGGTAAAGGCGACATGGCTGCCGACTTCAAGAACATCACCGGCTTCACCAATCCCGACTTGATGAAGGACCTCAGCTACGGCGAACTGTTCTACATCACCCGCAAAGGCAAAGGCGAAATGCCTCCCGAAGACAACCGAGCCAGCGATCGCGATGTCCGGAATCTGGTGAACTATATTCGTGCGAAAGCGAAGAAGTAGCCGTAGTCTCTCTAGTCTGTTTTCTTGATGCCCGCTAGGAGGTCGTAGAAAGTCGGGATGTACCTTCTTTCGCCGAGGAACGTGGCGTGAAGGCGCCCGGAGTCTGAACATTCGACGCGGAAAGTGCCCGACTCGAAGGGCGTGTATTCGGTAACGAACTCTAGGCATGTCAGAGTGGAATCTCCCAGTTTGAACACACGCTGATCGATCGGTTTTGTGGGTGGCATTCGCCCCGCCCCGTAGCCGGGACTCTCATTCTGGATTTGGTTGAAGGGTTCCGTCTCCAGCCCCCAATAAAACAACGAGAAATCACCTCGAAGTAAGAGACATCGAAACGAACTGCATCCGAGACCAGCCAAGCCGTTTACAACGGAACGGCCGGTGGCAGAGTCCATCTCGGTGGAAAGGACGATCCAGGTGATTGGGACTGAAACATGATATCCAGCCAACTGCGACGTTTTAGGGTGTCGGAGATGGGTAATCAACCCCCACGTTTCCGGCAGGAATAGAACCACTGCCAATACCGTAAGGGCGGGAATGCAGAGTGACCAACTGATTCCAAGGTTTCGCAGCTTGCGCTCGCGCGGAGTGACTCCGGCGTCGCGCTCGGCCAGCCATCGGGCGGCTTCTATCTCGACACTTCGCTCTCCGGTCTTCCGGATGGAAAAGAACAAAGCCCACGTCATACCTCCTATCACAACCGGAAGGAGAGCAAGGCCCAATGCAGTATTGATATCCGCTACCCAAACAAAGAATACGAGGAGCAGAAGGAGAATGGCGAGCAGCAGCGGTGCACCGACGGTGCCCCCTAACAAAACAATATGACCAGTGCCCTTTTGCCCCATCCTTGGCGTCCGTACATGAGTTGCGAATAAAGAACCGCGACACCTGGGAGTATTAGATACTGCGTACATGCGAGGAGAGTATGGTTCAGGCCCGCGTGCCAGTAGTCACCCTCGGGGAGCAAATAACACAACAGAAGAGCTACTTCGAGGAAGCTGCATCCGGCAACCAGTGCGATTATGAGCAGTGCTTTCTTCAAAGCCTGGTCGCTTCCTCCCTCAAAATTATCGGGGAACTCCGACTAGGCAGTCCTCACTTGACTTAGACACCGGCCTTGACCTCCACGCCTGCCCATTTCTCCAGCAGCGTGAGCGTAGCGGCGTAATCGAGGTCCTGATGGCCTTCTTCTGCGGCGAGATCGTAGACCTCCTCCACCGCTTCCAGTCCGGGCAGACGCACGCGCGCTTCCTTGGCGGCGTCGAGCGTGAGGTGGATGTCTTTGAGCATCAGGCGCAGGGGAAAGTTGGGCGAGAAGTCCCGCTTCATGATGAACGGCGCTTTGTAATCGACCACTCCCGAACGAACCATGGAAGCTTGCACCAGTGGCATCAAGCGATTGATGTCGACGCCGAGTTTGGTGGCGAGGGTTAGCGCTTCGGCGAAGCCTTCGAAGATAAGCGCGATTTGCAGATTCATCGCCAGCTTGGTGGCTTGGCCTTTAGCGGTGTCACCCATGGGGAATACTTGCTTACCCATTGCTTGAAAGAGTGGCGCGAGAGTTGCCAGTGCGGATTCTTGTCCGCCGGCCATAAAAATCAACTGTCCACTTTCGGCGGCGATTTTCGATCCGGTTACGGGGGCGTCGACGTATTGAACTCCGCGTCTCTTCACGCGTTCGGCAAAACGCAAAGTTGCCGAGGGCGAAATGGTGCTGGAATCGGCGACGATCATGCCTTCGACGAGCGACTCTTCAACGCCATTGGGACCAAAGAGCACGGTCTCAACCGCCTTCGTATCGGAAACGCACAGCCAGACGACCTCGGCGCCGCGAGCGACGTCCGCGGGTGTGGGAGCCGTTCGGGCGCCTTGGATGTCCTTGTCGCTGCCTGCTGTGCGGTTCCAGATGCTGACCTCAT
>WNFI01422633.1_pt1 | contig 10070 bp, 11 predicted proteins | sample 5400471 | NCBI WGS metagenome assembly WNFI01 (sample SAMN13153348, study PRJNA577476) | soil metagenome | isolation source: 100 cm saprolite on Douglas fir-dominated hillslope | place: USA:California | collected 2013-09-17
GGCGACGAGGAACACCGCCGATCCCAGCCGGCCGCCCGCCATGGGCGCGAGCTGCCCGGCGTTGGCGGCGAATACCGTGGCCAGGGCGGCAGTGGCAAACGTGCACTCGATCCAGAACACGACTCCGGCCAGGAAGCCGACGAAGGGGCCGAATGCGGTCTCGACGTAGGCGTAGGGTCCGCCCGTCAGATCGACGCGGCTACCCGCCTGCGCGAAGCACAGGACGATGAGGCCCATCGCGACCGCGCAGACGAGGTAGGCCAGCGGAGCCGCCGGGCCGAGCGCGCGCGCGACGTCGGCGGGCAGGCGGAAGATCCCGCCCCCGATGGTCACGTTCACGATGCCGGCGGCGAGCCCGATGATGCCGATGGCGCGGACGAGCGAGGACTCGCGCGCGGCCACGGCGGCGGGAGCGGCCATTCCGCCCTACACTACACGCCTCTTGAGCCGATCCGCCACGATCCTGGCCCTGACTGTGAGCCTCGCGGTGCCGCGACTCGTCCTCTCCGCCCCCGTTGCCGTCCGCTTCGGCGCCCTCTGGGACGGCAGCGGCCGCGTCCTGAAGAACGCGTTCGTGGTCGTGGACGGAGACCGAATCCAGCGGGTGGGCACCGAGGCGCCCGCGGAGGGCATGGCGGTGATCGACCTCTCCCGCTACACGGGGCTGCCCGGCCTCATCGACGTGCACACGCACCTGACCTACGGGCCGGCGCCGGGGAGCGCTCGCGCGCCCGTCGTCAACATGGTGCTGGGTCAGGAGGCGGCGCGGAAGACGCTCGAGGCGGGCGTCACGACCGTCCGCGACATGAACGCCGCCGAGTACATGGACGTCGCCCTGCGCGACCTCATCGGTTCGGCTCCACGGGCAGCGGCCAGGACGTCTCCGGACAACAGACCTTCACCTACGAAGAGATGAAGGCGGCGGTGGACGCGACGCACGCGCTCGGCAAGCGCATCGCCGTCCACTCCTACGGCCCTTCCGGGGCGCGCGACGCGGTGCGGGCGGGCGCCGACTCCGTCGAGCACGCGACGGACATGGACGACGCGACCATCGCGGAGATGGTCCGGCGGGGCACCTTCTACGTACCCACCATCGACCACAACCGGTACTACGCGGAGAACGGCGACCGCTTCGGGTACGCCCCCGGCTACCGCGAACGGCTCGAGGACTTCATCCGCCGCAACCTGGAGACGACCCGGCGCGCGGTCAAGGCCGGCGTGCGCATCGCCATGGGCTCGGATGCGATCTTCACGATGTTCGGCGAGAACACGCGGGAGCTGGGCTGGTTCGTCAAGGCGGGGATGACGCCGGAGCAGGCCCTGCGCACGGCGACGTCGAACGCCGCGGCCCTCCTGGGACAGGAGGGGTCGCTGGGCACGGTCACGCCCGGCGCCTACGCCGATCTCGTGGCCGTCGAAGGCGATCCCCTGACCGACATCGACGCCGTCATCCACGGCGTGCGCTGGGTCATGAAGGGCGGCGTGGTCGTCCTGGACCGTACCTCCGCGCGTTGAGCAAGTCGTTCCAGGACGACATCGTCGCCCCCGCCGCACGGCGCGGGATTCCAGGTTCGCTGAGGCGAGGTCCGCGGCCGGCGCGGTGTGACGCCGCCCTCACCGGGGGATGAGGGCGGCGATGCGACGGCGCGACACCTCGTCCAGCTCCACGAACTCCACCCCGCAGCCCGGCGGAAGACTCGGCTTCGCGCTGCCGCAACCCTTGAAGATGGAGGGCGCGTTCAGCCATCGGACGCGACCGAGACACGCGATGAGCGCGCGCTCGCCGGGCAGGGCGAACGTCAACAGGACGCGGGTGCCCACCGGAGGCAGCGGCTCCGCCAGCACCACGTAGACGCCGACGACGCTGAGGTTCCAGATGGTGCCCGGCCGCCGGGAGCGTTCGACGAACACGCCACAGGACGTTCCGCATGCGATGCGCGCGTGACCGCGAGCGGGCGGAGCCATCGACGACGGCGGCATCACGGCGGACATACGCTCTTAAAGAGGCCGCAGCCCGGCTTCCTGATATAGGTGCCGCCCGGCTCTCACGATTCCGGGTGATCGGCGCCACTTCGCTACTCTTTCGGGGGAAGCACTCATGGGCGCGGCGTAGGCTTGAGCCGCGATGCGCGGTGACCCCCGGCCCGTCGTCTGGATCAGCCATAAGGACGCGAAGTGCAGCGCTGTTCCTCTCCCTGAAGAGTCGCCGTTTCGCGCGCACTAGAGATGTCCGTGTATTGCGCCCGCGCAGACACTTGTATTGCCGGAAGAGGATCCACCACCGCATCCGACCGCGGCGCCTTCACAAACGGGAGGCGTCGCTCCGGCGCTCACCTCGCGGTCGCCGGCGGCGACGTCCTGGCGCACACTCGCGCGCCAGACACGACGACCGGGTCGGCCCGAGCTCGCGATCGCCGAGGCGCACCTGGCGTTCGTCAGTGGCCCGCGCCACAGCCACCAGCCATCGCCCGGGGGAGGGTTGCGTAACTTGTTACGTAAAGAGCGCGCCACGACGAAGACGCGGCACGGAATCAGACAAGCTCGAGCGCGGGCCCGCGCCCTCGTAGCCACCCGGCCCACGTCCAGGGCGTGTGAGCGCGGGAGCACTCCACCGTGGGCCGCCACCACCAGGCGTGCGTGCCCGCGCCAAAGCGCCGAGGGGCCGCTAACGCCAGCGTTATCGGGCGAGCGACCGAACCTGCTCTGGTAGAGTGAGCGAAACAGCGTTGAGGGGGCGATGAGAAAGCAGAACAGTCCGTTGTTCGTAATCCTCGGTCTGGTTGCGTGCCTCACCCCACTGTCGACCCGGACGCAGGCTGCGGCCCCGCGCGACTACCGGCCGCTCGCGCGTGAGATATTCCGAGAGCTGATCGAGATCAAGACGACGGACTCCGGCGTCGGCTCGACGCCGGCGGCGGAGGCCGAAACCCATCCTAATCTTCGGGCATCTGGACGTGGTCGAGGCGCCGAAAGAGGACTGGTCGCCCGATCTCGATCCGTTCAAGTTCGTCGAGCGCGACGGATACTTCTACGGGCGCGGCACCCAGGACATGAAGGGAGCCGCCGCGATCGTTGTCACGAACTTCATCCGCTGGAAGCAGGAAGGCTGGGTCCCCGCCAGGGATCTGGTGCTGGCGCTCACGGCGGACGAAGAGCTCTACGGCGACGAGGACGGCGTCGACTGGTTGCTGAAGAACCATCGCGACCTGATCGATGCGGAATATTCCCTGAACTCGGACGGCGGCGATTTTCAGACCCGCGACCGAAAGCCCTACAGCATCGCCGTCGCGGCGGGCGAGAAGAAGGAGACCATCCTGCAGCTCGTCACTCACAATCGCGGCGGGCACGGGTCCCAGCCCCGCAAGGACAACGCGATCTACCAGCTGAATGCGGCGCTGGACCGGATCGCGAAGCTGCGATTTCCTGTCGTGCTGAACGATGTCACGCGCGCCCAGTTTGACGCGCTGAGCGCGCTCGAGTCAGGCCAGGTGGCTGCCGACATGAAGGCCGTGTCGCGCGATCCGCCGGATGCGGCTGCAGTCGAGCGCCTGTCGGAGGATCCCTATTACAACGCGCTGCTTCGCACGACCTGCGTGGCCACGATGCTGGAAGCGGGCCACGGCCCCAGCGCTCTCCCTCAGCGCGCCAAGGCAGTGATCAATTGCCGTATCGCACCAGGGCACACGTCCGCCGAAATGTTGCAGACGCTGCGCGAAACCATTGCGGACGACGAAGTGGAGATCGCTTGGCAGTTCAATGAGCCGTCCGACCCTCCTGCATCGCCGCTGCGCCCCGACGTCTTGGCCGCGGTCAGGAAGGCGACGGATCGCATGTGGCAAGGCGTAGTCCTGATGCCCGGCATGGAGACCGGCATGACGGACGCCCGATTCCTGCGTGCCGCGGGGATTCCATCCTACGGAGTCTCGGGCACTTTCCTCGAGCAGGGAGACGGGCGCGCCCACGGCAAGGATGAGCGGATCCGCGTGAGCGATTTCTACGCGGGCTTCGAGTTCTATGATCGGTTCATGAAGGCGCTGGCCGGCGGGTAGGCGCACAGGCCCGCGCCATGCCTCAGCCATCGCGTCAAGGCACGATACGAACCGGACTCCTGACTTAGTCTAAGTAGCTGAAAAAGAAATGGTGCGCCCCGCCCGATTCGAACGGGCGACCTACAGATTCGTAGTCTGTTGGATTGAACTTTCCTGAAACGCGGTGAACAGGGGCCTGTGCGAAATTGCCCTTGTTTTCCAGGGGTTCGTGTTACGTTGCGGTTCTCGAGGATTCGCGCTGTGTCGCTCGATTGCAACCCCAGTGCAACCCCAGAAGGAACCGCATGCCTACAGTTTTGTTGACGGAGCGAGGTCGCGGCCAGCGACCGAGCGATCTTCCCATCGCTGCGAGGAGGGTGGACTACCACGACGCCGCGCTGCCCGGCTTCATGGTTCGCGTGACTCCGAACGGCGTGCGAACCTTTGCCGTCTGGTATCGGGTGCGCAGCGGTGGCGAGGCTCGCCGGCTGACGATCGGACGCGTCGGGACGATCTCGCTTGCCGACGCCAGGGAGGCCGCCGCCAAGATCCTGCGAGACGCCCGCAGCGGCGTTGACGCTGTCGCCGAGCGCAAGAAGGCAAGGGCCGAGGCTCAACGGACTCGCCTTGTCGGTGACTCGCTGCGCCGGCTGGCGGAGCGCTTCCTGGAGAAGCACGGCCCGACCCTGGCCCCCCGCACTCTCGCCGAGTACCGCCGCACGTTGGAGGCGGATGTCCTGCCCGACCTGGGCGCCGTCGCGCCGAAAGATGTGACCAAGGCCGACGTTCGGACGTTGATCGACGGCATCCGCGACCGCGCCCCGACACAGGCGAACCGTACGTTTGCGACCCTGCGCAAGCTGTTCGCGTGGGCCGTGGAGCATGACCTCCTCGCTTCGTCTCCGTGCCTTGGGCTCAAGAAGCCCGCCGAGGAGAAGCCGCGCGAACGCGTGTTCACGAACGAGGAGATCCGGGCCATCTTCGCCGCCGTACCGAACACTGAGCTCGCTGCGCTCGTCCCGCTCATCTTCTACACGGCGGTGCGTTCAGAGGAAGCGCGGTCGGCGCGCTGGTCCGATTTCGATTTCGAGGAAAGGCTGTGGAGCATCCCCGATACCAAGGAGGGGAAGGCGCACCTCGTACCGTTGAGCGGCCCCTGCCTGAGTCTCCTAGAGCGCCTGAGCCGCGACGGTGAATATCTCTTCCCGGCACCGACGCGCGAGGGATTCATGGACCCGCCGCAGAAGGCGGTCGTCATCGTTCGCGAGAGGTCAGGCATCGCGGATTTCCGCCTCCACGACATTCGCCGGACGGTGCGGACACGGTTACCGGGGTTGGGCGTCTCTCCGGACACGGCCGAGCGCGTGCTCGGGCATGCCCTACAGGGAATGCGCCGGGTCTACGATCAGCACGACTACCTGCCTGAGACCCGGCCCGCCCTCGAGGCATGGGGCGACGAGCTCGATCGGATCCACGAGAGCAAGGCTCAGGCCCAGAGTGCGAAGCCGCGGGTCACCGAACGTCCCAGCGCCACGAGCTTGCGAATGCCAGCGCGAATTTCTGGTTAGGTACGCGCCCCCATCATGCGGAGCCAGGGCGGACGACGAAACGGTTGGAGCCACGATGCGCTCTCCGCACCGGGCAGACCGGCGCCGTTCTCGTCGCGTCCCACCTGTAGGGGTCTACATCCACACCTACAGGCACTAAGTCCTTCTGTTCGTGCGGAGTGGACACGGAGCGCAACGGCGGCGTGTGCGCTGCCTTATCTTGCCGTCTCTCTCCACCCTAGAATCCTGATCTGCTCTCCTCGTTGATCGCGACCATACCGACGCGCGCGTTTCCGTCATCCGCGTTGTCACCACGACCACTCCCGCGCTGATTCAAGACTCTCTTCACCGCCTACTTCCTCACCTTGATTGCTCCCGTCTTGCGTCCCGTGCACCAAGCACCTCACCCATGAAGCGCAACCGTTTCCGCTCGCCGTGAGCTCCGTCCAGCTCATAGCCGTCGACATGTTTCCGCGCCGGTAGCGAGCCCACCGCGGTGTCATCACGACCCCGATTCCGTCCAGATCTTGGGCCGTAGACGACGTCGGGATACGTTCTTCGCTGGGCCGTCAAAGCGCGCGAAATTCGATGGTGGGGGGACCACGCTCAAGTCACGCCTCGTCACGCGTTTGCCTGACGTGGGCCCAACTTGGGCCCACCGTAGGTGCGCGTCAGCGCACGACCGCGTGCCTCCTGAGAGGCGTGACGTGTCGGCGACCGAGCAGTAGTGAGGGCGACGGGTTTCTAATGGCCGTTCGATCGACCGCGAGATGAGGTCAACGGTGGTGCCGGGACGACACGATCGAGCCGGGCAGGACGAAGGACCAGAAGTTACGGAGAGCACCAACTGACGCGGCTGGGCGACGGCAGCGACGAGCTGCGGGCGCCATCGCGGGGACTTCCTGGCTGACCCTTCCCAAAGTTCGTCATTGAGGCATCGGCACTGCAGCCTCAAGTCCACGGGGCCCAGCCGATCGGGATGGTCGGCTCGCGGGGCGGTACAATTCTCAAGTTCTGGTGACGAAGTGTTCGACGAAAGACGCAGCATCATCGTGGAGCGGGCATGAGTGACCCCGAGGCATTGGTTCGCCAGGTGGCCGCCGCATTTCCTGTAGAACCACGTCCTCCCCAGGAGGCCCTCTTCAACAACCACTGCGACGAGTGCGTCGAAGTGTCGAACGCGTTTGGCGGTCGCCCGTGGTCCGAGATCTCGCTATCTGACCTTCTGGCCGGGGGGGAGACAGCGCTCCTCACCCCCGCGGCTTGGCGGTACTACGTCCCGGTCATGATCACATGGTGCGTCCGCGAGCCTGAAGCCGTGGGTGTGATCGGCGACAATCTTGTGTACCAGTTAGAGCCACCCGAGCCGGGCAAGCAAGACGAGTGGTTCGCGGAAAGGCGTGACGGCTTTAGCGAGGGTCAACGCCAAACGTTCGTTGCCTACCTTGATTGGTATCGCGAGCGCCAAGAGGCTGAATACGTGGCGCTCGAAATGGAGCCGCCGCGGCACGTGTACAGGGCGTTGACGCACTGGACCGCTGAGGTGGCAGGAACATGAACCGGGCGCCGTCGAACAACCGGATCCAGCGGACGAGCGCGGCGCAAGCGTGGAACGCCCGCCGCTGATCCGCGGTGTTCGGGACGTAACATTGACCTCGCGACGGTGCCACCGATGAACGGCGACGTAGCCCTCGCTCTCGCGATCGTGGGTGTTCTGCTGCTCGAGGCCACCAACTACCTCCTCGGGAACGACAAGCTCGTTCTGGCGCAGGCGTGGAACTCTCTGGCACAGCACAAGGCGTGGTGGCTGGCGCCAATCGGGGTAATCGTTGCCCTGCTCGGGCTGCTGTTAGGGCTCACGACAAGTCCGGCCGGCGCGCGATTCATCTACACTCTCTTCTAGTGTTGCCTCATTCGTGGTCTAGCAGTCGGGACATATCGGCAGGGCCTGGCGTTCCGGGCCACCGAGCCTGGTCGCTATCGAGACGGGTCGGAGAATTGCCGCTTGGCGAGCCACGCCGTCGCACAAAGCGTTGAAGCTGACCAGCCTCGCATCGCCAGGTGGGCTCGGCTCGGAGCTTAACCAATGTTCGGCGCGACGCAGCCGGCGTGCATGTGGGGCCGACCTTCCCGGTGCGCTCGTCAGCGTTAGAATGGGCCGATGGCTCCTCCAACGCAGCGCGATCGCATCCTTGAGGCCCTGCAGGACCTGCCGGCCGACGCGACCGTGGATGACGCGATAGAGCGTTTGGTCTTCCTCGCGAAGATTGACGCCGGGCTGGCCGAGCTCGATGAGGGCAAGGGCATTCCGCATGAAGAGGTCAAGCAGCGGCTCGGGATGTGACCTCGGTCCTCTGGTCACCCCAGGCCCTGCTCGACCTCCAATCCATCCGGGATTACATCGCCCACGACTCGCCTCGGTACGCCGACTTGGTGGTGCACCGCCTCGTTGCGGCGGTGGAGAGGCTGGAGACGTTTCCACAGTCGGGACGGGTCGTGCCGGAGCGGAACGACGAAGCCATTCGCGAGGTCATCGTCCGACCGTATCGGATCGTGTACCGGTTACGTCCTGGCCTCGCCGAGATCGTGACCGTATTCAGGGCCTCGCGTCTCTTTCCGGAAACTACGTGATCGAAAGCGCGGCCGCCTCATGACAGAAACCAGAGTGGTGTCCACTGGCCAGGAAATCGCCACTGCCCCGAGGCGATTCGAGGAGGCGATCCGGCTCCAGGGTGTTTGGTTGACGCAGGGACGCTGGGCTCCGGAAGTTCACTGGCCGGCACAGGAGGATCTCAGCGTCCGCGGCACGAGTGTGATTCTGCGGCAGCCTGTCAGTCCAAGTGGGATTGACCAACAGCGCGCTCGCTATCGCCGTGGACTCGGGAGTGAGGCAAGGATCGTGTTGGCAGTTGTCGCGAGGTCGTTTGGAGCGACCTTCGGCCTCGTTGACCTGCGCGAGCCCGAGGCGCACAGAAATGGGCGCCCGACAGTTGAGTTCGAGCTGTGGGAGTTTCCGCTTCGACTCATGACCGCCCGCCACCGGACGGGATGGTGGCGACTGCAAGACGCGGCGCGTCACCCTCACCTGGCGCGACTGCTGAAGGAGTTTGGAAAGCTGTAATCCAAGGCAGCGTGCGGAACGGCCGTGAAGCACGAGGGGCTGAAGCCCAACAAGCCGTTAGAGCTGAGCCCAAGCGATGCAGCTTCGCCGCTGAACGCCGTGTTAGCCCCGCCTTGCGGCACACCTGTGGGATCGCGAGAATGGCAGCATGACGCGATCGGCCGTTAATCTCGATGACCTCACTCCAGAGGAACAGCTCGACCTCCTTGAGGAGATCTGGGATCGGCTCAGTCAGCATCCAGCGGGCATTCCCCTGTCCGATGCTCAGCGGTCGGAGCTGGATCGGCGCCTGGACGCCCTCGAAACCGACGTCCGGGCGGGGCGACCGCTTGAGCGTCCGTGGGCTGAAGTTCGGGAGCGCCTCAAGTCGCGGTGAAGCCGGCTCTCTTCACGGCGGAGGCTGAGGCTGACGTTGAAGAGGCATTCGAGTCGTACGAGACGCAGCGTCCGGGGTTGGGAGTTGCACTCCGCCGCGCCCTCGATATCGCCGTGGCAGCCGTCGAGGACCACGCGGAGGCGTATGCCGTCATTCACCGCAGCACTCGCCGCATCCTCCTGCCCAGGTTTCCGTACGGACTGTTCTATCGGGTTCTCGAGCAGCATCTTGGTGGTCGCCTGTCTGCACGCCAAGCGTCACCGGAGAGGGGCGCTCTCGATAGGCAGAAGACCCCCGCTTTAGGGGCCGTTGAACTCCGCCAAAGCGCGACGCCATGGTCGAAGCCAGCGGCCGTCGTTCCGTGGCTCCTCCATGAAGACCTTCGCGTCCGCGAGCGCCTCCCAGTTCCGCTCGGCGTTGGCGATCACGCCATCGATGTCGAGGCCCCCGGTGATTCGCTTCTCGATGTCGGCGAACCAGTGGAGGTACTGGCGCCACCCGAGGGCGACCCACGGCTTACCGGGCTCAGAGTCGAGGCGTTGGAGGATCTGCTGACCATGAGGGTTCCTGAGGCTGGCCTCCGAGAGTAACGCGCGCTCGCGCACCCTCACCAGATCCGACTCCCTCAAGGACGCGAGAAGGGCCTCCTCGAACCAGTACGCGAACAGCGTGCCGCCTTTGTTTGGCTCCTCGAAGCGGCCCGGGGTGAAGCGTCGCAGGTTGAGAAACTTTCCCGTCGCACAGTTTGACGCACCCGCCGCCTTCCAGAGGATCGCGTCAGAGCCGGTGAAGCCGACGGTCACGCGCAGCGCGGCGCGGTTGAGGTCGCTGATGAGGAGCATCGCGCCCTTCAGCTCCTCTGTTTCCACATACTCCTGCCTCGGCGCGGCGTCGCTCATGAAGATCAGGTAAAGATCTCGGGTCGCCGAGTCGGATACGATCGAGGCGATCTCGCGTGCTCGGTCACGGACCGTGAGATCGCGAAGCGCGACGAGGGT
>WNFI01425307.1_pt3 | contig 10070 bp, 4 predicted proteins | sample 5400471 | NCBI WGS metagenome assembly WNFI01 (sample SAMN13153348, study PRJNA577476) | soil metagenome | isolation source: 100 cm saprolite on Douglas fir-dominated hillslope | place: USA:California | collected 2013-09-17
CCGCCAATCGGTGAGCAGGACGTTAGGCAACACAGAGGTATCCGGAAATTTTCGTAAGGGAGCGGGGTGGAATTCACTGGCCCGAATCATCACCATCGAATACATAGAATCAGGCAGAAGATTACGGGCTTGAAGGTCAAATCGCGCAGCGGTGTAGATTCCTACAGGTCCTGGACCCTTTTTGAAATTAGTGAGAGTGATCGTAAGCCACACTTCTGCCTTCATCCACATCCCGAGCGTGATGGGTTCCTCGCGCCGGAAATTCACCACATCCTCTCCCGGGCATCCATCGGGAGGACACTCGGCGCCGTTTCTTAGAACAGGCGTGTACGGTTCTCCTGTCTCAACGTCATAGGAAACCTGATCACCCTGAAAACCGGGGACCGGGGCTTTGTGCAGAGGGAAGGAAGCCCGCCTGTACTGGCGTCTCTGTGCCTCGGACGGAAAAATCTCAGTTGATACCCGGTTCTTGAGATGAAAGCTGTTCAGATTGTAACGATTCTCTCCAAGTTTGGGCATCCTCGGAGCTCCGTCTCCCCAATCTCCTTCCGGCGGGCCCCAAGAAATTGTATGCAAGACCAAATCCAGATCAGGACTGCCTGGGCTTAGATCCAAGGTGCGGATCACTTTATATGGAGCGCGGAAGTAATCGGTGAAATCTTCTTTGCCATTTTTGTCGAGGGGCGGGACTGTGTCCTTCGACACAAGGACAGCTTGTCTTGGTATAGGAACGATCAAGCCAGGCTTGATTTCAGTTATTACCGTTCCCACAAGGATGAAGTTACCATCCTTATCACAATGGGCGGACGGAGGCCAAAATGGGCCTTGAGTCGTGTTCGCCATCCGAATATGCAGGCTCGGCGGCCCCTCAGTCCTCATGTTTTCCGTGCTGAGGATCAGTCCACCCCAGGGAACGGGGCCAGGTCCTTCCTGTTCATACTGCTTTTCGGCGTCGCTCCCTTGGCCCTGGCTGTTTCCGCCCGCGGGCTGCTGACTCAGATGGTCAACCTCATGACGCATGGTGTCACCGCTTTCTCATGAAAATTGTTGATCGTGTTAACATCTCACTTCGCTGCTTCCAACATATTCAGCTACATTCTGCAAATGAGCTGGTTCGATACACTGTTTAGTCATCCCCTCATCAGGTGAGCGATCCTCTAGCCGGCTCGGGGGACGTGCTGCATGAATTGAGTTAAAGGCCAGATAAAGCGCACAATGAGCCGACTCTTTCCCGGCATAGAGGCCTTCAGCGCATCATTGTCTAGGGCGCCCTGTATTTACCTTCCGGATCGTTAATACACATCGTGTAGGTCGTCGTCGTGACGTGCGGTGCAATGCCCGTGATTGAGTTGTCGGTAAAGACGCCTTCGAGTCCCACGAATGCCCCAGCGCCGTTCTGGAAAATCTGGAACGCTGCAAATCGCAGCCCTTGTTGTCCAGGAAGGTCCGGAAATGTCTCAAAGAAAGTTCTACCCTCGCCCTCGTGCGCAACAAACGTTCCAACTGTATGTCCCTGCGCATCGGCGAGTGTGAACTCGTTTCGACTTGTAAATGGGATTGGCGCCAGCGAGGTACCGGGCGCGCTGGGATGAAAAATATCCAGGAACACTAACGAATTCATCTTGCCGACAGGGTCCGTCAGCGTCTCCTTGGATCTGACTCCTTGGGGGCCTTCAGACGAGCAATCAAGCTGGTCCGTCAATAGCTGCTGCTCAAGCTTAAACCCTTGAGGCTTCCCATCTGGTCCGAGAGCAAACTCAGACCGAACGGTCTTGTCTTTCTTCTGCCCACGAAACACAATCCAGGTCAAACCAAGGTCTGGCATCGGAGCCGATTGCAGAGGTGGAATGTCGGAACTGCCGCGCATGCGGCCTTCCGGGTCCATAAAACGAAAACACACATTGCCTTTGAAACCGTCCCGGGCCGAGAATTCGCCACTGAAGACATAACTGCCGCGGACTCCCGCCAGCTTTCCGAATCCTTCTAATACTTCTCCTACAGCTCCGACCAGCAATCGCGGACGGCCTATCGACGTAGGATATGTTCGACCGGTCCCAAAACCGAAAAATCCGTCGGCGCCGTCGCCAAAAGTTATTTTCCCGTCATGCATCGCAAACCTCTGCGAGCGCGATGTATCCAAGAGAGTCGGAGGCGATTCGCGGAACATCGAGGCAACATGGTCCTCTGGAATTACCATCCAGCGGTGATCGAGGGTTGCAACAAATTCTCCCATCCTGTTCGCGGCAGTCACGCCGGCGCTAGCACTTGGTGGCCGGATGGTGCATTCGAACCGATTTAGGGTGTTGATCACTCGAGCTCCGATGACCCCGTTGGAAGTTCCTGGCGCGGTAATTGGGAGCCCACATCCAGGTACGGCAAGTGTGTTGAAAAAGGCAGCTTCGTTGATGACGCGAGTAACGGCCTCGAACGGGTATTGGCCAACATTTAAGTCTGGAAGTTTGGGAGACCCGCCATCTCCTGCAGTTTGGCTCGGTTGCTGTTGCTCTGGCACGTGGAATACTCCTTCGCCTAAATAGACGGAATTGGCCGAGGGATTTGCGCGCTCGGTAGATGCAAGTTCGTATCGACCGAGCAGAAGAATAACCCGAACAAGTTTGAGATGGATTGATCGGTTGCTCCAGATCGAGAGTTGGGAAATTCAATGAAGGCGTCGCGGCCATACAACAACATGAGGGTGCACCGCGTACCCGAGCTACGTGAGCAGGCGGCAGCGTGCACGGGACCGCCTGTAGTCCACTCGTGTGTTTTCGTTTAAGCACACCTAAATACAAACAATTGCATCTTTACCTTAAGAACTTACAGCGCGACGGAATATTGCCGCCCAGACGGCCACTATCCCATCAGCATGCCGCCGTTGACTTTGAGCACATGACCGGTGATGTACCCCGCTTCGTCCGACGCCAGAAAGCGGACCGCATGGGCCACTTCCATGTCGGTTCCCACGCGTCCCAGCGGAATCATTTCATTCATCTTGGACTTGAATTCAGTGGAGAGTCCTTCGGTCATGGCGGTTTCAATATATCCCGGAGCGACGGCGTTCACAGTAATGCTGCGTGAACCAACTTCGCGCGCCATCGCCATGGTAAAGCCGATCAAGCCGGCTTTCGAAGCCGCATAGTTTGCCTGTCCTGCCTGACCCGTCTGCCCAACGACGCTAGTGATATTGATGACCCTGCCCCAGTGTTGTTTCAGCATCGATCCGATGACGGACTGCGTGCAGAAAAACGAGCCACTCAGATTGGTCTGTAGAACGGAGTCCCAGTCGGCGCGTTTCATGCGCAGCAGCAGAGTGTCCTTAGTGACGCCGGCGTTGTTAACCAGAATTTCGATTTTGCCGAAACGCTCCAGCACAGCTTTGACCGCGGAGTTGACCTCATCCTGGCTGTTCACATCCATGCGGAACGTTGCTGCATGACCGCCATTGGCTTCAATTTCTTTGGCGACGTCAGAGAGCTTGCCCTCATTGCGCGCGGCCATAGCGATCAGCGCTCCACCTTCCGCCAGCGCAAGCGCACAAGCGCGTCCAATTCCCTGGGAAGCCCCGGTGACCAGCGCCACACGGCCTGTAACTCCTGGCATGGATTTGTGATCTCCTGTGTGAATCGTAGTTGCGGATTATCCAGAACTTTTTTCTTGACTTAGGAAACTGCAAAAACGGTACGCTGATGTTCCTCCTCGGCACCGCTGAACAATAACTGCCATCTCAGTTCTCTCCGAAGCTCTACAAACGCGCAGTCAGTTCGCTCAAACCTAAGCGTTGGTCCAACTCTCTCACCACCAGCAAGCCACCATCCGACATCACTCGCGATCCTTGGAAATCAACCTTCAAAGAGCTGTCGAAAGACAGTTAGAAAGGCTCGTGTTGCTTCTCAACCCTTGGGTCCAGAACCTCCTGGAGTTGATTCTGCGCTCAGAACTCCATGAACACGGGCGTTAGGGCGATCATAAGGTTACGCACGCCAACTTCAAAGGTAAACATGGGCTTACCACCTTCGCATACTTCTCCGCGGCATTGCTGCTGAGACAGACTGCCAAGGTTCCATGATCAAGGAGCTACTAAGAGGGCAGGTGCTCCGGCATGGAGTCGCGGCACTTTGCAGCAACTGAGGTTTCTCGATCTTCGCAAAAAAGGCCGACTATTATCTGCGCCATGCACTCTTGGCGTGGGCACTCAATATACGTTGTCTAACACGCAGGGCGTTTGACAGGAATGGAAGCACCCTGGAATGCCGTAACAGTTGTGCCTCATTTCCTTTTCATCAACATGACTTGATCATAGAAGCAGGGCAATGTCTGTTGCCTGCCTCTATCTTCTGCCAGCTAGTTTTTCATCCCTTGAATCATGGAAGATCAACCCCTGCTCGAAGGTTACTTGGCCTTCGAAAACAGTGATAGCCTGATTGGCGGCTATGTGATGGAGCTTCTGGATAACACCAGAAGGCCAACGGATTTCAAGCTCGTCAACAATTGCAGCGTCATTGAGGCCAAAGATTTGGATCAAACTATCCTCGGACTGATGGCCCGAGCCGGCGATGACCTGGCGCATCCTGCGAGTTGTCTGACCATTGAGCTTGAAAGTTGCAATCAGGATTGCGCCAATGCCGTCGCGATTGCTCTTGTTGGCAGAAAAGGGCGGATCTCCTTTGCGCATGGCCCCGACTAGGTGGACCTTCAGCCAATGATTTGAGTTGCCTTCATTGATGAACAAGAACGCAGGTCCCGGAGTGTAGGCTTTCATATGCGAGAGCGGAGAGGGTGGCGGCATAAGAGGCGCAGCATTGGCAAGGTTCGAATCGAAGCCGCCAACATTCGTGATGAAAAGGTCTGGGAAACCGTCATTGTTTAGGTCAGCAGTGGCCACACTTCGGCCGTCTTCGTGGGGTTGTAGATCAATGCGATCACCTGGCTCTGGCGCCCGACCCGCGTCTATGTTGCTGTAGTTAACTCCTGAAATATTCAGCGCATGGGCTTCGACAGAAATGTCTCTGAAGTTCATTCGGCCATCGCCCTTCAGCAAACGCCCGGGGTTAGCCGTCATTGACCCTAACGAACCATCGCCGCCTCTCCCGATGCCTCCAATGTAATAGATATCCGTATGAGAATCGTTGTCATAGTCGAATGCGACAGCGCTCCAGCCGAATTCGTATGGTTCAAGTCCGAATAACGGCGACTTTGGAAACGCGACTGCGGCAGGATTTGATGTCACAGGACGCAGAAACCCGCCATAGTTCACATGTACAGAGCCGGCCACGTTTGGGAAGACTGGCACGGAAGTTGGTTTGCCTTCGATCATCGTGGTCGCGATGCCATCGTTGCGGAAGAGCGCGTGAAGCTGTCCTCCGTACTTCGCCCAACGATGGTATTCCCCGGTACCTACTATGAACTGTTGGTGTGGATCATCGGGTCCGGGCCCGACGTAGGCTGAACCGCCGAAGTTCGTAGCAAACACATCCATTTTCAGGTCTTCATTGAAATCACCGAAAGCGACTCCCATCCAATCGCCAATGATAGCAACGCCAGCTTCGCGGCTGACATCGACAAACTTGGCCAGTCCACCTTTGGGAGTTTCGTTGTGAAAGAGGAAGAGGTGACCAGGGACATCAGGCGCAATCCAGAGGTCAGGCTTGCCATCAAGGTCATAGTCCATGAATCCGCAAGACCAGCTATGAGGCCAATCTTCGCCGACGGGATGACCAGCCACATCTTTCATGCCGGGATCAAAAATACTCTGCTTCTTTCCCGTCATATTGAAGATGTAGGGCGGCATATCTTTTGGTATAAGTCCGGCCGGCTCAGTGATATCGGTAAAAGTCATATCGGCGTTGTTGTGATAGAGCTTCCACCTCTCGCCGTGAAAAATTAGATTGGATCCATCCGAGGCCGGAAGCTTGCGGTAAAAGCCGTCAAAATTCCAGGAGCCAAAGTTCAAAACCAGAAGATCGACATAGCCGTCGCCGTCCACGTCTGCAGCGCAGGCGCTGGTGGATTGTGTTCCACCTGGGAACTTTCCTTTGGTGCCACCAACGTCACCGGCCTCATCAGTGATGTCGCGAAAGCCCGGCTTGCCTGCCGCAATGAGCGTGTTCCTATAAAGAGTGCTGCGGCCTTGGCCGCGCGGGCGACCTGTCGCTGGGTCGGTAATGACCACAAACTCACCGTCCAATTGCCCTTTCGGCGTGTCATACGCAAAGAGCGGAGGCAACTGGATGCCTTCTGGATCCAGAAAGCCACCAATATCGACAAAGCCCGGTATGTGCATACCATACATGCTGAAGTCCACTGCCTTTAGTCCGTTGGCGACGAACAGGTCTTCTGCGCCATCGTTATCCAAATCTGCAGCAACGCAACCGTAACCAATTGCAACGAGGTCTTTCAGGCCCATCTCCTGGGTCACGTCGACAAACGAGGGGACTCCTTGCGCATCGTTGCCAGTGTTGTGGTAGAGACTATTACTTACGCCGCGCCCCTCCGGGTTCATTGGATTGCGCAGAAACTGCGGCAGGATCGAAGGATTGGCATTGTTGGTCAGAAAAACATCTGTGCGGCCATCATTATCGTAGTCAAATAGGCACACTCCAGCGCCTTTACTGTCAAAGGAAGCCGTGTTGCTAGCGAAGGGTGGTACCATTCGCGAAGTTGCATCCTTGAAGCGTGTGACATGCGATTGCTCCTTAGCGCCGCCCTGGTTCTGATAGCCGTGGGCGCATGGTGCAAGAACAGTCACTAACCAGATGATCAGGATTGTTTGAACCGGAATCGCCAAAGCCTTCATAACGTACTTCTCTTGCAGCCGCTGTAATTGCATTTAGCCTTCTTCCTGGCACGACACGAGGTATTCTGCATTCAGATGCCAAGCTTGCCTTCATCCTTCTAGGAACTTAGACAGTGATCTTTCTCAGATTTGCAAAATATGACTCGCGCGGGATCTTCAAACCCGGACAGATCATTTGGAGTGTGAGGAAGATGGCTGCGTGCCTGTGGCTCCCGAATCAATTAGCCAGCGCCCCGCACGCAGAATGGGTTGGCGGGGCAAGTTGATCAATGCGCTCGTGATCAGAGTCGTCTCGCCGATGGCGCGCGAAACACTACTCGGTTCGGCAAAAGTAGCAGCCTCGGTAATTTCGAGAAAAGCGCTCCGACAAGCGAAAACGAACGGTCGTTCTAGTGGATACACGCTACTGCGTCCGTGCCGGCAACCGGCGCAAACTTGGGAGGCGCAGTTGTCTACTTTCAGACGGGTGTCTCTTGTCTAAGGCAGAGCAGTGGTGTTGCACAATCACAATGAGAATCGAGCTGAGGTTTGCACTCCGTCTCAGCTTCACGGCTGAGCCGGCGGAGTCTCGACTCGGGCGCGGCGTCACTGGCCAAAGCTTCTGTTCGAACGCAAGATGAGATCAAAGACTAGCTTTCGGCGAATTGCACATGTCCTTCTTGTGATCACGCGACACGCAGGCGCCCACGCCCTCCAGTTGCTGTTTTCCAGATGGGATTGGCTGGCCGAAAAAACCTTGGCCCAGAACTTGCCCGGTCCGGAACGCCTACGCCGCACTCTCGAAGAATTAGGCGGAACATTCATCAAATTCGGCCAGATGCTGGCCATTCAGTCCGATCTGCTTCCACTAGAGTATTGCCGGGGTCTCTTCAGTCTATTTGATAATGTTCCTCCGTTTGACTACAAACATGTCGAAGAAACGTTCCTGGAAGACTTGAATGGGAAACCGGTGGACTTTTTTGATTCGTTCGACCCCCAGCCCATCGCAACAGGCTCGATCGGACAAGTACACGTTGCCCATCTCGGAGCGCGCAAGCTGGCCGTAAAAGTCAGGCGCCCAACCGTCCTCACTGATTTCGGGGCAGACATCGCAGCACTTAAAGTTATCGTCCACGCAGTAAAGATTCTACGGTTCAAAACGTTTTATTGGATCATCCAACCCACAGAAGAATTCTTGGCTTGGACGCAAGACGAGCTTGACTACAGAAACGAAGCCCACTACATGGATGAACTTGAACACCACGCTCGAAACAATGCCTTTGAAAAGATACCGACTGTGCTCTGGAAGTACACAACGGCGCGCATCCTTACAACGGAGTTTCTGGATGGCGTGACCATATCTGAGTATCTTCGGGACAAAAGTGCCGGGCGCAGCAGGCATAGCCCTGACTTTGTTCCGAACCTGTTTGCCGGCCGGCTTATTGATAATTTTCTTGGAGACGCTTTCGGGAACGGCATGTTTCACGCCGATCTTCACCCTGGAAACCTCATGATTCTGGCGGGGAATGTTGTCGGCTATATAGATTTTGGCATCTCCGGAGTCTTAAGCCGCTATTCGCGTCAGCATTTGGTCGAAATGACGCTCGCGTATACGCGGGGAGATCCAGACACAATGTGTGATTCATTCTTTAGGATTTCTACTTTCTCGGAAAATGCCGACACCGGAGGATTCAGGAAGAAGTTAAAGCAGCTGGCAACCGGATGGTACGGGGAAGGTGAGGGCCAATCCCGCCTGCGCAAGAGCATTAGTAACGTCATGCTTGATCTCCTGATCCTCTCCCGGGACAAAGGTGTCTGGCCGCAACGGGCCGTCGTCAAATATATCCGGTCGGCCATTGCACTGGATGGATTGATCAACACTTTTACTCCTGATATGGATATCGGCCGCCATCTGGAGCAAGCTTGCGAACGAAATCTCAAATGGGATGCTTTCCGTAAATTGATTTCAGCCAAGACCCTGGATGGCTGGATTTCGGGCTATACAGGCTTGGTTCGAGACGGCGTTCTTCGGGCCTTTGCCCTAGCACGGAATGCTGGAATCGGTCCATCGCTCACGCCTGCGGCCTTCAACCACAACCCGCAAAAAATGCGGAAGGCAGTTGACGCACTGCGTCTCGGCTGGATCGGCTTGTGTATTACCCTCATCTGGGATCCCAGCCACCACCCTGCTGGCCTCGGCAACGCCATAATCGCCTATCTCCTCTGGGCGACAATCTCAGTATTAATCTGGCGAACCATGAAATACATACATGCCATATAGAAAACAACGACACCCGTTATCTCGTCATTTCATCGCACCACAGGAGGCTCGTCCAGAAGTGAAGGCAAGAATCCCGCGGCCTGACTCCGCTGATTAATTGAGGTTAATCTTGTCTATTTATTGTGCGTCGCCATACTCTTCCTGCGAAATTAGGAGAGCTAGAGTGTCTATATTAGTGCGGCTCCTCCGAACAAATATTCCCAGTTGGGATACCGCCCAGCAAAGACGCATAGAACCAAAAGAAACAGACCGGAGATGCTATCTGTGGAAAACAACAGCCCTTCCGCTCAGAAAACGACGGCTCCAGCAACCGGGACGAAGCCGGTCCAAGGCTTAGTTCTTTCCGGTGGAGGAGCCACAGCGGCCTATGAAATCGGTGTCATGAAGGCATTGCTCACCGGGCAATCCCCGGCGACGCGGTTCGCGCCGCTGGACGTACATGTTGTCTCGGGAACCTCAGCCGGCAGCGTAAATGCCAGCCTCTTCGCATCGCTGGCTGAACGGGAGCCGGCTGAGGCTGCAAGCTACATGGAAAAAGTCTGGCTCAATGAATTCTCGGACGGACCCGGAAAATGCAACAGTGGAGCCTTTAGAATTCGCGCGAACCCCTTGAATTTCCTCCATCCAGGATGCTACGCGTCCAATCCCACGGCGCCATTTCTTCAGTTGGCCCAGGATAGCTCCTTTCTTGCACAGAACCTGCTCGCAAGAGGCCTAGCCTTCTTTTCCGGAAGCGAGAGCCTTGAACAGCGGGCTGTGGGCTTGCTAAGTCTGAGCACTCTAATTTCCAGCGAGCCATTCAAATCGGTCCTAAACCAGAAAATCAGCCTTGCCGCTATTCGTTCTTCGCCGGTTGAGTTGCGCATTGCGGCCACAAACTGGAAGAAAGGCTGCGTCGCCGTATTCAACAACAAGGATATGACCGATGAAAACGGAGTGCCAATCATCATGGCCTCCAGCGCGATTCCCGGGGTTTACCCTGCCGTAAAGATCAAAGGCGAGCCTTACGTTGACGGT
>WNFI01541219.1_pt1 | contig 10070 bp, 4 predicted proteins | sample 5400471 | NCBI WGS metagenome assembly WNFI01 (sample SAMN13153348, study PRJNA577476) | soil metagenome | isolation source: 100 cm saprolite on Douglas fir-dominated hillslope | place: USA:California | collected 2013-09-17
CGCCAAGGTCTTGGAGGCGCGCGCAAACGACGGCGCGAACGCGCCCGATGCCTACCGACCGAGAACGACGGCGGGCGTGTATGTGCCCACGCCGATCACGGTCGGCTCGACTTGGCCGGCGATGACCCCGTTCGCCCTGACAAAGCCGTCACAATTTCGACCGCCGCCGCCGATCCCGCTCGCGAGCCCAGAGCAAACATTTCCACAGTTCAACTCCATTCGGCGAGAAACGCCATGCGGAACTTCTCAAGGCTCGATGGCTTGACCGCGGCCGGCAATGCTCACGATCACCGCCGGATATCGGTTGGTCGGGGGGACGATTAGGTTGACGAAACCAACTCGCCCAATGCGTCGACACGACAACGACCGCGATCTTCATCTTCTCATCGAGTCGCGCGATGCTTTCGTGCTTTTCGGATATAGCGTTCTGAAGGAGGACAGCATGATCAAGCCGAGAATAATGACCTTCGCGCTGAGGGAAAAGGAAAACCCCAAGACCGCTTTGAGCACGCGGCCGTGGTCAGAGGGGGGCCAGTCTCGGGCAGGTTGCTGCTCAGTTGGAAGCCGCCCGAAGAACTCCCATCGCTCATCACCGGGAATAAACCGAAGCTTTCAAATGATGGCGTTTCTTGCCTTCCTTCTGGTGGCGGTTCAGGCCGAGCTTGCTCACGCCGTCACATACAACGCGTCGAAAATAATTGCCATTGCAGTAGGATCACATGGAGAGGTGTACATCAGATGGGACGGGCTCCCGGACCCAGGGCCATGTGGTGGAGAAAACAATCATTGGGTCGTGATTCCCGCTACCGCCAGCGACACACTGAAATCATTGGCCCTTTCTGTATATTTTAGTGGAAAGGCGGCGCGAATTGACACGGCGGCGATCCAGGGCACTGCGCCTCCGCAGCAACCGCCTGGTGCCTGCACGGGAGCGTATGAAAACGTTACCGTACTGTACTCTCCTTCCGGAGGCTAAGCCTTATTCACCTTGTATGTTCGCAAGATACAGAAAGCTCAAGGGACAAGGCAAACCATGACCGACTTCCATGCTGGGCTGTCAAGCATAATTTCCCCTTCGTCAGCTGCAGCACGTGCTGTGAGGAGGACGCTAAAGCTCCGGCCAGCTGTCCTTGTCCTGTACGCCGTCATGCTGCTTGGCGGCGTTCCAGTGTTCGGACAAGGGCTAGACCCAGCTCCTCCGCCGGAGGTTCAACCCGAATTGCCCGATTCCACGGACGTCTCATCGTCCGGAGTATTCAGTTATTCGCGCCCTCTCTTGATCCCAGTTGGGCGCGGGCCGGCTCCACGTCTTGCTGTCTCATACAGCTCCAGTTCCGGTAACGGGATCGCGGGCTATGGCTGGCAGCTCATGGGCTTGCCTGCAATCGCACGGATTCGCGGCGACAATGGCACGAACTTCGCGGGTTCTGACACCTACGCCTATTTGCCCGGCGGATGGGGAACGTCTGCCACCGCGGACAACTTTCTCGTCAACCCCGAGCGCGACAATAACTGGTATTTGACGAGGAACGCATCGAGCCCCATCCCGCAGTTTCGCACCTCGACTTCGCAAGCGCAAGACGGCCCCTTGTATTGGACGATGCGCGACGGCAAAGGGATGACCTACTACTTTGGAGGAGACGAAAGTTCCAACGCTCCAGGCGGCAACACTGCAAGCAATTCGAGCAACTCCGCCCTCTGGGAACCAAATAATGGAGTCACGGAAAGCCGTGGCATCATTGCGTGGGCACTCTATAAGGTCGTCGATGCCGACGGCAACTTTTATCGAGTAACCTACCATCATGCGCCACAAACACTTTATCCCTCGCACGTTCAATACGATCTTCCGTTCGGTGAAAGTCAACGCTCTTTGATGGTCCGGTTCTCTTACGAGCCGAGGACTGACGTAGTTCCAATGCCCAACTATCTCGCGCAGCGCCTAAAGGCGATACGCGTGTATGCGGGCGTATCACAGGACTTCCCGGAGGAGTCCTTCTACGCCGTTGTACCTTCCCCGGGCGCGGTTGGGGACATGTCGGGGACCTACTCGCTGGTTCGCGAGTACGTGATGAGCAATTCGCCAAGCCTCACCCCCGGCGACGGAACGGCTCTGGGAGTTAGCCTCCTCACAATGATTCAGCAGTACGGCACGGATGCTGACTCGGGCGGGACCAGCCTGGAACCGACGACGTTCACCTATACCGACACCGATCAGGCCAACCGCGGTTTGGCCGGTTTCCCGACGGCAATGTCAGTGAACCCTTCCTCGTTTATGCAACTCACTGGATGCGCACCGTCAACCGATAACGCCGAGTGTAAGTGGCAGACGTTTCTCGGCGACATTGACGGCGATGGGCGAACAGATATCGTTCGGGCGTATTATGGGAATTTCGGCGGCTATGTTCAATATACGTGCAGCGCCAACGACGGCTTCAATGGCCCGGTAATTACCCATTCTAACTTTCCTTCAAACCAACCGCAATATCTGATCACGATGGGCGACATTAACGGCGACGGTAAGCAGGACCTCGTTGCCGTTTCTCCCGATCCGTCGGCGCACACGATGACAACCTACGTAGCCTTTGGCGGGGCCAACTGCAGCTTGGGAGCCTGGCAGCCCCTCCCCGCGGATGCACTGCCACCAGCCCTCCCGATGTCACTCTACAATGCGTCTCCGGGTCCCAACGATTATCCTCCTTCTCGTCTGCCGCCGAACGGAAACTGGCATTTGCGAAACTGGCGAATACTCGCCGCCGACATCAACGGCGACGGGCTTGCCGACATTGTACTCTATGACAACGGCGAGAGGCAGTACGGCGATTGCATACCTAAATGGGGCAATGGTCCGGGGCCCGCCATCTACTGGGCGCCGATGTGGAATCGGGTGCTATATTACAAGCTATCGACCGGCAACTCGCTTGCGCCAGTACAGTTCTCGATCTCCGGAAATAACCTGGAAAGTACTGGTGATATCTCGCGATGGACGACTACGGCGTCGTCGTTTCTTTTCTACGATACAAACATTGAAGGCACAGTCACACCTGACCGATTTCCACAACAGCGGGATGGAGTATGTGTCTATGGGGTTGACTATCAGTTCAATGGCATTATTGCGGCCGATGTGAATGGTGACGGGCGAATCGATATCATTGCAAGCTGGTCATCAGACAACCAGCTTGTATTCTCAGGCGATACTGATACGGGCCCGTTCGGGCCCTCCCGTCCCGCGTTTCCACCGCCACCACCGGCTCGTATTCTGATGGTCGCACTGGGTAGTGCGGCGGGACTCGGTACGCCGCAGGAGACCGCATGGTTTGATTCCGTGCCGCTGCCCCGCACGGCGGGTCCGTACTGGCCGTACCTGAGCTTGCGCGTAGGCGACATCAATGGCGATGGGCTCAAGGACGTACTGTTTAGCTTTCAAGGCGGAGCGGCTGCGACGGGCTATGGTAGGTATCTACAATCGTGGCCGGGTTCAACCAGCACGATTCCGTTCACCCAAAGACTATTCCTGGACGCTCAGGACACCTTCACCTATCCATATGCTGCGTTCTATCGTGATATGTCTGCCCCGTACAACAATCAACCGCACATGAATAACTGGGACTTTTTTGTCGGCGACGTAAATGGGGACGGGATCGACGATTTTGTTGAAGTCTACCGAGGTGCCGGGGGATCGCACATCGGTTTTGCCCTTGGCTCCCCGACCGGCATGGCGAACTTTACTATTCAAGGCCACCCGAGTGACACGTCGAGCACTCTGGATGATGGCCCGACGGTCGCCACCGGGCCGACGACCTGGGACATGAATTTTCGTCGATGGATGTCCGCGTTCGGAGACCTGAATGGCGACGGCATGGCCGATCTCGTTCTCGCTCGCGTTGGGGGTAGCTCATCGACTCAGATCAGCTACATTCCAGGGACTAACTCGGGGCTCGCTCCGGACACGGCCATCAACATCACCGCCTCGTCGATCGTTCGCGGGGGAGATTCTCGATTTCATTCAGTGAGGCTTGCAGATATCAATGGCGGCGGCCGCCAAGACATCATCGTGATCAACGATAACGCCGAGCAGGCGGATAGCACCCAGATCGAATTCTCAGTCCGTCGAGGCACGCCTTCAGACGGCGGGATCCCGAACCTGTTGAAGACGATTAACAATGGGGTCGGCGGCACCACGACGGTGACCTATGGTCTACCACGTGATTTCCGGAATGCGATTCGCCCTGCCTCCACAAATGTTTGCATAGGCGCCGACGGCAGTGTCGTGGTGGGCCCCGAGTGCGGAAAGCCGAACGCCGTTCCACGGCCCCTGGTGAGCCGGATCGACCGCGACAACGGTCAGGGTCCTGCCCAGTTCCGCTCGTTCACCTACGACTACTTCAACGGGCGAACTCTCGCAGGACGGCCCTCACAGCGCGCCGATTTGGGGTTCGAGTTCATCACCAAGACAGACGTTCAGCTCGGCGTCAGCGAAAGGAGCAATTATCTTCAGGTGAAGCCGTATCAACGGCTGGTGAGAAGTGTCAGCACAACTGATGCAAACGGGGCTCCTCTCAGCAGCCGCTCGCTTACCTATTGCTGTTCCGACGCGCCCCCAGCGGCAAAACTGAATTTCGTGGGAGTGGCAGCCGATGCGTTAACTACATTCGAGCAGGGTACGGCGCTCACCACTGGCCAGACAACCTACACTTGGCGCACAACCGAGCCCGCACTTCCTGTCGACACCAAGCTATGGGAGACACGGAATTCGACCACGACTTCCATTGTTCCGAATGCCCCCGGCGAGTCCGACTGGGACGTGGTCACCGATTATTACTACGATCCAGACGATCCGGTGAATTGGTACGTGGCGAAAGTGAACGGTATCCTTAGATTCCGCGACAATACAACGTCGGGTCGTGTGGTCTTGGAGGCGACCAGGATCACCTACGACGCTTCACACCCATTGCATCCAACGCTGTCGCAGAAGCTGCTTCTCGCCAGCCAGGATAATGCGCTGGGCCACTTTGTTGTCGTTCCGCTCGCGCACGGCACTCTCATTCCCTTGCAGGACATCTCGCTATCGTGCAGCACGTTCGGCGCACAGCCTGGCGGAATATTGGACACGTGCAGCGACCGCGTCGACGGCACGACGAGCTACTGGGTGACCACGTTCCAGAATCCGGTCTATGACTCGTACGGAAATCTAACGTATTGGGAAGGCATCCGGACACCGGGTTCGTCCCACCCGACAACCCTGACCTACGATTCGCTCTATAACGGTCTCGTCGCGAGCACAGCCAACGCGTTGGGCCAGTCTGTGCAGCAGAGCTACGACGCAGCGCTGCGCCCGTTCGCGACGGTCGACCAAAACGGGCAGACCACCACGGTTTATTACGACGTTTATGGTCGGCGGACTGGCATCGGTGCGCCCGCCACTTCCGCCGCCCATGTCGCCGAATGGACCTATGCCGGTCTGTCATCCGATCCGGACAATGTGTGTCAGCCTTCGCCTTGTTATCTGATCACGGCGACAGAATACGCGCAGTCCACGCGATCGCACTCCGTCGATTATTACCGGGACGGCTTTGGCAAACTCGTGACAACCGTGGATCACGTGGCGGCAGGGGACACCCTCCCGGCAGATATCATTGCCTATTCGGCACCATCATATTCCAGGGACGGCTTGCGTGTTTCCGCGAGCGAACCCTATTTCGCCGGTTCGTCTCCGAGCAAATTCATCCGAACGAGCTTTGATGCCAAGGGTCGCGTGGTGTCAGTCCAACGCATGGCCGGTGGGGCCGTCGAAAAGACGCTTCGCAGCTATGCTTATAATGGCGATGGCAGCACGAGCGCGACGGATGCGAACGGCGATGTCACGCGCATCTACACCAACGCCCGCGGCGCCGTGGTCCGGGTGAATGATGCAGCGGGCCAGAACACCTATTATTTCCGTGACGACAGCTTTGCCAATTATCGCGTCTTGCTCCCCACCGTGCCGTCCGGAACGCCATCTAATCCGACCGACACGGCGATCCCCAGCCTGAGCGAGCTTCGCTACACCTATGACGGTTTCGGCCGACTGACTTCGGCGACCGACCCCCTCGTGCACCTCACGACCTACGGCTATGATGACGCCGGAAACCTCACGGCGATAAGCCGCGCCGCGTCGCAGGGCGCGGCCGCGACCAGCCGGCTGACCTACGCGTTTGACGCCTTGGATCGCATTCAAACCGAGGGCGATGGAGCCGGCACGAAGGTCAGATACGCCTACGACAATTACGGCGTCGGGCAACCGCTCGTCGGCAGCCCGGCAGGGCGTCTCACCGCCGTATTCGACACGTCGGGAAGCACGTTCTTCACCTACGATGCGCGCGGCAACCTCGCACAGAAGTCCGTTACGCTCAACGGCCTCAACGGGTTCTGTCTTGGTAACGTCGGCCAGCCTATCTGCGGCGCATTCGAATATGACTTCACCTATGACGATCAGAATCGGCTGCTAACTAAGACGTTCCCGGCCTTCCCCACGTCAAGCTCGGCGCGCGCCGTGCAACGCTTCACCTACAGTAAGGATGGATTGCTGACGGATATTGCGCACAACGGCGTGACCTATGCGCGTTATTCCGGGTTCAACGCCTTGAAACAGGTGGGGACGCAATGGCTCTACGAGGTGTGCCTGTTTCGGCCCATTGATTGCGCATTCGCCAACAAGACCACCTACGGATATCAGGCCGACCATCTCGTGGCTAATCTACGCACGACGAAGGCCGGTCGTGGCGGTGTCGGTACTGGCAGTGACCTCATCGTGCAGGACGACAGCTATGGCTATGATCCGGTCGGCAATCTGACGTCGACATCCGACAATCGGGCACCGTCGGCCAAGACATACACCTATTCGACCGGAAGCACTACCGTCAGTGTCGACACCGATCACGGCGCCACGTTCACCTATGATGCGCTCGACCGGCTGAAGACATGGATTCCGGCAGGTTCCGGCAATGTCGGTATGTCGACCTACGCCTACGACGCCCTTGGCAACGTCACGAGCGATGGTGGCGACGCGCTCGCGTACACGTCTTGCGGCACGGCGAGCGCTCCTGCGCACTGCATCACGAGGTTCGAGGGCGCCGATTCGTTCCAGAATACTTCGCTCGAGCACTTCGTCGTTGTCCCGCTTGCGCACGGCACTCTCGTTCCCTTGCAGGGAAACATCATCTGGTCTGCTGTTCACGACAGTGAGGGCAAGAGGACCAGGCTCTTCCTGGGCGCAGACGGTCACACGGACTCGTATGCTTACGATTACAAGCAACGCCTCAGTCAGGTGATGCGCGACGGGAATTCCGCGGCCCAGGAACGTTACGAATACAACTACGCCGGCGACCGGACGCAAAAGGTCTTCTCGCAAGCAGGCCGTTCGACCACCACGTGGTTCGTCGGTCCCGATTTTGAAGTGCAGCAAAGCAGTTCCGACCCTACGGGAACGTACTCGGCCACGTGGTACGTCGGGAATGTCGCCGTCATGACGGCGGGGAACGCAATCGACGGTCAGGCATCCGCGCCGATGGTGGCGGCGAACCAAGGGAAGGCGATGACCGGCGATCTCAATCGCGGGAACGCGCAGGGCACGTATCTGCGTATCGAAGATCGCCTGGGTTCCACCACGATCATGACGCACCCGGAAGGAGCCCGCGCCACCGGCTTCGTCGACGGCTCGGAAGTGTCACGTTATGCTTATGACCCTTGGGGGCAGCGTCTTAAAGGCGTCAGTTCGTCAGACGCGGCGCATCACGAGACGGGTTACGATACGACACCCGTGCAGTTTACCGGTCAGAGGAACGAAGATTACAATGGGCTGATGTTTTATCGGTCCCGGTACTATGACCCAAGGATCAAACGCTTTCTCATTGCGGACGATGGGGCAAGTGGAGATTTCACGGCGCAGGGGCTCAATCGATATGCCTATGTGCGCAACAATCCCTTGCGCTACATCGACCCCAGTGGACATCAGGCGCAGGATGATGAAGATCGCCGCGAGAAACCTACGATAACGATCAGCATGGAGGTGGACGTCGGGCCGACAGACGGCGACTCGTCCGATGTGTTCGGTATCGGACAGTTACGGTGCGACCTGTGCAATGATCCTGGGTTTGCGCAGTTTCGAGGAGACTCTGCGCCAGTGCTACGCTCCGAGCCGAGCATGCCAGTGATGGTGCCCGGAGAACGCGCGTTCGGCGAAGGGACGAAGCATTTATTGTCGGGTCGATTCGTAGCTGAACTAAAGACGGTCTTGCCGTTCTTAGCTGGGATGGCCGCATTGCAGTCCGGCCCGCTCATGGCCGAGGCGGGTGAAGAGCTCGGTCTAGCCTATACGTCCGCAGGGCAATGGTTCGGCTCGCGGTTGCCAAACCTGCTGGCAGCCACGCTCCAGCTGGGTAATGCGATTGTCGGAAATCCGCAGCCGGCGTCTGCCAGGGCAGTCGTCGGCAGGCTCCCATTCCCCAGACCCCCCGGAGGCTTAAGCCTAAATCAGTTTGGCACGGAAGTAATGAAATGGGGAACCGGAGACGCCGCCGCGAAAGTGCGCATAGCGACGCTCACTCGTGCGGAACTTGAGCACGCGGGCGTGACGCGACAATACGCTGAAGCGGTACGGGATTTTTACCTTAACGAGGTATGGCGAAATACCTTAAATCCCAGTGCCAGAGGTCGTGTTGCTTTGATGCAGCGGGCCGTCGATTTGCTCAGCGGAGATCCATGAATGGAGATAGCAGCGAACACTACGGAGTGGTGGTGTTAGTGACTCTGACCAGTTCGCATCCGAATGGGGTCGTTTTCCATTTGGTGCCACGGGGGAGGGGCTTTGCGGGCTACTACGAGGTTCCGAAGTGGTACTGCAGGACCAGAAATACTTGCTGCGATAAAGCGCGCGTCATCACCAAGGCGTCGCTCGGTAGGCTGAGCGCGGCCGCTCCCCGCCCTGTGCTGAGAGCGCTTGAGAGCGCGCCGAGATCGACGGTTGGTGTCACCCCGACGCGACCTTATCGCCATTCGCAGCCTAGCTGCGCCAACGCATATAGCGGCGCGGGCGCGAATGGCCGCTAAGGGTCATAAGCGGGAGCGCCGACCACGTCGACGGCCTGCCTCGCGCGCGGCCGGTGTACCTCAGTAGGCGGACTCGTTTCGCGCCGGCGGCCGAGGGATCGGCCTTGGGCCAAAAGCGCCTTCGCGTCCTTCCGATGGCTCGAAAGCGCAATGGAGGAAGATCAGCATTTCCGAGATCCCCGCCAGTGTGTGCCAAGCCGCAAATGGGGTTGGAATCAGCATGGGTTTAAGGCCGGCTTCGTGTGCAACAGCTCTGAGAAATTCCTCGTAAGAGTAGACGCGAGGACCGCCGCACTCATACGTGACCGCATGCGTTTCCGCCCCCTGCAGCGCTCTTGCGATTGCCTCGGCCACATCTTCCACATAGGCCGGCTGCAATCTCGTCAGGCCGCGTCCGAACATCGGATAGATTGGAAGCTGGCGGAGAAGCCTGAGGAGGGTGGTGAGAAACGCGTCGTCCGGTCCGAACATTACCGCCGGGCGGATGAGAAGCGCATCGGCGAACGCCGCCCGAACCGCCAGTTCGCCCTCGCCGCGCTTTTGGATATATAGCGATTGCGAGACGGAATCGGCTCCGATTCCCGAAACGTGGGCAACGCGCTCGACTCCGGCTCGATGCGCTTGAGCTGCCACTCGTTGGGCAGATTCGACGTGCACCGAATCAAAAGTCTCCCGTCCGTGCTCGACGTAAAGACTGACCGCATTTACCGCACCGAAGGCGCCAGCAAGTGCATCGGCTACTGACCGCTCGTCGTGAATGTTGGCCCCGACCGATTGAAGTTGTGGATCATCAAGACCGAACAGCCTGTGACCCCGATCCGGGTGCCTTGATGCAATCCGAACGGCAAACTCGTGCGCGCGGAGATGCCGAACTACGCGGCGGCCGAGAAACCCGGTTCCGCCGAACACGGTGACAGTGCGATCGTTCGTGGCCGCCATGGCTCAAATTCGCCAGCTTATGTCGGAGCCGTCTCGACCGTGCGGTT
>WNFI01187381.1_pt1 | contig 10069 bp, 9 predicted proteins | sample 5400471 | NCBI WGS metagenome assembly WNFI01 (sample SAMN13153348, study PRJNA577476) | soil metagenome | isolation source: 100 cm saprolite on Douglas fir-dominated hillslope | place: USA:California | collected 2013-09-17
GACCAACCGAGCCACGATACGGAACGCAAGCGATCATCTGTTGACCGGACTGTTGTTCGACGATGCGGGCCACCGCATGGTGCCAACCCACGCCACCAAAGCCGGCGTCCGCTATCGCTATTACATTTCGCTGCCCCACCTACACGGGGAGTCCAAAACCGCATCGGTCGGGTCGGTCTCCCGTATTCCGTCGACCGACATAGAAGACATTATCGTCCAGTCTCTTAACGAGCATTTCATCACTCAAAAGGGAAATCCATACTCTAGCGCCACGCAGGTTGGAGATCGCAAAGTGGTCTTGGAGCAGATCGCTCGCATCGACGTATATCAGCATCGTCTGACCATTCGATTCAAGTCGGCAGACGCTGAGGACAGAACCGACCCGGCGGACGGTCATACAATCTCGATCCCGTGGCAGAAGCCGCCGTCCAAAAAATCCCGGCAGATCCTTGTCCCGCACGGCATTCCCAAAAATGAAGTTCGCCCGACGCGCATCGAGCGCCGTGCACGCTTGGTTAGCGCAATCGCCCGAGGTCGTCGCTGGCTAGACGAGATCGTGTCGGGCTCCGTGACCGACGTTCAGCAGATCGCAGCACGTCAAAAATGCAGTGTGCGTCACGTCAACATGACGATCTCACTCGCGTTCCTCGCTCCAGATCTCGTCAGAGCGGCGGTCGAAGGTCGTCTGCCGCGCGGCATCGGAGTCGAACGACTTCGTGATGCTCCAGCAGAATGGAGCCAGCAGTTCGCAGCCCTCGGATTGAATCCGCGATAGTTACGGACCGAGCTCGAAACGGCGCTTTGGCCCCCCAAGACTCCCAATATTCCCGGGCTGCCGAACGGTATTGGCCGTCGAAACCCTGCCGCGGGGAACGGAATTTTTGGATGCAGAGACGGGAGGCCGGTCGAACCTGGGACCCGATGATTAAGAGTCATCTGCTCTACCAACTGAGCTATGCGCCCGGAACCAGTCCGGAAATCCCATCGGGACGGCGTCGTTTAGCAAAGCGAACCCCTGATGTCCAGCAAGCTTGCCCCCGCTATCCCCGGCGGTCCCAGACAGGGCAAAAAACGCAAAAAGCCGCCGGAATCCGGCGGCTTAACTGGTATTTGAACCAATCCCGTTTTCGGGCCGTTACAGCCTGTCGGGGCCGGGGCCGCGATCCCGTCCGAATCCCCGGTCCGGTCCGCCGCGATCTCGATCGCCACCGCGATCATGATCGCGGTCGCCGTCGCGCTCAAAACCACGGTGCCGCCAGCCTTCTCCGCCGAACCGGCCCGCCATATGGGTCAGGATCGCGAGGCGACGCTTTTGTCCGTCGTCGAGGGTCTTGTAGAGCGGGTCGGCCGCATCGGCGATCCGCTTCATCGCCGACGCCGTGGTGGCCATGGTGTCGGCCCGTTCACGCAGCCGCGCCACCGGATCGTCCGGCTTCTCACTTGAATCGTCTCGCTGTGCATTCATCCGTGCATTGGCGCGATCGATCCGCAGTTTGGCGAAATCCCGCACCGCAGCTTCGACCGGCGGCCACAGCTTTTCCTGATCGGGCGTGAGCTTGAGGCCGGCCTTCACGGCGGCAATCCGCGCGTCGGTAAAGGCTGCCCTGTCCTCAGGGCTCATTCGCACGTGGTCGTGAAACCACGGACGGTGCTGGGCATAGACCACGGTCGAACCGGCGATGGCGAGAGCCGCGACGCCGGCCAAAAGAATCTTCTTCATGCGAACCTCCTCCTTTGAAAGGTTGCACAAGGATGAGCGCGCCGGCTCAAGCAATCAACTTACGGTTTGGAAAGAGTGGCCACTCTTACCAAGATGTAATGTGGTTCCGTCAACTGAATCGATGGCTCAGATCATGCCGAGCTGGCGCGGCAGCCAGAGCGAAATTTCCGGGATGTAGGTGATCAGCCCGAGGAATACCAGCATCGCCAGCAGCCAGGGCAGCACCGCGATGGTGATCTCGCTGATGCCCATTTTGGCGATGCCGCTGGCGATATAGAGATTCAAGCCCACCGGCGGGTGGCACAGTCCGACTTCGGTATTCACGATCATCAGGATGCCGAGATGAACCGGATGAATGCCGATCTTGGTCGCCAGCGGAAACAGGATCGGCGCCATGATCAGCAGAATCGACGACGGGTCCATCACGTTGCCGGCCGCCAGCAGCAGGATGTTGACCACCAGCAGGAACGCCCAGAGACTGAAATGCTTGTCGATGATCCAGGCCGCCATCTCCTGCGGGATCTGCTCGTGGGTCATCAGGAACGAGAACAGCACGGCGTTGGTAATGATGTAGAGCAGCATCGAGCTCATGCTCGCCGCCTGCAGCAGCACCTTCGACACCTCGCGCAGCTTCAGTTCCTTGTAGACGAACACGGTGATGAAGAAGGCATAGACCGCGGCCACCGCCGCAGCCTCGGTCGGCGTGAAGATGCCGCCGTAGATGCCGCCGAGCACGATGACGATCAGCAGCAGGCCCCAGACGCTTTCGCGGAACGCGGTCCATTGCTGCCTGAAACTGGCCCTGTGCATCCGCGGGTAGCCGTTGCGCCAGGCGATGAACCAGGTGACCGCCGCCAGCATCAGCGCCAGCATGATCCCCGGCACGATGCCGGCCATGAACAGCGCCCCGATCGAGGTGTTGGTCGAGACCCCGTACAGCACCAGGATGATCGACGGCGGCACCAGGATGCCGAGCGCGCCGGAGGTCGAGATCACGCCGACACCGAACCGGCGTGGGTAGCCGTGTTCGACCATCGCCGGCATCATGATCGAGCCAATCGCGACGACGGTCGCGACGCTCGATCCCGAAATCGCGGCGAACATCGCGCAGGCCGCGACGCCGGCGAGGCCGAGCCCGCCGGGCAAATGCCCGACCAGCGAGGTGGTAAAGGCGATCATGCGGCGGGCGACGCCGCCGCGGGTGAGAAAGGTGCCGGCGAGGATGAAAAACGGGATCGCCATGATGCCGAAATTGTCGAGGCCGGAAAACAGTTTGAGGCCGACGCTTTCGATCGGCACCTCCGTCATCGTGAACAGGAATGTCAGCACGGTGAGGCCGAGCGAGATCGAGATCGGCATGCCCGTCAGCATCAGGGCAAACAGCAGTCCGAAAATCAGCGCGGCGCTCATCATGCCTCTCCCAGCGCGATCGGCGCCTTCGCACTGACTTCAATGCCGTCGATGTTGGTCGCGTCATGATGCGGCAGTTCGCCGGTCTTCCAATAGGCCCACGACACCTGCAGGAACCGGAAGCACATCAGATACGAGCCGAGCGGGATGCAGGCGTAGACGATCCAGCTTGGCAATTCGAGATCGGGCGACACCTGGTCGGTGTACATCAGCTCATAGACGAACTTCGTCCCCATCGAGCCGACCACGAAGGTGAACAGCGCGCCACCGAACAGGCCAAACAGAATGACGCGTTTCTGCCAGCGTGGATTGAGCTGGTTGATCAGCACGTCGACGCCGACGTGGATACCGGTTCGCACGCCATAGGCCGCGCCGAACTTGGCCATCCAGATGAACATGTAGATGCACAGTTCCTGTGCCCAGGAAATGTGAATGGCGATCAGATAGGGATACAGCAACGGCACGCCGGTGCCGAAGCGGTGCACGACGGAAATGAAAATCAGTATCGTTGCGGCCGCCATCAGCGAGGTAATCAGGATTTCCTCGAGCCGATCAAGGATGCGAAGCATGTCTTCCCCTCATATGCCGCGCCACGGGACGCAGCTGCGGCCGCATGTTTTTGCGCGGTGGTCCCCATTTGACGGAATATGCGCCGGTGCCGTCTTCGCGGCCACTGAACGCCTTCCCAAAAAACACAGGCTCTCGCGACTAATCGCCGCAAGAGCCTGCTCTCGTTTTGTTAGTGGCTGACGCCGCCGGTTTCCTTGATGAATTCGTCGATCAGCGGCTTGCCGACCCTGGTCGCCACATCGGCGTAGACCGGGTCCATCGCCTTGCGCATCGCAGCGTCCTGCTCCGGGGTCAATGTGATGATCTCGGTCTTGCCGGCCTTCTTGATCTCCGCCAGCGCGTCGTCGTTTTCCTTCGCCGACTGGCCGTTGCCGTAAGCGGTGGCTTCCTTCATGGCCTTCTCGAGCTGAGTGCGAATATCCGCGGGCAGCCCATCCCAGAATTTCTTGTTCACCACCACCACATAGCCGATATAGCCGTGGTTGGTCATGGTTATGTACTTCTGCACCTCATGCATCTTCTGGGAGTAGATGTTCGAAGTGGTATTTTCCTGGCCGTCCACCACGCCGGTCTGCAGAGCCTGATACACTTCGCTGAATGCCATCACCTGCGGAATCGAGCCCAGCGCCCGGAACTGGGCTTCCAATACCTTGGAGGACTGAATCCTGAATTTCACGCCCTTGTAGTCCGCCGGGGTGACCAGCTTCTTGTTGGCGGTCATTTCCTTGAAACCGTTGTCCCAGTAGGCGAGACCGGTCATGCCCTTCGGCTCCAGCAACTTGAGCAGCTTGGCGCCGAGCGGTCCGTCGGTGACCTTGCGCAGGGTTGCGAGGTCCGGAAGGATATAGGGAAGATCGAACACTTCGAACTCGCGAATGCCGATCGGGCCGAACTTGGAGTTCGACGGCGCCAGCATCTGCACCGCCCCGAGCTGCAGCGCTTCCAGCTCCTCCTTGTCCTTGTACAGTGTCGAGTTCGCATAGACTTCGACCTTGACCTTGGCGTCGGTGTATTTCTCCGCGAGTTCCTTGAACTTCTCCGCGGCTGCGCCCTTCGGTGTATTGGACGCGACAACGTGGCTGAATTTGATGACGATCGGCGACTGCGCCGACGCCGGCCCAACCAAGGCGAGGGCTGCGACCGATGCCGCGGCCAGGATCAACTTGCGCATGTTTCCTCCGATTGATTATTTGGGAGCGCGCCAGTGCGCGCTCCGGTGGTGGGATGCCACGGCATCAATACAGAGAAGCCGGACGAATTGCCATTGCCCCTTTAGCAGGGGCTGGATGGGCGATTTGCTGCAGCGCAAAATCCGGGGGCGAATGCGCTAATACGGCAGTGCGCTCCCTCGCCTCGCACTTGCGGGTCGTCACGATAGGCTCAGGCTGGGGCAACGCCCCCTCACCCAGGTTGCGCGCTGACGCGCGCAATCCGACCTCTCCCCGCAAGCGGGGCTCAGAGGCTGTAGCGACGAATTTGCCCAATGTACGCGCAGTGGCTCCGCGAAGGCAACGTGCTCCCTCGCCCCGCTTGCGGGGAGAGGGTTGGGGTGAGGGGGCGTACCCACGCGCGTTGACGATGAGTTCAGTGCATTGCCTCGCCCCTCACCCGGATCGCAAAAGCGATCCGACCTCTCCCCGCAAAAGGGCGGGGAGAGGTGCACAGCGGGGAGAGGCTTGTTCAGCTCGCAGCCGCAGCGGCTGGCATGTCGCGCTGATGCTTCATGACGATCTTGTTGAGCGCCCCGAGATAGGCCTTGGCTGAGGCGACCAGCGTGTCGGGATCGGCCGCGCGCGCGGTCATCGAGCGGTCTTCGTGGGCCAGCCGCACCGAAACTTCCGCCTGGGCGTCGGTGCCCTCGGTCACCGCATGGACCTGGTAGAGCTCCAGCTTGGCTTCGTGCGGCACCAGCAGCTTGATGCAGTTGAAGACGGCATCGACCGGACCGTTGCCTTCGGCTTCCTCTATTTTGATCTGGCCGTCAATGCTAGGCATCTTCCAGCTGGTTGGCGCCGAGCTTGTAGCCCATCTCCTCCAGCTTGTGGATGAAGGCATGGCGGCCGGAGTGCTTGCCGAGCACCAGCGACGACTGTTTCAGGCCGACGGCTTCCGGCCGCATGATTTCGTAGGTCGAGGCATCCTTGAGGACGCCGTCCTGGTGGATGCCGCTTTCATGGGCAAAGGCGTTGCGGCCGACGATCGCCTTGTTGTACTGCACCGGAAACGAGGTCGCGGCGGAAACCAGCTTCGACGCCCGCGTCAGCATAGTGGTGTCGATCTTGTTCCAGAACGGAAACTTGTCATTGCGCACATTGATGGCCATCACGACTTCTTCGAGCGCGGCGTTTCCGGCTCGCTCGCCAATGCCGTTGACGGTGCATTCGATCTGCCGCGCGCCGCCGGCGAGACCGGCCAGCGAATTCGCCACCGCCATGCCGAGGTCGTTGTGGCAGTGCACCGAGAACACCGCCTTGTCGGAATTGGGCACCCGTTCGCGCAAAGTGCGCAGGATCGCGGTGTATTCTTCGGGCGTGGTGTAGCCGACCGTGTCAGGAATATTGACCGTGGTCGCGCCGGCCTTGATCACGGCCTCGACGATGCGGCACAGGAAATCCATCTCGCTGCGCGTGCCGTCCTCGGCCGACCATTCGACGTCGTCGATGTGATTGCGCGCCCGGGTCACGTTGGCAATCGAGGTCTCGATCACCTGTTCCGGGGTCATGTTGAGCTTGACCCGCATGTGCAGCGGCGAGGTTGCGATCACGGTGTGAATGCGGCCGCGGCGCGCCGGCTTCACCGCCTCGGCGCAGCGGTCGATATCCTTGGGGTGCGCCCGCGACAGGCCGGCGATGACGGCATTCTTGGACCGCTTGGCGATCTCGTGCACGGCCTGGAAATCGCCCTCCGACGAGATCGGGAAGCCGGCCTCGATGATATCGACACCCATGGTGTCCAGCATCTCGGCGACTTCCAGCTTCTCCTCGAAGCTCATGGTGGCGCCGGGACACTGTTCGCCGTCGCGCAGGGTGGTGTCGAATATGACGACGCGGTCCTTCTCGGACTTGTTCGGGTTGGTCATGGAAAAATTCCTTATGATCAGGTGCGCTTTAGTCTGAGCGCTGAACGGGGCTTGAGGTCTCGCAAAACCCCTGAGTGCCCAGGCACAAATGCCCAGACGGCGCTCAGGGGCCGATAAGAAGCAGAAGCCCGCCGAGAAGCAGCGTGGACAGGGTCGCAGCCGGAATCGCTTCGGGACGGGCGACTTCGGCCGCTCCCCCGTGAACCCCAACACTTTCGCTGCGAATCAGCACTGCCACACCTTGGATACACATCCTCGGCCCAAATCGTTGACGATTTGTTGCCGACCGCGCCCCTTTCTAAACGACAAAGGCGGCCTCTCGCAACGCCAAAAGATGGTCAGTCGGGCTGACCTAGATGGGGCGGACGCGCACCCCCCTGCAGGGGGTAAAGATCGCCATTATCCCCATCTGCTAGTGGATTTGAATCCCGAATGGGATTCTCTTTTGGATGTACCAGTGCGAGTCTGGAGTATGCGCACCGGAATATCCCTTGCAGCTTCGCGGTCCGATCGTCGCCGTCTTCGAGCGTTGGTCGGAGATCGGAATTCGCCGCAAAAGCACGTCTGGCGGGCCGAGATCGTCCTGCTGACGACCGAGGGCCTTGGCACGAACGAGATCATGCGCCGCGCGGCCAAGTCGAAGATCTGCGTCTGGCGCTGGCAGGAACGCTTTGCCGCGGAAGACTTTGACGGCCTTCTGCGCGACAAGACGCGGCCCTCACGGGTCAAACCGCTCGATCGGCGCGTCACAGAACGGGTCGTGGCGTTGACCTTGACCGATCCGCCCGGCGAAACAACGCACTGGACCGGCGCCATGATGGCGAAGGCATCAGGCGTCAGCGTCAGCTCTGTGCATCGCATCTGGCGCGCTCACGGACTGCAACCGCATCGGGTTCGCCAGTTCAAACTTTCGAACGATCCGAAATTCGTCGCGAAGTTGCGCGATGTCGTCGGCCTATACGTCGATCCGCCGGCGCACGCCATCGTGCTCTCGGTCGATGAGAAGAGCCAGATTCAGGCGCTCGACCGCACCCAGCCCGGCCTTCCTCTGAAGAAGGGCCGCGCCGGAAACATGACGCATGACTACAAGCGGCACGGCACGACGACGCTGTTCGCCGCGCTCAATGTTCTCGACGGAACGGTCATCGGCCGCAACATGCAGCGCCACCGCCATCAGGAGTTCATTCGCTTCCTCAACGCCATCGAGGCCGAAGCTCCCGCCGGCAAGGCCGTGCATGTGATCCTGGACAACTACGCCGCTCACAAGCATCCCAAAGTGCGCGAGTGGCTCGGCCGACATGATCGCTTCACCTTTCACTTCACGCCAACCTCATGCTCGTGGCTCAATGCGGTCGAAGGCTTCTTCGCAAAGCTCTCTAAGCGGAGATTAAAGCGCGGCGTCTTCGTATCGGTCGTCGACTTGCAAACCGCAATCAATCGCTTCGTCGTCGAGCACAACGCCACGCCGAAACCCTTCACATGGACCGCTGATCCAGACAAAATCATTCAGGCCGTCAGACGCGGGCATCAAGTGTTAGATGCGACCCGCTAAGGCCGCATCAGCCGCATAGGTAGCGATCCTATTGCGGCACGCGCTCCATACCTTTCGCTTCGAAGATCGCTGTGGCCTCCGGAGCGATTAGGTATCGGATCAGTTCTTTGGCACCGTCGACTTCTTTTGCATAGGCGCCAACACCCGCCGAAAACACCGTATAGCTCTGGAGTTCAGCCGGCAGAAGTCCCGCCACGGCAACACCGGGCACGCCGACGATATTGGGGATCGTAATCACCGTGAGATCTGCATCGCCGCTCACGATGGGTTCCATAACGCGCCCACCCGGCGCCGCCTTCAATTTAGGCCTCACTTCGCCTCCAATCCCAAGTCGGTCTGCCAAGCTGAGAAAGAACGTGCTGCTGGCGCTGTCGGGTGAGTAGGAGATCGAGTTTGCGCTGAGCAATGCGCGCTTGAGCGCGTCGACCGAGCTAACATCCGGCTTCAAGGCACCCGCTCTCACCGCGACCCCTACGCCGGATCGAGAAATGTCCGTTCGCCCGATGACCTTGCCCTGTTTGATCAGATCGTCGATCGCGACCGGCAAGAGGATGGTCATGTCGAACGTTTCACCTGCTTCAATTTGCCGTTTCAACGCCGCCACGGCGTCGAACTTCGTCACGAGCTTGTGGCCTGTCGCGCGTTCGAATTTTGGACCGAGTTCGTCGAGCGTGGTCTTCAACGTGGGTGTGCTAAGCACCCTGATCTCAGCAGAACTCGCCTGTGTGACGAGAAGAGCTGACGCGGTCACTACAACCAAAGCAAGTGAGCCTGCCTTCATGTTGACATCGCCTCCAATACGCTGAACTGAAAAGCCAGCACGAAGGTAATCGAGGCGTCAAGAGGCCAGTTCTAAACTATCAGACGAGGGCACCAAGTGTTGGGTTCGCACCACTAGGACTTAGCCGCCTGCTTTGTCTGCTTGGCCGCCTAAATTCCGACCGCGACTTCTTTGCCACGGCTTGCTTGGGCCGCAACTCCCTTGGAGCCCGCTGTTGCCGCTCAAACGCCGACCCGATAAGACCGCTGTCGCATCAGGGTGTCATCGATATCGGCAATATCGGTCAGGTTTGCGGGGAGAGAAGATCGTGATCTCACGTCAGCGCCGCCGGATTGTCTTTTCAGCGGCCGCCGTTGCGATCATGTCGCTCCTCGATGTGCCGGCTTTTGCTCAAAGCGATAGCGGGAGTGGAAGGTTCGTTTACCGCGGTTTCACTGTCGACACCTCTGCCGCTCAAAATGCCCCGAACTTCAAGGCGGTTGAGGGTTCGCTGAAACATCAAATCGACATTGTCGCCGACTGCGGCGTCAGTCCCGCAATACTCGGCTTCTTCAAAGGCAGGAAATTGTGCTGAAGCCCGGTCAAGGCGATGGTGGAGGACACTTTTCGGCAAACAGCAAGGGTGTCACAGTCGATGCCGCGGTGCAGGCGTCCGAGAAGCCGGTCGTGCTGCACGAACTGTTGCATGCCTATCACTTCCGGGTTTTGCCTGGAGCATTACAGTATCCCGACCTCCTGCGTTTTTATAACAATGCAAGGCAGGCAAAACTCTACCCCCCGGATTCTTATGTCCTGAAGAACGTGCAGGAGTTCTTCGCGGTGACCGCAAGTCTTTATCTGTGGGGCAATGTTGACCGACCGCCGCACACCCGCGAAAATTTGCGCGAGAAGCAGCCGTTCTATTACAAGTGGCTCGGCCAATTATTCCGCGTTCAAAAAAATAGCTGATCCCAAAAA
>WNFI01425418.1_pt1 | contig 10069 bp, 10 predicted proteins | sample 5400471 | NCBI WGS metagenome assembly WNFI01 (sample SAMN13153348, study PRJNA577476) | soil metagenome | isolation source: 100 cm saprolite on Douglas fir-dominated hillslope | place: USA:California | collected 2013-09-17
CGGCCACGCTGATCGTGCTCTGGTGGACATCCAAGCCAACGTACTTCACACTCTCCATGGGTGTTCCTTTCGTTCGGCGTAGTTACTGTTGCCACAGCACCTGCAGCCTACTCCGAAAGGGGCGCCCTTTTATATTGCGTGGCCCGCCTTTCCGCACCCTCCCGGAAAATGGCGCCCCCATGCTCCGCGCCTTTTTCGAAGCGTGGGATTTCACGGTCCCATCTCTCTCCGGATCTTCTCTGGCAAAAATAAAACGATCGGTCAGGAAACCTCCGTAGCCAGAAGCTTTCGTAATTTCTTCAAACGCCTCCTTTCTGCCTCGGTCGGGATAGGTCTTTCCATCGCAACGATCTGCAAAATGAATCCCAAAATCACCAATATCAAACCCAGACGGGCAAGGTGAGGAGAGTCGGTATTAACGACCGCAAAATTCTTCCCTTGAGAACACGAATGGTCAATCCCTCGCATTCCCATTAGGAATTCTCCATTTGGTCCTATTGCGAGCATAGAATGTGGGGGATTACCGACACACATCGCAGCTTCTCCATGCGCGCCGTGTGTGTACACAAGAAACCCGGTGGATGTGGCCTGGAAGGCATAGAACACAAGAAATGAGCCGAGGAATGACACAGAAGCAGACAACTGGTTTAAGCGATACTTGAACATGATTTGTCCTCCTTGTCGGTATTTTGGCAGGATATGAGAGATCACAGCGGAACGGATGGATACGTTTCAAAGTTCGCCAAGCGCATGGCGCCACCGGCCAGAACTCGCACACCCGGAATCCTCTTCCGTCATGTGCTTCACATGAAAATATGCTACTCACATGTCAAAGATGATTTCAGCTCCGCAACGTGCCTGATTTGCATCGCAGCTTGAAAGCCTGTGCCGCCGTGGCCGGTATGTCCAACTGAGGCCGACAACTGATTTGTTATCCTTGCGCGTGCGGCAAATTCATTCCAGCGCCTGGTTATTGGTGGTCTTATCGGCGATTTTGCAGGTGCTGATTTTTCCACTCCCGGGCATTTATGTTCTCTCCTGGTTCGCGCTCACGCCACTGATTGTTGCGCTGCTACGTACGCGCTCCGTGGGTGTGCTCGAAACCACTGATTCTCCGAGATTGCAGGCTGCGACACCGGGGCAGGCGTTCTTGCTGGCCTACGTGTGCGGGATTCTGTGGTATGCCGGAACCTGCTACTGGATCTATGACACCATGCGCCAGTACGGCGGGCTGAGCGCGCCGGCTGGGCTGCTGGCCCTTTTTCTCTTCTCCTGCTACATCGGGCTGTATCACGGGCTGTTAGGTTTGCTACTGAGTTTGCTGGTGAGGCCGGGGCGGGACTACCGTCTTATGCTAGTGACTGCGCCATTTTTGTGGGTTGCGGTGGAACTGGCGCGCACGCGCATTACCGGTTTCCCGTGGAATCTTCTGGGAATTTCGCAGGTCGACGACATTGCGCTATGCCGTCTTGCGGCGTGGACCGGCGTCTACGGAATTTCATTCGAGATCGTGCTGGTAAATGTTGCGCTGGCCGCGGCATTCCTGGTACCGCGGAAAAAGCGTGGCGCATTGCTGGCCGCTGGGCTCGCGGCAGCGGCTGTGTTGCAGGCGGGCAAGTTGATTGAGGCTCCGGCGATTCCGACGGATCACGATGCGCTGCTGGTGCAGGAAAACGTTCCCGTCTCGGCCAACTGGACCACCGTTTATTTTCAGCAGACTCTGCATGATCTGACTGATCTGACGGTTAAAGATTCCGGCGTCAGTCCGCAATCAACTGCGCAGCAACAGTCGGGGAAGATTGATTTGATTGTATGGCCGGAATCGCCGGCGCCGTTTTACGCCGCCGATCCTTTGTTTCGGCACGCGGTAGGCGAGATGGCGCACCAAACGGGGAGTTGGGTAGTGGCCGGAGCGATTGGAACGAATCCGGGAGACGCTAAGCGAGTTTTTAACTCCGCGAGTCTTATCGATCCACGCGGCGAATTTACGGCGCGTTATGACAAAGTTCATTTGGTGCCATTCGGAGAATATTTGCCGTTTCCAAGTGTGTTTTCTTTTGCGGGGGGCTTGACGAAAGAAGTGGGAGAATTTGAGCGAGGCTCGTCGCGTGAGCCCCTGGATGCGGGAAGCCAGCCGCTCGGAGTGTTCATCTGCTATGAGTCCATCTTTCCAGACGAAGTGAGGCAGTTCGCGAACAATGGGGCGCAGGTGCTGGTAAACATTTCCAACGATGGCTGGTACGGCGACAGCGGCGCGTATGCCCAGCATCTTAATCAAACACGCATGCGCGCCATAGAGAATGACCGCTGGCTTTTGAGTGCGACTAATACCGGTGTAACGGCCTCCATCGATCCGTTAGGACGAATCGTTGCTCGGTCACCGCGCAAAGAGCGTACTACGCTGGTCGCGCCGTATGCGCTCACTTCCGTAACTACTTTCTATACTCGGCACGGAGACTGGTTCGCCTACGCCTGTGCGATAATTTCTTTGGGAGCTTTGCTCTCGCGCCTCACATCCCGCGCGTCTTCATCTTCGCAAAGAAAAGGCTGAATTCCCCTCATGAATCAGGAACTCGATCAGGAGTACGAAAAAGTAAGCAAAAAGATGCACGAACTTCGGGAGTATCTTTGACGCGGGAAAGGTCCGTCCGCAGCTAGCCGAAATTGAGAAGCAGTCCTCCGACCCGAATCTGTGGTCGAATCCGCAAAAATCCCAACAGGTAATGCGCGAGAAGAAACGGCTCGAGCATTTGCTCGAAACCGACGCCGACCTGGCGCGCCGCGACGAAGACATTGCTGCCTATTTTGACCTGGCCAAAGAAGGCGAAAATGTCGAAGCCGACTTGCGTCGCGAGATCGATTCATTGCGCATTCTTCTCGACAAACTCGAAACCGAAACTCTGCTCTCTGGCGACAACGACGCGCGCAACGCGATTGTCACTATTCATCCGGGCGCGGGTGGAACCGAGTCGCAGGACTGGGCCGACATGCTGCTGCGCATGTATTTGCGGTGGGCGGAGCGCCAGAGATTCGAGACCGTGCTTTACGACTACCAGCCGGGGGAAGAAGCGGGGCTGAAGTCGGCGACGTTCGCGGTCAACGGCGAGTTCGCCTACGGGTTATTGACCAGTGAAATCGGCGTGCACCGCCTGGTGCGCATCTCGCCCTTCGATCAGGCGAAGCGACGGCATACGTCGTTTGCCAGCGTTTACGTCTCGCCGGAAATCGACGAAAGCATTGAAATTGTCATCAAGCCGGAAGACATCCGCATCGATACTTACCGTTCGAGCGGCAAGGGCGGACAGCACGTGAACACCACAGATTCTGCCGTGCGGATCACGCACATTGCTACGGGACTGGTCGCCAATTGCCAGAATGAGAGATCACAACATAAGAACAAAGAGCGCGCCATGAGCATGCTGCGCTCGAAACTGTATGAGTTTGAGATGGAGAAGAAACGCGCGGCGACCAAGAAGATCGAAGACTCGAAGCTCGACATTGAATTCGGATCCCAGATTCGTTCGTATGTGCTGCAACCTTACCGGATGATCAAGGACCACCGCACGAAGCTGGAAGTGGGAGATGTGGATCGCGTGATTGATGGGGACTTGCAGCCGTTCATCCGTGCTTATTTGCTGGCGCGGCGCGGGGAGAAATAGTTGATAAGCAGGATGGAAGAAGAAAAACAACCACAGAGGAAACAGAGGAAAATCAAGCTTGGTCCGCGCTTTTTGCGAGCTCTTTCCTTTGCGGCCGAAAAACACGCCGGGCAGACGCGCAAGGCCTCAACTATCCCTTATATCGCGCATTTGATGGGAGTGGCTTCACTAGTACTTGAGGCTGGAGGGGACGAAGATCTGGCAATCGCTGCATTGTTGCACGATGTAGTGGAGGATTGCGGCGGAGCGCCGATGTTAAAAGAAGTCCGTCGCAGGTTTGGTGTGCGTGTGGCAAAGGTTGTGGATGGTTGCACCGATGCCGATACTGATCCCAAGCCGCCGTGGTGGGAGCGCAAAGAGTTATACATCCGGCATTTGAGAAGAGCGGATGCCGATACGCGGCTGGTTTCGGCTGCGGACAAGCTGAATAATGTGCGCTCCATTCTTGCTGACTATCGCCAGGTTGGCGAATCTGTCTGGTCACGGTTCAACGGTGGACGCGAGGGCACGCTTTGGTACTATCGGACTTTGCGGGAGGAATTTCTGCGTCGAAAGCCGAATCGTGTGAGTAGAGAATTCGATCTGGCCGTGAACGAACTTGAGTTACTTGCGGCGGGTCGGAACATTGCTTAAGACTATATAAAGCAAAATCCATGCCCTCGATGATTGACCAAATCCGCGCCTCCAAGCTGCCCTCAAACATGATGCAGTTTGCAGCGCGCGGCGCGCTGCAAGTTTCGGCGGCTGAGAATATCGAGATCCTGGTTCATCTCGCTGTGCATAACAAGGTCTTCGGTGAGCTGGCGAAAATGACGCTTGCCGGATGGGACGAAAAATCGTCACTCGCCGCGGCCTCCGGTCCGCAGACTCCGCGAGAGGTGCTGCAATATTTGATCTCTCCCGACAATGTGCGACCGAAGCTGCTATCCGCCCTGCTCGAAAATCCCTCGGTTGCCGAAAACAGTCTGGCGAAGTTTGCTGTCTCGGCGTCGCGAGAGTCCGTTGAGACGATGCTAAAGAGTGCGCGGGTGCGCAGCCTGCCTTCGGTGTTGAAAACACTGCGCTCGAATCCCTACCTGAAGAAGGAAGAAGCGGCTGAACTGGATAAGCTCTCGCCCGCGCACCGTAGCGCTCCGACGGCGACCGGTGAAGCGGCCGGTCAAGTCGGGGCGCAGCCCACGGTAGTAACGGCTGAAGCGAATGCAGCAACACCGGCGGTGGTTACTACGGACGATGTCACCACCGACGATGCGGCGGCGGAAGCGACAGTCGATACCGCGCCTGATCCCGAAGCCGACGAGGTGTTCTCCGCCTATCTTGCGGAGCATGCCGCCGAGCTGGCGGCGGAAGGCGACAAGCCATTTCAGGCAATCGGCGGAATTGTTGAATTGCTCGGCGCGGATTATTTTCCCGTGACCCAGGTTGTGCAGGTTCCCGGCAATGAAGTTCCGCCTGCCGCCGCCCCCGATGCCGTCGCGGCTGCACCCACCGCTCTTGAAACGGCCACTGCGGCTGCGGCTGCAAGGAAAGCGCCTGCTCCCGCCGGTGTCCGAGAGAACGCGCTGCAAAAAATCAATCGCCTAGACATCAAAGGCCGTATCCAACTGGCCTTGAAAGGCAACAAGGAAGAACGTTCCTTGCTTATCCGCGATGGCACCAAACTGGTGGCTTTCGCGGTGCTCGAAGCTCCCAAGCTCTCCGACGGCGAAGTAGAAAAATTTGCCAGCCAGAAGAATGTGCTGGAAGCGGTACTGCGGCAAATTCCGATGAAGCGCCGCTTCATGAAGAACTACATTGTAGTGCGTAATCTGGTGGCGAATCCTCGCACTCCGCTGGATCTGGGGCTGGGGTTGATGAAGAATCTTATGATCGCAGATCTGAAAAGTCTATCGGGAAACAAAGACGTTTCCGACACGATTCGCAAGCTGGCCTTGAAGAATTACAAGCAGAAACTGGATGCAGCGAACAAGAAATAAACTGGAGGTGCGCATGCCAGCATTGCCGCAGAGTGATCCGATTGCCGACCTGCTAGAGCGCACGAAAACTATCGCTGTCGTGGGCCTTTCCGATAATCCTCTGCGCCCCAGCCACGGCGTTTCTGCGTATATGCAAAGCCGTGGATACCGGATCATCCCGGTGAATCCGGCGATCGAGTCCAGCCTGGGAGAAAAGGCGTATGCCTCGCTGCTCGACGTGCCGGAGAAGATCGATCTGGTAAATATCTTCCGCCGTCCAGAGTTTGTGGAGGAAGTTGTCGACGAGGCAATTCAACTGAAAGTACCAGCGGTGTGGATGCAGGAAGAAATCATTCACGAGAAGGCTGCCGAAAAGGCCCGTCAGGCTGGGATCTTCGTGGTGATGGATCGCTGCATTCTGGTCGAGCACCGAGCCCGGCAGATATAACCGTTTGCTAGGGCGATAATATGCTTGACTGACCAAGGTTAGCGCGTGAAATCATCGCGGCTCCCAAGCGCGAACTCGATAAGGGCGAGGCCGCATATCAGCGCAAGAGACTTGCAGAGAAGAAGCGGAAAGCCGCGTGCATCTAATCGCCGCGCCCGCTCCGAGTCCGCCCAGCGTCACAGCTGACCGAGCATGCTCATAGAAATCGGACATGTGGAGGCGATCTTCCGGTATCCCGTGAAGTCCATGGGCGGCGAACGACTCGAGGAAGCCAACCTGGGCTGGTACGGCCTCGAGGGTGACAGACGCCTGGCATTCCGGCGGATGGATGACCGCAGCGGGATGCCGTGGCTGACAGCAAGCAAACTTCGCGACCTGCTCCTGTTTGCTCCGCAGCGCCGTGAAGACGGTGCTCAAGAAGACCTTCCTACGCATGTTCGCACGCCGGATGGCGAAGAGTTGCATGTCTTCGGAGACGACTTGGCCGCGGAGGTCGGACGCCGGTACGGGGCTCCTGTGCAGATGATGCAGTTGAGGCATGGCATCTTCGATGAAGCGAGCATCTCTGTGATCGCCCTCGATACGATGCGCGAGATCGCACGACTCGCAGGGCGGAGCCTGGACGTGCGACGATTTCGCCCGAATGTTGTGGTTCGTTCACTGCGATCGGTTCCCTTCCAGGAGGACGAGTGGTTAGGCGGTGTGCTCTCATTCGGCGAGGGGGACGACGCGCCCGCTATCACGGTGACGATGCGCGACGAGCGCTGCTCGATGGTGAACCTTGATCCCGACACAGCAAGTCCGGCGCCAGAAGTGATGAAGGCAGTCGTTCGTGCGAACCAGAACAACGCGGGAATCTACGGTGCGGTTACTCGCATTGGTCGACTGGCGGTCGGCCAGACGATATTCCTCCGCGCGACGACCGAGAAAGGGGAACGTGGGTGATCGAAATACAGTGTCCGGGAACCCGCCCAACCCGGCGTTGTAGCTTATGAACTCCTCGCTGTCGCTCGAACCTCACATCTTTGCTGGCGATTTACTTTCAGAAGAGCTAGCGCCCGACTCCCACAAAGAGCACGGTGGCATCATCGCGTACCCCCGCGCCATTGGCAAAGGAGCGGACCTCGTCGACGATGCTTACCGCCGATGCGTTGGGCTTTACCGCGTGCTCAGCCAGTCGGCACAATCCGTATTCTTCTTCGGCCGCGTTCACTGCTTCGGTGATTCCGTCGCTGTAGAAGAGCAACTTCGAACCTTCCGTAAGGGTGACGTGGGTTTCCGAATAGTCGCCGCAGCTCAGGCCGAGCGGTAATCCGCGCTCAGTATCCAGAAAATGCTCACCAGTGTGGTCGATAAGCAACGGAAGCAGATGCCCAGCGTTGGCGAAAGTCACGGTACGGGCTGCGGGATCAAGCACCGCGTACACCATGGTCACAAATTTTCCCGCGGGAAAATCGTCGACCAATAGCCGATTCAACTTCGTCAATACTTCGCCGGGAGTGCAGCACGCCTCGGCGAGCGAGCGCAACATGCCGCGCGTTGCGGACATCAGCAAAGCTGCCGCCGTGCCTTTCCCTGAGACATCCGCGAGTACAAGACCCCAACGGCCGTCGGAAAAGGAAATAAAGTCATACCAATCGCCACCCACGGCGCGCGCGGGCACGCTCAGACCGGAGATTGCGAAGCCGGGCACATATGGAGAACTTTTGGGCAACAGCGCCTGCTGGATGATGCGGGCTTCCTGAGCCTCGCGATCCATGACCTGGCGCTCCGCACGTTCCGACTGAAAGCGCCGGGCGTTGTCGATTGCAATGGCGACGTGATCGCACAAGGCCTGAAGAATTCTCAATTGCTGCCGTGGAAAGGCATCCAGTTCAGGGTGAGACGCCGTGAAAACCCCGACCAGGCGCTCACCCACGCGAAGGGGAATCGCCACTTCCGACAGGGTGGTGTGCTCGCAGGAGATGTAGTACTTGTCTTTGCGGACGTCGGGCGCGTAGCGCATCTGCCCGGTTGAAGCCACATGGCCGACCATACCCTCCGTGCCGATTTTCAGACGGAAACCCTTGGTGTGGACTGTGCAGCCAAGGACGCCTGCCATTACCATTTCCTGACGATCCTCATCATGAAGGTACACGCTGGCTTCGAGGCAGCCGAACGACTGCGCCACATCATTGACTACGTGGTCGATGAGCTGATCGAGGTCAAGGATTGAAGTGATTTTCTGTGCGCTTTTCTGGACACGCTGCAAGTCTTCAATAAGGTCGTAGGGTAGCGGACGGACAGGAAAAATCTCGTTGCCAGAAATACCGGGAATCGTGGCCATAGTAACCAGCCTAAGCGGACTAAAGCGAACGTCTTGTGATGTCATTTTTGATGTTCACAAAGCACGCTAAGATTCTTTACTTTCAGTGGGCTGCAGGTCTTTCTCTAAGCGGCTGCGTTTTCTGCATCACCCGCGCACGGGGACACAGTATTTCTTCCAGCCACCTGAAATTGTTGTGGTGATGGACCACTGCATTCTTCAGGAACCCGAGGCGCGATTCAGATGAGCCACAGAAAGACAGCCGCAGAAGGACTAAGATAAACTCCTGCCACGCGAGGAACCCCCATGCATGCTGGCGCAACGTTGATACCAACCGAACCAATCCCGCCCGCGCAGCCGTCGGCTCTGCGCAGGATCTTCATCGGCAAAGACGGCATCCGGGCTGGCTGGAGCCTGCTCATCTTCATCGCCATCTTCGCCGCCCTAGCCTTCTGCGCAAACTTCATCGTCCACAAGCTTCTCCCGTCCGCTCCAACGACCGCGCAGGGCGCCGCGGACGCAATGGCCGCGCCCGGCTTCTTGCTTACCGGCGAGTCTATTCAGTTCCTCTTGATACTCGTCGTCACCTGGATCATGTCGAAGATCGAGCGCCGCCCCAACTCCGTCTACGGCTTGGGCGGCAGCCGCAAGCTCTCGAACTTCCTGGCCGGCCTGGGTTGGGGAGTCACCTGTCTCTCGCTCCTCGTCCTGACCCTCTGGAAAACCGGACTCCTCGTCATCGACAGCCGCCTGCTCTTTGGCAGCAATATTTTCCGCTACGGAGCCATCTGGCTGTTCGGCTTCCTTATGGTCGGCCTGGTTGAGGAGTACCTCACCCGCGGGTACGTCCAGTACACACTCACCCGGGGCCTTGCCGGCCTTTACAACTTGGCCTTCAAGACCCGCCACAGCACCGTTTTAGGTTTCTGGACCTCCGCTGTCATCTTGTCCTTCCTCTTCGGCCTCGGCCACAGCAAGAACCCCGGTGAATCTCCCATCGGGCTGCTCTCCGCAGGCCTGGCTGCCATGCTCTTTTTCCTCAGTCTCTGGCGCACCGGCTCGCTCTGGTGGGCCATCGGCTTCCACGCCTCGTGGGATTGGGCCCAGTCGTTCCTGTATGGCGTGGCCGACAGCGGACTCATGGTGCAGCACCACCTCCTCGCCACCCACGCTGTAGGCAGACCCATCCTCAGTGGTGGAACCACCGGCCCCGAAGGCAGCATCTTCATCGTTGCTGTCCTGGTCCTCGCCAGCTGCATCATTGTTTTCACCCTGCCACGCGTTCATCATGGCGACATGCCGGAGCGCCACTAACTCCGCCCCGGTGAGCGCAGGCGTTTGATCTCTTCCAGCCGCTCACGGATGCGCTTCTCGATGCCTTCGTTCGTCGGCTTGTAGTAGACGCGATCGCGAAGATTGTCCGGTAAGCATTGCATGTTAGCGACTTTGCCTTCCACGTCGTGAGCGTATTGATATCCCTGCCCGTAGCCAAGTCCCTTCATCAATCCAGTCGGAGCGTTTCGCAGATGCAGGGGGACGGCATCGGCGGCGGTCTGTTCCACGTCCTGCTGTACGGCTCCGTATGCGCTGTAGAGCGCATTTGACTTGGGCGCCACCGAGAGATAAACGACCGCTTGGGCCAGAGCGAGATTGCCTTCGGGCATGCCGATGAAATCGACGGCGTCGCGAGCGGCCATGCACA
>WNFI01020146.1_pt1 | contig 10068 bp, 7 predicted proteins | sample 5400471 | NCBI WGS metagenome assembly WNFI01 (sample SAMN13153348, study PRJNA577476) | soil metagenome | isolation source: 100 cm saprolite on Douglas fir-dominated hillslope | place: USA:California | collected 2013-09-17
CTCCTTCTAATGTAGAGCTTTCGTTCGATTTAATCCTCAACTTCAACCTCTCTCCCAAACAACTTGCATCATCTCGCGTTGCTCTTACAGAAATAATTATATGAGTCATCCCTGATTTTTCTGAAACCCTTCCCCCCGCATTGAGAAGGAAAAGGAGTGGGAACCGGAAAACAGGGGCTAGGCAAAAAGGATCTTCTCGTTTAGACTGTTGCATATGAATCAAAAGAACAACAGAAGAACAAGGAGATCCTTTCGTATTATGACAGAATTGTCTGAGACCTTCAAACGCCTGGAACACGATCCGCAAGGGGGATCACAACACCTGATCACGCTGCTGGAAAGCTTTCTCATGCCCTTCCTCCTCTTGCTGGATGAGGTGCTGGATAAGCGGCTGGTGCGCACCTTGCTGCAATGCCTGGTGGCGATCATTCGCTTGCGCAATAACCCGCAAGCCCTCTGGCTCAGCGAATTGGGTTCCTACCTGGACGGCTATGACGGCTACTCCTGCAATGCGGCAGCGGGAACCAAGCGGATTGGGAAACTGCTGCGGTCGGTGAAATGGACCGTTGGACTGCTTGATCGGTATCTGCTGGAGAAAGCAGATGAAGAAGTGAAGAAGCTCAAAGAGCAAGGAAAACGGATCCTCTGCATCTGGGATGGAAGTGTGGTGGAAAAAGCGGAAAGCGCAAAGCTGGAGGGATTGTGTCCGGTGCTCTCCAGTAAAGCGAAGCGACGCCAGCGCACCAAACGTGGTCTGGTCTTCAACTGGCCTGCGCCTCGGCCGGTCCGGGTGATGGGAATGCAATGGACGGCAGCCCTGATTGCGGGAATGCAAGGGCTTCCCCACCTGGCCGTGACGAGATGGTGGACAACCAAAGGCGTCTTTGCCACGAAGCTGCGAGACACCGAAGAAGAGCTGTTGCGCATCTGCGTCCGGAAATGGGGTCCTCTCCTCGTCCATGTGTTTGATCGCGGCTATGCTTCGGGATATTGGCTTCAGGTGCTCTCGAAGTACCGTGCGCGTTTTGTCATCCGCTGGATCAAAACGCATCTGTTTCTGACGGCTGCGGGAGAAGAAAAGAAGCTCTGGCAAATTGGCCAGGGGAAAAAGTATCTCGCGCACAAAGAGATCCGAGATCCCATGACCGGAGAGAAGATGCCCTGCGATCTGTGGTGGACCGCCGTGCGCCATTCCAGTTCTGGAGAACAGTTGTATCTGGTGAAAGCACGGGTGAAACAAGGGGTAATGTATCTTCTGACCAATGAGTCAGTGAAAACAGAAACACAAGCATGGGAGGTCTTTTTCACCTATCGAAGGCGTTGGCAAATTGAAACGAGTTTTCGCTATGCCAAATGCGAGTTGGCTCTGGAATGTCCCCGTTTGTGGTCGTTGGAGGCCCGTCTGAAGCTGCTTGGCATGGTCATGCTGGTCTACGCCTTCCTGCTTTCCTTGCTCGATCCTGTGCATCACGAACTCGTGGAAGCCCTCTTGCGCTTCAAATGCCACCGAACCGGCAAGCGGTGCCAGAATGCTCAGGCACCGCTTTACCGACTCCGATGGGCACTCAGTCGGCTCTGGGACGATTACCGTCCCCGCCTCACCTGTTTTATTCCTCCTTCAGACGATCCCCTCGCCGCTTGCTCGCTCATCAGAGACGTGGAAAGGATTTCTCAAAATTGGGGATGACTCATATATCTATGCGTGTGAGCAATTGAATTGTAACAATCAACTTTGCTTGCGACCAAAAAAGTAATCAGCAGTACTTGTGAAAGAGCGGTTTGGTATGACAGCTACACAGGCAAAAGCGGCCCAACACCATCAAGGCTCAGGTTCGGTAGAGCGCAGGACCGCTTCGCAACTCCTCTTCTGCCACTGTCTTATTTTCACCGTGGCTGTGATCTCTGGGACTCCTGCTCTCCCTATCCTTGGCGCCTGTCTGCTGAGTTTCTTGCTCATGCTGAACATCCCCTATAACCTGCACTTGCTTGAAGTCACGCTTGACCGGCTCGCGCGTGGCTTGCCTGTTGAGCATGCATCACTCCGCCTGCGCTGGCCCTTGACGCGCCTCTTCATGCTCGTTAATACACTTGGTCAACAGACCGGGCAGCAGGTCCAGATGAAGCAGAGCAACCTTGCGTACCGCGATCAACTCTTGCAACAGGTGGGCAAGACCGCGGCACAGGAGGAGCGCAATCGCCTGGCTCGTGACCTGCACGATTCCATCAAGCAACAAATTTTCAGTATTGCTGTGAGCGCTGCCGCCATCAAAGCACGCTGGGAACGCGATCTCAGCAGCGCACGCAAAATTGTTGATGATATCGAACGCGTTGCCCTGGAGGCGCAGGTAGAGATGCAGGCCCTGTTGCAGCAGCTGCGGCCCGTTGCGCTGGAGAACGTGGGGTTGATTGAGTCGCTGCGTATGCAGTGCCAGGCGCTGGGCTACCGTACCGGGGCTGAGGTAACGGCTGAACTGGGCGATCTCCCTGTCGATGAGCTTTTACCTCTTGGCGCGCCGGAGATGATCTTCCGGATCGTGCAAGAAGGCTTCGCGAATATTGCTCGTCATGCACGCGCTTCGCATGTCTGGTTGAGCCTGCGACGACAACGAGATGCTCTGCTGGTGGAGATTGGTGACGACGGGCAAGGTTTTGATCTTGCTCAGGCGAACGAGCGGCCCGATACCTATGGAGGCATGGGGCTGTCCAATGTACAAGAGCGTGTTCGCGGCTTGGGAGGAACTGTTGCCGTTTGGAGCCTGCCGGGCAAAGGGACGACACTGCACCTGTGCGTCCCACTTGTCAGGCCCTCGTCAGAGTCGCAAGAGCAGCGCGCAAGCCAGTCGCTTGCTGAGGCTCTGCGCCAACCACGTCGCATCCTGCGTGGCGCGACGCTGGCGGCTGAAGTGGCTGCGGTGTTTGTATTGCTCTATACACCTGCAACGATTGCGCTGTGGGCCGTTGGCATCTGCGCGCTTCTCGCGCTCATCTGCTTGCTCTGGAGTCAGCAATACAGCTCGCAGCTTGCCGTGGAGTTCGGACGCAAGAACGCGCAGTATCTCCTCTTACGCGCAGAGAGTTACGGCTTACTCTCAGGTATCTTGCTGCTCTGCATGCTCTGGCTCAATTATCTCGCATCATTGTACTACCCCTCATATTTCGCATTGATTGCGAGCAATGTATGGTTGGCAGCGAGCTTTTTGGGCATTTTCATCATCGCTATTGTTGCGACTTCTGTGCGCTACTTTCAGGATATTGATCGTTATCACAAAACCCTCTCTTCCCAGGCATTGCAAGAGCGACTGCGGCAGCAACGCCAGCAGATTGTAATCGATTGGTTGGCCTGGGCCATAGGAGTTGCGCTGACGATATTCCTGTTGAATGTTTTTCCTGCCAATTTGATGGACCCGGTTGTGCATAACATGGGCCTGGTTGTGCTCTCCGCCTGGTTTATCGCTGTCCTGTTGAAATCTGTACAAATCGCACGCTGGCATGACGCGCTGCGCTGGTTGGCAAAACCAGCCCTCCAGGACCAGAAAGGGGACAGCGAATGACAGAGCATATTCGCGTCGTGCTAGTTGACGATCACCATGTTGTGCGCCAGGGATTGCGTACCTACCTGGAGTCTTTTCCCGACCTGGAGGTTGCCGGTGAGGCTGCCAGTGGCGAAGAGGTCTTGCGCCATATTGAACTGTGGCTGCCCGATGTTGTGGTAATGGACCTGCTGATGCCGGGAGGCATGGATGGTGTCGAGACCATCCGCCGCGTCCGCCAGCTAACGCCCCAGACCCGGATCATCGCTCTGACCAGCTATACCGATGATGCGCGCGTCATCGCGGTGTTGCGCGCAGGCGCTATTGGTTACGTGCGCAAAGATGCAGCCCCTGATGTGCTGCTCGCCTCCATTCGTGCCGCAGCACGCGGGCAGTCCCTGCTTGATCCCGCGGTCTCTGGCGCCGTGCTGCAAGAGTTATCACACGGCGAGAGACCTGAAGTCGCCCTCTCCGAACGCGAGCAGGAGGTGCTGCGCCGGTTAGCCCTCGGTCACACCAACCGCGAAATCGCCGAGGAGATGGGGATCAGCCCCGAAACGGTGAAGACCCGCGTCGGCAATATCCTGGCCAAACTCCACCTGGACCATCGTACGCAGGCAGTTGTTTACGCTCTCAAGTACGGCCTGATCTCGCTTGAGGATATAGAACTATAGGAAAGGAGGATGTAAGTCGTGCTGAAATATGCGCTGCGCTATGTGCCACTGCTGATCCTGGCGCTTCTGCTTGTTCCCCTGCGCTTCTACATAGAAGGAAGCGCGATGCAGGCAGGCAAGGATGCGCAAAATCCTGCTTTTCCACCAGGCAAGACTTCGTCGCCATTCAACCACTATGCGGCGCTTTATAGTATCGCAGCGCTGCCACATGGTGACGCCTGGGCGGTTGGTGGTTCCTTTTCTGCAAAGCCCGCTGCGCCGGGTACGCCGGGAAGCTTGCCTGTTCCTTCAGGTGGTATGATCCTGCATTACACCGACAATGCCTGGTCGGCAGCTCGCGTAGCTGAGCCGCTGCGGTTACCGTTGTTCAGCGTGTCGCTGGACTCTCCGCAGGATGGATGGGCTGTCGGCTGGGCAGGGACGCTCGTACACTACAATGGCAATCAATGGTCGATCAGCCCGGGCCCTGCGAACTTCAAGCAGAACCTGCTCAGTGTCGTCATGCTTTCGTCAACGGATGGCTGGGCGGTTGGTTATAGCGGCACCATCCTCCATTACGACGGTAAGCAGTGGGTGCAAGTGCTGAGCTCAACAACAGAAGACTTGCGCAGCATCGCTCTCCCTTCACGTGACGAGGGTTGGGCTGTCGGCGATAGCGGAACCATCCTGCACTATCACAATGGCACGTGGAGCCTCGTCAGTCCTGCGCCTACAAGCAGCACTCTTAACAGCGTATCGATGCTCTCTACCAACGAGGGTTGGGCTGTGGGCAGGCAAAGCACGATTTTGCACTACCGCGATGGAACCTGGGAGAGTGTACATCCGGCCAGCTACTACCAAAATCCATCGAGTTACCGATCAGTAGATTTCTCTGATGTAATGATGAACTCCATGCGATCCGGGTGGATTGCCGGTGGTCGGCACCTCCTGACTTATAGCTCAGAGGCGTGGATAGAGCAAGGTAATATCACCAACCAATCAAATCTGTATCCTGGCATAACGCTTAATGATCCCAGCCTGTCCGCTATTACCATGTCTCCTACTGGCGATGGTTGGGCCGTAGGCAGCATAGATAGTGATAAAAATAAGACGTATAGCTATAGCTATGCCGGTATCATTTTACACTATCAAGCAGGCAAATGGGATGTGTCTCTTATTTCTGGTTCGGGATGAAAGAGGAATGCTTGATCTTCATCTAGACGAATGTCTGGTCAATATGATGTACGATATTCTCGTGTTTTAAATTAAAGGGTTTTGTAATTGACAAAATTAAAAGGCTTTTATAAAGAGGAGGACGCATGCAAGACTTGTTAATAATCTGTGATAACCTGATCAAAATTTATAAGGTCGATGACCTCGAAGTCGTGGCCTTGCAAGGGCTGGACCTGGAAGTTGCCCGTGGCGAAATGATCGCCATCGTAGGCGCCTCCGGCTCCGGCAAGTCCACGCTGCTCAATATTCTGGGTGGACTGGATAACCCCAGTGCTGGCCGCGTCACGGTCGCCGGCCATGACCTCACGCGCCTGAACGAAGGGCAGCGTACCCGTTACCGTGGTCTCATCGTTGGTCATGTCTGGCAGCAGAGTGGACGGAACCTCTTAGCGGATCTAACCATCGCCGATAATGTCGATCTACCCCAGATATTCAAAGGTGTCAGCGCCTCGCGCTACAAACGCCGGACGCGCGAACTCCTGGAGATCGTTGGCCTGGGCGACATGGCGCGGAAAAAACCTGATCAGCTTTCCGGCGGGGAACAGCAGCGAGTCGCGCTTGCCGTCGCGCTTGCCAACGAACCATCTTTGCTACTCGCTGACGAGCCAACCGGTGAACTCGACTCGGCCACCACGCAGGAGATCATCTCATTCATGCGGGGGCTCAACAAAGAAATGGGTGTGACTATTCTCATCGTCACGCATGACGTTGCAGTCGCCTCGGTTGTTGATCGTACGCTCGCTATTCGAGACGGGCGAACAAGCACCGAGACGGTCCGACGCAACCAGCCGCTTCTGGCAACAGGAGGCGCCAGTGTCGTTGTTGGCCTGCCAGGAGAAACGCACCAGGAGTCGATCTTCATTGATCGCGTGGGTATCCTGCAACTACCTGCCGAGGCCATGGAACAGGTAGCGCTGCGCGGACGCGCCGATGTACGTATCGCGAGCGATCACGTGGAACTCTGGCCTTCCGGCCTGCATGAGCATGACCAGGATGCCGAGCAGAGCGACGGAAGCAGCGCGGTCATCGGTCTCTCTCTGCGCTTACACTATGAGACGATCCTGGTGGATCGCGTCGGTCGCCTGCAACTGCCACGCGAGACGCTTGAGCGTGTTCCTTTCAACGGACGCGCGCAAGTACGCATCGCCAGCTACCATGTTGAATTGTGGCCTATGAGCGTCGAGAGCAACATGCCAGAACAAGCGGGACAACACGCAGGCAGAAAGGATGAGAAATGATGAGCGATGCAACAACCACTGCTGTCGCGGTCGTGGAAACCCATAGCGTGACACGCGATTTCCAGCTTGGTGCGGTAACTGTCCACGCATTGCGTGGCGTTGATTTGCTCATCTCGCCAGGAGAACTCGTAGCCCTGCGCGGTCGCTCCGGCTCGGGCAAGACCACGTTACTCAACATCCTGGTCGGGCTTGACGATCCGACGCAAGGCCGGGTAATGACCCTGGGACAAGACCTGGCGCAACTTAATGAGGCGGCTCGCGCTGCCCTGCGCAGGAAAAGCATCGGCCTGCTTTTCCAGAATGCGCACCTCTTCCCTACGCTGACCGCGCAGGAGAACGTCGAAGTGGCCCTGCGCCTGCAACTGACCCCTGAGAACGAACGGGTAGAGCGGGCCCGAGCTGCTTTAGAACTTGTCGGGCTGGGCGCGCGCGCGCATCACCGTGGCCTGGAACTCTCCGGCGGTGAGCAGCAGCGAGTGGCCCTGGCTCGCGCCCTCGTGCATACACCGCGTTTTGTGATCGCCGACGAGCCGACCGCCAATCTCGACTCGCTGACTGCACGCAAGATTGTGCAGCTTTTCCAGGATATTGTCCAGCAAACAGGTATTGCCCTGCTTGTCGCTACCCACGACGCTACCGTCTACAACACGGCTGATCGCGTCCTGCAGATCAGTGATGGCCGTATTGCTTGATTCAAGGCTACCGATCCAAGCGAGCTACCAGGAACGGCTCCTCTCAGATCGAGCGCAGAAAACGCCGATCAAGGCGTTTGCTCGATCTGGACAAGAGACAAAGCGATCTAGCCGTTCGCTCGCGCGGTAGTACAAAGGAGGTTCTCATGGCATCTTCAACATCGCCGCTGACTCAGCAAAGCGGCCTGCTCCTGTGGCCGGCCATTGCCAAACTGGCACGCTGGCGCTTCAAGCAGATGTGGCGTTTTTTGTTTGTTACCTGGCTGGGCATGCTCGCCATGGTCGTGCTCGTCTGTGCGGGACCCCTCTTCGAGCACGTCTCGACCAGCGCCTCCGTGCGCTCGCTTATAACGAGCGCCCCCGATGGAGGGTACATAACGGCTGCTGCAATCAGCACGCATCCTACCCAGGAGCAATTGCAGCAGATCGAGCAAGTGCTCAATCGCACACTGCAACAGGGTATGCTTGGTTCCTACCTGCACACCGCGCCACAGGTGATTGTGCAAACGCCGCCGCTCGATATGATCACGAACGGCAAGACGACGCCGGCGGCCTTCGATCTTGTCGGCTATGACAATACACAGGCAGCCCAGCACACCACTATTCTGCAAGGCAGGTTGCCCCAGGTGACAACGAATGGCGTAGTGGAAATCGCGCTCTCGCAGGAAGCCGCTGCTAACCTGGGCTTGCACGTGGGCTCCACGCTGCAAGGACGTTTTCCTGTGGCGGTCGGTTCGCAGGTATGGAAGCTTCAGGTCGTTGGCATCGTTGCCCCAAAAGTGGCCCGGGACGCCTTCTGGGCAATGGCGGACCCTTTTTCCAAATCAAGCGTTTCGTTAGCCTCACGCTATTATTTCAAGCACGATGGTGCGCTTTCCTATAATGTGTTAACTGCCAGCCAGGCGCTTGAGCCGAAAATTGCCGTCATGCAAGCGGTGTTTTCTGGTGGCACTTTTACGAATACCTTTGTTTTCTTCCTGCGCTATCCGTTTGACGTGGGGCGTCTTGATGCGAACGACATACCTGCGCTCTCCCAACAAACCACTGACATAGATAATCAAATTCAAAGTGCGGTGCTGCACAATACCCCTGCTGGTGGCCTGGCAAATATAAACGTCTTTGGCACCCTCTTCACTGAGCTGGAATTCAGTTCGCTCCACGGTACGTTCGGGCAAATCGCGGTGATATTCCTCTTGCTTATCACGCTTGCCCTGGTGCTATTCCTGGTTAGCCTGATGTCGGGCGTGCTGGTCGAGTGGCAAGCTGCGGTCATCGCTACCCTGCGCAGCCGTGGAGCGACGCCCGACAATCAAGCGGTGATCGACGTGATTACTGCTCATCCGATCTCAGCCGCGCTCGATGTGAAGTGGTACGCCCTCGGCGCAGTCGGGGTAGCCCTGGCCGTCTTGATGCTGTCACTCAACCGGGCTACAAAAATGGATATTGTCTCTTTTCGCCGTGAAGCAGCGCGCCCGCGGCATGTGCCGTTCTGGCGGCGCTTCTACCTGGATCTCTTCCTCGTGGTTGTGCTGCTGGCCGGCTATATCGTCTATACTTACATCTGGTCTTTGCTCATACAATCCTCGGTACGTATTGACCCGGCGCTCTATAACGTGCTGACGAGCGTGGGTTTTTTCGCGGCACCCCTGGTTGTCGCTGCAGTGCTCATGCTCTTCCTGCGGCTTTTTCCTTCGATTGTGCGCGTGGCAACGTTTCTGGTGGCGAAAAGGCGCAGCGCGCCTGCTGTGCTGGCCCTGGCTCAGATGGAGCGCACACCGCGCCAAGCAGCACGTGTCATCGTGCTGTTAGCGCTGGCGATCTCGTCTGCCTGCTTCTTGTTTACGCTTACCGCCAGTCAGCAACAGCGCAACGTCGATCTTGCCACTTTCGCGACCCAGGAAGCGGATTTTAGCGGCTCCCTTCCTTCATCTGACGCCTCTAAGACATTTAGCCAGTTGATGACCTCTTATAGCGGGCTGTCAGGCGTCCAATCAGTAACGCTTGGCTACCAGGATGCTATACAGTTGAGTTCTCAGCAGGACGCATCCGGCCAGGGGTCGCTCACTGTCGACGCGGTCGATGCTAATACTTATGCCCGCACGGTCACCTGGCCGACATCGTACTCGTCCGCGCCACTCTCTGACCTGACGGCGCAACTCGCGTCGCGCCGCGCTGATGGTATAGCGCGCAACGTCGTCTACGCGCTGGTTGATCTCGCCACGTGGCAGCGCTTGCACCTCACACCTGGTGAGCAGTTTGCGCTGCCCGCAAACAGTTCACAGACATCCCATATCAACTATATTGCGCTTGCCCAGATCAACTACGTCCCTGGCGTCTATGATACGCCGACACTGGCATGGAGCGGTATGGGACTTATCGTTGATTACCAGAACTACACTGCTGTGAAAGCCGGGGCTACCGGTAAAGCGGTCTCGTCATTCGTACCCAACTACATCTGGTTGCGTACCAAAGAAGATACTGCTTCACTTACTAACGTGCGCAATGCCCTGCCAGGTCTGAACGATCGCAATCAGACCTTCGCTACCACACAGACTGACCCCAACTACCTGGGTATTGTTGGCGTGCTGTATCTTGGCGTGGCGGCGGCGCTCGTCCTGGCCCTGATCGGCGCACTGCTTCTGTCCTGGTTGAACGCATCTAACCGGCTCACCAACTTTGCCGTTGCGCGCGCATTAGGGATGGAGCCGCGCCAGATAGCTGC
>WNFI01111644.1_pt1 | contig 10068 bp, 9 predicted proteins | sample 5400471 | NCBI WGS metagenome assembly WNFI01 (sample SAMN13153348, study PRJNA577476) | soil metagenome | isolation source: 100 cm saprolite on Douglas fir-dominated hillslope | place: USA:California | collected 2013-09-17
CGTGAAGCGGATACGCGGTGGGCCGGGCAAGTGGCAGAGTCCGCTCGAGATCCTTCGAGACTAAAGTCTCGAAGGATGACGCCGTTGGCGGGATTCATCGAAACCGAGCCATCCGCGAAAATGAAGGCCGTCTGCCGTGGTCGCATCCTAGGTGGGAATTGTAACCAAACCTGAGCTTTTGCGCGGCAAGAAAGGACGATCCGCAATCTGCCCTGCAAATCTTGCCGCCCAGCGGCCCGGAATCGCAGTCTGACAAGCAGGACACTTCCCCTCAGGAGTTACGCGGTAATCCCGCACAAAATACCCGCTCCGTTTGATCAGAATTTCGCCGCATCGATGACAGCGCGTGTCTTCCAGGTCGCCCACACTGCCTGGCAAGTTCCCGGCATAGACGTAGCGCAGGCCCGCCTTCCTGCCGATCTCGGCCGCGCGCCGTAGGTCCGCCGGGCTGGTGTTTTCAGGATCATCCATTTTGTAGTCTTTGTGAAAGGCGGTTACATGCCACGGGATATCGGGAGAAACGCCGGCCAGAAAATCGGTCAGCCCTTTAAGTTCGTCGTCTCCATCATTGAAGCCCGGGATCAGCAAAGTGACGATCTCCAACCATACTCCCATCTTGTGCAAGCTCCGAATCGTCTCGAGAATCGGGCCGATGCGTCCACCTAGTTCGTGATAGTGACGATCGTCGAAACTCTTGAGATCGACTTTGTAGAGATCGACCCACGGTCGGATGTATTCCAGCACCTGCGGCGTCCCGTTTCCATTGGACACAAAACCAGTGACGAGGCCGGCAGCCCGGGCGTGCTTGAATATCTCGACCGCCCATTCCGCTGTGATCAGGGGCTCGTTGTAGGTGCTGACCAGAACCTTTGCACCCTGTCGCAGAGCATCCTGCACCAGGGCCTCCGGCGAGGCCTGCAGCGGGGCCGACACCGCGTCCGGATCACGCAGCGCCTGCGAGGTCACCCAGTTCTGGCAATACCCGCAGTGCAGATCGCAGCCCAGCATTCCGAAACTGTAAGCCAAAGCGCCGGGGTAGGCATGGAAGAAAGGCTTCTTTTCGATGGGATCGCACTGCACGCCGCCCACATATCCCCAAGGCACGTAGAGCGTGCCCGCCTGATTGTAGCGTACCTTGCAGACTCCGGGTTGACCGTCGGGGATAGGACAGCAGTGACCGCAGGCGTAGCAGCGCACCCGGGTGCGATCGAGTTTCTCGTACAGGTCACCTTCACGGACGTTTTGGTAAACGATGTCGCGAAGGGTAGGCACGGAAACCTCTGGGTTATTGTAGACCGATTTCAAGTACGCGGAAGCGTATGCGGGTAGGAAGGATAGTGGCTCAGTTCGGACAAAATCCACCACACGGCGTCATCCTGAAGGACTTCAGTCCTGAAGGATCTTGCGCGCGCCGCCACAACCCCGCAAAGACGAATGCCGGCGGCGCCCTAGATCCTTCGCACGCTCAGGATGACCCTTCATGAGATGGGAAATTTCGAATTTAGCCACTCTGTCGTATCAAATCCTTGACGGCGAGCCTATGGGGTGGCAGGAGGATGGCTGGCGAAATTGCTCAGCCAGTCGTTAGCCTGCTGTTGTGCCGCCAGCACCTGGCTTCGGCTCATGCGGGAGGCGAGAACGGCAACCCGGTATTTGCTGGCCTGATCTCCGCCGGCCTGAGCCAGGACGGACCAGTAGTAGGCCTTGGTCAAATCCTGAGGAACGCCTCGGCCAGCCCAGTAATAGGCGCCCAAAGTCGCCTGGGCCAGGATGTGTCCCTGCTCCGCCGCCAGCGTGAACCATCGCACCGCTTCGGTATAGTCCTGTTTGACCTCTTCGCCCGTGGCATAGCGCGCACCTAACGAGAACTGCGCTGCCGGATCGCCCTGTTCCGCCACCTTACGCAGGCTTGCCAGGTCGGTGACGTTGGGAGGCAGACTGGGAGATTTGACCGCGGCGGACTGCGGGGGCTGAGCGTGAGCGCGAGAGGTGGGCCGCTCGGAAGAGCGCATTGTGCTGGAAACCCAGGGCGCGATCAGCCAGAGGAGAGCAAAAATAAAGGTACCGATCGCAGCAACGAAAAGCGCTTTGGCCAGACTTGGCTGCGAGGACTTCGCCTTCGAACTAACCTGGGTCGGAACAGCCTGAATCGAACTCGGCTGAGCGGAAGTATGCTGGGTCGAGTCGCCCTCGACCGAATCAGGTGGGCTCGAAGGCTTGGCTCTGGCAACGGGACGTTCGGTATCTGCAGTTGCCGCCTTGGCCGCGGGCGGCTTCTCGAAGCGAACCCGGCGCTCCGGCGGCAGAGGCGTCACCTTTATCGTCGAAGGGGCCTGGACTTTGGCAGGGCGGGACTCCTCAGGATGCCCCATGACTGGACGAATGTTTCCCGTCAACTGCTGGAGAGACCCAATGTCGTCGGCGTTAAAAGCGTAAGGCTGAGGTGAAAATACTTCCAGGAGTCCTGCCACCTTGCTCCCCTGCCGAATCGGCACCGCGACCAGAGAGCGAATGCCGAGAGATCTGCAGCCCGACTGATCCACGCGATCGTCGGTCTCGGAATCATCGCAGCGCAAGGAGCGGCCGGTGCGAACACATTCCCCGGAAAATCCTGAACCCACCTGAAGTCTGGACCCTACGGGCGGAGCGTCATCGCCCGCACTGGCGACGCAAATCATCTCGCTGACGTTGCCCTCGGACAGGGCGATAGCAGCCCCTGTGGCGCGGGTGAGGGCCAGCGCCCGCTCGGCAATCGACTGTAGCTCGGGTTCGCGATCGAACCGGTTCGGCTCCACTTCGCTTTTTCTCTCTGTCACTGTTTCCCTGGCGAAACTGTCGCTCGTTCCAATGGAGTACATCGCCTCGGCGCTAGTTAGCGCTTCGGCCTCCGTCGCAGCGCCGGCATTGCCAGAAATCAGGCCGGTTCCGGAAACAAACTCACCCGGCATAGTATGCGATGGAGGCAGCACCTTGGAAGCACTCTTCCACCTATCCTCATCGGCCGATATGGCGCCGGCATGATCGAACGCGGTAAGGACATTGCCGGTCCAGAGACTCCCCCGAGAGCTGGGCAAAACGAATTCCCGCCCGTCCTGAAGACTCCGACCAGACAACCTCCCCGGTGGTCACGATCGACGAACTGGTTTCCGAGAGGTCCAGGCACAGGCTCAGAGTGCGTTCGACCTCCAACGGAGATGAGGTCTGGATGGACATTCCGTCTTCGCTGATATCGAGAACCTCGCTGAGGTCGGGCGCGTCTGCCGGCGCTGCATTCAAGCGCGCGTACGCAGGACTATGCGCCCTGTGGCGCATGGTTTGACGGCGCTCACTTGCAGGTCGGGATTGCCGGGAATTTCCGGCGAGCTTTGAAGCGGTGGGCTCCATACCAAAGTTCTTAACATATTAACCTAGACCGGCCACGGGCGGACGCAGCCATCCAACTCGAAAGTGCCGCCCCACGAGCAAGGTGGCGTTTAGGCAGTCTGGCGGAGAGGCAAGAGGCGGGAGAGGGCAGCAACCATCACACTCGAAAGAAGCTGCATGGTCGCGACGTCGCGCTCGGCAAAGGCATGCGGCGCGGCGGAGAAGACTTCGAAGACACCGAGAGTTCTGCGGAAATGGCGCAGCGGAGCGGCCAGGATCGACCGCACACCCAGGCGCTGGCAGACCGCAACGTCCACATGAGGATCGTCCTGCGCATCATGACAGAGTACGACCTGGCCGGTGCGTACGCAGTCGGCCGAAATACCGGAATCGGACTGGAGCCGAACGCCCAGATCAGGTGCGGTGCGTCCGGCGCGGGCCCGGCACACCATTTCGTCCCCCTTGCGCAGGGCGATCGCTGCCCCGCTTGCGCCGGTCAGAGATTTCGCCCGCTCGGCGATTAGGCTGATGGCGGGCTCCAGGTCAACGTCCGCGGGAAATGATACCGGCACCGCAGCAGCCGGCAGAATTGCAGGCTGGGTTGAGCGCCTGACATGGCTCCGCCCGGGAGCCAGCGAAGCGAAGGATACCGGCAGGTGATCTTCCATGACCGGTACTGTAGTGACGGGCACGGTGCGAATCAGGTCGTGGACCAGGCGATCGAGCTCGGCGTCCGCAATCAGATGAGCTGTCTGCTGCCGGCGCAGCGATCCACCGAGCACTCGCGACAGGCTGATAAGCGCCTGACTTCCGCACGCTAGACAGTGCGGAGTGTTATTTTCGCTGATCAATTCGCAAGCCACGCAAAACACCGCAGTTTGCAGACCGAGAAAATGAGCGTCGCGCGCCTTGAACCAATCCATCTTGCTGTCGTTCTCCTGCTCTAACGCGAATTACGAAACTAAACGGAGCTGCGACCTGCAAGAAGTGACGCAATTGGTTCAGCCTGTGGATAACGTGAGGTTGGCAAATGAAAAGGGGTTACATCGGCCGCGGGCGGCCGATTCGGAGCGGCGCCTGCCGCAGCGCTCAGCATCCGCCGCTAGTGCTTCGTCTCTCCAGCACCCGCGACTGGTACCGGTAAATCGCCAGAGCCCAACCGGCGATGGAAAAAATCAAACACCAGTCCGTAGAGCAGATAGGCCAGCTCCGGGTCGTAGCGAATGCCCTCATCGCGCATGAAGGCGTGAGCGCCGTTCACCTCATGCCAGCTGAATTCCCTTGCCCAGGCTGCCTTTGTGGATGTCGGTCGCATAAAAGCACGCAGTCCCCGCCACGTCGGAATTCATGGCGGCGCGGAATGCGAGGTGACCACCGATGCAGATGCCCATGGCTCCCAGTAGACCGGTGCAGTCAGGACGCGACTTCAGATAGTCCAGCACCTCGCGTGCATCCGCGTCGAAGCTCGCGAGCTCTTTGGTGGTCTTCAACACATTACCGCGATCGGCCCCGTCCTGGTCATAGGCCAGAACCGTCCCCGGCGCCTCAAACTCGTGATAAATCTCGGGGATCGCGACGATGTATCCATGCCCCGCCAGCATCGCCGCGGTCCTCCGGATCGGCCCAGTCACCTGAAATATTTCTGTGTAGAAAACAATCCCGGGATACTTGCCGGGCGCTGCCGGCCGGACTATGTGGGTCTGCATCGGTCCGAACGCGGTCGAAAGCTCCACTCGTTCGTTGTCGATCACGATCATTGTGGCTTGCTCCGTTTGATCCGCTCTATGGCCGAGCCTCAAAGATAAAACGCGGTCGAGTTTTACTTCAACCCCCATTTCCAGGTCGCCTAACCGGAACCGCGGTGGGGCTTTAGCAGTGCCCGGTCCGTTGCTCTTGTTTCCGTGAAGAGAATCGCTTTCGGCATTTACTCCCAGATCACCTTTTCGCCAGCCCAGAGACCACGGAGAAGATGCGCTGCAACCCTATATTTGGCTTTGCTCCACCCCCGGTGGAGGGAGAGTCGGTACACCCGAAAACGGTGTCTCGTAACTGCAGGCGAAAGAAAGTGCCCTAGGAATTGGTGGGTGGATCGATAACGCAAATCATTGATCATGTTCGCTCAGCCGATCTCCGGCTTCCTACAAACGTGGCCCTCGAAGCGTCGCGCAGAACAAACTAGTGATGGGTTTCGAGCACATCAGCACCGCCGACGTCGTAGAGGGTGACATACCCTCTCACTCTGTTTCCCCTGACCGAATTAGCAAAACTGCTGATATTTAGCGTGAAACCCAGACTGTCTCCTAGGGTGATGCCAAAACTTGAGACACCGTCACCACCCGGACAGACATTGCGCTCGATTGTGTTGCGGTAGCTGCCTCGAACAAGGATGCAAGCTGAACCAGTGCCAAAGGAAGTCCGACCGCAAGTATTTCCCCTTAGTGAGATGTCGTGCACACCGGAAAGCAGCGTGACACAAGCCTGAAGATTGTTACCAATCGTATTGCCATCGAATGTGGAAAAGCCTGTTCCAAAATCGATCAGCAATCCGCCGGTCTGTGGAGCGACAAAACCTTGTAAGTTACTCCCCGTTTGGTTCATGTGGTTCCCGATTGCTGTCGTGTCGACCTGGCTGGCGAATTCAGGATAGACCGCACTGTTCATGTGGTTGTCGACAAACACCAGCCCTTGATCCAGATACCCTGCGTAGCAATTCGACGACGCATCGTCGCAAGTCACATTGTGGATGTATACGCCGCGCGTATCGCGGGTCACGATGCCGCTCGCACCATTGCCATTGATGACATTCGGAACAATGATATTTATATCCTTAATCGTTAGCGAATGCGCAACGTTGGTGAGCTTGCGAAAGCTCAGTCCACAAGGTGAAGCCGGGATGCAAGCTGCAGGAGAGCCCGAGGTATTGAAGGTGCGCGCATTCGGGAAGCTCATGCGAAGCGGACCCACGATGTTAACCGTGGTTCCAACAACACTGCCGATCTGGAGCCAATCGGAGTAAATCACATCGGTGGCGCCACTATCTTTTTCAGTCATGATGACCCAGTCGCCCCTGCTGAGTTGGGCAGCATCAATTGAGTTTTGCGCAGTGAACGAAGTAGCCCCTCTTGCGATCGGCCCTGCGCGTACCGTGAACGGTCCCGCGGCCTCGCTTGACGCGATATAGAATAATCGATCGTTGGATCCTGCGGTTAAGGGCCCTTGCGGTGCAAAGATGAGAGTTCCCTTGCCATCGATCGTTCCACCGGCAACGTTCGCTCCCGCAACGCTGATGGTGGTTGAGGCATTGCTCATCATGAACCGTGCGCCATCGTTGATCGTGCATCGTCCGCCGAGCAACGTCGAATGTTGGATACAGGAACGGACCGCAGCGGTGTCGTCTGTGCCGTAATCGGCTCGAGCCCGTGAGACGGTCGTCGAAGCAGTCACACTAAGCGTCACGTTCGTAGGGCTGGTGACAACTGAAATGAGGGCCACCAGTGCGTCGCCACCGGAGCCTGCTCCACTCACTGCGATGGCCTTGCCCGCATCCGCTGCGCCAAATGCTGCCACCGCGGAAGTAAAATGGGCTGAGCCGGATGAAATCGCCCCATCGGTCACGGTTATCGCATTCCCCTTTGCGCCGTAGTCTTTCGGTGTGGCATGGCTGCTATTGCTCGCCCCGATATTGGGTTCGAAAGTTGAGTATTCGCCGAAAAGTGATTGGCACAAAAACAACGGATGAATGGCGTATGCGCTTCCAGAGAGTGTTACAAGAATCGCAGCAAACGTATAACCTAGCTTTCTCCTAGAGTACGGGGATGGCATGGGCAAGAGACGGCTTAGTCTGTTGGGGTTCTAGGGGCATTCGTAAGGATGCGCTGGCGTTGTGCTGCCAAGCCAGGGTGCTGGGAGGGATGCCTAATCCAGATACGCAAGGTAGCACCGGTAGAGGCTTGCACGACTTGCAAGCACGTACATCTTGCTCTAAACGTTCACGGATGCAGATCGGCTAAGCACAGCATCGATGAGGGGCTCCAAACTGAACTCGGTCTTCAGTAGCGGAGCGGCGAGCGCCTGACGCTGTTGTCGGCTTTGGGATTTGTCCTGGTCCAACACCTGGCTGAGCTTTTGCATCAGTACGTCCAAGTCCCAGGATTCGGCAGCGATACCGCATCCGGTTTGCTGGAGTATTTGGGCGAGTTCCGTCTCCGTGGGGCAAATTGCAAGAACCGCACATCCCATGGCCAGGATATTAGGTAGCTTCGACGGCAGACAGGCCTCGGAAGTGTCCTCAAGTTGGGGAATCAACTGTACATTTGATCTTGCGTAAAGTTCTTCCAGATCGGCTTCGGGGACCAATCCGTCGAAGCTAATCCGGTTGACAGGGCCAGCCAGATGTCTCTTACGGAGATCTTCGAATATCGGACCGTCCGAAAACACATGGAATTGAACTCCGGGAAACCGCGCGACCGCAGCTCCAAAGAAATCGAAAAGACGGTAAGGATTCTGCTTTTTCCCCAAGGCTCCAGAGTAAACAACGTGCTGAAAGCCATCGGGAAACTTGCCGGCGAGACTCATTCCGACCCGATTTACTGATTTTACGGTGACGAACGGATAGCGGACCACCACTCGGTCCCTCTCGAGTTTGTATTCATCGACAATCTTTGCCGCCATTCCTCGGGAAAGCACGATCAACGTATCACAGGATCGGAAGGCTCTCTTTTCGATGAAATGGACCACGCGATAGAGTGTGCGTTGGGTCCAGCTGCCGCCGCTCAAGCCAAGAATCCCTTGCAGATCATGGACTATACCGATCTTTTTAGTGGAAGCGGGAAGCAGATTTGTCACGATCAAAAAAAACAACGTTGGGGGAAATACTGAGACGGCTGTGGACCATCCTCGTCTTAGGCGCCAAGTTGTCCAGCTCGCGTGCCACGCGAACCAGAACTCGAGGACCAATCGTCGCAGAATCATCGAGCGGGGATACCGCACATTGATTCCAGCGCGATGGATGTCAACACCTGCGAGTCTGTCAGCTGACGGGACGGGCCTCCATGCGGGGTAAAAAGGATGCGAGCACACAACGTTCACCGTCGCCCCACGGTCGACGAGTGCCTGCACGAGCACGCTGTTGTACTTGCCTGTAGAGATCGCGTCCGGATAAAAGAACGGCGATAAGAATAGTAGGTTGGCGGGTTTCACGATGAAACCCCGACCAATGACTTCCAATGGCTAACTGCGATGGGGAAGGGAGCGATAGTCAAGATATGTTTTTTCAATACCAACACGGAGTGTTGTAGCTGGACTCCATCCCAATGAGTGCAAGACAGTTACATCGAGAAGCTTACGAGGCGTACCATCCGGTTTAGTCGGATCGAAAATGAATTTTTTACTGGAACCAACAACGTCTGCGGTGATTTCCGCCAGTTCACGTATCGTCAGATCCTGTCCCCACCCGATATTTACCAACGGGGGGGTGTCCGTTTTCTTGATGAGTCGGGCAAATTGTTCCTGCGGCAGATTCATCAGGAAAACACATGCGTCCGCGGCATCGTCAGAGTACAAGAATTCTCTTCTTGGGTTACCGGTTCCCCAAATAGCGATTGCGGGAGTGCCGTTCATCTTGGATTCGTGACATTTACGAATCAAAGCCGCGATGACGTGGGAATTCTGCGGATCATAGTTGTCATTCGGGCCATAGAGATTCGTTGGCATAACAGCTAGAAATTCTGTTCCGTACTGGCGGTTGTAGGCCCAACACATCTCGATCCCGGCAATCTTGGCAACAGCATAGGGCCGGTTTGTCGTTTCGAGAGACCCAGAAAGCAGACAGTCTTCCTTCATTGGCTGAGCAGCGAACTTGGGATACGCGCAGCTTGAGCCCAGGAAAAGCATCCGCTTCACGCCACTTCGATACGCTTCGTGGATAACATTGGTTGCGATTCGCAGATTGTCGAAGATGAAGTCGGCAGGTGAAGTGTCATTGGCCACGATGCCACCGACCTTGGCCGCTGCGACGAACACGTACTCAGGCCGCGTTTCCGAAAAGAACCGTTCGACGGCGCATTGATTCGTCAAATCGAGGTCGGCATGGCCTCGAAGGATCAGTTTTCCATACCCGGCTGCATGGAGACGCCTGACCAGGGCCGAGCCCATGAGGCCACCGTGACCCGCAACATAAATTGTTGCATCAGAATTCATATCTACTCGTGCTCGGCGAAGATTTTATATCCGCGGTCACGGACCAGTTTGTCGCGCCCAACTGCTTCCCAATCCGCCTTTACCATCTCAGCTACGAGCGCTCGAAAGGTAACTCGCGGTTTCCAGCCCAGTTGTCGCCGCGCTTTCGCTGCATCGCCGAGCAGCGACGTCACTTCGGTAGGACGGAAATATTTTGGGTCGATCCTGATAATGCACTTGCCCTTTGAATCGTGCCCTTCTTGATCGATTCCTCTGCCGCGCCATCCGATCGAAATGCCCAACTCGTGGGCAGTCGCTTCAATAAACTCCCGCACAGAATGTTGCTCGCCAGTGGCAATGACGAAATCCTCAGGTCTCTCCTGCTGGAGCATCAGCCATTGCATTTCTACGTAGTCCTTGGCATGTCCCCAATCGCGCTTTGCGTCTAGATTGCCCACATACAAGCAGTCCTGCAGACCAGCGGTGATACGTGCCAGACCCCGGGTTATCTTTCGTGTCACGAAGGTC
>WNFI01425640.1_pt1 | contig 10067 bp, 12 predicted proteins | sample 5400471 | NCBI WGS metagenome assembly WNFI01 (sample SAMN13153348, study PRJNA577476) | soil metagenome | isolation source: 100 cm saprolite on Douglas fir-dominated hillslope | place: USA:California | collected 2013-09-17
CTGCAATTCCTGCGCGCGTTCACACTCGGCTTTTTTGAGCGCATCCGCCTTGTCCGGCGGCATCTCGTGGGGCAGTCGCACGTCCATCTGAATATGGAAAAGCATGCTCACGCCTCCAGCTTGATCTTGGACGCCGCGTGCACCGAACGCTCGGTGCGGTCACGCCGGAACCGGTTCAATTTCGATTCGTCCAGCGCAATTCCGAGACCGGGCCCTGAGGGTATAGCGAGGCTGAACTCGCTGTAGTCGAGCGGCTCGGTCAGAATCTCTTCAGTCAGCAACAAGGGTCCAAACAGTTCCGTCCCCCATTCAAGATGAGGGAAGGTCGCAAACAGATGGGCCGAGGCGACACTGCCGACCGCACCTTCGAGCATGGTGCCGCCATAGAGGCCAATGCCGGCCGCGTCGGCGATCGCGGCGACGCGGCCGGCGGCGAACAATCCACCTGACGGCGCGATCTTTACCGCAAAGACATCGGCCGCCGCGTGGCTTGCATAATCGAACGCGCTCTCTGGTCCGTGCAGCGCCTCGTCTGCCATGACGGGCATGACGGCATTTGCTGCAAGTCGTGCCATGCCGCGCCGGTTGGTTTGCGCAATCGGCTGCTCGACGAGATCACAGCCCGCGACTTCCAGCTCCGCGATCGCCTTTGCGGCGGTGGTTTCGCTCCAGGCCTGATTGACGTCGACCCTGACGCTGGCCCGGTCGCCGACGGCGCGCTTGATCGCCGCCACATGCGCGATATCGGCGCCGACCTCATTGCGTCCGATTTTCAGCTTGAAGACGTTATGCCGACGGCGCGACAGCATTTCCTCGGCCTCAGTGATGTCCCGCGCGGTATCGCCGCTGGCTAACGTCCACGCCACCGGTAAACGATCGCGAACGCGGCCGCCCAAGAGGTCCGCAACCGACAAGCCCTTGCGCTTGCCAAGGGCGTCGAGCAGCGCTGTCTCGACCGCGCATTTGGCGAAGTGATTACCGCGTGCGGCTTTGCCGATCATTGTCATCAGCGCGCTGACTTTATTCGGATCCCCCTGCAGGAGGTGAGGGGTGAAGTAAGTATCGATGGCGAGCTTCAAGCTCTCGGGGCTTTCGGCCCCATAGGCCAATCCCCCGATCGTGGTGCCTTCGCCGATGCCGACGATGCCGTCGGAGGCATAGATCCGAACCAGCATCAGGGTCTGTCCGCTCACGGTCGTCATCGACAGTTTGTGCGGACGAATGGTTGGTAAATCTACCAAAAAGGTTTCGACCCTCTCGATCCGAGGATATTGCAGCATTTATTGCGTTCCGTCCCTGAAATCGGGTCAAAACCTATTGGAATGACGGGCTGGCGGATAACATCAATTTGGTCTATTTTCATACCTTAAAGGTATGAAAGATGAATCTCCAGCGGTTCCGGTATTTCTCGATGGTGGTGGCGGAAGGAAGCTTCAGCCGCGCCGCGGAAAAGCTGCACATGGCCCAACCTCCGCTCAGTCGTCAGATCCAGCAGCTAGAAGACGAAATCGGCGCGCAGTTGCTACATCGCGGGCGCCCTCTGACCCTGACCGAGTCCGGACGCTATTTCTACGAACAGATCCTGCAAGTCCTCAACCGCGTGGAAGACATCCGGTCGATGACCCGCAAGATCGCTCAAGGACACGTCAAGCGATTCAGCATCGGATTCGTGGCTTCTACGCTCTATGAATCATTACCAGAGTTGATCCGGCGCTTCCGCTTGATCGCCGGCGACGTCGACGTGGCCCTTCATGAAATGACAACGCTCGAACAGATGGCCGCGCTCAAGGACGGGCGTATCGATGTTGGTTTCGGTCGACTGCGATTCGACGATCCCGCGATTACGAGGATCGTCATGCGCGAAGAACCCATTGTCGCGGCTCTGCCGCAAGGCCACATAGCAGCGGGGCGGTCCGCTTCGCTGACGCTTCGTGAGCTTGCCAGCGAACCGCTTATTATCTACCCGAGCGCACCCCGCCCAAGCTACGCAGATCAGGTTCTTTCGTTTTATCGCGACAACGGCTTCGAACCACAGGTCGCGTTCGAGGTCCGCGAACTGCAAACGGCACTGGGATTGGTCGCCGCCGGTGCGGGGATCTGCCTCGTACCCCAATCGGTCCGAAAACTGGGACGTGGCGACATCGTCTTCATCGACCTCAATGAGCCCAGACTGACCAGTCCCATCATTATGAGCTTTCGAACGAGCGATGCATCAGCGCCGCTCTCCAGCCTCCGCTCACTGGTGGCAGAATTCGACAACTGGAAGGCGCCAGTTGCGCCCGGCTAGTCGCGGCCGGACTGCATCGCCTGACTGGCTAGTCGCTCGGGATGGACGTAGCGAAGCTCAGGAAATCCGCCTCGGGCATGCCCTCAGCCATGGCGCCATTATCATCTGGGGTTTCTATACGCACGAACGGCACGCCGTAGGGATCGTGCCACTGCTGACTCACCCGCACGCGATGGCCGCGAAAATCATACAGCTTCCACATCTCAGCCCTTGTCGTCATCGGTTGTCGCTCCGCTCGCCGTTGCGTGACCACTCAGTTGATCCAGGTTTCCCGCAGATGCCGCCATACCGGCGTTGGCCGGTCGACGCGATTGAGTAGCAGCGCCGTAGAGACGCGGTTGTTCACGCCGGAATCCTGGGTCTGTCGCTCCTGATAGGTGACGAGTGCTGCGCCGTTCCGCTCGTGGCAAACCACCACGTCGCTGATCGCCATGATCAATGTCGGCCGTGTGCCTCTCAGGCCGGGCAAACCCTCGCGGAATTGCTGGTAGGTGATCAGCTTACCGGCCGGGTTCACCATGATGTACCCTTCGTCGAAATGGGCGAGGATCGGAGCGGGATCATTGCTGCCTTCGGCTCGTAACCAGGCCTGCAGCAGTCGGTGCAGCGCATCGATCTCGCGCGCGGCATGGTCGGCGAAGGTGGCGAGGGGAGTGGACATGCAGCCTCCAATTGTTTTGGGGTGTAAGCCGCGTCACCGCGTGGGTTCTAGACCCGCATCAGGACGGAGCGGTCGGGCATGCTGTTGGCCCAGCCGGGCGTCAGCGGCGCCACGAAGACATTCTCTGTGCGCGTCCACGACACCTTCCAGACGCCATCGACTTTGCGGAATCGGTTGTTCAAGCGGCTGGAGCGCAGCAGTGAAGAGCCATCGCTGAAGATCCAGGGCTGGCAGTGCACCCACTGGCCGTCTGCTTCCTCGCCATGGACGTGGATCTGCTCCGAGGTCAGATAATGCACGTTGAGTAGCAGCGCCGGATCGCGCTTCTTGCTCCAAAAACCTTCGAAATGCTCGCGGATTGCCGCTTTGCCGACGCTGCGGCCGAACTGATTGTCGTAATAGGCGCCAACTCCTTCCCAGATCGCGTCCTCGGTATAGAGGTCGAGAATGCGGTTGATCCGCTCGGCGTCGTCCTCCGCGCCCGCCTCAGGGCATGGCGTGTCGCATAGGAACATGTAACGGGCTTGCAGTCGGCGGATGTCAGCCTCAGCCCGCAAGCAGTCGATTTCTTTCTGAAGCGCCTCGAGCTTCGCCGACAGGTCTTCCAGTTTCATCTGACTAATCTCCGGTTCTATTGGTTAGGCTCGCCAAGCGGTCGGAGCGGCGGCCTGCAATTGGTGATAAGTGCGGTTGAAATAGATCAACGCGTCCGGATCCTGCGCCATGGCAACATCGACCACCTCGCAGAAGAATACGCTGTGGGTGCCGATCGACTCGGTGCGGACAATCCGGCAGTCGAGGCTCACGGAAGCGTCCGCCAGCACCGGCGCACCGGTTGCGAGCAGGCGCCACGACGCGACGGCAAAGCGCGCCGCAACGCCGAGCCCGCGATTGCCGAAGGCGCCGGACAAATCCTGATGCCGGCCGCTGAGCACGTTGACGCAGAGCACGCCGTTGCCGGTGAGGGTTGAGTGGGCACTAGCGGTGCGGTTGACGCACACCAACAAGGTCGGCGGTGTGTCGGTGACGCTACAGACCGCCGAGGCAGTCAAGCCGTGACGTCCGGCCGGGCCGTCCGTGGTGATCACGTTCACCGCAGCGCCAAGCCGGCTCATGGCGCTGCGAAATTCGCTCTTGTCGATTGTCATGACGCAGAGGCTCCAATTAGAGATCAAGTACAAGAGTCCGAGTCTTGGATCGCGAGCAGCACGGCAGGATCTGCTCGTTCCCAGCCTTTTCCTCATCGGTGAAGTAGTTGTCGCGATGATCGGGAACGCCTTCGATCACGCCGCACATGCAAGTGCCGCAGACGCCTTGCTCGCACGATACCTCGATCCGGATGCCTGCCTTCGCCAAAGCCTTGGTGATCGGTACGCCGGCGGGCACGGTGACGCTGCGCCCCGACTTCGCCAGCTTCACCTCGAAGGGACCACCGCTCGTATCGACCTCTGCTGAAAAATATTCGCGATGGATTTGTGCGTCGGCATGGCCCAGGCGGCGCGCTTCAGCGATCACCCAGTCCATAAATCCTGTCGGACCGCAAATATAAATATGCTTGCCAGGTCCGGCTTGCGGCAGGTCGCGCTGCGGATCGAAGCGTTGTGCTGGATCCCCATCGTCGAAGTGCAGGCTAGTTCTCCCGCGAAGCGGCTCTGCCGCAAGCTCGTTCAGAAAAGCCGCCTTGTCGCGCGTACGTGCGCAGTAGCGCAGCGCAAATGGCGTGCTGTTGCGGATGCAATGATAGGACATGGCGAGCAGGGGCGTGATGCCGATGCCGCCGCCGATCAGCACCGTTCGCTCTGCCTGTGGCGCCAGCGGGAAATTGTTCCGCGGCAATCCGATCCGCAGTCTGTCGCCGGCGTGCACCGAACGATGGACGGCGGCAGACCCGCCGCGCGAATCCGGTGCCAGCAAGACTCCAAGCTGGTAGCGCGAGCGGTCGGACGGGTCGCCGCACAGCGAATACTGTCTGATCAGGCCGGGCCCGATGTGCAGGTCGACATGCGCGCCGGGTTCAAAGCCGGGCAGAGTCACACCAGACTCCGCTACCAGATCAAGCACGATGATGCCTTCCGCAGCCTCGCTGCGGCGCGCGACGATGACATCCATGGTCTCTCCGCTCGTCATCAACAGCTCTCGATCATCTCGTTCCTAGCGCAGATACAGTCCGCCATTGACATCCCAGGTGGCGCCATTGGCAAAACCCGCTGCCGGCGACGCCAGCTGCAGCACAAGCTGGCCGATGAAGGCGGGATCGCCGATCTCGCCGACCGGGATCGTTGCCTTCAGTCCGGCGAGCCGCTCGGGCGTCAACGTGCGGTGAACCATCGGTGTATCCATTGGTCCCGGCGCGATGGCGTTTACCGTGACGCCGGCCGGCCCGAGATCACGCGCGAACACTTTCGTCAGCGTGACGATGCCGCCCTTTGATGCGGCGTAATGGGCGCCGGTCGCGGTGCCGCCGTTCTGGCCGGCCAGCGAGGCCATGTTGATGATGCGGCCATGGCCGCGATCGCGGAAATAGGCGCCGAACACCTGGCAGCCGAGGAAGGTGCCGCGCAGATTGACCGCGATCACCGCGTCGAATTCCTCAGGTGAGATCTCCATCACGGGGCGCGCGACGGTTACTGCCGCATTGTTAATGAGGGCATGCACGCTGCCCCAGCGACCCGTCGCTGCCGTGAGTGCAGCCTCGAATTGCGGTTTCTCGCGCACGTCGAGCTGTTGCGCGACGGCAGTCGTGCCTGCGGGATCAAGGGCTGCGGCGACTCGCCGCGCCGCCGCCGCGTCGATGTCGGCCACCATCACGCGATAGCCGCCGCCGTGTAGCGCCTGCGCGATTGCCTCGCCAAGGCCGCTGCCGCCGCCGGTGACGACCGCGCTTCGCCCTTGTTCGGTGCCGGAGCCGCTCACAGGATATACCCGATGCCGGCGAGCGCCTCGGTCGAGTTGATCAACCGCACGACTTTCTGCGCGATCTTGAGCGTCTCGTCGGCGCGCACGAAACGAAACTCGAGATCGGCGGCGTAGCTACGTTCGCGGCCGCGCCGGAATTCGGTGAGAATCTGGGCGCATCGCATTTCGCAGCCGTTGGCGTTCGACTTCAAGAGCCGAAAGCGCGATTGTACACGGATGGTGCGGGCCACCGGCGAAGCCGAGACCGACTGTCCACTGACCAGCCTCGAGATCCGCTTCTCGCGCATCGCGTGGTCGTCATAGGCATAGTTCAACGCGTTCTCAAAATCGGTCGCGCCGGGCTCGATCGGCACCACGTAATGGGCGTCGGGCGTCCACAGCGTCAGCCATTCATTATATTGGGCGGTGTCGAGCAGGTCTGCCTCGTACCAGGTGAAGGCCATGGCCTCATCGAGAGTGATCGCTTTGGTCGTCATCTGTTCCTCCGCTCAGGCCGTCATCATCCGGGCCCACTGCGCGTAGGCCGCGCGCATGCCGGTTTCGGCGCTGACGTCGCCGCGGCGGTAGCCGTCCGGCATCGACTGTTCTGCCGACAGGCCGCGGTTGAGCATCAGCCATAAGTCGCGGTCGCCTTGCGCGCCGTGCTGCACGCGATCCCAAACCTCGGCGTCGTCGGGGCTGCCGAACCCCATCGGGCCCTGGAAGAATTCGTGCAGCCGTATGCGGGCGCGGTTGCCGGCCGCGGGCCCGCCCTGCATGCCGATCGCGATGTGACGGATCTCCGTCTCCTCAACCGAGATCGGCTGCAACACACGGAAAAAGGCCATAGAGCAGGCGACGTTGGGGAACAGGTTCAGATTGAAGCCGGAGCCGCCGACCGCACGCACGATCCGGCGCACCTCGATATCGCTGTAGTCCTTGGCGAGTTCGGCCGCGAGATCCCTAAACTTCTCCGGGATAGGTGCCTCGAGATTATCCTCGAGATCGATCAGCTCGGGGATCATGACCATGACGCTGTGGCCGTTGCCGAGATCCTCGACGAAGCCACCGTTGTTCATGATGTCCAGGCTCGACTGAGTCTCCTCGTCGGTCGCAGTCAGGAACGATTTGTGGACTAGCGGAAAATGATAGGCGTCGGTGGTGTTCTCGAGCTGGATCTTCCAATTGCCGGGAAAGCGGAACTTGTGTTCGCCAAGCGTCGTCACCGGATAGCCGGCGCCCTGCTTCATGAACAGGTCGATCCACTTCTTCGCCGGCCCGAGAAAGTCGGTGAGTGGCTCGATATCCTTGCGGAAGGTTGCAAAGATCATGCCGGCATATTCCTCGACGCGCAGCGAGCGCAACGGCAGTTGGGTCTTGTCGAGCACGCCGGCATAGCCCTGCTCATAGGGCACCCCGCGCAGCGAGCCGTCGAGCGCGTAGCTCCAGCCATGATAGGGGCAGACGAAACTGTTGGTCTTGCCCTTGCTCACCTCGCACACGGTGGCGGCGCGGTGGCGGCAGCGGTTCACATGCACATGCAGCACGCCCTTGCGGTCGCGCACGATGACCACCGGATGCAGGCCTACCTGACCAGTCTTGAAGTCGCCGGGGTTCGGGATCTCGCTGCCGTGAGCGACCCACACCCAGCTATTCTCGAAGATCTTGCGCATCTCCGCAGCGAAAATATCCGGGTCGGTATAGATCGTGGTCTTGGCGCGGTCCGATTGGATCAGCGGACGGATGTCGGGAGCGGCTTGCGCGGTCATGGTCATCTCGGAACGTCCTTGTTGCGGTGACTCGGATAAAATGGCTGGCGTCAATCGGCACGCCGGATCGACGCGTCACGGAAAGCCCGGCTGTGCTTCCAGGCCGAGCAAGATTCGTCCTGCGCTTTGCAGCGTGCCTTCGCTGAGGAAGGCGTGCTGGGCGACCACCAGACTGTCGCACATCGCGCGTGCGAGATTGTGCTCGGTGTAGATCGAGGTGGTGCCTGTGAGACTGCAGGCGATGCGGGCAACCTCGGCACCGCTGCGTGCGGCGTTGGTCGCAGCAAGCCGCATCAACGTCACCGTCTTCTGGGTCGGCGCGCCGGCAATCACTTCGTTCCACAGGGATTCCGTAGCGTCATAGAAGAAGCTGCGCGCGGAGCGCAACATGGCCTCGGCCCTTGCGACTTCGAGCTGGATGTAGCCGCGCTCTGCCATGGCAGGCGCGCCGGTGATTGATGTGCGGCCACCTGCCATGGCGACGACGTCGTTCAGCGCGGCGCGGGCGACGCCGAGTCCGACCACCGCCAACACCTGGGCGGCGAAGGCCATCGAGGGATAGCGGTAGATCGGCGCGTCGATCGTCGCAACTCCGCCACGCACAAGGGTCCATTCCTCCGGCACCACTACATCCCGGATGACTACGTCGTGGCTTCCGGTGCCCTGTAGTCCAATCACGTTCCAGTTCGGGCGGATCGTTACCTTGTCGGCCGGCATCACCGCTACCCTGGGTAATCCGCCAGTGGAATCGCCTTCCACTGAGATGCCTGCGCCGATCAGTTCTGCTCCGGTCGAACCGCTGCAAAACTTCCACAAGCCGTTGACGATGAAACCATCCGGGGTGCGCTTTGCCGGCTGCAAAGGAAACAGCCCACCGGCGAACACCACGTCCGGCCCGTTGGCGTAGATTTTGCGCAATGTCGGTTCCGGCAATGCCGCAAGATAACCAGCGGCGCTGCCGAAGCTTGCGACCCAGCCGGCCGAACCGTCGGCCTCGGAGATCATCTCGATCAGGCGGCAAAACTCGCTCGGCGTGCGCTCCTCGCCGCCAAAACGCTTGGCGACCATGGCGCGGTAGACGCCGATCCGCTTGAAGCCGTCGACGACGTCCCGCGGGATCTGTTGTGTCGTGATGAATTCAGCGCGCCGTGCACGGATCTCCGCGAGCAGTGCGGGCAGGCCGTCCGGGGCAGGAGCGGCGGCATCGGCGCCGTGGGGGATTGTTGCGGACAGAGTATTCATCGGCTCAGTGTCCTGATGTCGCGAGAGGTTGAAGAGATTCTTCGAAAATGCGGGCGATAGCGTCCCCGCTCTCTGTCGTTTGGAGGGTGACTGCGCTCATTGCGTGCCGTTCCCGCAAGTATCGATACCGGAAGCGCGAGGTTCGGCGCTTTCGTCTCCGGGTATGAAATCACATGTTACTGGAATATTCCAGTGAAAAATCGAGTATATATGCACAAAGATTCCGCCGCCTGCTGCCCCGATTGGCGGCGGCCTGCACGAACTGCCGGCTATGTTGCGGCGCGCTGCTTACCGCTGGCGGCCTTTTATCCTGGGGTCGTCTCGACGCAGATCGCATCGCCAGGCATTCTGGGAGGTAGATGCGGATTGAGTCGGAAAGGGAAGGCTGGCGTCGATGGACTAACGGTTGTCTGTAGAGTACTGGGAAGCTGTATCTGAATCTTGTCGGGATCGGGCGGATCAGGCCCCGGGGTCGTTGCCCTAGGATCGCGCGGATTACCCTGATCGCGCTGAACAAGACGAGCACGAGACTAGTATAGTAAGGATGACATCGGAATATGGCGCCCAGCATTCGGCAGATTGAGGTAATGCGAAAGAACGAATTCGAACAGGTCAAGCGACGCGTCAGGAGTGAGGACAGCCGCTTTATCGCCACCCGCTCGCCGTTTTACCAGACGGTCCGCATGTTGGCTCGCTATTATGCGCGCATGAATTCTGCCCTGAAGCCGTTCGGCATCGACGTGGCCCGTTGGCGAGTCCTTAACCTGCTCGCCGAGCGCGAGACGATGACGGTATCGGAGATTGCCGACGAATGCGTGGTTCAGATCTCCACGATGGCCAAGACCATTACCCGCATGGTCGGCGAGGGATGGGTCACGGTTCGAACCTCCGCTAGTGACGCCCGGTCTACCGACGTGACGATTTCAAAGGATGGTCTCGCTTTACTTGAACGAACCCGCGAGAAGATAAACTACGTTTTCCAGGAAGCATTGCGGGACTTGTCAAAAACAGAAGTTCAGCTGCTGAATTCCCTGTCCGCCCGCATCTATGAGAACCTCTCGCCCTGACGTCACGGGGCAACGGATTCGAATTCGCGGATCTGCCTCGAATGCGCGCCTGTGTGTACCGAAAACTAAATCCGAACGTATTGATGATGAAGTCCACCCAAGATAGCGAGCGAACATACGAGGCCGGTTCGCTGAACCGGACGAGA
>WNFI01044564.1_pt1 | contig 10066 bp, 10 predicted proteins | sample 5400471 | NCBI WGS metagenome assembly WNFI01 (sample SAMN13153348, study PRJNA577476) | soil metagenome | isolation source: 100 cm saprolite on Douglas fir-dominated hillslope | place: USA:California | collected 2013-09-17
GTTTTCGACCATTCGTCGGCGCGCGCACGCAGCCCGGTTGCAAAGCACAGAACGAGAATTGCAAGGCCAATGCGATTCATAAAGTCCTCCCGCCGGGTGAACACACCTCCACCCAGCCTCTTAGACGTGTTTACGCACGGTTCGTGAGATTGGTTCCATGGAAATTCGGTCGACTACTTGCGAATGTCCGGCCAGGCGTAGGCCAGGCGAATCAGAGTTCGCTCCGAAAATGGCACATACAAGAGCCCCGCGCTGGCCGCGAAAGCCGCTCCCATCCCGATCTTCTGCATGAGCAGGAACGGCGCGATGGCCCACAACTCGTCGAGCGCTAGAACGAGCGGGAACATCTGCCGGAATTTCTCGCCCAGCCGCTGGTAGTCGAAGCCGACAGCCGACATCAAATAGCATCGTAGCGGGATGCCCACCCCCGCCGTCATCATCACCGCCGCGACCAGCGAAGTCGCGGCCCATCGCGGAAGAAACGAATCCGCGATTTCGGCTATGACGTGCAATCGAAAAAGAGCGGAGATGTAAAAGATGAGGTACATTGCTTGAATCAGCGCAAAGAGTGCCCGCGTCAGCCCGCGGCGCGGGATAGGGACTTCAAGTTCGGGATGCAGAGCAATCGTGGGGACGGGAGCCATCCCGGCTACAGCGTGCTTCATTTCCAAACCTGTGGCGCCCGCGCTAGGCCAATCCGCTGCTGTCACGTCCCCGGTCGCCAGCTGGGATTCTCTTTCCACTTCCCGGTGTACTGGCGCAATAAAGCGATATCCCCTTCGCGCCAGTGTCTCCACATATCGCGGATTGGAAGCTGAATCCCCGATTACCTCGCGTACTTTGTTGACGGCCGTATTCAGGCTGTGGTCGAAATCCACGAATGTGTCGGAGGGCCACAGCTTCTGCCGCAGTTCCTCGCGCGTGACCACTTCTCCGGCGCGCTCCAGCAACATCGCCAGCACCTGAAATGGCTGTTCCTGCAGACGCAGCTTCACCCCGTTCTTTCGCAGTTCGCCCGCGCTCAGATCAAGCTCGAACACCCCAAAATGCACGATTCGGCTGTTGGATTGTGGCACGGGCATGGACGACGCCGTAGTGTAGCACCACCGATCGCGTGGAAATGCGCGCGCGCATACGTTGGCCCGAGTGAAACTCGGATGTTTTGTTTTTCGCAGTGTTTCCGGGGTTGCTCTCAGGTAGTGGACAGACAAAATCTGGGACGAGACATTCAGCTCCCAGGGGCTGAAGCCGAACGTATTTTCAGCCCCTTACGGCACGACTGAAGAGGTTGCGGAAAAACTGGTTTTTGCGGGCGCGTGCGACCACAGCGGCTAAAGCCGGGATTGATTTTGCGGCACTTACGGCGCGGCTGAAAGCCGTGCCCTTTCAAAACAAAATCAAACCAGAGTTTTTCCGCAGCCTGTGAAGTCGTGCCCTGATACGAATCCTGAGGCTTTCCGCCAAGTGTTCAGCCAGCACCTAATTATGCAGGTTGAAGAATTTCACCTGGCCGGCGCTACAATACTTTCGTGCCCGCTACCCCGCCCCACCACGACACCTCCGGCAAGCACCCTCGGCACGCTATTTATGCCTCAGAGACCGCGGGTCTGTTGCTGATCGCATTTCTGCTGCTGGTTCTCACCGTGGTTCGCTACTGGCACGACATTCACTGGAGCATCCACTGAAACGGAACGCCGGGCCCGCGGATTCCCAAGATAATACTTCGTTGCAAGCCGATCCGCTGCTTGTGGTTGTGCTGGGCCCCACCGCAACCGGAAAGACGGCTCTCTCGCTGGCCCTCGCGGAACGGTTCCAGGGCGAGATCGTGAACTGCGATTCGGTCGCCCTGTACCGCGAGTTTGAAATCGGTACCGCCAAACCCGGCGCTGCCGAACGCGCGCGAGCCCCCCATCATCTTTTGGATTTCGTGGACCCGGCCCAGTACATCACGGCCGGCGAATATGCGCGCCAGGCGCGGAAAGTGATCGCGGAGATCGACTCTCGCGGACACTTGCCCATCGTCGTTGGCGGCACGGGACTCTATTTACGCGCTCTGCTCGAAGGTCTCTTCCCCGGACCGCAGCGCTCCGAGGAGCTCCGTGAGCGTTTGCGCCAACGTGCCGCCACCCGAGGCTCTGGCTATCTGTATCGAATACTCCGCCGCCTGGATCGTGCTGCTACCGAAAAAATTCACGCCAATGACACGCCCAAGTTGATCCGCGCCATCGAGGTCTGCCTGGCTTCGCGTCAGAAGATGACAGAACTCTGGCAGCAGCAGGGACGCGAGCCTCTACGCGGCTTCCGCATTCTGCGCCTGGGACTCGATCCTGAGCGCAAAGCTCTCTACGACCGCATCAACCAGCGCGCGCAGCACATGTTCGACGGCGGCCTGATCGAAGAGACCCAGAGCCTGCTGCAGAAATATGGCACAGCCAGCCGCCCGCTGGCCTCGCTTGGCTACAAGCAAGCGGTGCAATTCTTGCGGAGAGAACTCGCCCGCGAGCAAGCTCTTCAGGCCGCCCAGCAAGCTCACCGCAACTACGCCAAGCGCCAACTGACCTGGTTCCGTCGCGAGCCGGAAGTGAAATGGTTGAACGGCTTTGGGGATGATCCTGATATCCAACGAGAGGGCATTGCTATCGTCGGTGCCGCCCAGAGAGATGAGCCCTCTGGCCGCGTTTGACGGGCTTACCACAACGGGCTTACCACAACCCTTACCACAGAGGACACAGAGGATCACAGGGTAGACCATGCTTTAGCTGGACGAATCAAACTTAATTCCGCAGTACGGGTTTCGCGCTCTTCTGCTATCGTTTTGAGCTATGCTTCGGATTTTCTCTGTGCTATTGCTTGTACTGACGCTTGCTCTGCCTACTCTCGCCAAGGACAAAGACAGGTATCAGCGTCCCGGCCCCATACATCTCACTCACGATGGCGAGAAGTGGGCGCAGAAGACGCTCCACAAGCTCACACTCGAGGAAAAAGTTGGCCAGGTCTTCATGGTCTGGTGCCGCGCCAGCTTCCTCAACGTAGAGAACCCGGAGTACCTGCAGTGGCGCGACGCCATGCAGAAGTATCATGTTGGCTCTTTCGCGATGACCGTCCATGTCGATGGTCCTTTCCTTCTGCGCAGCGAGCCCTATGAGGCCGCCGAGCTGCTCAACCGCCTGCAGCATGATTCCAAGCTTCCGCTGCTTTTCGCTGCGGACTTTGAGCGCGGTGTCGCGACGCGCCTGATGGGAACAACCGTCTTTCCCCACGCCATGGCCTTCGGAGCCGACGGCAAGGAAGCAGATGCCGAGGCCTTCGGCCGCATTACAGCTGAAGAAGCCCGCACTATCGGCATTCACTGGAATTTCTTTCCCGATGCCGACGTGAACTCCAATCCTGTGAATCCCATCATCAACACGCGCTCTTTCGGCGAAGACCCCAAGCAAGTCGGCGATCTGGTCGCCGCCTATATCAAGGGCGCGCACCAGGCCGGGATGCTCACCACGGTGAAGCACTTTCCCGGTCACGGTGACACCGCGACCGACTCGCATCTCGGTGTCGCCAGCGTCAACGTGGATCGTGCGCACCTCGACTCGATCGAGCTGCCACCCTTCCGTCAAGCCATCCAGGCCGGTGTCGACTCAGTCATGGTGGCGCATGTCACGGTCCCGGCGCTCGATCCCGACCCCAACCACGTAGCCACCATTTCCCCGGCAGTAGTCTCGGAGCTGCTCGAAAAGCAACTCGGATTCAAGGGCATCATCGTGACCGATGCTCTCGACATGGCCGGCCTGACGCATCTCTTCGCCAACAACATTGGCCGCGCCGTGGATCTGAACGCAATTTCATCTGCGGTGGGCAAGCCGGAAAACTTGACCTATGGCCAGCAGATCGCGGAGTCCGCCGTCACCCTGGTGCGTGACAACGGAAAGGTGCTGCCGCTTAAATCCAAGGGAACTGTCACGGGCGGCCTTCCGTATACAACACAAGAGGAGACACACAACCGCGTTGTGGCTGTGCTCTTCTCCGACGATGTACGGGCGGATTCCGGACGCGCCTTCGGCCGGGAACTCCGTGCACGAATTCCGGACGCGCACGTGATCTATGTGGATCCGCGCGTCGCCGCCGGTATGACCGATGAGGTAATGAAGGCTGTCGACGAAGCGCAACAGGTGGTAGCCGCCGTCTATGTCATTCCGACGGCGGGCAAGATCGGGAACTCGGTTGCCATGGCCGATGCGACCGGAACCTTGCTACAGCAGTTGCTCGATCACGCCGCGGGAAAGACGGCGGTTGTCGCTATGGGGAATCCGTATCTGGCTGCCGACTTTTCCAAGATTGAGAATTACATGTGTACGTTTTCGAACGCGACCGTCTCGGAAGTGGGCGCCGTTAAGGCGCTGTTCGGCGAGATTGCCATCCGCGGCCATCTTCCCGTCAGCATTCCCAACGTCGCCGTGCGTGGGGCGGGAATCGAGCGTCCCTCGCAGGTTGCGAATGGAGGACCGTCATATGCGCACAAGTGAATTTCGTCTATTTGCTTCATTCGCCGCTCTAATGCTCCTGCCCGCCTGCAGCGTCAACGTCAGGAAAGAAGGCAACGGACAGGACAAGCAGGTCGACATCAAGACTCTTCTAGGCGGCATTCATGTCAGCAAAGACGCGGACGTCGCCGATACAGGTCTTGCTGTTTATCCCGGCGCTCACCTGAAGCAGAAAGATTCCGGCAACGAGAAGAGCGCGAACGTTAACATCTCCGGTTTCGGTTACGGGGTAAGAGTCATTGCTTTGGAATATGAGACCGATGACTCGCCCACCAAACTCGTCGCCTTCTACAAAGATCAGCTCAAGAAATACGGCAATGTTCTCGAGTGCCGTACCTCGAGCCATTTAGACGTGAACATGAAAACGTCAAGGTCGGACAAGGAATCCCACGAGCTGACCTGTGACAGCACGAAGGGAAACAATATCGAACTCAAGGTGGGCACCAAAGAGAATCAGCACATCGTCAGCGTTGAACCTGAGGCGAAAGGCGCCAGCTTCTCTCTGGTGTATGTCCGTACCCATGGCAAGGATGCAGATATCTAGTGCGGTTGTAGAAGAACTCGAATTGCAGGGAAAAGTCGTCTTCCCCTCAAAGCTGGACTGTGCGTTCGTATCAGGGCACGACTTCAGTCGTGCCATAAGATGTTTGGAGCGATGCGGTCGGATTCAGCCGCTGAGGATTAAATTTCGGGCTTCTATTTTTCGCAACCCTCGAAGCATCGAAAAACTTCGTTCACCGCTCCGCAGGAGGTATCCATGTTTCGATCTGTGTCATCACTCCGCTCAGTTAAGACCAGTGTGACCTACCGTCTGGTCGTGACTCTCGCTTTCGTCACGGCTCTGGCTTATCCCGCTTTCGCCGCCGGTCCACAAAAGCAGGAGAAAGACAGGCAGGATAAGCACTTGGACATTCGCAGTTCCTCCGGCGACCTGCATATCGGAAACGACGCCGATGCCCGCAAGATTGGACTGCCGATCTATCCCGGCGCGCGCCTGAAGCACAACGACAGTAACAACAACGCCGTCAATCTCGGCCTTCTCACGGAAGCATTCGGAATAAAACTTGTGGTGGCGAGTTACGAGTCGGACGACGCGCCGGTCCAGGTTATCGAGTACTACCGCGACAAGCTAAAAAAATACGGCAAAGTCCTCGAGTGCCACACCCATGAACATGGAGGCGACGTGAATGCCGACGTAGACGATGACAAGGATAACGACCAACATTCCAAACCACTCAAGTGTGAGGGCGACAACACGGGTCCAGTCACCGAATTGAAAGTTGGAACTGAAGAGAACCAGCATCTGGTATCCATCGAACCGCGCGACGGGGGGAAACGAGCGACCTTTGCTCTGGTGTATCTGCACGCCCATGGCAAGCAGGGAGACATCTAGAGGCTTGACGACTTGAAGGTCCTAGCCCCGATCCTCACACAGTCCTCGCTTCCTTGCGCTGCCGCACGCCGTGCGGTACTTTCAATCCAGCCCTTCTCTAATCTCTGATGGACCATCCTTGCTACAAGTGCGCACAGCTGGTCGAAGATGGCGTCCCGTTTTGCGCTCACTGCGGCGCACCCCAAATTCGTGTGGCTATTCCTGATCTTTCCCCGGCGACCGTCGCTTTGGGCGCTGAAGCAAGCGCGCAGGACAATCCGGCGCTGCCAGGCTACCCTATCGCACCGCCCGCCTACGTGCCGATGAGGTGGGTTGGAACGCTGCAGCCTTGTTTACTTGCAGCCTTCATTTCCGTCTTGCTCATAGCCCTAGGCCTGAATCCTTTCGTAGCTATGCTGGGCACCGGAATGCTTGCTGTAATTTTCTCTCGCCGCCGCAGCCCGGAGATGGCGATCAAAGCCGCTACGGGAGCCCGCCTCGGGGCCATCAGCGGCCTATTTTGCTTTGGCATGTCCGCCACGCTGGAGGCAATCGTCGTGGCCGTCTTCCACAAAGGACCTGAGCTCCGCAACGCCATGCTGCAGGTAATTCAACAGGCGGCCACGAAAACTAACGACCCGCAGGTCACGGCCGCACTCGACTATTTCAAGTCTGCTCCGGGCTTGGCTGTGATGCTGTTATTTGCCCTGATTTCGGCTTTCTTTGCCTCAATTATCCTGGGGAGCATCGGTGGCGCTTTGGGCGGAGCGTTTCTCAGCCGTCGCAATCGGTCGTAATTCAGTTCGAAGCTGTCTTGCCGCCCGGACTGCCGCACGCGTATGATGCAGCGTTCACATCCTCACGCAATGAATAAGCTCACGCGCGGTTCGCTGCTCGGGATCGAACATCTCGACGCGAAGGATATCCTGGGCCTGCTCACACTCGCCCGCCGCATGAATCCGGTGAAGGCTCGGCCGCTGCTGCGCGGCAAGCGCATCGTGCTTCTGTTTTACGAGTCCTCCACGCGCACGCGTTCGTCGTTCGAGTTCGCCGCGAAAGCGCTGGGCGCCATGACCACGCTGGTGCAATCCTCTGGTTCGAGCATCGAAAAAGGCGAGTCCCTGCTCGATACCGGCTACACCTTGCGGGCAATCGGCGCTGACGCCATCGTGCTTCGGCATCCTTCCGCTGGCGCCCCCCACCTGATGGCGCGGCACCTCGATATCCCCGTCATCAACGCGGGCGACGGCATGCACGAGCATCCCTCGCAAGCACTGCTGGATGCCTTCACCATTCTCAAGCATAAGAAATCATTCAAAGGTCTGCAGGCCACGATTATCGGGGACATCTACCACAGTCGCGTGGCTCGGAGCGCCTGTCATCTGCTGACGAAGTTCGGGGTGAAAATCACACTCTGCGGTCCTCCTGATTTTGTGCCCGATGTTGCAGCCACGCTTGTGCCGGGCCTACGCATCGCGCGCCACATCGAAGACGCTTTGCGCGGCACCGACGTCATCATGCTGCTGCGAATGCAAAAGGAGCGTCTGGCAGGCCAGAAGATAAGCCTTGAGGACTACATCGCGCGCTACCAGATGACTCCGGCAAGGCTGAAGCTGGCGAAACGTGATGCTATCGTGATGCATCCGGGCCCCATTATTCGAGGTCTGGAATTAACCGCGGAGGTCGCTGACGGTCCGCAATCCGTAATCCTGGACGAAGTTCACAACGCAGTGCCCATGCGCATGGCAATCTTGGCGCGAGCGCTGGGGAAGGCAAAATGAGCCACGGATCTGCACGGATCAACACGGATTTGCTGTGTGTTCTGCGACGCGGTCTGAATGCTGAGTGCTGAATGCTGACTGCTAAGGGCCAAAAACGCGCCGGCGCCAGCCTGCTAATAAAAGGCGGACACCTAATCGATCCCGCCGGCAAAATCAACGCGCCCATGGACATTCTTCTCCGTGATGGCCGCGTCGCCGAGGTGGCTCCGCCCAATAAAATCCGGGGCACCGCGGAACAAAAATTCGACGCCCGCGGACTGATCGTCGCTCCGGGATTCATCGACCTGCACGTCCACCTGCGCGAGCCTGGCCAGAGCTACAAAGAAACCATCGCCACCGGAATTGCCGCCGCCGCTGCCGGAGGTTTCACTTCGGTCTGCACCATGCCGAACACCGCACCCATCGTGGATACAGCCGAGTGGGTGTCATGGTTGCGCAGTCCCGAGCGCGGGGCCGTGGTCAATGTGTTCCCCATCGCTGCCGCCACTCTTCACTCCCGCGGCGCGACGCTGACGGACTTCGCCGCTCTGCAGCGCGCTGGAGCCGTTGCCGTCACCGACGATGGCAAGCCCATCCTCGAAGATGAAATCATGCGCGCCGCGCTACGCCTGGGTGCCGAACTGAATCTGCCTGTCGTGCAGCATGCCGAGGACACGCGCGTCACCGAAGGCTGCTCTATGCACGAGGGCCCCACCAGCTTTCGTCTGGGCTTGCGCGGCATGTCCGCCGCAGCAGAGGCGGCCATCGTTGACCGCGATGTCAGTCTCGCGCAGCAGATTCGCGATTCGCGGCTGCACGTGGCACATCTTTCCACCTCCGACGCGCTCAAGGCCGTGCGCCGCGGCAAGCGCGCCAAGGCCCATGTGACCTGTGAGGTCACGCCCCACCACTTCACCCTGCTCGATGAAGACGTGGGCGAGTACAACACCAATTTCAAGATGAACCCGCCCTTGCGCTCCGCCACCGACCGCGAAGCCATCCTGGTGGCGCTCGCCGACGGCACAGTCGACGCGATCGCCACCGATCACGCCCCTCACGCCACGCACGAAAAACAAGTCGAATTCGAGCGGGCGTCCTTCGGAATCACTGGCCTGGAAACCGCGTTAGCGTTGGCCATTACCAAGCTTCACCGCGAGCACAGAATTCCTCTCACCCGCATTGTCGAACTCTTCACCGCTGGCCCAGCCAGAGTTTTCGACCTCCGCGGCCGCGGATCGCTAGCCCGCGGCAGCTTCGCCGACGTAACCATTTTCGATCCCAAGAAGCGCTGGACGTTCGAAGCCGCCAAGTCGCGATCGTTGTCACGTAACACGCCGTTTGATGGCTGGCAGTTCACGGGGAAAGTTGTCGTGACGATCGTGGGCGGGAAAATGGTCTACCAAGCGGATTGATGCTTCTAGGGTTGGTATAGCAACGGTTCATGTGGGCGCTCTCGCCCGTTCAGGCTGAGCGGAGCTCAGCAGCGCTGTTGGATTGCAACAGGTCAAGCGTAGCGTAGGATGTCTATTTAATGGGACCGTTGTGCGAAGACGAACCGCACACTTCGGTTAGCTCCCAGTCGCGAAGCGACGGCATTCAATAGCCCCGCACGTAAGTGCGGGGAAAACGGTACGGTGATAAAGAGTCCCACAAGGGACGGCACTCAGGCCGCGAACAAACGTTCCGCGTCGTAAGCCACCCCAGACTTCTTCAGAAGCGCAACAAACTCTTGCTCAAAGCTCCGCTTTGTGTGATGTGCGACTTGATTGCGGATATAGTTCTGCACCGTCGGCAACAACGACGGGCTCACGCTGAACGCTCCGTATCCTTTCTGCCATTCAAATTGGGTGCCGTTCTCCCGGAGCCGGCGCGAAGAATTGGCCTTCAACTTCTGCATAGTCTCAGCAAGGGTATCCGCAGGCAACAACCCGATGAGGAGGTGGACATGGTTACAGGTGCCGCCAGCAGCCAAGATCTTGAACCCCAGGTTATCCGCGATACCGGTCAAATAAGCGTAAAGCCGCTGCTGCAATTCAGCAGGAATCAGATCACGGCGCTCTTTTGTGCTGAAGACGCAATGAACGAAATTTGCAGCGTGTGTGTGCGACATAAGAGGTGCCGTCCCTGAAGGGACTCTGGTCGGACTGCTCGTCTACCCCCGCACTCACGTGCGGGGCTAATGAATTCCGTCCCCTTCGGGGACTACTGCGTAACAGCGGCCAGAGTCCTGGCGCTGCAATGTTAAACCTCGGTCGAACGAGGCTTCGTGGCGCATGTCACAGACGCCCTTGTGAATTCCGTAAATGGGAGCAGATCGACCGGGAGCGAGACAGGAACAACGCAAGGGAAATAGGAGCGACGGAGAAAGAGTCGCGCAGCGACGGCATTCATTAGCCCCG
>WNFI01398822.1_pt1 | contig 10066 bp, 13 predicted proteins | sample 5400471 | NCBI WGS metagenome assembly WNFI01 (sample SAMN13153348, study PRJNA577476) | soil metagenome | isolation source: 100 cm saprolite on Douglas fir-dominated hillslope | place: USA:California | collected 2013-09-17
CAAGACGCTTTCCTGCACCGATCACCGCACCATCAAGTCGGGCATCGAACGCGTCAACCGCGCGTCCGAGGCCTTTGCCGGCCGGCGCATGGACCGCTCGATCAAACGGGCGCTTGCGGGCAGAAAAGTCGAGAGCCTCTAAAGCAGCGTGCCGCAGATCATCGTCCTCCCGCACGAGGAGCTGTGTCCCGACGGGGCCGTCATCGAGGCCAAGCCGGGCATGTCCATCTGCGACAACCTGCTGCAGAACGGAGTGGAGATCGAGCACGCCTGCGAGAAGTCCTGCGCCTGCACCACCTGTCACGTGGTCGTGCGCGAGGGCTTCGACACGCTCGATCCTTCGGAGGAAAAGGAGGACGACCTGCTCGACAAGGCCTGGGGGCTGGAGCCGAATTCGAGGCTTTCCTGCCAGGCGATCGTCAAGGACGGCGATCTCACCATCGAGATCCCCAAGTACACCATCAACATGGTGAAAGAGATCAAGTAAGGGAAACAGCTGCCATGAAATGGACCGACACTCTCGAAATCGCCATCGCCCTCTCGGAAAAATATCCCGACGTAGACCCGCTGACCGTGCGTTTCACGGACCTTTTCGAGTGGGTGCAGGGGCTCGACGAGTTCGACGACGACCCGAAGCACTGCGGCGAGAAGATTCTCGAGGCGATCCAGATGGCGTGGATCGACGAGGTCGAGTAGTTCCTTTCCGTAGCGTTCAAAGCGCGCTAGACTTCCGCCGAGTGGGGTCAAGGGAGAAAAGAATGCCGCTGCTCGGCGCCATCGTCCTGCTGATCCAGTTCTGTTTCGCGTATCACGCGCTCAAGACCGGCCGGCCGTACTGGTGGCTCTTCGTGATCATGGGATTCCCGATCATGGGCTGCGTGATCTACTATTTCGTCGAGGTCTTCCCCCGGACCCGGGAAAGCGCAAAGGCCGAGCGCGCGATAAACAAGGTGGTGTCGGACCTCTCCCGCGCCATCGATCCGGAAAAGGAATTGCGTCAGCGCATCGCCGAGACGGACCTCAACCCGAGTATCGACAACAGAATTGCGTTGGCACGCGAGTGCGTCGCGTCGAGCATGCCAGGCGAAGCCGTCAAGCTCTACCGAAGCTGCCTCGCGGGGTCTTTCGCAAAGGACCCGAACATAAGATTCGGTCTGCTCGAGGCCGAGCTTGCGGCCGGTGAATGCACGGCCGCGAGGGGCACCGCCGAGACGCTGTTGCGCGAGAACGCAGGCTTCAAGGACGGGGACGTGCGCCTGCTCCTGGCGCGCGCGCTCGAGAAGTCGGGTGACGTGAACGCGGCCGAAGGCGCTTACGCGGACGCAGTGAAGGCCTTCCGCGGAGAGGAAGCGAGGTACCGGTACGCCGCGATGCTGAAATCGCTCGGCCAGACCGAGCGCGCGAACGTGTTGTACCGGGAACTCATCAAGAACACGGAACGCTCCCCGCGGTTCTATCAGGATGCACAGAGCGACTGGATAAAGGCGGCCAGGCGCGACCTGGCTACCTGAGTCGTCTGCGGGGGGAGAGGCAAAGTCGATCAACGCCGCCTGGGCCCGCGCATCGCCGGGTTGAGCTTGTCGATATCGGCTTGAACCTGCTCGCGGCTGCGTTCGTAGACCAGCTCCCGCCCCCTCACGCTGCCTGCGTAGGCCAGGCCCATCCGGGTCGGAGTCAGCTCGCACTTGACGTTGTGGATGCCTTCGCCCAGCACGATCTCGATCCGCTCGGCCCGCTTGCTGTAGACCACGACGTCCAGGGTCTGCCCGGTTTCCGTCACGCGCACCTTGATCTTCTCCGGGTCCATGGGCGCTACGCCTTCGCTTCGTCGAACAGCTTCTCGAACCGCCGGTCTGGGGCCAGCCAGATCGCGGCCACCAGCACGTACAGGCCGCCGGCGATCGCCGGGTGCACGAAGGCGAGCGGAAGGGCGGCGACGTAGATGACGATGGAGATCTTTCCCTTGAAGTCCTTGCCCAGTGCCTTGGCGAGCGGCGAATCCTTGGCGTGGATCGCAAGAAGCACGCGCGTCAGGATGGTGTAGGCGCACGCCGCGCCCAGCAGCACGAACCCGTACGCGGCGACCGTGTGCGGCGCAAAGTGATTTTCATCCATCCACCCCGTGACGAAGGGCACCAGAGAGAGCCAAAAGAGCAGGTGCAGATTGGCCCACAGGGTCGCACCGTTCACGTGATGCACCGCATGGAACATGTGATGATGGTTGTTCCAGTAGATGCCGGTGAACACGAAGCTCAGCACGTAGCTCAGGAATACAGGGATGAGCGGCATCAGCGCTTTCGGGTCGGCGTCGTGCGGAACCTTCAGCTCCAGCACCATGATCGTGATGATGACCGCGATCACGCCGTCGGTGAAGGCTTCCAGCCGTCCCTTGGTCATACCACCACCTCGAATTTACCGCTGCGGAGTATGTGCTCGGCATGCGCCTGGTGCAAGCCGGTCGGTGTCCCGGTGGTAGCATTCGCACTGCACGGGTTGCACTTCGATCATCCATACAGGGGAGATCAAAAATGTTCGGATTAACACCGCTTGGATTGATTCATACGGCGATCAGCCTGATCGCGGTGGCCGCTGGACTTATCGCGCTCATTCGCGACAAGGAGATTTCTCCGAGGAACACGCTCGGGAAGGTCTACGTGATCACAACGGTTCTCGTTTGTCTGACCGGCTTCGGGATCTTCCAGCACGGCGGCTTCGGCAAACCCCACGTGCTGGGCATCATCACGCTCATCGTGCTCGGGGTCGCGTACGTGGCGGGATACACCAAGCTGTACGGGCGGCTGTCGCCTTATATCGAGACGGTCAGCTACTCGGCGACTTTCCTCTTCCATCTGATCCCCGGCGTCACCGAGACAACGACCCGATTGCCCCTGGCAGCGCCCCTGCTGCCGAATGCCGAAGCACCCGCCTTGCAGGCGGCGACCGCGGTGATGGGCGTGGTGTTCCTCATAGGCGCGGCGCTTCAAGTGCGGCGCTTGCGTGCCAGGCTCGGAAGACCGGCAACCTGATCCTATCGGCGGCCAATTCGTTTCATTCGGCGCTCAGGGCTTGGCAATATAGAAGTAGTACGTGGCCCTGTAGGCGACCCGGGCCTGTTTGCCCAACTGCGCCCGGTCGCAGGCTTCCGCGGGAGCTTTCCCGCCGGCGGTATGCAGCCGCTGAATACTTTTCGTCTGGCCGAAGACTCCCGCCCCCGAAGTCGTTTTTGCGCTCAACAGCAGCCACGGGATTGCATTGGCGTCCGGACCGTCATCGCGCGCTTTGACTTCGCCGACCACCTTGCTTCCATCGTTCGATTCCCAGGTCGGGCCCGCGTAGTGTTTGCCCGTCTTTCTGCCGGAAAGGTCGAACAAGTCCGCTTCCGGAGCCTTGAAGGCCCACTCGAACTTTGCCGGATCGGTTTTGCCGGCGCTGCACTCGTAAATTTGCACGCCTGTGGCGGACGACACGAGCGATAGCGTTTGGGCGGCCGGGACTTTGAGATTGTCCGGGACCACCGGATTCGTTCCGACGTTCGAAGCAGCACAGCCCGCGAGTATCGCCGCGAGCGATGCTCCTGCCATGGGACTTGCATATGGATTTTTCATGGTTGACTTTCCTTTTTCAAGCTATGGACTTCATGGATATGGCGTCAATCCTCCGAAACCAACGCAGCTCACCTTTGCGCGTCCGCTCTGGATCGAAGGGGCAGGCGCCATTTACGCCAGTCGCGAGGGTGCTATTTTAAAGCGGCGCCAACAGAAGGGGACGAATATGGGATTCTTCGTGCGAATCTCGGAATCTCTCCCTGAAGCATGCAATCTGAGCCGGCGACGCGCCGGATGCTCGAACTGCGCACACGACAACCCGGCAGACTCGAAGTTCTGCGGCGCCTGCGGTGGAGCACTGCACCTCCCGGCGTACCTGGCATCGTGCCCGCGTTGCGGGACGGTGAACCCGGTAAAGGCGACCGTCTGTTGCTGGTGCCAAGGTCCGTTGGCGGGGCGCAGGTCGTCTCGCCGCCCCTCTCCGGTGGTCGTCGGCACGGCGGTTCTCGCGGCGATCGCTGCCCTTGGCTACTACGCCTACCCTCAACTTTCGCTCGTTGACGCGCGTCAGCCGCCGGCTGCGGGCGGCGAAGCCGGACTCGCCAGCCCTGCGACCCCGTCACTCGAGACCGTGTCACGGGAAACCTCGCCACGCGAGACCGTGCCTGCTGACCCGACGCGTGCAGGGGCGAACCAGCCGCGGGCTGGCCGCCAGCCGGTGGAATCGCCGGCAGCGAAAGCAGCTGCCGTGGCGATTGCTCGTCCTCAGGCGATCAACCCGGGCAGGGAAGGGGAGCGGGGGCCGCCTCGCCAGGAGGCGTGCACCGAGGCGGCCGCGGCCCTTGGATTGTGTGCAACGAAACCGGCCGACGCTGGAAAGGCAAAGGGGCAGGAGCCGTTTCGCCCCCAGGCGTGCACAGAGGCGGTCGCGGCCCTTGGGCTGTGCGCCCCAAAGACCACACAGAGGAGGGAATGACATGGCCAGGAAATTCATCAGCGCGTTCATGGTGGCGGCGCTTTGCCTTCACGGCGGGGCTGCCGTCGCGGCGGCCGATTACAAGATCGTGACGGCCAATGAAAAGGGCACTTATTTCGCGATCGGCGTCGATCTGGCCAAGTTCGTGGCTCCCGATGCCACGATCAATCTGGAAGTCCTGCCCACGGCGGGTTCGGCCGCGAACATCAAACATCTTCGCTACGATCTGGGGGTGAAATTCGCGATCGTCCAGGCCGATGTCTACCAGGCTTTCCTGGACAGGGCTGCTGGAGGCAGCAAGGAGGCGACCGTCATCATCCGTCCACTCCGCGTGATCCTGCCGCTCTACAACACCGAGATTCACTACATCGTCAGGGCCGACTCGCCGTTGAATTATCTCCACGACATCAAGAACGCGAAGATCAACGGAGGCCTCCTGGGCAGCGGCGCAGCCTTGATCACGCATACCCTGTACCGGATGATGTTCGATGCGTCCATTCCGGAAGCGAATGACAGCTTCCTCTCGAACGAGGAAGCGCTGGTCAAGTTGATCGGCGACAAGACGGTCGATGTCGTCGTCGTCGCCGCGGGGCAGCCGGCCCCGCTGATCGCCAACATGAAGCCCGAGGCGCAGAAGTTTCACGACGATCTCGGTGGGAGCGTTTCTGGTCACTTACGACTACAACCTGGACAACACCGTGAACCACCTGACCCGGTTTGCACGAGCGCTCTGCCAGAATTTTCCCACCCTGCAGGCGCAGGGCCATCCCAAGTGGCGCGAAGTCAACCTCAGTTTGCCGACTCTCGGTCCTGGCTGGACCTATTATCCGCCCACGACGAAAGAGATCCGCGCGTGCGTCGGCAAGTCCAAACAGAAGGCGCCCGCAAAGCCCGCAAGACAGTGCTCGGCTGAGGAGCGAATCCTGGGATTCTGCAACTGATTTTCATGCGCCGCAGCGCCGGAACCGCTCGCAGGCCGGCCTAAAGCGCGCAGGGGCTGCGGGCCGCAGGGACAAGGGGGAGCCATGGAACGGAGCAAAAGGGAATTTATCAAGGCGGGGGCGGGCGTCGCCGCGCTGGCGGCGATGCCGCGCGCGTTCGCGCAGTGGCAGCCGAGTCAGCGCTATCCCGATCCGCTCATCAAGATCGTCGACCCGAGCTTCGCGCGCTACCGGCTCGCGCTCGCCAAGGTCGAGAGACCGCAAGCCCTCGAACAACGCCAACGGCAATACGCGCGACCGCCAGGGGCGCCTGCTCACCTGCGAGCACGACTCGCGCCGCGTGACGCGCACCGAGCACGACGGCTCGATCACGGTGATCGCCGACCGCTTCGACGGCAAGTCGCTCAACTCACCGAACGACATCGTCTGCAAGTCCGACGGCTCGATCTGGTTCACCGATCCTCCGTTCGGCGTGCTCGGCTACTACGAGGGGCACGTGGCGAAGCCCGAGCTGCCGACCAACGTCTATCGCTGGGATCCCAGAACGGGCAAGTTGGCGGTTGCAACGGGCGATGTGAACCGGCCCAACGGTCTTGCTTTTTCGCCCGACGAGTCGCGGCTCTACATCATCGAGGCCGCCCCGAACCCGCGCGTGGTCCGCGTCTACGACGTGGTGGACGGCGGCACCCGGCTCTCGAAGCCAAGCTCATCGGACGGATCGACCTGCCCGAGCGCTGCGCCAACCTCTGCTTCGGCGGCGTCTACCGCAATCGGCTCTTCATGGCCGCTAGCACCTCGGTCTATTCGCTCTACGTGAACACGCAGGGCGCGGCCGGCGGCTGAACAAGGGTTACGGCGTCAACACCACACCGCTTTGCTGGCCGCAGGGCAGGGCTTGCTCAATGGCCGGTGGGGTCGCCCTTGCGACTCGCCTCGAACAGGAACCAGGTGCGCCGCTCGGTCTCATCGATCCACACCTCGATCAGGCTTGCGGTGGCGATGTCGCGGTGCTCGTCGCACACGTTGTGCGCCTCGCGAAAGCGCGCCGCAAGCTCCTTGTTGTCCTCGCGCAGCTCGGCGAGCATGTCCAGGGGCTCTACGTACTCGGCGTCGTTATCCAGTACGCGTTGCGCGCGGGCGATGCTGCCGATGGACTTCAGCGTGGATCCGCCGACCTTGCGGATGCGCTCCGCAATCGGGTCCGTCATCGCATAGAGCTGATCGGCTTGCTCGTCCAGCAGCAAATGGTAATCGCGGAAGTGCGGCCCGCTCATGTGCCAGTGGAAGTTCTTTCATCTCCTTGGTTGACGAGCTCTATGCGGGCTCCAAGCCATGCTTCCTGATGATCGGTGCGGCGGCCGGCGCGGTGATGAATTTGACCAGCGCCTTCGCCGCATCCGCCTGCTTCGCGGCGGCGTGGATGCAGGCGGAGAACACGGTCATCCGCTGGAGCTCGCCCGGCAGCGGGCCGACGTAATCGATGCCGGCGAAGTACACCAACTCGCTGATCTGCTGGAAACCGACCTCGGTCTCGCCGCTGGCGATCAGGGTGCCGACGAACACGCCGGACGGGGTCTGCTTGAGCTTGCCCTTGACCTCGCCGGCGATACCCAGTTTCTCGAACACGCTGAGCATATAGACCCCGCTCGGTCCGGTGGAATAGCCGATCGATTTCGCCGCCAGCAGCGTCTTCTTCAGCGCGTCGGCTGAACCGATGTCGGGCTTCGCCGCGCCTTTGCGCACCGCGAGCCCTGTGCCCGATTTCGCCACATCGACGCGGCTGCCGGCGACGGCCTTGCCGAGCTTGATCTGATCGTCGATCGCCGGGCCCGCCATGATGATGAGGTCGTAGTGCTCGCCGTCGGCGAGACGCTTCTGGACGTTGAGCGTTCCCGTGAAAACCGTCGCGACCTTGTGCCCTGACGCCTTCTCGAATTGCGCCACCAGCTCGAGATAGGCTTCCTGGGTGGCCTGCGTGGACAGCACCTTGATTTCTGCGGCGTCAGCCATGCCTGCGAGCAGCAGTGCGCCCGCCGCGGCGGCGATCGATGCGGTTTTCATGATGATCCTCCCGGACGATTTTCGTGCTCCCCAAGGGAACGAACTTACTCCGCGAAGCTTGCTCGCGCAAGGGGAGGGCAGGGAGTCTTTCCGGGGACAGCCCGCGCCTTGTCAAGCCTGCACTCGTTGACACGAAAAAATCGGGCGCATAACATACGTTCGTCTTTTCACGCGCTCGCCGGACAGATTTGTCAGAAGACACCGTGGAGGCCGAAAACAACAACGCTGGCCCCCAAAGCGCATCTCCCGACCCACGCCGCAAAGGAGGACAACGAAATGAAGCTCCCGAATCTGGTGATTGCAGGCGGTTTGCTGCTGTTCCTCGCGCAGGATGCATTGGCGGACCAAACCTTCATCCTGGCGACCGGGCGGAGAGATCCGCGCATCTACGCGATCGACTTCGGCGCCGCGCTGCAGGCGCGCAACAACAATACGCCGAACGCGATCGTGAGCCGCTCCAAGGTCCATCCGGATCGTCTCGACGGCACGCCGGTCGGCGACCCCGCGAACATCGTGCTCAGCGAGGACCATCGCACGGCGTACGTCGTCAACCATCACGGCCCCTTGAACAATGCCGAATTCCTGCAGCACGGCGGGCGCGGGAGCATCTCGGTCATGGACGTGAGGAAGATGCTGCAGAGGAATCTCGACAATACCGATCGCGCGGTCGAGCACAACTTCGACAGCGGGTACTTCGGGGCGGTCGGCCTCCTGGTCCTGCCCGATCTGCTCGCCGTGAGCCACTCGGAGAACTGGCTGACCGAGGACGGCTCGAACCGTATCAGTCTCATCGATCGAAAGACCGGAGGCCGTCGAGGACAGATCGAGATGGCGCTGGGCCATCCGCCACACGATTGCCCTGCCTTCCCCGTTCCATTCGTCTCTCCGACTCCGCCCCCCGTTGTTCCATTCTCGACTCCCGACCCTCAGTTCGGCTGCTGGCCGGACCCCGAATTCCTCGCTCTGGGACACGGCAGCGATGGAAAGACCTACCTGTTCTCGGGGAACGCGGGAACCAACGACGTATCCGTGATGGATCTGCAGCGGGCACTCGCGGGCGCGGTGGTCGTAGAAATCGCGCCGCGCATTCCCGTGCAGGCCGGCCCGTTTGGCATCAAAGCGAGCCCGGACGGCAAACTGATCGCCGTCACCGCGAGGGAACGGGGAGATATCGATTTCGAAGGCAACACGATCTCCATCATCGACGTCGATCTCGCCCGCATGGGCGCGCACGGCGCCGAGCTCGCCCGCGTTCGCGTCGGGACGGACGATCCGAATGCTGGAGCACGGCCGTTCACCCTCGCCTGGACCCCGGATGGACGGGAGATCGTCGTGGCGAATTTCCGGACGAACAACGTATCGATCGTCGATCTGCGCCGCGCCCTCGCCCACGATCCGCACGCGGAAGTCGCGCGCATTTCCGTTCCCCGGCCGGATGGGCTTCCGGGCCGCCCCAAGGGCACGGCGGTCACTTCGGACGGACGCTACGCGGTGGTTTCCGGCGGGCCGCGTCTCGATCCCGCCGCTCCGCCGAGCGGGACCGTGTGGATCATCGACCTGCGCTCGCGCGCGGTCGTCGCGACCGTGACCGGCGTCGGCAACGATCCGTACGGCCTGACCCTGGTCGAGGGGGATGAGGACTGAGATTTCCAAGGAGCTTATGTCATGAAGCGCTTCAATTTAATTCTCGCGAGCATCGGTCTTGCATTTGGACTGTTCAGCATCACCCTCGCCGCCGACGACGATTGGGCCCCGGTTGCTAAGGCGCTCGGCCGATCCGGCGCGCAGTTGCCCGGCGGAATTTACCGCGTCGGTCTCGGCCGGAGCGACCTGAAGGTCACGCTCGACGGGGTCGCGATCAGACCCACGCTTGCCTTGGGCTCCTATCTGGCATTCCAGAAAATGGGCGGCGAGGCGATGGTGATGGGCGATCTCGTGCTCTTGCATGAAGAGGTCAATCCCGTGATGAAGAAACTCGTCGAGGGCGGCATCGGGATCACGGCGCTGCACAATCATTTGCTGCGCTCTTCGCCTGGGACCATGTACATGCACTTCTACGGCCGTGGCGACCCCGTGAAGCTCGCCGCCGCGCTGCGCGACGGGCTGGCCGAAAGCAAGACCCCGCTGGCGGCGCCGGCGCCCGCCGGTTCTCCGCCGCCGCCGCTCGACATCGACACCGCCGCAATCGACCAGACGCTGGGCGCCAAGGGCAACGTCAACAGCGGTGTTTATGCGTTCAACATCCCTCGGGCCGAAACCATAATGGAGGATGGAATGGCGATTCCCGTCGGCATGGGTTCGGGCATCGTCATCAACTTCCAGCCGACCGGGGGCGGCAAGGCGGCGATCACCGGGGACTTCGTGCTCATCGCAAGCGAGGTCAATCCGGTGCTCAAGACCTTGCGCGACGGCGGGATCGAGGTGACGGCCCTGCATAGTCACATGCTTACCGAGCAACCGCGGCTGTTCTTCATGCATTTCTGGGCAAACGACGATGCCGCGAAGCTGGCGAGAAGCCTGAAGGCGGCCCTGGGCAAGGTGAA
>WNFI01425752.1_pt1 | contig 10066 bp, 6 predicted proteins | sample 5400471 | NCBI WGS metagenome assembly WNFI01 (sample SAMN13153348, study PRJNA577476) | soil metagenome | isolation source: 100 cm saprolite on Douglas fir-dominated hillslope | place: USA:California | collected 2013-09-17
ACATACTCCGCCATCCCCCGTCTCGCCGACATCTCCGGACTATCAGCGCCTGGTTCTCAGCCCTACGGCAACTGCAGTCAAGCGCCCCTCTAGTCCTGTACATCACCCGATGAGTGCCGCAAAAAAGTCGCGCGCATCTGGCGATCGGATCAGTACCAAAGACTTTGTACCTCCGGACGTGACGGGGTTGAGCAAACGCGAGGCACGCCTCGTGAAAAACAGGGCCGCCGCTTTTCTCAGCAGGCAACGAAAGCGTGAAGAGTTTGAGAATATGGAAATGTGAGTTTGAAAGAGTCTTCTCTCCCCGTCTTCTATAGCTGAGCACTGTCACCGTACAGCCGCGTTGCTGAGCTCGAACAGGAAAATGCACGCCTACAAGCACTTGCGCAAAAATCTACTCCACACCATGATGGGAGCTCACGTGACCTCGTCTCAGAGGTTGAACAACTTCGTGCGCGACTGGCAGCTGCTGAACAACGAGAACGCGAACTCAACTCTCAACTCTCCAACCGCCCAACGTCCGTCAAAACGGAGTTGTCCGAGCCTCGCTTGCCGACTTCCCCCGTGCGGCATCAAGCCTTTCCCACTCAACTCAAGCCATCAGATAAGACAAGCGCCAGCCTCAGCCTTCTCGTGAGTCTCGCCTCGTTGAGGCCAACCTACATGTCAACTAATATCCTTCCCAGGTCCTGCTCTGCGCGCTTCCCTCCATATTTTCAGTCTCAGCAACTTCCAGGTCCGCAGTACCCATGTCTGGCTCGTTCCCTCTGTCAAATACAGCGACGAATGTCAACTCCGCTGTGGCTTCCAAGATGGACTTCCGCTCGTTCATGCCACGCGATTGCGATTGGCGGGCCCCCAGTACCATGGACCTTGACATGGAGCATCGCGCGCCCCGCTTCCCTCCGCGAAAAATCGAGTTCGTTGACGCTGATGCCCTCGGCCTCGGGGGCCTTGACATCTCCTTCGATGCCGAGCCTTCAGCCAACGGCAAGATCCGTGTCCGCATACACAACCCTACTTCTGTGTCACCTTCCCCTACCTCCTCGAGTTCGAGTTCCTTTTCTCCCTCACCTCCCGCATTCAGCTTTGATGACATACATAGTTGGAGCGTTGCTCCATCTCCGGCGTCATCCGCCTCCCCTCCAGTCCCTTTGCTCCCCGCTGCTCAGCTTGACGCTGATCCTTTCATTGGCATCGGCTTATCCAACCAAGAACTCGGATTCAACTTCGATCCTGCGTTGTTATTCAACGGCTCCCCCTTACAGTCCGAGGTAGACACTTCGCGTGGCAGGCGCCGCGTGCGGATTGCGCTGAAGAGCCCACCGAGCATTCATGGCACCGCCGGGGAATGGGAGGTTGAGCTCTGTTGATCACTAGTGATTCCCACTTATCTTCTATTTATTCACGCTATAGAGGCGTGCCCCATTCTCTATGCCGGGCGCATGGTTGCCCCGCATCGTTCATGTTTCACACACGGCATTCACTAATCTCGGTAAAACATACCATACTTACATCGCACCTCATTTTTAGTCTGTATTCCTATTTCTTTTTCGTTTGTCTATAGATCTGGGGCGTTTGGTTGGATCGGTGCCTATCAGGTATCAAAAAAAATATCTCTCGTTCATCCAGCGTCGTCGCAGACCGCGTCGTTGTGCGCGGTGGACATCGTACTCCTGTGTTTTGTCGCTTCCTCGCTTTACGTATCGCACCGTGTCTGTATTCTTATATCTATTGCTCGTTTGGTCGATTGTCAATAGAGCTCTATTTCCCGCCCTATATGATCAGGACCAATCGATACAGGCCTTCTCGGTCATTGTCAATGGATAATCATGGGCCCTTGAAAAGTTTTTGACAGGCCTTATGAAGTGTGTACGTGGGGGAAATCATGGTTGCAGATCTGGAATGTAGTTTTCATTTTCATTTTCTAGCACATAGGAGTGGCAGCTTAAGAAAAACTCTTGGTCATTTGCAAGGCGTTTGTATCACAGCGTTTTATTTCCAAGCTCAGGCCAGAGTAATGTTGAAATTGAGCTCGTGCGGCTGGCTCGTTCGTCGCTCGTTTTTAGTACAGTACAGTACACTAGTTTTTAGTAGCATGCTAATGATTCCTTCCATGTACATACTGACATCCACTCATTTTTGGTGGCAATAGGGGTATGTAATTACATTGGGGCGCTCTCGCGCGTTTGCCCACATCCTACCCCGAAAATCCATTCGTTTCCCGCACGCGTATCACGTTTTTCCTACAATCAATACAGTATTCAAGTTGAACGCATGTAAGACTACCCAGACGCTGCAAGTTTTCCCTAAAAGTCTGCGACCTTCTCAACACAATAATTGAATAGAAGGGACTCCGGTTTTCAGCTGGTCAAGTAATAATGCCATATCCCAGGATCCGGAGTGAATTTCAGGTTCTCCTACAGGCCCCTCTCTCGAAGAGCATGTATTGCTAACTGCTTGGCACGAACTGGGCTCCTGTTGTAGATTCAACCGGGATGTATATTGTAGACACTAGGCAGCGCAATTGATGGAGTTAATCGCCTGCTACACTTGCAACCACCTTGCTTGGCACCTTTTGCCAAGGCCTCCATGAAGAAAGACATCCATAGCAGCATGGAGTGAAGATATCAACAATAAGTTATGTGTCATGACAACATGATGATCGCTCCCTCGGACCCTCGCCTACCTGACGACGCTTCCTACCGGGTAACTGTACATTATCTGCCCTAACATAATGAAACGGACAATTGATGGTGCGTACCCGATGATGATGGGTTCAAGTTACAGGTGGAGCTACGACCGCTCACAAGATACCGTAGCCATGCAGATTGACTAGGAGACACAGCCTATGGGTTTGTCCGATTCCGTTCATTCGGATTGCGACAACGAGATTCAATTGATGGGCTGATCTCTGGCTGCTGCCCTACACGACTCCTACGTGTACGTGCGGTTGAGTGCCAATGCCAGTGACACAAATATGAAATTACGTACAGTAACTTCTTCCAGTTTATGACTGTTGACTACCACCGTGACGGTTCTAGTGTAGTAGGCACCCAACCATGCTACTGTAGTAACGGTGCGTCGGCGTCTCTTATCTTATAGTCAGTTGGCTCCTCGGCTTCGACTTCTATTTTTTACTCGGGTCGTCAACTCGTCGACAGATAAGCCGTTCCCTACTACGTGTATATTGCAGCCATTCCAAGCCATTGGGATTCCACTACTGACTTAGCCGTCACTACTGCGGCTGGGTAGAGACATCCACGAATGGCTCTGCGTGTCGTGATGTACCTTAGTCCCCAGGCACAAGTGGCCTCTGGGGGCTGTCAACAACAATAGTGTAACTGACTTCGGAGTCTCGACCTAATGGAAGGAGGAAAGGGTTGCTATCTGCATATCGCGACATCCTTAACTCCTCTCGACTTCTTCCGCGTTCACAATTTACAATTTCTACTGCGTCCGAGCAGCCAAGCCAGCGCGTGGTGGGAAGAGGAAGAGGGGGTTTCATTCACTTTCGCAGAAGAAACAGCTACAGGTGCCAGTGTAGGCTGTCTCCGAATCCTCATGTACCCAGATAACATCGGCGGGACAATCCACTGCATACCGATGTCCGATTCTTTGGATTGATCATGCATTTTCAAGGGGATGTGGATTTTCTCAGCCTCAATGGACAAATACGGAAAACACGCGATCTCATATCTGATGAAAAGAAGTCGCGCACATGCGTATTCGGGCCTTTGAGAAGAGGGATGGGCCGAGAGAAAGAATTCATGAGGTGGTGCTGGTGATCCTATCAACGCCTCCACATAGAAGACTCGATCCCTCGCCCTCCCACTGGAACTTGGCGCCAAAGTACGGTTGACAGGCGGTCAGTTCTGCATCAGGATAGGACGCCATCGGATTCCATGACAGTACTAGGGCTACAGCCTGAGTAGTAGCATCAAGTCAACCTGCTATCAGAAAAAAAACGCATAGCCATCATTTCTTGGAACTACTATCCTTCATGCGCCATCCTTCTGGATTCGCCTTTTGTCCAGCACCAGGACCCCCTTTTTGAGATCCGAAACTGAAGAGATTCCTTGGAAGAGTTGGAGAGCCGTTTGGGGCACAAGTTTCCGAATCCTTCACGAATTCCGATCAAGTGTGAACTTTGGACTTGATTCTGGGTATACTTCTGGGCACACTGCCAGCGGCTCATATGTGCACGCTCATCTAACTATGTCTGGAAACTTGACAAATCCGGGGTCGTCCTGCACGGTCTCGCCCCACCGACTTCTCTCAAGAAGGGTGGAAATTTCACGGCATGCGTGGCCCATCGATAATGGGTGTCAGGAATTGCATTGTTAAGTACAGTAGTAGATCATCGACGTCCATGTGTACACCAATGGCTCTGCAGCGGCTGTTAGTCGCCTCCGCTATGTGAAGGTTAGGATACACCCTAACAAACCCTCAAAATGACCTGCGAAGCAACGGGAATTGCAATAAATCGCTCTACAAGGAAGGTATATCCAGAATCATGATCAATCCTCCTTTCCGTGTCATGCTGCTGCGGATGGAGTACTGGTGCCCGCTCGCTTCCAGGCGTCGTCCTTGGCTCTTTCTCTTTCCTTATCCTTCTTTTCAAAGCTAGTCGCATCGTCGGAGTATAAATCGTGTTCCTCAATGTAATCGATAACGGGCGCCGGGAGGAGGTAGCGCACTGAAAGTCCACGACGGAGGAATAGACGGACTTTGGTCGAGGATACATCATTCTGGATGAGCTGTGGGACAAGGAAGATATTGTGACACCAGCGTGCGAGCGCTTCCGTCGCATGATCCATGTCTGAGCCGGCGCGCTCTACGATGAATGTGCCATACTTTCCCAGGATGTGGTCCAACTAGGCCTGCACGTGAGGAAATCGCCCATGAGTGCGGAGACTGGGACTCACATCCTTCTCAGACCATACACCAGGCCCCGACATCGTGCTGATGAGGTCTGAGCCGGCGAGAAGGACAGGACGGATGTGGCGCCTCTCAGGGGACGACGGTAGTTGCGCGCCTCCTAATACTGTGTTGACCTCATAATCGAAATGGTCGAGGACTACTGCGGTGCGCTGATAAGACTGGAAGGCTTCCCATGGATCTACCATAAGCCATTGTGACGCCTGCTCTGTGGCGATGCTGCACATGTTAACTCTAAGGGAACCGATAGTCAGCCAATGCAGAAAATAATGTGACGGGATGCATATGGGAGACCTGCTGTATTCCGAAGGAATGCCGTCAAAAAGGAAGAGACTAGGTACATCCGCCATTCGGTGATACAGGGACCGAAGGATATACCGGGGACATGGGCCGAAGATGCACAATGACACACATCGACTTGCTATAAGAGACACATACCACAACAGCGATACGCTCCCAACAGAAGTAACCCCAGCTGGGGAAAAGATAACAAAACGAAGCAAAGAAACTCACCGATGATGGGCGCTAAGTAATCCTGGTTTCTTATACTGGTCCGAGACGGGACTCATGTACCTTCCCATCACTTCGAAATCCGTATTCTGGCGGGCGTAATCGACGGCCATCTCGAACATACGCAGATGGAGGTAGGTAACTGGACTGAAAGATCCGCACGCGACGAGAATGATGGGCTGCTTTTCTGGATATCGCTGTAGGAGGTTGAGGCGGTGGTGAGGAAAGGAGTAATTGGGTGGTGCGGTGAATGGATGGCTGGGAGTATCATTGTCCTGTTGTGAGGCAGAGGACATGACGGTAGATTGTAAGGAGTATGGGCGAGGGTACGGAGTCGGGTGATGGCGAACGATTTGAGCAACCAGTGCTGTGCTGACCGATGCTGACCGTGAAACCGAATTTAGCAGGAGACCGGAGGATTGATTACAGTATTCGACGGCGGAACGGATATGATATGACTCGACGACATGACAGTTTCACCCAATCATTTTCTCCATTAGGCGCACTGCAGCTGTCAAGTACCGGTACTACTCTTGACAGGATCTTGCGGGCTAGATGCGCGCGATATCGTCCGGACTTACAAGGGTTGATTCTCTCCTCGGATATCACCAAAGACTAATCCTCGTGCTACCATTATGATACTGTCAAGCGTCCTGCATCGACACATGGCTGTTACGTGATTTTTAGGGTACTAGATATACAGTATGGAGGATTTGGGGCTCGTGATTCCTCACTAATGCCGTTCAGACACCTGCATCATACTATAGGCGCTAGCACTGGCCAATGGAAATGACATTACGTCCTATTCAGGTTATCTTCAAGAATCACAATCCACGTGCAGGGAAACAAATGAGGTCGGTGTGGGCTGACAGTGGGCAAATGGAAGAGAACATTAGTGTGATGCTAGAACTAGTGTGATGCTAGAACTAGTGTGATGCTAGAACTAGTGTGATGCTAGAACTAGTGTGCTGCACTAAACCTAGGGAGGAATGACTCGGAATGAGCCGCGTGAGCTTGACTCAATTCCACCATTCCACCTACTCAGGCATCTCCCAATAACGGTCTCTGTTTCGGTGGATGCAAGTCTGTGGTGAATACCCAAGGGATGTAAGGCGCCTTCTCGGTAGTTCTTTCGACTTGACCTGAGTACGCTCGTCCCTCTGGCACTTGGGTACCTGCGACGTCCATGTTGTAATACAATACCACTTCCTTGGTCCAAAGTACTCCCACACGAGCTAAAGTCGCCTACTCTACCTTCGGAGAGCTAAAAGGCAGTGGTACGCAATAGTGTTGGCGATTTTATGGGGGACACGGACACGCCTGTCACAGAGATGCATAGGATCGGAGATCTTGGCCCTGTCAACGCAACCTGAGGACGTGTGAAGAACGGGATGAACCCCATAAGCCCTTGACCATTTGCTTTGTGGATTGAGTGCTGCGGCTGTCAGGTAAGTACAGTGCTCGGACATAGGCCGAGCAAGTCATGACAGGGAAGGAATCGATTGGACGGCTTCCATTACCAGCTAGGGTGCGGTATTCGGGGGTTCAATGACGTCTACAGCTGGTGCTGGTCCGACTAAAGTTTCGGGTAATCAAATCAATTATTGTATTGAAATTTGGTGGTGTATTCTGTCTGACCTTGGTACATTTGGAGTGCTGATGAACACTTTTGCAGCTCCGATCGGGGCGAAGTGTCGACGTCGGATGACTGACAGGAAATAACCAAGAATTGAGAGTGAGGGAAGTCCGTACTTCATCTATCCTACATTCATCTGAATCACGGAGCATTTCTCCCACCGAGTCAACTGGAGACCGAAGAGCGGCGTTAATAGCAGGCGAGTCAGGTTCCAAACCAAGTCAGCTCAACCCATTCACAGGGAAACGTTGTCGCCTCACGAGATAGTAGAGCAGCTAGCAACCAGAAGAGAAACGACAGTGATAGAGCGCATGTCAAGTGGCAACGGAAGCTATATGAACGAAAAACCTAGATGGAGACTGGAGACGTATGACATTAATTCTTGTCCTCGCAATGCTTCGCAAGACAGTAGACCAGCGGCAGAATTTGGAAAGTAAAAGCATCTTTGTGCAGTACCAATGTTAAGACAACTCTGATATGTGAATATGAAACGTGTACCGCGCGCCTGAGACCAGACCAAAAGCAGTGCGAGGTAGAAGTGTCTGCAGTGGCAGAAAAAGAAATCCCTTTATGCGGGCATCGAAAAGCCGACAGTCCAATGACCACCTAGAAGTAAACACGAGTTTTGAAAATCAATAATATATTAATCACGGTCCCAGAAACATGGTGGCTCAGGTACACCGATAACATATTTTGCTGGCCAAGTAGGCGTCTATCTGATGTCTCAGGCCAGACAGTTGGATACTCTTACGATACGAGATCATAGGATTATGTGTGATTTGTCCTGACCCTGGGCCTCATGAGGTGTGTGCGCGCGGGCGACCATAAATAATTGTCGCCCTTGGGTGAGTAAGTAGGATGAACTGGACTACAGAGAAAAGATACTTCCCTTGGTGTTGGCGCACAGCAAGCGCATTAAAATAGAGGGTCCTATACTACCCCTTGCGTACAGTACTATGGAAATTTCGATGAGGCTAATCGCGGGCGATGCGGAACGAAGAGGAAGTTCAGGTATTCTTGAAGGGTGACGCGGTGACGCCTGACCCAGCGTCATATCAGTGATGACGCGGCCATCTTGGGTCGAAGGAATTGCAGCAAAAGCGATATACTAGCGGTGAATGAAAAATGGGTCGGAAAAGGGTCAACGCCGTCATGTAGTATAACTTGATCCAGGCAGGGACTCAGAAATGAACTTGAAGTGGCATTCAAGGGCCTCGAGAAAGTAACACTGCATATCAATGGCGAGTCCGTTGCACTGTTATCCGCTACAAAATCTAATTATTATAGGGCGTAATCCCGAGTTTATGCACCAAAACAGTGACAGGCAGGCAGACTCACTGAGGCTGCCAAGTGGCGCAAACAAACATGCTACGTGGGAAGGGAAAGCACGTGACCAACGTCACAACAGTGATAGATGCTTGGCCCGGGCCGGCCCAGGCGTCCAGCTTTTCTTCCTCTGCATCGGTCGTCCCGGATTAGCCATATGGAATTTCTCATATTACTGTATGCAAGGGTTTATTTTCCGTGCTTTAAGTTTCTCCATTATTATGCTCTTACGGGACTGAGGGAAATATCTGTTTTATGTAGTCCAGGTTTTGATGGTCATCCAGGCTACTTACTCGCCAACTTGAAGGGCAACATGTTTCCCATTCGCACGTGCGTACTCACCTCACCAGGCCAAAGACAAATTACAATTGATTCTATGACCTCGTATCGTAAGAATATTAAACTGTCAAGGCTCTGAGACATTGCGTAGATGCTCGAAACATGCTGTCGGGGTACCCGGGCTACCATGTTTCTGAGTTTGCACTATAAATATTCGATTTTCGAAAACTGTGTTTCTTCCAGGCCACCATCATTCGGTGCTTGCATAAAGGGACCTCTGTTTCTGACCACACCAAGGCATGGAGCTGCTTCTTGGACCTTACTAGTTTTCGCCCGCTAGTTTACTGTCTCGAGGAGCCATCGCGGGGATGGACGAGTATAAGAGTTGATGTTCTCATACGCATCCCTGTCATCGACTATGTGTTTTCTAATGGCAATTTCATAAGTCATAGCCGCCATATCCGCTTGTCATGCGCTCGACCACAGTAGTAGCTGGTCTAACTTTACTCTCTCGTGAGGAGTCGCTTTTTCCTGCAGATGGGTCGAGATGACTTTGGGACCAGAATCACCCGCTGCTTACGTTGTTCTCCGTCTCCGTCTCAAGCTGATTCAGCCGTGGTAAGTGACGTGCTCGATTTAACGCCTTCCATATTTCCGGCTAGTCTTCCGACACTGACGCTACGCCCTAATCGCGGGTGTACAAGTCGGTTGACGTGTTAATCGACGCCCTCCAAACGTACCAAGCTCAGGGTGATTAGGCTGCTCCGCAAGATACTAGAGTCGAACCAATACCAGTTATAGATGGAATTGAATACACTGATGGCGCACTCTATCTGGTCACGGATACGGTATGAGTACGGTCGATTTCTCTCCACGGCCCTTCTAAAGCTAAAACTGTTGTCCGGTTTCTCCTTCAGTCGTGTCTTATCGTCGTTCCCTGAATCCGGTTTGTCTTGACTTTTATTCCAACTGGCTCACATCCCTTGGTTATCTCGCTCAAAGTGAGTTGTTCCATCTAAGCTTCAAGTTCTGACTGACCAGAAAGACGTGGCGTCCCAAACCTGATTATTAGGCCCGATTGGCATTGGCATATGAATAACAAATCGTTTCACACTCGGGTATAATGTGAATACGGTCAAGAATACCAAAAATTGTCAAAGGTATCTGCGAGAATAGAAAAGCATGCGTAGGAAATTGCCAACTTACATATGTACCCGGGCCACCGCACTCAGAACGTGATGGCTGGGTTGGTGCCAGTGAAGAAACAAAGGAATCTCACCCGCCATATGCAGTCACTTCATCTGGCGTATTGTGACCAGGAAAGCTACTAGACAGAGCACCGTGGCCCTCCGATTACCGTAGACCCCTCAGAAA
>WNFI01426085.1_pt1 | contig 10066 bp, 5 predicted proteins | sample 5400471 | NCBI WGS metagenome assembly WNFI01 (sample SAMN13153348, study PRJNA577476) | soil metagenome | isolation source: 100 cm saprolite on Douglas fir-dominated hillslope | place: USA:California | collected 2013-09-17
CCCCGCAAGGCTAATTGACCCTGTTCAATGACAACGTTGGCACTTGAATTTACAGTATCATTCGGCGTAAGGGATTCGGTCAGGCGCTGGTTGAGTTGAGCCTCAGTGATCGTTACTGTCACGGTTTGAGTGGCCTGGGCCGCCTGTACCTGAAAATGGGTAAGCAACGCGAAGGCGCTTGCCAGCACCAAGATACCAATGAACTTCTTCATGACGTGCTCCTGTGTGATGCCGCATAGATCGTACTATAGGGGTCAAAGCCGGATTGCGCAACTACACATGATCGACCATGATTTCGCTCAGTTGGCCTCTCGGATCATCAGTCGGCGCTCGTCACTATCAAATTCCATTCAGAGAAAGTGGTTATACCTGGCGGGAGCATCTAAAATCACGAAGGAGCGAACTGATTGAGGCGAGCGGGCTAGTTGAGACCAAGGAGCTAACCCATGTCAGAGAAGGATTTATCCTCGGCTAAACCACCTTTTGATTTCGAAGAACAATCCAAACAGCAATTGAAAGCATTTGGCAATCTTGATGAGAAAATCAAGCCCTGGCTATTTGAGTTTGGAAACTGGATATTTGGAGGGTTAATTGCCGTCAATCTGATAATTGTTGGATCGCTGCTGACAGTTGGCCCAGATCATCTAGCAATCTTAGTGTCTATCGCGGCCTTTGCCTGTGCTTTGCCTCTGAATGTGTCGGGCCTCTTCTTGCTGAAACTGATCAAGGATATGAGTGGCGTTGCAATTGACGATGTTATCAGACAGGCATTCGAGGAGGCTAAGGTGCCAAATGTCGAGATATATTTTCCTGTCTCTGAGGAAAAAGAGTCGCTATATAAAAGACGATCAAATGTCGGCCTTCGTTATTCAATTGTCTTGGCAGCGCTGAGCACAGGACTAACCATGCTAGGAATGGTTGCGGCGCTGTGGTATATGGCATGGTGGGTAGGGGTGATCTTCCTTGTAATGGTCATTGCCAGCGTCATTCTTATCATGACCGTGGTTGTCCGCTGGATGCCCCCGGAATCTGACGCCGAAAAAGAACTGAAGCTAGTTTATCGGGAACAACTCAGCCAGTCGCGAAACGAGCAGCGCAGGACTGAACAGGGTCGGTGACGCGATCCGCTCAATTAAGCGCAGGCAGCAAAGTTGCCTCGATATCGGCCAGTGACTCGGCATGGACCAACTGTGCACGCAATTCTGCCGCGCGGTGTGTTCCAAGGTGATATTTTGTAATCTGCCCACGCAGTTCAAAGACAGCCTGACGTTCGGATAAAGGAGTTGTCTCAAGCGTCAGTCGGGCATGGCGCAGAGCCACTTCCGCTCGTTCCCGCACTGTTGGTAGTGCAAGCGATTCGCCAGTGCGGAGTTCATGAGCGATTTGCCTGAATAGCCAGGGATTGCCGAGCGCTGCCCGTCCAATCATCACACCATCGCAGCCTGTTTGTTCAAACATGCGGCCTGCATCTGACGCGTTCTCAACATCACCGTTGCCGATGACGGGAATGTGTTTGACAGTTTGCTTTACCTGCCGAATGATGTCCCAATCGGCAGTTCCAGTGAAGCCCTGCGACGCGGTACGAGCATGGACCGCTATTGCCTGCACACCTGCGTTTTCGGCAGCGCGTGCAAATTCAACCGCAGTCAAATGTTCGGGATCCCAACCGCTGCGGACCTTAACCGTTACAGGAACAGGCACAGCGTTCACGACAGCTTCTACCACGCGCGTCGCTGTACAAACGTCGCGCAGCAGAGCCGCTCCGCCACCAGTCTTGGCAACCTTTGGAACCCAGCAGCCCATATTGATATCGACAATATCAGCGCCATGATCCACGACAATCCGCGCCGCTTCTGCCATGATCGCCGGGTCTGAGCCATATAACTGTACGGCGAATGGATGCTCAGCTTCAGTCCAATCGAAATAATTGAACGTTTTTGGGTTTTTATAGTGCATGGCCTGACTACTGATGAGTTCAGTGCAGACCAGACCACAATCGCCCATTTCGCGGCACAACAGGCGGAAGGGGTGATTTGTCTGCCCCGCCATCGGCGCGAGAGTCAGGGGTGGATCAATCGTAATGTCGCCAATGACCATCGGGGCCAGGGTTATGCGCGCTTCAGATAAGACAGGATTCATGGAGCCGATACCTGTTGTGTTCCGGCGCTTTGCGTGCCATCTATGATCAGATCAATTCGGTCAAAGTTTGCCAGGAAGACACCCGAATCTGGCTCAACTCGGACCTGCACGGCGTTTTCCGGCCCAATATAATGCGCCGAGTTGGTGATCGTGTTAACGCCGCTGCGAATGGCAATTTGCTCCCACTTCGCGTCTGCCCAATTCCAAAGCGACACCTTGCCCTGTGACACATTCTGCGCCTGGATGTACAGTTTCAAATCTGTCACGTTTTGCAGCCTCATCGAAGGTAGTGGGCTGAAACGGAAAGCGGCGACCTGCCCCTGCTGTACATTGAGATTGTAGGGCGCAAGGTTTGTTTGCGTTGAGTCGTCGGTGAGCGTCCAGGTCATCATCCCAGGGGGCACTTCGACCACGGAATCCATGTGGACCGTTACAGGAAGCTGATACACGTACAGCGTCGTATCCTCCGTGGTATAAGCCGTATTCTTGAGGTCAATATTGATTGGCGAGGTGTTGGTCCATCCGACAACATAGACATTATCGCCGCGCCCACCGCTCGGATCAGCGTCGTTGGCAACGGACCGCAAAAATGCTGCCCGACGTCGGCCTTCCTGCTGAGCAGGGTTTTCGCCATAACCCATGTTATAGTTTGTAAAACTGTTAAAGGCCGAAACATAGGCCTGGCCCAACACGTCGTGAACCGTTTGATCGCTGCCAAAGCCTGACCGTGAATTGAAACTGTTCAGTGCGTAGGTGCGAGCAACACGTCCGTTGATTGTGGATGGTGCGGCATTCATACTGCTGGATACGTTGATATTAAATGTTTTGCTGTCACCAGGCTCCAATGTACCAATCGTCTGACTCGCGCCTGAAACCAACACGACGGCGTTTTCAAGAGTCACGCCTGTCGTGTTTTTGACATTGCCACTAATGTTAACAGGATTTTGCAATGGGGTTGTCTTTTGCTGTGAGAGCGTGATGACGGCACTTCCCTCGATTGGGGTTGCCTTTACATAGCCATTCGTGGCAAAAGTTGCTGTCAGACCGGCATCAACAGGTACATCGCGGGCTTCAAAATTCGGATATTGGCTAATCGTTGCGTTGAGGTCCGAGCCAGGACCGCCGATGTTCGTGTCATCAATCAGTCCGCGCAATGTTAAGCCATCGTGCGCCGTCAATGTGTAAGTACTTCGACGCGGAGCGAGCAGACCAATCACGCCATTGACCTGTGCCTGATCACTTCCGGGCCAGACCTGCACCAATGCAAGTCGATTGATCGTAGCCTGAGTTCCACGCAAGCTGAGACCCGTCACAAAGGCCACGCCGCTGCATGACATCACGACAAGTGGAATAGTCAACCACGCCCATTCGCGCCGCCCCAGACGATTGAGAATCAAGTAGTTCAGTGGGCCAATGATAATGATGTAGATTAGCAGGAAGCCCGCCAACTGCGCGACATCTGGCAGACGTAGCCCTTGGATCAGGTTCGCAGCTAACAGTGCTGCCGAACTGATGACGATCCCATTGCTCCAGCTTGGCTGCTGGCCCGTGCTCGTGAACGCGGTTAGCCAGAACTGCGAGCGATCTTTCCACGATGTATATGGCTCAATGCCAGGATCGACTGCGAGATAGTCTACCGTTCCTTCGCCCATAGACTGCCGCACGAACAGGGGTGTATTACTTTCCTGGGCCAGTATCTTAGCGCCCTGGACGACCTGACCCTGTGCCACAATGATCGGTGTATTTTGTGGCGCTTCGAGCTTTGTGGATAGATCACCGCCATAAGCTGCTAATGATGGCAAGGAAGCTAGTGTTGTGGAAGTGGTCGGTTTCACTGGAAGTAAATCAGTGACACCAGCCTGAGTTTTCTGCCAGTTGGGGCCACCTGTGACAACGAGGTGACCGCCTGTACGTATCCATTCCTGGATCGCCTGCCGCTGGTTAATGGTCAATGTGCCACTGTCTACATCGGTTAGCATCAAGACATCGAGGCCATCCAGGGCTTGCCCGCTGTCTGGAATGTTTTCAATGTGCCAGTTGACCTGATAGGCGTTGCCAGCGCCAGTATGTGCAGGTTGAAGGTCAACCGTTCCACGCGGCGAATCGGTAATCACCGCATAAATTTGCTCATTCGACTGAACAAGTTTAAGGTTCGGCGACTGATCAGCAATCACGCCGAAATCTGTCGCCAGTTCGACTTTGACCTGCTGCGTTGATCCCAACGTTACATAGAGAAATACCTGCTTGGTAGATTGGTTGGGCAGATCAATATCGGTTGCATATTCCCCCGCAGAGAGGCTTGACGTGCCAAACCCGGTAACGCGCAGTTGTCCGCTGATATCCGGCCCTGAGTTCGTTACTGTGACTAGCAGAGGAACCCAATCGTTGGCGCGATAATAGCTTGCATAGCCAGCGTCAACCGAAAGCTGAATTTTATTGTTCTGAGCCGCCCGCGCTTTGTGCGGCATATTAAGCGCGGCGAGACATAGCGTGAAGGCAAAGATCAAACCGAGAGACCGAACAAACAAACGGTAACGGCTCTGCATGGACCAAACCCTGTTAGTTAACATATCAATCTACCGGCTAACAATACATAACTGAATAATTCTACCACTTCTCACCCTGATGCTTATATAGTACGGAATGAGAAACACCAACACAGCGTGCGCTCAGCAAAATTGGCGCTAACCGGGAATGCGTTGGAACACGGGCTAGCTCCGCACTGCCCGCGTTCCATAGTCGTTATAGGAAAAGCTTATGTATTTGGCAAACTTAAGGGGTCTGCACGATTGCTATGATATTGCCCTCGGTATCCTGGAACCAGGCGGCCTTCCCACCGGAGGGGTCTTCGGCAATGCCGAGGCTATTTGTCCTGGGGCCAAACTCCATATTGTACTGCTCGAACTTGACGCCTTTAGCCGTCAGTGCATTGACCTCGGCTTCGACATCTTCGACCTGAAAACTGGCAACAGTATGGTCGGCTTTCGTTGGCCCACGTTGGTACACGCCAATGCCTGTGCCGCTGCCAGCACCAAAGACAAGGCCACTGGGGATTTCCATAACGACATTCAAGCCCAAAGTCTGCTCATAAAAATTACGGGCGCGATCCAGATCGGTGGCGGGTAACATCGGGATGACAGGCGAATTGGCTAACATCATATTCTCTCCTGTAAAAAGAGCTGCACAATATGACTATACTCTATATTTGTTAAGCCGAATGAACGTGTCAGGACATTTCAGTGAGAATTTGATTCTGCCAACGATACGCCTCAAACACTGGCAAAATCAGCCATCGCAGTTCGATGTTGACCTATATAGTCAGGCTTAGCACTTTGGGAATCTTGCTTGACGCGCAACTTTCACTTTCATAGCGTTAATGGAATGGTTTTGGTACTTGATTGCGATTGACACCTGGCTAGCGTATCTTTACATTTCCCTGTATAGTAGAGTTATTGCGAATGAGATCGCTATTATTGATCCTGCTTCCTGACGGGCCAATTCCGACAGCGACTAAGTTGAACCCCACTTTCAGGGGAGGTGTATGGTGAGCAAGGGACGTATCCTCGTTGTTGAAGATGACTTTGACATTTCAAATATGCTGCGCATTTACTTCAGCGGGCAGGGCTATGATGTGCAGGTCGCGCCGCGTGGTGGCGATGCACTCACGCTGACTCGCAAGCAACTGCCGCAGCTTATCGTCCTGGATATCATGCTGCCCGACATGGACGGCTACGCTGTCTGCCGCGAACTGCGTCAGACAACGCGCACGAGCCATATTCCGATCATCTTCCTGACACAGAAGGATGAGCGCTCGGACAAGATCGCGGGCCTGGAACTCGGTGCTGACGATTACATCACAAAACCATTCGACATCGAAGAATTGAAACTGCGCGTCAAGAACGCCATCGACCGTGTTGACCGTGAGAAGAGTATGGACCCCCGCTCCAACTTGCCGAGCAGCAAGCTGATCGAGGAGCAACTGCGTGAACTGATGCGTGCCCAGAAGACCTGGACCTATACCGACCTCAAGATCAACAGCTTCGATGCCTTTCAGGAAGTTTACGGCTTTGTGGCAAGCACTGAGGTGCTGCGCTTTATGGCGCTACTGATCGGTGAAATTGTCGATGAACTCGGCACGCCGGATGATTTTGTGGGACATGCAGGCAACGATAATTTCGTGCTTATCACGTATTCACCCAAGGCGCAGGCATTGCAGGACAAGTTGGTGTCGCGCTTCAACGAGGAAGTGAAACAGCACTATTCGTTTATTGACCGTGAGCGCGGACACATCATGCTGGAAAGTGGCGAACAAAAGCCATTGATGACGCTTGGTGCTGGTTCTGTTTCCAACGCCACGCAGCAGTTCGCCGATATCCGCGAAATCACGGAGATGGCTGCCGAAGCCCGTCGCCGTCCTACTGGCGAATCAAGTGAACCCATCGAGACTGCCTGGTAGCGCATCTCATCAATGACGGCGCGACCAGCCACTGACTTTTAGTAATGTAATTTAAAGAGGACGTATGGGGTTACCACTCTTACTGGTCGTCCTGGGTATAAGCATCTTCGCCGCCGTTTATTACCTGTCACGGATACGGCGCGACCAGAAACAATTCAGCCAGACGCTGCCCGAATCAGTTATCCCTGTCAATCTGGTGGATAACGAAAATGCCGTCGTTGTTGCCGAGGGGCGCGGGCATCTCGTATTCGCCAATGAGATCGCGCGGGACTGGTTTGGACTCAATGGTGGCGAACCCAATCTTGAACTCCTGGCAGATGAAGTCCAGCCTGCCGGGGCATTCCTTGAGCTTTTCGGCAAGGAAGGACAGGCAGCCTTCCGTATCGGTTCGCGGCGGATCGAAGCTACGTCACATTACATTCCACATCAGGACACCTCACAGATCGTGGTGGTTATGCGCCAACAGACGGCGACCTACGACAAGCGTTCGATGGATTCCGTCCAGGCGATGAACGTCGTCAGCGAAATTACCCAGACGATCAGTGGCAGTCTCAAACTGGACAAAACACTTGACTCGATCCTCAACAGCGTAGGCAGTATCGTTGCCTTCGACTCCTCGGAAATTACGCTTTGGGATGAAGACCTGCGTATTTTGCGCCCCCTCGGTCAGGGTGGCGATCTCGATTATCTTGATCGCCTGAACAAGACCGATGGTGTCTATCATATGGACGACAGTTTAAGCGGCTGGATCGCACGCTATCGCCAGCCACTGTTGATCAGCGATGTCAGCGAACGCGGCGACCTGAAGCCGAAAATCTCAGATTATCCGTTTGTTTCTTTTGTCGGAATGCCGCTTACCGTCGGCGAACGCTTTATCGGGACGCTGGAGATGGCAAGCCGCCAACGCGCAGCTTTCGATCATGAGGACATGATCCTCCTGCAAGCGGTGGCCGGTCAGGCTGCCATTGCTATCGAGAATGCGCGCCTGTACCAGAGCCAGGCCGAGCGCGTGACGGAACTGAGTGGGTTGCAGCAAATCGCGTCGGCTATGACTTCGCTGACCGATCCACATCAGATGTACGCTCAACTGACCAGTCGCATTGCCGGGCTGATGAATGTCGAGATGTGCGGGATCATGCTGCACGATGCGCAGCAAAACGCGCTCATCAGCATGGCTCCGTTCCACGGCGTCCCGGATGCGGTCATTGCTCTTTATCGTATTCCGCTGGCAGTAAATACCACCGCTAACACGCTTTTCTATGGAAAGGAGTGGTGGTATAGCAATAATGTTAAAAATGACGACGTAGTGCGTGCAACTGGCTTGCTCAACCTGGCAGAAGCGGTTGGCGTGCGCACCACATCGTTTGCGCCATTAATTGTCAGCAATAACCGCATCGGCGTGATTCAAGTATCGAATAAGCGCGATGGCAGCGGCTTTTCGGAAAACGATGCCCGGTTGCTGGCAATCTTTGCTGCGCAGGCCGCGATTGTTGTCGAGAATGCACGCCTGTATGATGAAGAACAACGCCGCGCTGATGAGCTTGGTGGATTGCAGCAAATCAGTCAGGCGATTGGTGTGTTGCGCGACACTGACGAACTATACGGACAGATCAATGAGCGTATTGGTAAGCTCATGAATGTCCAAATGTGCGGTATTTTGCTCTACGACAAGGAAAACCATCAACTGGTCAGCCAATCGCCATTTTATGGCGTGGCAGACGATTTAATACGCTATTATCAGATCAGTGTTGCAGCGGGCACCACGTTGGGGGCGCTTTATAACGAAAGCGATTATTGGATCAGCAATGATCTGCGGGTTGACCCGGTGGTGCGCGACAGCGGCCTGGACAAACTGGCCCAGTTACTCAACGTGCGACAGACGCTCATCGTCCCGCTGGTTGTCGGCGGAAATCGGCTAGGCATTGTGCAGGTTTCCAATAAGATCAATTCCTCGGAATTTACCGAAGATGACGCACGGATTCTCTCAATCTTCGCCTCGCAGGCGGCGGTCATCATCGACAATGCGCGCCTGTATCGGGAGATGCGCGAACGTGCAGATGAATCCGAAGGATTGCGCCATATCGCGGAAATTGCCTCCGGGAATATGGCGCTCGATCAGATTGTCGTGGCGGTGGCGCAGGAGACACAGAAGCTGCTCGCCTGCGAAGTGACCTGCATTGCGCTGCTGGACGAGCTGACGGGTGAACTTAACATCCGTCCAGAATGGAGTGTTGGCCTGGATGGGCTAACCGAGCCATTTAGTATTGATGCCTATTCGCCCGATTTCCAGACAAGCGCAGTCATTTCCAAACGACTGTTCATGACGAACGATGTCCGTCACGACGGGCGCGTATTGCCCGTTTACCGCGCGGTGGCGGACCGCTTTAAGTTCGATGCTGTGATCCAGGTGCCCCTTGTCGTGCGGGAGCGTGGCATTGGCGAATTGCTGGTGGCACATCGCAATGAAAAAGAATTCTCGCAGGATGATGTGCGGCTGACCCAGGCGGTTGCTTTCCAGATCGCCTCTGCTGTCGAGCGAAACCGATTGTACGCGGCCACCGATGCCGACCTGCGGGCTAGAATTCAGGAACTAGATTCCCTCACCCGCGTCAGTAACGAACTGAATCTGACCATTCAACTTGACCGTATTCTTGAAGTCATCCGGCACGAAGCACAGCGCACCACGGATGCCGAGGGCGCAACGGTTGTTGTCTTTACCTCCGAAGAAAAATGGGCGTCGCCTCAAGACCCTGCTATCGAGCAGCGGCTTGGCGCTAACAAAAACTTCGAGGCGCTGGCCCCCATCGAAAGAGCAGCCATCGAGCGCGAATCGACGGTTGTGGTCAACAGCTACGAAACCTCGCCACTTGAAGCTCAGCCGCCACGTGTACAGTCCGCCATTGCCGCCCCCATTCAGTATGGTGGACAGTTGGCCGGTGTCATCCACGTTTATAGTACGCGCACCGATGGATTTGGACAGCAGGCGCAGGACTTTATCCGCGCATTGACCAATCAGGCGGCTATTGCCGTTGGCAACTCGATTCGTTATCGCCAACAACTGGAACGCTCCGAACTGCTCAAACAACGCGCCGAGCAACTCTCGCAGATCTTTGAATTGGGCCGAACTCTCAGGTCGCAGGATAGTATTGAGGATGTTCTGGACGCAGTTGCGAACGGCATTACTGAGGCAATCGGTTATCGAATAGTGCTGATTAGCCTTGCCGACCAGGATCGCAAGGTGATGCACCGGATTGCCCAGGCAGGTCTGACACTCGATCAATTCAAGGAAATTCAGCAAACTACGCCGAGCACTGCTCAGGTAGAATCGCTTTTCCAATCACGATATCGGATCAGTGGATCGTACTTTCTGCCCGGTGAGGACAAGAACAACTGGCGGACGCCTGACCTAGCCCTGATTGACATCCCGCGCACCTCTCCCGTCCAGGAGTGGACACCAGACGACCTGGTGCT
>WNFI01689117.1_pt1 | contig 10066 bp, 5 predicted proteins | sample 5400471 | NCBI WGS metagenome assembly WNFI01 (sample SAMN13153348, study PRJNA577476) | soil metagenome | isolation source: 100 cm saprolite on Douglas fir-dominated hillslope | place: USA:California | collected 2013-09-17
GCAGGCCCAGGGAAAAGTGACCCTGGGACTGGTGCAGCTCAGCCGGTTTGGCGTGCACTTCAATCTTCCCCAAATTCAGCTGACGATTGACCAGGATACCGGGAGCGGCTACTTCTACTCGATCAACAAGCAGCAGTTTCAAAGCTCTCTTGGCGTGGCTTCCCTCAATCCTTTCGGCTCATGCGTAGTCTGGGCTTGCCGCGGTGCCGCGTGTGTTCCCCCGACGCAGGGAGCCGCCACCGCACAGCTGGACGCCGGTGCCGCGCTGACCGTCAACGGCCCCAACGGGCCAAAGCAGCTGACGAAATCGAGTTCCGGTTCGTACTCGGCGGCGTTGGGCGGTGGCAGCCTCGGCGGCCCGCCACCGTACCTGGATCCGGGATCCTACACCCTATCGGGGCCTGGTGGCAGCGGGGCGAGTGCGATTGGAGCGTTTACCGGATCGCAAACTCTCACCGCCGCGCCATTGGAGTGGAGCATTACCTCGGCCGGCCAATCCGGCGGTACGATCACCCGGTCGAGCGATGTGGCCCTCACCTGGAAGGGAGGCGCGGCGAACGGGTACGTGTCCATCATCGGGACTTCGACTTCGGACGCAATCGCGGATGCCGGGCAGGTAACTGCAACATTCGGCTGCACGGCGCAGGGAGCCTCCGGTCAATTCACGGTGCCCTCCTGGGTGCTATCGGCATTGCCGAAGAGCGGATCGCTTTCGCAGGGCGGCATTACCGTCTCGAATGGATTCTTGCTCATGGGGACATACCCTGCCTTTACGCCGTTTAATGCGCCGAACCTGGACTTGGGTTACTTCACCAACATCGTCCTGTTGGGCCAGAACGTGGCTTACCAGTAAGAAGCATCGCCAGTTGGGCCGGTTAGCTCCGGCCTTTCCGGTTTCCTACGCCGTGGCATATCTCCACAATTACCCCGTCTATTACTCTGTCGAAACACCTCTCCCGAGCCTCAAAAAAGGTGAAATTATTAGAATGTTTGCGAAAAATTATCATCGCGCCAGATAGGCCGGTACTATCGGCCTCATAAGCGTAATCTTCTTGACAGCACCGTGAAAACACAAGTAACATAGCGACCCTAGAATCATTAAACGGGAGTACAGACAGGGGAGGTGTCGAAGCCTTCCTATCGGCCCCCGCGGAGGCGCAAGCGTAGGGCTTGTTGAGATCGGGTTAAATACCTGAGCCAGCGCGCCCATTGATTGCGGTATGATCGATGAACACCGACGCAGCCGTCGTATTGATGAGTTTTTTAGTGGGTGTCCTGGTGGGACTCACCAGCATGGGCGGCGCAGCGTTGATGACGCCGTTTCTGATCTTGATCCTGGGTGTAAGGCCTGTAATTGCGGTGGGCACCGATCTGGCCTACGGCGCCATAACCAAGTTCGCAGGCGCCTGGATGCACTGGCATCAGCGCACGGTAGACCTGCGGGTGGCCATCTATCTCGCCTGTGGCAGCCTCCCTGGTGGCACGCTCGGTTTCTTAGTTATCCGTCAGTTACGGAGCGAAGGCGTGGATGCCGACCAATACCTCCGGCGGGCCATTGGTTTCGTGCTCATGACGGTGGCAGTGCTGCTATTTACCCGAAACTTCGTCAAAATACCGGAAATTCCCGGTAGTTTCCGCAGATATGAGAACAGTACGATCGTGGTATGGGGATTGCTTGTTGGCTTCGCTGTGGGAATGACCTCGGTGGGCAGCGGTTCTCTGATTGCGCCGTTTCTGTTGGCGCTATATCCCTCCGCTCCAGCCCGCGTGGTCGGAACGGACGTCTTTCACGCGGCTCTGCTGGTTTGCGCCACGGCCTTACTGCATGTGCAGGCAGGACACGTGGAATGGCATCTGATGCCGATGTTGCTGACGGGATCGATACCCGGCGTCCTTTTGGGCAGCTACCTGGCGCCCCGTCTGCCATCGAAGACATTGCGGGTCGGCCTGAGCCTGGTACTTCTGACAACGGGGGCGAAACTCGTATAAACGCATGAGCCAAGTTTCCATGACGACTCACCTGGTTCGGCCTTACGGAGGCCGCCTGATCGATCTGCAAGCGCCGCCGGAGGAACGCGCGGAACTGACGCGGCGCACTGGAGAACTGGTTTCCGTTCAGTTGTCGGCGCGCGCCATGTGTGACCTGGAACTACTCGGGGCCGGAGCCTTCTCGCCGCTCGACCGGTTCATGGGAAAAGCCGACTACGTCCGCGTGCTTGAGGAAATGCGGCTGGCCGACGGAACTCTATTCCCCATCCCCAGCCAGGAAATCGCGCTGCGCAGTCCCAAAAACAATTTGCTGGCGTGGATGCGGGTAGACGAGATCTACGAGGCCGACCCTGCCGCCGAAGCGCTCGCCGTCTTGGGAACGGATGATGAGAAGCACCCGCTCGTCTCGGAGATGCGTTTTTGGGGCCGGTTCTGTATAAGTGGCGAACTTCGTGTGATCGAGTTGCCGCGGCATCCCGATTTTCCGGAATTGCGCCGTACGCCGGTGCAGGTCAGAACCCTGTTGCAGTCGATGGGGAACCCCAACGTGGTGGCGTTCCAGACGCGCAACCCCATGCACCGCGCGCACGAGGAACTCACGAAGCGTGCCGCGGCCGAAGCCGGAGCCAACCTGCTGCTGCATCCCGTGGTGGGGATGACCAAACCCGGCGACGTCGATCACTATACGCGCGTCCGCGTCTACAAGACGCTGGTCGAGAAATATTACGATCCCAAGAACACTGTATTGAGCCTGCTGCCCCTGGCCATGCGCATGGCAGGCCCGCGAGAAGTAATCTGGCACGCGATTATCCGCCGTAATTTCGGGGCCAATCACCTAATAGTCGGACGCGATCATGCCGGCCCCGGGAAGGATTCCAAAGGCAAGCCTTTCTACGGAGCATACGCAGCGCAGGAAATGCTGGCCAGTCACAGCAAAGAGATTGGCGTGCGCATGCTGCCCTTCGACGAAATGGTCTATCTGGCCGACGAAGACCGTTATGAGCAGGTCACGGCCGTATCCCCAGGGGCGCGTATCCTGTCGATCTCGGGGACGCAGGTGCGCGAGGATTATTTGGCCAAGGGCCGAGCGTTGCCGGCATGGTTCACGCGGAAGGAGACGGCTCGTATTCTGGCCGAGGCGTATCCCCCGCGCCACAAGCAGGGTGTGTGTATCTGGTTTACCGGTTTGCCATCGTCGGGGAAAAGCACGATCGCCGATGTCCTCACCGTGCTCTTGATGCAGTACGGGCGGCAGGTGACGGTGCTGGACGGAGATGTAGTCCGCACGCACCTGTCGAAAGGCCTGGGTTTTTCGCCAGAAGATCGCGACACGAACATTCTGCGCATCGGCTTCGTGGCGTCGGAGATCGTGCGCCATCATGGAACCGTGATCTGCGCCGCCGTTAGCCCGTACCGGGCAACCCGGAACATGGTGCGCAGCATGATGCCCGAAGGCAGGTTTATCGAGGTGTTTGTGGATTCGCCGCTGGCGGTTTGCGAGCAGCGGGACGTAAAGGGCTTTTACGGCCGGGCCCGCGCGGGAGAATTGAAGGGCTTTACGGGGGTGGATGACCCTTACGAGGCACCACTTGCGCCGGAAATCACGCTGTACACCACCGAGCGAACGCCGACGGAGAACGCGGAAACGATCGAGCGATACCTCGCCGGGCAGAGTTTCTTGGCTGTCAGCGCTCCCAGCGAGCCAGTTGAGGAAGGGCACCACCTCCCGGCGGTGGCACAAGGCGGGGCCAGTGAGTCTGAGGCTCACGCCAAGCCGGCGGGATGAAAATTTTGATCAGGAGGGATGTGTATTTTAGCTTACATCGGGTGTGTGTTTTGGTTTACAGTTGTTGTTTAGCCGTAAACAGCAGGCTGGCCACAAGCGGACCTGTTGGGACTGCCGGACCCGTGCGGGAGACGCGGGCCAGACGAAAGTGTTCGGAGGGAGGCGCGGAGTGCACAAGGTCGTAGTCACTGGGATCGGCATGCGCACTTCGCTCGGGCCCGATCTGCCTACTTGCTGGCGAAAGCTGATCTCGGGCGAAAACGGCATCGCCAGGATCAGTCACTGGGACCCTTCCGAGTACTCGACCAAGGTCGCGGCTGAAGCCAAGCATACCTCTGAGGAGCAGCCGATTTCTCCAAACACCCCCACTGGATCCTGTCGGCGCGGTGTCCGGTTATTCCAGGCCGCCGCGCGCGAAGCTTTCTTGGACGCGCAATTGGATCGAGTTTCAGTGCCCAGCGCCGAGATCGGCGTGGCGGCCGGAGCCAGCGTCAGTTATCTCGACATGCGGCTTCTGCGGCAATACTTCCGTTTGCGGAAGCCGGACCGGCAGACGCTGGATATGATCCGGCTCGCCCGCGAAGGTGCGCAGCCCGAGAGCAGTTTCCACCGGCGGCTTGGCGACCTGATGGCGAGCGCGCCGGCGAAGGCTTTGAAACTGAGCGGCCCGTCGTTTGTGGTGGACACGGCCTGCGCGGCGAGCAGTCACGCGATCGGCGAAGCTTACCGCCTGGTGGCGCGCGGTAGGGTGAAGGCCATGCTGGCTGGGGGCGGCGCGGCGCTGGTGAGCCCTTTTTCGATTCTGGCATTCAGTCTCATCGGGGCTCTCAGCCGGAACGAAAACCCGGATGAGGCGTCCCGGCCCTTCGACCGGCACCGCGACGGTTTTGTCATGGGCGAGGGGGCCGGCGCGGTGATCCTGGAAAATCAGGACAGCGCGCGCGGGCGCGGCGCCCGAATCTATGCCGAAATTGCAGGCTATGGGTCTACTTTGAACGCTTACAATCTTACCGATCCGTCCCCTTCGGGGTGCATGGAAGCTCACGCCATGCGTCTGGCTCTATCGGAAGCCGGGATCGCTCCCGAAGAGGTGGACTACATCGCGGCTCATGGGACCTCAACTCCTAAGAACGATCCGACCGAAACGGCGGCCATCAAGCAGGTGTTCAGCGCACATGCCCGACGGCTCATGATTTCGTCGAACAAAGGCCAGATCGGCCACACTATTTCAGCAGCGGGCGTCTGTAACCTGATTTGCGCCGTGAAGGCGATTGCCGACAGCGTCGTGCCGCCGACCATGCACTTGCAGAATCCCGACCCAGAATGCGACCTCGACTATGTCGCCAACCGGAGCCGCCCTGGCAGAGTTCGCGCGGCGCTGGCCAATGCCTTTGCGTTTGCGGGCCAGAACGCCGTGCTCGCGGTACGCGCGGCAGCCGCTTAACTTAAATTTCAACGGAATGAGAAAATGAACGCCACTCACTTATCGCAAGCCAACATTCTTGAAATGTTTTCCGATATTGTCGCCAAAAGCCTGCGGATCGATCCGGCGCTGGTATTGCCGGAGGCTTATCTCGACGACCTCGGCGCCGAGTCGCTGGATCTGATCGAGATCAGCATGGAAGCCGAGACGCAGTTCAATATCTGGCTGCCTGAAAAGTCGATCCTTGAGACGGCCAATGAAGTCTTCGGGGCGGGCGTGCTGGAACGCGACGGGTACCTGACTGAGGCAGGCAAGCAACTGATGCGCCGGCGCATGCCGGAATCGGACGCGGCGGCTTTTTCAGGCGAAGTGACGGTGAAGGACTTGCGCCGCTATTTCATCAAAGTCGGCACGTGGGTACGGCTGATTCAGTCGCTGATGGAAAGTACGCCAGCGGCCTGCGGACAATGCGGAGGGACGCTCCAGCCGAGCACAGCATTGAAGCTGAAATGCGTTCAATGCGCCGCTGAGATCGGCATGCGGTCGGGCGAGGAAGTGAATCGCGAATGGGTGAGGGATTACTACCAGAGGGCGTGCAGTCAGCCGAGTCCCGAACTCGCCAGTATAGGACACTTAGCGCAGTAACGCGGCAAGAGACGATCCGTGGTTCGACGACCATGTCATCAATTGGCAAGCACACAGAATCGGAGTCATTTGGCTTCCTGGTGTCCAACGCACCGGGCATGCTGGATACCGGGCTGGTGATCGCCGGGGCGCGATGCGGCGCCACCGGAGTGCTGAACTGCGAGAACGTGACCGACGCGCAATTGGTGCGCAACGCCCTTTCACGTATCGGCCGGATGGTCCGTCGGCCTGTCAGCATCAAATTCGACGCCGATGCCGCGCTGGCCGAGGACCTGTTGGGGGAACTCAGCTCCGCCGTCGATTGCGTCATCTTCACGGGTGGCAATCGCGCGCGGTTGAAAAAACTGGTAGACGCCGCCCGGCCGCGGAGGGTGATGCTCGAGGTGACGTCAGCCGAGCAGGGGGCAGCCGGGGTTGAATTAGGCGTAGATGGTTTGATCGCCAAAGGGCACGAGGCCGGCGGCATGGTGGGCGAAGAAACCACTCTGGTCCTGCTTCAGCACCTGCTATCCGAATGCGCGCTGCCGGTGTGGGCTCATGGCGGGATCGGCTTGCATTCGGCGGCAGCGTGCTACGTGGCCGGGGCGGCCGGAGTGGTGCTCGACGGACAGTTGCTGCTGGCTACCGAATCCTCGCTGCCCTCGAAAGTGCGCAAGTTTGTCGAGCGCATGGAGGGTGACGAGACGATTTGTCTCGGCCTGGAGTTGGGCAGCTTCTACCGGCTTGCGAAGCGGCCCGGCATGGCCGCGGTCGAGCAACTTCAGAAGCTCGAACAGGAGCTGGCGCTGTCGGATTCGCCGGAAAACGCCGTGGCAGCCTGGCGGAGTGCAATCTGCGCGGGAGTCGCCTGGCGGCAGTCGGAGACCGACCTTTGGCCCTTAGGACAGGACGCAGCTTTTGCCGCGCCGCTCGCCCGCCGTTTCCGCACCGTTTCGGGGATTGTGCGCGGCTTGCGCGATGCGATCCGCCAGCACGTGGAACTGGCAAAGAAGCAGGCGGCGCTGGGTCCGGGCGCACCGCTGGCTCAGTTTCATGGCACCGAGTATCCGTTGCTGCAAGGTCCCATGACACGCGTCAGCGACACCGCGGAATTCGCCCAAGCGGTGGCCGAGAACGGCGCTCTGCCGTTCCTGGCGCTGGCTCTCTTGCGCGCGCCGCAGGTGCGTAAACTCCTGTCGGAAACCAAAGAGCTCTTAGGCGCCAAGCCTTGGGGCGTAGGCATTCTCGGCTTTGTGCCGGCCGAATTGCGCAGCGAGCAATTGGAAGTTGTGCGCGAGTTTCGGCCGCCGTTCGCCATCATCGCTGGCGGGCGCCCGGATCAAGCCGTGGGTCTCGAGCGCGACGGCATCCGCACATATCTGCACGTACCGGCTCCGGCGTTACTGCGCATGTTCCTCCAGGATGGCGCGCGCGGATTCATTTTCGAAGGGCGCGAATGCGGCGGGCATGTCGGCCCCCGGACGAGCTTCGTCTTGTGGGACACCATGATCGAGGTGCTGCTCGACGAAATCCGCAAGGGCATCCCGGCGGCGGAACTGCGCGTGGTGTTCGCCGGCGGCATTCACGACGCGCGCTCTGCGGCGATGGTGGCGGCCATGGCGGCTCCGCTGGCCGAGAAGGGTGTTCGCATCGGCATGCTGCTGGGCACCGCGTACCTGTTCACCGAAGAGGCCGTGAGCACGGGCGCGATCGTGGAAGGATTTCAGCAGGAAGCGCTGGCGTGCCGCAAGACGGTGCTGCTTGAATCTGGTCCGGGCCATGCCACGCGCTGCGTCGAGACGCCGTTCTACGAAACCTTCCGCGAACAAAAACGGCGCCTGGTGGCCGAACGCAAGAGCACCGGAGAGGTTCGCGAGGCGCTCGAAAACCTGAACATCGGCCGGCTGCGCGTGGCGAGCAAGGGCGTGACCCGGGCCAGCGATGGCGAAGGATCGCGGCCACGTTACGTCGAGATTCCGAAAGAGCAACAGCGTCTCGATGGCATGTACATGATCGGGCAAGTGGCGGCATTGCGGCGCAGCACGTGCTCCATGCGCGATCTGCACGAGACCGTGTCCACCGCGAGCGTGGCGCTGCTGCGGCAAACCGAGGCTCCCGGCCGAACCGCGGCCGAACCCCCGCGTCCCGCCCCGTGCGATGTCGCCATTGTGGGCATGAGCTGCATGCTGCCCAAAGCGCCCGATCTTCAGAGCTTCTGGCGCAATGTGGTGAATAAAGTTCACGCCATCACCGACGTTCCCGCCGAACGTTTCAACGTGGACCTGTATTTCGATCCGGATCGCCGGGCGCGGGACAAAATCTATTCGCGCTGGGGCGGGTTCCTGGAAGATGCGCCGTTCGATCCGATGCGCTACGGGATTCCGCCGAATGCGTTGGCTTCGATCGACCCGATGCAGTTGCTTGCGCTGGTGGTGGTCGACCGGGCGCTGGCCGATGCGGGGTATCGCGATCGCGATTTTCCGCGGGACAAGACTTCAGTCATCTTCGGCCTGAGCGGAGGGCTGGGCGACCTGGGAATTCAGTATGCCGTGCGCTCGCTGCTGGGACAGTTTGTCGACCAGGCGCCCGAAGGGCTACTCGCGCAGCTGCCAGAATGGACGGAAGACTCTTTTGCAGGCATCCTGCCGAACGTAACTGCGGGGCGCGTGGCCAATCGATTCGATCTGGGAGGCGTGAACTTCGCGGTGGACGCGGCCTGCGCGTCGTCGCTGGCGGCCGTGTACCTGGCGGCGCGGGAACTCACCAGCAGCGCCAGCGACATGGTGATAGTCGGCGGCGTGGATACGGTGCAGAGTCCGTTCGGCTATTTGTGCTTCAGCAAATCGCAGGCACTCTCACCGCGAGGCGTGTGCCGCACCTTCGATGCGACGGCTGACGGGATTGCCATCAGCGAAGGAATTTCCATGCTGGTGCTGAAACGCCTGGAAGACGCCGAGCGCGACGGCGACCGCATCTACGCGGTGATCAAGGGCGTGGCGGGATCAAGCGATGGGCGCGGCCGCAGCATGACGGCGCCGCGCCTGGAAGGACAGATCGCAGCGCTCGACCGCGCCTACGCGCAGGCGGGCATTCGTCCCAGCACGGTGGGCTTGATTGAAGCGCATGGCACGGGTACCGCGGCCGGCGATGCGGCCGAACTCGCCGCGCTCTCGACCGTCTTCGCGGCAGATGGCGCGGCTCCGCAAAGCTGCAGTATCGGCTCGGTGAAGTCCATGGTGGGCCACACCAAGTCCGCAGCGGGCGTGACGGGAGTCATGAAGGCGGCGCTGGCGCTTTATCACAAAACGCTGCCGCCCACGCTGCATGTAGAAGAGCCCAACGTGAAACTTCGCGAGCCTGGGAGTGCGTTTTTCGTGAATAGCGACGCTCGCCCATGGACCTCAGCACCGGGACCGGAGGGCGAAGCCATGCCCCGCCGCGCTGGGGTCAGCTCGTTCGGCTTCGGCGGTACGAATTTTCATGCCGTGCTCGAAGAATATGGCGGCGATATCGCGCATCCCGCGGACCGCGCGAACCTGGACCAGTGGCCCGCCGAGCTATTTTTCTGGAACGCGCCCACCGCGGATGCGCTGGCGGCGTCGATAGACCAACTCGCGGCCCGTATCGAGAATGTACCACCTGTCGCGCTACGCGATCTGGCCGCGAGTGTGTGCGCGCGCGCCACCATCGGTGGTAGTGGACCGCGCCTTGCGATTGTGGCTTCGTCCGCTGAGGATCTGACCGCGAAACTCCGGCAGGCAGCGGGCCAGCTGCGTGATGGCCTGGAAAAAATCGACGATGCCGAGGGCATTTACCTGGCCCCAGCGGGGCAGCGTGCCAAGATTGCATTTCTTTTCCCCGGGCAGGGATCGCAGAAGCCGGGAATGCTGCGCGACCTCTCGCTGGCTTTCCCGGAAATCCGGCAGAGCCTGGAGCGCGCCGACACGATTCTGAACGGCCGGTTGGAAAGGAACCTCAGCGCCTACATCTACCCACCGCCGGTTTTCACGCCGGACGAAGAGCGGCGCCAGATGCAGGAGATAACCGACACCGTAGTGGCCCAGCCCGCGCTCGGAGCCGTGGAAGCCGCCCTCGATTCCTTGCTCGCGCGATGCGGCGTGTCGCCTGACATGACCGCGGGGCACAGCTACGGCGAGTACGCGGCCTTGTACGCGGCAGGCGTTTTCACGGGCGAAACGCTGTTCGACCTTTCGGAAACGCGCGGACGCGCGATTAAGGAATCA
>WNFI01030174.1_pt1 | contig 10065 bp, 8 predicted proteins | sample 5400471 | NCBI WGS metagenome assembly WNFI01 (sample SAMN13153348, study PRJNA577476) | soil metagenome | isolation source: 100 cm saprolite on Douglas fir-dominated hillslope | place: USA:California | collected 2013-09-17
TTTCGGCGCGTTCACGTTCCTCGATCTCGCCGATCTCGACTGGCAGAAGGAGATGGAGCTGTCGTGTCCGGTCAACAAAGTCGGGCGCGTCAGTCTCTATCAGACGAGCCGTCACGGCTCGTTCGACGGCGCCGGTGCACCGGCTTTTCTCGGCGCCATCAGCCCGCAGGTCATCGTAGTGAACAACGGTCCCCGCAAGGGTCTGGGCCAATCGGACGACCGCGTAAAGCCGCTGGAGATTGCCGGCAAGCCGGCCGCTTCTTACGAAAGAAATTCGTACCTGAGAATGGCGAAGCTGCCGGGACTCGAAGGCATCTGGCAGGGCCATCTGTCGTTGCTGGACAAAGATCCGAGCCATAACACTGCGCCTGACATGATCGCGAACTTCGAGGAGACCGCTGAGTGCCAGGGCAACTGGATCAACGCGTCCGTGGCGCCGGACGGCAAGTTCACGCTAACCAACGGCCGCAACGGGTTCAGCAAGACCTACATGGCGCGGCAGGCGAAATAATAGGTCGGGAGCTGGACAGCGGAGCGGCGGCCGTGCCGCGGCCGCGAGGCGTTTGCTGAACGATTCCGGACGAAGCCGGATTTCGTTCTGATCGGAAGTCCCTACGCTGTCATCGCCCGGCTTGACCGGGCGATGACAGCTTTGGGATGCGGTGACGTGACCGGCTAATGCCACGCAACTATTTTATCATTTCAAAATCACAATAATAAATACGAAAACTAACTTATAAGTCATAACCTGACTTATAAGTTATAAAGTGACTTTTTAGTCATTTGAGCATTTTATGTTAATTGCTTAACGTCCCGTCGTCTGTGGAGGCCCGGGTAGCGTAGATTTATCACAGTCGATTGCGGCGCAACGGGTTCGGCGGCGATGCTGCACCAGGCGCCGTAATTTCCCGGCGACGAAAATAATATCTGTCCCTCTGCGCAATTTCGGCGCGTGTGCAACCACCACATGCTCCAAAGGCGCCGCGGACAGGCGAACACAATACTGCCACCAGGAGAAGATCATGCGTCAGCGAATCAAATCATATTCTTCCACACGCCGTTCGTTTCTGCGCGGCGGACTCGCAGCCCCAGGAGTCATCGGGGCCGCATTGATAGCCAACGCGCGAGAGGACGACGACTTCGACGACAGGCCGACACACGGGGACATAAATATTCTGCGCTTTCTTTCTGCGCTTGAAATCCTTGAAACCGATCTGTGGCAACAATACAACGAGCTCGGCGGAATCCAGGATAGTGAAGTCCCAGGTGGAAGCGGCAACAAGCCCTACACTGACCTGCTCGTAGAGATCGACGGAGATATGCCGCAATATATTCATGACAACACCGAGGACGAATTTACGCATTTCAACTTCATCAATGCCTACCTCATGTCGAAGGGCGCCGAGCCCGTAAATCTCGAGCGATTCCGCACCCTGAAGGGCAGCACCGCGCCCGGCGCCCAGAATATCAAGCGCCTCACCAATCTCATGGAGCTTACGGTCGACACCACCTGGTGGGGCCGCTATCGCAGTCGGACTGGGAACCCTGATTTCGGTGATAAGTTCACGGCCGTCATTCCGGGCCTGCTCAAAGGCAAGTTTCCGGCAATTCCGAGGTCAGAAAAGGACCTGACGCCGCCAGATCATCTCCGGGCGATCGTCAACACGGCTGCGTTCCATTTCGGCACCATCGAGCAGGGCGGCAGCAGCCTCTACCCTTCGCTGGCGCAGCGGGTCTCGAGCGTTGAAGTGTTGCGCATCCTGCTCAGCATCGGCCCGACGGAGACCATGCACTTCCAGGTCTGGCACGACAAGGCGGGCAACATAAAGCCGGTGACCGATCCCACGAACGGGCTTGTGTTTCCGGATCTCGGAACGTTCGACGGGAATGAGGATCTCCAGGCCAACCTGATCATGCCCGAGCCAACCGTCTTCTTGAGCCGCAGCTTCCCGGTGTGCTCGATCATTCGCCCCACCGAGACACGAGGCGCAGCGGCGGGGGCGGTCGCGGCCCTCAAGGCCGATGGCCTGTTCAATGGCCAGTCGAACGCGTTCTTCGCCGAGCTGAACGAACTCGCCGCAAAAGCCGATATGGCCCAGCGGCGGGTCTGATACCTCCCGATCCGTGACTTGTCATGCCCGCGCCTGTCGCGGGCATCGACGAGCCCCGACGCGCCGGCAACAGGCACGGCACGGACGTCGATGCTGGCTGCCGGTCAAGGGATAGTGACCGGACAGCGGCCGTACCTTCTGATAAGGCAGAACAGCATAATCGCCGATCATCGCTTCGAGATCCGGTTCCTCGATCCAGGTGGTCAGGCCTTAAGCATTTACGTTCGGCCGAAACGGGGAGGTAACCGATGACCGAATCGCCGATGAGCCTTTTAAAGCAGATGCATGTTCGATCCACCCTCATCGTAACCGCGCTGCTGATCGCCGCGGGAGTAAGCCTCGCGGTGCTGCGATCGACCGCGGAGGTTGCCCGCACGATTCCCGTGCCCGCAGTTGATGAGCAGGCGGTGGAGGGGGCGCCGATCGCGGCCTCTGAGGTCGCCGTGCTGGCCGGCGGCTGTTTTTGGGGCGTCCAGGGGGTCTTCCAGCACGTCGACGGCGTGACCAACGCCGTCTCCGGCTACGCCGGGGGCGAGCAGAAGACCGCACACTACGAAATGGTGGGCTCAGGCAGGACCGGCCACGCGGAATCCGTGCGGATCACCTTTGATCCCCGCAAGATCAGCTACGGACGAATCCTCCAGATCTATTTCTCGGTCGCCCATGATCCGACCCAGCTCAATCGCCAAGGTCCGGATGTCGGCACGGAGTATCGCTCGGCCATCTTTCCTGCGAATCCGGAGCAGGCGAGGATTGCCAAGGCCTATATTGGGCAGCTCAATCAGGCGCGCGTCTTCAACGCTGCCATCGTGACAAAGATCGAGCCGGATCGGGAGTTCTACGCGGCCGAGGACTATCATCAGGATTTCCTGCCCGGATCTCGTCACCCGCGGGCTTGCACCGAGGGTCCATCTCCTTCGCGGGAAGATTACTGGGTCCAGGCCCGGCAATGACGGGGCGGCCATCGCACCGGTCCATCGCGCGAGCGCGGACCACGTCCGAAAGCGGCGAAATTCGAGATGACAATGTCCGAAAACGGCGAGCTTAATCGCGCGGCTTCGGGATACTCATCCAATGGAATTGGATCACGAAGCCTGCTACCGAGCGATCTTGACCCGCGATGCACGTTTCGACGGGCGGATTTTTGTTGCGGTCCACACGACGGGGATTTATTGCCGACCGATCTGTCCGGCGCGAACACCAAAACGGGAGAACGTCACGTTCTATCCCACGGCGAGCGCCGCGCAGGAGGCAGGCTTCCGCCCTTGTCTTCGGTGTCGTCCCGAAATTTCTCCGGACCTGGCAGCTTGGCGAGGCACATCGAACACCGTTTCACGAGCCTTGGCGTTGATCGCCGAGGGTGCTCTCGATGGCGAGGCGGTCGATGCGTTGGCTGAAAGGCTCGGGATCGGTGAGCGGCAGCTGCGGCGGCTGTTCAGGCAACATCTTGGGGCATCGCCCATCGCCGTTGCGCAGACACGTCGCGTGCTCTTTGCAAAACAACTGATTACAGAGACGACGATGCCCATGGTGGAAGTCGCCTTGGCCGCGGGGTTCAGCAGCATCCGTCGCTTCAACACGATGTTCCACACGCTTTATCAGCGGCCACCCCGCGAGCTACGCCGGTCGAGCATTGTCGGCGAGCGGACGGGCGCGGAAGGAATTACGCTCATACTGCCGTATGCGCCGCCGTACGATTGGGATGCAATGATAGGCTTTCTCGCGGCAAGAGCCATTGAAGGGATCGAAGCGGTTGATGGAAATAAGCGTTATCGCCGCTCTATCGCCCTGGATAGCGCCCGAGGGGTTATCAGCGTTGAACCGAACGAGCGAGAGCGCGGCTTGCGCGTCACCATCCGTTTTCCTCGCGTCGCGTCACTCGCGACCATCGTTCGACGCGTCCAGCGCGTTTTCGACCTCGGCGCGGACCCGCTGGCCATCAGTGAATGCCTTGCCCGAGATCCACTGCTTGCCCCTTTGGTCGCCCGGCGTCCGGGTCTAAGAGAGCCAGGCGCCTGGGACGGGTTTGAGGTCGCCGTTCGCGCAATGCTCGGCCAGCAGATCACCGTCAGGGCAGCGTTGAGGCTTGCGGCGAAACTCGTCGCCGCTTACGGCGAGCCGTTGCGTGCGGGCTACGGGGATGGCCTCACACATACGTTCCCGGCACCGGAGAGAATGGCGCAGGCCGATCTGCGATCGCTCGGAATGCCGGCTGCCCGTGCGGAAGCGCTATCATCCGTGGCTGGTGTTGCTGCCGCCGATCCGAGTCTCTTTAGACTGACTCAGACGTTGGAGGACGCAATAGCCAAGCTCCGCTCGCTGCGCGGTATCGGCGAATGGACCGCACAATACATCGCCATGCGCGTCTTGGGTGAGCCGGATGCCTTTCCGGCGGCCGATATCGGTCTCATGCGCGCTCTGACGCCCCCGGGCGGCAGCCGGCCTAGCGCCAGCGACGTGCTCGCCAGAGCCGAGGCTTGGCGGCCGTGGAGAGCGTACGCGGCTCGGCACCTCTGGACAGCCGATGCTGAGGCGCAGAAAGCAAACGCTCGCGCTAATTCAAAGGATAACGTCGATGCGAACCCCGATGCTGCCCCGCATTTTGTTTATCGACCGGATCGAGAGCCCGATCGGGACAATGCTTCTCATCCATGATCCTGAAGAGCATGTACGCGCCCTCGACTTTGATGATTTTGAAGCGCGCATGCGGCGCCTCCTCCGGCTGCACCATGGAGAGGATGGAGGCGATTTTATTGTAAAGAGCCGCAAGGCGCCTGCGGCAATCCGGCAAGCCCTAGCACACTACTTCGCAGGCGATCTAACCGCGATCGATTCCGTTCCTGTCGCGACCGGCGGCACCTCCTTTCAGCGTGAGGTTTGGGCGGCTCTGCGGCGGATTCGGCCCGGAACGACGCTAAGCTATGGCGCTTTGGCGCAAAAGCTAGGACGCCCGAAGTCGGTTCGCGCGGTCGGCCTTGCAAATGGGGCGAACCCAATTGCCGTCGTCATTCCATGCCACCGGGTGATCGGCGCGGATGCAAGCCTTACGGGCTATGGCGGCGGTATCGACCGCAAACGCTGGCTGCTCACCCATGAAGGCGCCGCCTTTCGAGAAGTTGCTGCAAGACATGCGCCGAAGGCAGCCTGAAAGGCTGCGATCGAGTTTGGCTGGCGCGGGACGAGAGCCCTCGCCTGCGCGTGGCAGCGTGCGTATCGAGGTACCGCAATGTTCGAACCGACTGTCAAGAAAGCCGAAACCTTCCGAAGCTTGAACAACAAAGGGCATTTGCTACTGCCGAATGCTTGGGATGCGGCAAGCGCGCGGGTCCTCGAGGAAGCAGGTTTCTCCGCAATCGGCACGACGAGCGCGGGCATCGCTTATACCCGCGGATTGCGAGATGGGCAGCGAATCGACCGCACGACAATGATGCGCGAAATCGCCATTATTGCCGCAAGTGTCAACGTACCGGTGACCGCGGATATCGAGGCCGGATACGGCGCAGAGCCTTCCGATATCGCGGAGACCATCCGCCAGGTCGTCCAGGCGGGAGCCGTTGGGATCAATCTGGAGGACAATGCGCACGGCTATGGTGGGGCGCTACTTTTCGATGTCAAGTTGCAGGCGGAACGTATCCGCGCCGCCCGCGCCGAGGCCGAACGCCTGGGCGTTGCGCTGACAATCAATGCCCGGACGGACACCTTTCTGTTACGCCTCGGCCGTGATGACGCGGAGCGTTTCGCGCTGACGATGGAGCGCGGCCTGTCATATCTCGGGGCCGGTGCGGATCTGATCTTTGTTCCACTCCTCGTCTCGCCGGCGGTTGTCCGCCAATTGGCTGACGCACTGAGCGGCCGCCTCAGCCTTATGGCGATGCCGGGGGCGCCGCCGGCGGACCACCTTTTCGAGGCGGGAGCAAGACGCATCAGCATTGGACAAACGGCGATGCTCGCAAGCCTTGGATACCTGCGAACAATTGTGCAGGAACTGCACTCGACGGGTACGTGGTCCAAGATCGAGGCAAACTTCTTCGGCTTCAGCGAAGCGGAGGCTCTATTCGTCGATCCTCAGGGCGCACAGAGCGACAATCACTCGTGAAGGCGGACCACAAGATCTATCGGCTGATCGGTGCTGATGGCCGGCCATATCTTAGTGACCAGCCAGGCACGCTGGGCGGGCACCGAAAACTGAAGGGCTACGGCCGGCTCGATTGTCCCAGTGCCTTGCGATGGATCGCAAAGGGGCATTATGTCCGGCACCGGGTGTTCTTCGCTGACGAAGCCACGGCAATTGCTGCTGGCTATCGTCCATGCGCACGCTGCATGCCGGAAGCATATCGGCTCTGGAAAGCCGCACGCAATCATGAAGGGCTCGGCGCCGGAGGCAAGCGCAAACGCGCAGACCACCGGCACTAAGCGGCGCCGCGTCACGAGAGGCGAAGCTCGACGTCACTCCCTTGGCGTAGGCCCGGTTCTGATTTGCCGTCGGCGCGCTTGATTAAATCGTCGCTTCACTCCCGTAAATCATGCGATGCCCGTTGTAGGTGTCCATGAACTCGCGGATTTCCACCACCTTGCCGTCTCTCAAGATATGGATGAAACAGTAGTCGTTCTTGTAAGGGCGCCCGTTGGAGACGGTCGCACTCAGCACTAACTCTACAACCACGGTTTCGTCATCGCCGTAGACACCTTTGAAATCCAACTTGACGTCCCGCAAGAAGACTTTCGGGAACTGCTCAAGGATGAAGCGCACGATCTGGGCGCTGCCAATCATTCCGCTCCGCTCACCCAGAAACTTAGCTGTGGCGTTGTCTTGCGGGGCGATCCAGACAGCATCATCGGAGAAAAAAGGTTCAATCCTTGCAGCATCTCGTGATGAGAACGAGTTCCACATATCGATCACTATCTGCTTATTCGCGTCGGCGCTCATTGGATCACTCCTTTTGTTGGCTTGGGAACGGTGGCATCGCGCCTTCGGGCATCGCCGGCTGCGCTTCCTACGAAAAAGATAACTCCCTGATCGCGGCGCGCGGTGTTGGCAGCTATCGTTGTCGAACGACGAAAGCGGCGCGCGCGTCTATCCGCGAATATCGGCCGGCAGGTGTCATGATCCAGCAGATGCATGGCGTCATCTCTATCGGACGCCGTCCCAGTGTTCTCGCCGTTTCCGGACGTGATCGCCCTGGCATTCGCCGCATTCGGACTCGATCGGTGCAGTCCAGAGAGAATGTCAACGGCATCAGTTACGCGAAATGGTGGCGCTATTTGAGCGCTCATCCTCACGGGCTGCCGTCTCGGGGATTTATGACATCGATGTTAGTTTATGACACGATGGCGGTTCCCGGTCGATCTGATGTCATGGTCGTTAGCTGCCGTCGTTACGTCATTGAAATAAATGCGACAAAACCACTTTAGTCACGCGTCATTGACGCGCAACGCGCGAGCGCAACGTCGCATCTGCGACGCTGATAAATATTTATGCGTGAATGACCATAAAATTGCCACCCGCCTCAATCGTTGCTATTATGGTAATGTTAATCCACGTCATGTTAACCCCAAAATGCAGGAGTCGGAAATGAATTGCTTCTTTGCACGTCCTGCCTGTCGAATGGTCTTTGGCGCCGGCATCGCGGTGTTATCGCTGGCGGCCGCATATGCGGACGAGGAAAAGGGACCGTTTATTCCTCGGATCATCCTTTCCTCCACCATTCCGGCCAACGGGGATCTCAATCCCTATGGCCTCGCGTTCGTGCCGGACGGATTTGCGTCCGGCGGAACCATTGCCCCCGGCGATGTGCTGGTATCGAACTTCAACGACTTCAATAATTGCCAGGGCAAAGGGACCACCATCATCAAGCTGACCCCGAACAGCGCCGTGGCGCCTGCGGTGCCGGTCGGTTCGAGTGGCAATGCAATCACTTTCTTCGCCGGCAAGGAACCCGGCCTGACCCTCGCCCTCGGCGTGTTGCGGCGCGGCTTCGTCATCGTCGGCAACGTGCTGACGACGGACTGCATGTCGGACACCGTCGCCGGCGGCAAGCTGCAAGTTGTGGATCGGAACGGCAAGCTCGTCGCCGCGCTGACCGACCGCACATTCTTCGACAGCCCGTGGGGGCTCACCGTTCACGATCTCGGCGACACGGCGCAAATCTTCGTCGCCAACGTCCTGAGCGGCAACGTCTCCCGCCTCGACGTGGCAGTCACGGCGCTGAATATCGTCCTCAAGCGCGCGACCGTGATCGCCACGAACTATACGCATCGGACCGACCCGGCGGCGCTGGTGCTCGGGCCGACCGGATTGCTTTACGACGCAGAGGCCGACGTGCTTTACGTCGCATCGACGGCGGACAACGCGATCTTTAAGGTGCCGCACGCCGGTAAGGCGACGTTCCCGGTGAACAAGGGCACGGTGGTGTTTGCCGATGCGAATGTTTTGCGCGGCCCACTCGGCCTCGCATTCACGCCGAGCGGCAACCTCATCACTAGCAATGGCGATGCCGTCAACCCTGATCCCACCCATCCAAGCGAAGTCATCGAATTCACCCCCTCTGGAAAATTCGTGAGGCAGTATAATATCGATGCCGGCGCCGACGGGGCGTTCCAGATCGCAACCGTGCTCCGCCCCGGCGCTCGCTTCAACTTCGCCGCCGTCAATGACAACAACAACAGCGTCGCGGTCTATGCGCTGCCCCGCCATGACGACGAGTAGGTGGCCCGTTGCCAGCCGCCCGGGGCAGTCCTCTGTAGGATTGGTTTGAGCGCTTGCGAGCCCCATCAGGGTCAGCGCCGCGCCGTCGGTCGATGGGTTCTCGCGGAGTTTATGATCGGGCCGGTCCAACGAGGCTGGCCCGGCATAGGCTCGGGCCAAACCCGGTAACTCATTCGACTTCCGACGCCGCGATCGCGCTCTCGTATGCCTCGCTCAGCGCGAGCCACTGGTGTTCGGCTTCCGAAAGACTACGCGCCACGTCGGCGCGCATTTTACTCAGCGTTGCGACCTTCGCCGGATCGCGATCGTAGAGCGTGGGATCGGCCAGCGCCGCATCAATCTCGGCAAGCCTCTTGGCGAGTCGGGACATGTCCTTGTCGAACTCATCGATGCGCCGCTTGAGCGGAGCGAACTCGGTGCGCCTTTCGGCTGCGGCCCGGCGCAGCTCGGCACGCGACATACGCGCTTCGCCGCCATCGCGCTCTCGCACATCTTTCAGCGCCTCACCAAGTGTACCCGCAAGCACAAGCCGGCGGTAGTCGTCGAGATCGCCATCGAAGGGGTTGACTTCGCCATTGGCGACGAGCCACAGCCGGTCGGCGCAGGCCTCGAGCAGGAAGCGGTCGTGGGAGACCACGATTACGGCACCCGAATAGTCGTTGATGGCCTCGATCAGCGCGGCGCGGCTGTCGATGTCGAGGTGATTGGTGGGCTCGTCCAACACCACAAGATGCGGCCCTTCGAAGCGCGCGAGCGCACCTTGGCCTCCGGCGCGTCCGGCAACAGCGCCCGCAGATGGTCGTAGGCGCTTAGCAGCGGATTGAGCTCGTCGAGCTGATGCTGGGCGAAATACGCGGTCTTGAGCTTGTCGGCCCGCGTCATCTGGCCGGAGAACGGCGCCAGGCGGCCGGTGAGGAGCTTGGTCAGGGTCGACTTCCCGTTGCCGTTCGCGCCGAGGAGCGCGATGCGGTCGTCGGGGTCGATGCGCAGCGTGAGCCGCCGCAGCACCGGACGGCCCGGCTCATAACCGACCGCCATGTTGTCGAGCGCAATGATCGGCGGCGACAGCGGCTTTTCGGGCGATGGGATCGCGATCGCGCGCGCCTCGTCCTCGATGCGCACGTCGATTGGCTGCAATTTTGCCAGCACCTTGAGACGCGATTGCGCCTGGCGCGCCTTGGTGGCCTTGGCGCGGAAGCGTTCCACGAAAGCGGTGAGATGCTTGCGCTGCGCCTCCTGCTTGCGCGC
>WNFI01066982.1_pt3 | contig 10065 bp, 10 predicted proteins | sample 5400471 | NCBI WGS metagenome assembly WNFI01 (sample SAMN13153348, study PRJNA577476) | soil metagenome | isolation source: 100 cm saprolite on Douglas fir-dominated hillslope | place: USA:California | collected 2013-09-17
AGGGCTTCCTGAACGGGCATCTCCTCGAGCGTGGTAACGAAGTGCACCGCGGTCTCCGGCGAGTGAATCACCCGTTGCACCGTGTCGGCGTGATTGCGGATCGGGCCCACCCGCGCGAGCCCCGACACCTCGGAGGTGACGTTGAGGAACCTGCCGATCCGGCCGGTCGGCGGGGCGTCCATGACGACCGCGTCGTAGGCCGGCTTGCCGCCGGACTTCCTGCGGACCGCCTCCGCGGCCTTCCCCGTGAGCAGCACGTCGCGCAGCCCTGGCGCGATCGTGGTCGCGAAGTCCATAACGCCGAGCCTGGTCAGCGCCTTGCCCGCATGCCGCAGGTTGTAGAACATCTCGAGGTACTCGAGCAGCGCGGACTCCGGATCGGCGACGAGCGCGTACACCTCCCCGCCGGGCTGCGTGGCACTCTCCGGGGCCACGGCGATCTTGCGCTCCTCGTAAGGCAGCGGCGGGCGGTCGAAGACCTGCGCGATCCCCTGGCGGCCCTCCACCTCGATCAGCAGCACCCGCTTCCCGCCGGACGCGAGCGCGAGCGCGAGGGCGCTGGCGACCGTGGTCTTGCCGGCCCCTCCCTTGCCGGTGACGACGTGCAGGCGCACGCCGTCCCAGTCGGTATCCCGTGTGCTCACGTCTTGGAGGCTATCCGCGCCGCGACACCACGTATCCCAGCCGACCGCCAGCCGGCGTCCGGCGCGCCGCGCCGCATCCACGACGCTGGCGCCACGTTGAAATACCACTAGTCTGGGGTTAAAAGGATCAGGCGTAACCGTGACCGGAGAAGAGGTGTTGGCATGGTTGCCCTAGTGGTCATTCTGGTGATACTCGTCATCGCGGGGCTTATTGCCACGGGCCGCTCGTTGCGGATAGTCCAGCAGTACGAGCAGGGCATCATTTTCAGGTTCGGAAGGGTGCTGCCGGGGACGCGCGGGCCGGGGCTGACGATAATCCGGCCAGTGGGCGATCGCATGCAGAAGGTCAACATGCAGATCGTCGCCATGGCCGTCCCGGCGCAGGAGGGCATCACCAGGGACAACGTCAGCGTCCGGGTCGACGCGGTCGTGTACTTCCGGGTCGTGGACCCGATCAAGGCCACGATCAACGTGCAGAATTACATGTTCGCGATCTCCCAGCAGGCGCAGACCTCCCTGCGGTCGATCATCGGCCAGTCGGAGATGGACCAGCTGCTGGCCGAGCGGGACACCGTGAACCGGGAGCTGCGCCGGATCATCGACGAGCCGACCGAGGGCCCCTGGGGCATCCGGGTCGAGCGGGTGGAGATCAAGGACGTCTCGCTGCCGCGCTGCAGCTGCGGCTGCTGCAGACAGTGGTCGAGGTGGCGGCGGAGAAGAACAGCACGCTGGTCATGCCGGTGCCGGTGGAGCTGCTCCGGTTCTTCGACAAGTTCACGCCTCCCGGGGCCGCGGGCGAGCAGAAGTCCGCCGCGGACTCGGCCTCGCTGGCCGACTTCGGCAATGAGGATGTGGAGAAGGTCGAGGCGGAAATCGAAGGCGGGGCGCCACTCGAGATACCTGACGTGCCCGACATCCCCGCGATCCCCGCGGAGGTGGGCGACGGGAAGCGGGCCCTAGGCGCGGCCGGTGGCAAGCTGGCCGACGAGACCGATGTGTCGGCCGACGAGATCGACGCCGCCGCGATCCCGAAGCGGGACAAGGCGGCCGGCGGCGGTGCGGCCGGCGGCGGTGCGGCCGGCGGCGGTGCGGCCGCGGACTCGGGCGCGTAACGGCCGGCCTGGCATGCGCGGGGAGACGCCGCCGGTTCCGCGCCTCCCCGCTATGGTTTCCGCATGGCGAAGTGGGAGTACGCGACGGTTCCGCTGCTGGTTCACGCGACCAAGCAGATCCTGGACAACTGGGGCGAGGACGGGTGGGAGCTCGTGGCGGTCATCCCCGGGCCGAATCCCGAGCAGCTCGTCGCCTACATGAAGCGAGAGAAATCATGAGCCTGGACCAGGACGCAGAGGAGCCCGGGCCCTCGCCCGATGCCAGGCTGGCCGCGCTCGGGCTCACCCTGCCGAAGGTGTCGCCTCCGCTCGCCGCCTACGTCCCCGCGGTGCTCACCCGCGGTTACGTGTACACGGCCGGGCAGCTGCCGGTCGTCGAGGGCCAGCTGCTCGCAACCGGCAAGGTCGGCGCCGAGATCGGCGCCGGGGAGGCCAGCGCGCTCGCCCGGACCTGCGCGCTGAACGCCCTGGCGGCCGTGGCGTCGGTGACCGGCGGGCTCGACGCCGTCCGGCGCATCGTCAAGGTGACCGGCTTCGTCGCGAGCGCCCCGGGTTTCACCCAGCAGGCCCAGGTGGTCAACGGCGCCAGCGAGCTGCTGATCGAGGTGTTCGGCGAGGCGGGCAGGCACGCCCGCAGCGCCGTGGGGATGGCGGTGCTGCCGCTGGACGCCCCGGTCGAGATCGAGCTGATCGTGGAGGTCCGGGACACATGAGGGAGCCGGAGGGGCCCCGTAGGCGACCGGGACACTGAGTGGACGCCGGCGCGATCCGGCTCGGAGGCCGGCTGGGCGAGCGGGCCCTGGACATCATCGCCGGGAGGCAGCAGCCCGCCGTGCCACGCGACGCGGCCACGGTCATGCTGCTGCGGCCCGCCGTAATCTCCGCAAAGGGCTACCTCGAGGTCTACATGCTGCGCCGCAAATCCTCGATGGCGTTCGCTCCCGGCGCCTTCGTCTTCCCGGGCGGCTCGGTCGACGCCCGGGATGCCGACGAGCAGGTGGCCTGGGCCGGACCGGACACCGCCGAGTGGGGCCGGATCTTCGACGCGCCTCCGGAGCTGGCGTGCGCGCTGGTGTGCGCCGCCGTCAGGGAGACCTTCGAGGAGTCCGGCGTGCTCCTCGCCGGGCCGTCGGCCGACACGGTGGTGGCCGACACCACCGGCGCGGAGTGGGAGGCAGACCGGAACGCGCTGCTTGACCGCTCGCTCTCCCTCGCCGAGATGCTCGGCCGGCGCGGGCTCGTGCTCCGGTCCGACCTGCTCAGGCCATGGTCCCGGTGGATCACGCCGGTGATCGAGGAACGCCGCTTCGACACCAGGTTCTTCGCCGCCGCGCTGCCAGACGGGCAGCGCACCCGGGACGTCGGGGGCGAGGCAGCCGAGGTGGCCTGGGTGCGTCCGCACGACGCGATCGCTGCCGGGCGCAAGAAGGAGATCGTGCTGTTTCCGCCGACCGCGGTGAGCCTGGCCGAACTCGCCGCCTGCCCGGACGTGACCGCCGCGCTCAGGCCGCGGCAGGTCAGCCCGCTGCTGCCGGAGGCGATCATGGCCGACGGGGCGGTCTGGCTGACCCTGCCCGCCGACCTGGAGTACCCCCTGTAAGGGCAGCCCCGGCAGCAGCCTGGTGGCTAGCGAGCCCGCTTCCTGAGGCGTTCCGGGTCTATCAGGAGCACGGACTTGGGATGCAGCTGGATCCAGCCGCGCGCCACGAAGTCGGCGAGGGCCTTGTTGACGGTCTCCCGTGACGCCCCCACCAGCTGGGCGAGCTCCTCCTGGGTCAGGTCGTGATTTACCTGCAGCCCGTCGTCCTGCTGGGTGCCGAACCGCTCCGCCAGGTCAAGCAGCGCCTTGGCCACCCGGCCGGGCACGTCGGTGAAAACCAGGTCCGAAAGCACGTCGTTGGTGCGGCGCAGCCGCCGCACCAGCGCGCGCAGCAGGTGCATGGCCACATCGGGGCGGTCGGCCAGCCACTTCCGCAGGTCATCATGGTCGAGGGCGGCGAGACGGGCATCGGTGACCGCAACGGCGCCCATCGTGCGGGGCCGCGGGTCGAACAGCGACAGCTCGCCGAACATCTCGCCCGGCCCGAGCACGCTGGTCAGGTTCTCCCGGCCGTCGACGGACGCCCTGGTGAGCTTGATCTTGCCGTCCAGCACCACGTACAGCTGGTCACCGTCATCGCCCTCGTCGAACAGCCGCTCGCCGCGGGCCAGCCGAACCTCGGTCACCCCGGCCCGTAGCGCCTTGGTTCCCTCCTCGTCCAAGCCCTGCACCGTCTGGGGTCCCAGCCCGTCGCGGCCCGTTCCGGCCCGATCCAGGCTGGCCGCGCGGTCACTAGCCAGCGCTGGCTTCCTCCAGAGCCAGGCGCGCGACCGAGGCCTCGATCTCGGAGTACGCCTCGGCGCGGCTCACCCAGTTGGCCGCCTCCACCAGCTTGCCGGGCTCCAGTTCCTTATAGACCTCGAAGAAATGCTGGATCTCCAGGAGCTCGAAGTCCGAGACGTCCTCGATGTCGGCCAGGTGCGCCATCCGTGGGTCGGTCGCCGCCACGCAGAGCACCTTGTCGTCCCTGCCCATCTCGTCCCGCATCCGGAACATGCCGATGGCCCGGCAGCGGATCAGGCACCCCGGGAACGTTGGCTCGTCGAGCAGGACCAGCGCATCGAGCGGGTCGCCATCGGGAGCTAGCGTGCCCTCGATGTATCCGTAGTCAGCCGGGTATCGAGTTGAGGTGAACAGCATCCTGTCCAGCCGGATCCTGCCGGACTCATGATCCATCTCATACTTGTTGCGCTGGCCCTTGGGTATCTCGACGATGACATCGAACTCCACGATTCTGCCCTCTCGGCCGTACATGATTGACTCCGTTGCCTCGATGTCTACCCGGCCCGGGTCTCCAGGCGCCCGGCGGGATCGAGCATTTCGCGAAAGGTGGTGACCAGGTGCGCCGGCTCCGTCGCGCGGCGTGGCTGTCGCTGGCTTTGCTGAGCCTGTTCACGATGGCCGCCGGGGCCGCCGTGGCGCACATGCTGCCGCTGCGACTCGCAATGTGGCGGCTGCCAACGGTGGCCTCCCGCGGCCTCGCCCAGGCCGGGCCGGTGCTAGGCCCGGTGCCCGACCCGCGTATCAGGGGGACCGCCCATACCGGAAAAGCCGCGCAGGGCGGGCAGGTGACGACGGCCACGGGCGTGACGGCCGCCCTGTCGGGCCTGCTCGGGTCGCCCGCGCTCGGCCCGCACGTCGGCGCGGTAGTGGACGACCTGTCCTCCGGACAGGTGCTGCTCTCCCGCCAGGGCAGCTCGGCCTTTGCCCCGGCCTCCACGGCGAAGCTGGCGGTCGCGACGGCCGCGCTCCACGTTCTCGGCCCGGACGCCCGGCTCACCACCAGGGTCGTGGCCGGCCCGACGCGGTCGTCCATCGTCCTGGTGGGCGGAGGCGATCCTACGCTGGCCGCCGGCCGCCCCCCGGCCTCCGACTACCCGCAGCCGGCGTCGCTGGCGGGGCTGGCCACGGAAACGGCGCAGGCGCTGAGGGCGAGAGGGGTGCGCGCGGTGCATCTGCGCTACGACGCCTCGCTGTTCACCGGGCCGGGGATGGGACCCGGCTGGGCCCCGGATGACGTCGCCTCGGGCAACGTCACGCTTATCGAGGCGCTGGAGGTGGACCAGGGCCGGCTGACCCCCGGCGGCGCACCACAGGACGCGGACGTCCAGGGCAACTTCCGGCCGCGGTCGCCCGCCCCGGCGGCCAGCGCCGCGCAGGACTTCGCCTCGCTCCTGTCCGGCCGCGGGATCAAGATGCTCGGGCGCGTGACCAGGACGGTCGCGGTGCGCGGGAGCGCCACGATCGCGGCGGTGTCGTCACCACCGCTCGCCGAGATCATCGAGCAGATGCTAACCGAGAGCAATAACGTTATCGCGGAGAACCTGGCCCGGCAGGTCGCGATAGCCACCGGTCACCCGGCCTCGTTCAGCGGCGCGGCCGCGGCGGAGACAGCGGTGCTGCGCAGGCTCGGCGTCGGCGGGATCACGCTGGTTGACGGGAGCGGCCTGTCGCCGAATGACCAGATCACGCCCAGCACGCTGGTTCATCTGGTCCGCCTGGCTGCTGCACCGAGCCAGCCGGACCTCAGGCCCGTCATCACCGGCATGCCGGTCGCCGGATTCTCCGGAACGCTGGCGCCGGGTGGCAGCGTCTTCAATGACCTGGGACCGCCCGCTCTGGGCGTGGTGCGGGCCAAGACCGGCAACCTGCTGACGGTGGTATCGCTGGCCGGCATCGCGTACGCCAGGAACGGGCAGGTGCTCGCTTTCGCCTTCATGGCCGATCAGCTGCCCCGCAGCGGCCTGACCGCGGCGGGCGACGACATGACCAGGCTGGCCACCGCCCTGGCCGCCTGCGGGTGCCACTGAGCGAGCCGGAGGGCGCGGCGCGGCCTGGACTGAGGAGCGAGGAACGAGCGACGAGGGAAGGCGGCGCCTCAAGGGCGCCCGCAGGCGAGCGAGACAGCACTGAGCGAGCCGGAGGGCGCGCCGGCGCCCCAGTAGCCCGGCGGGTCCCCGGGCAGGTGGCCAGCCAACGTACGGTGGGGGGGTGAGCACCTCGCAGATGATCGACTGGAATGTAGCCACGTCCACGGGCGTCAGGTGGGCGCGGCCGGGACCTCAGGTCAGCATGACCGAGGCCAGGAAGGTGGTGGCCGAGCTGCGCGGACTCGCTGCCGCCGTACAGGATCCTGTGCGCGAGGTGACCGGGCTGCCCGGCTCCGGTGACGACGGCAAGGTCGCGGTCGTGGACCGGCCCGGGTGGATCCGCGCGAACGTCGATGGGTTCCGGGTCGTGCTCGATCCGCTGGTGGAGCACATGCAGCAGCGGGGCACGGCACCGCCGGCCGGATCGGTGATCACCGCGGTCGGGTCGCGAGTAACCGGCATGCAGGCGGGCCTGATCCTCGCCTACCTGGCCGGGCGGGTGCTCGGCCAGTACGAGCTGTTCCTGCCGCCCGACCCGGACGCGCCGGCGGGCGCCGTGGATGCCCCCGCGGGCCGGCTGACCCTCGTGGCGCCGAACATCGTGATGGTGGAGCGCGAGCTCGGGGTCAACCCGCGCGACTTCCGGCGCTGGGTGTGCCTGCACGAGGAGACACACCGGACCCAGTTCACCTCGGTGGCCTGGCTACGTCCCTACGTGCAGCAGCAGATGACCGAGTTCCTGCTGGCCTCGGACCTGGACCCGGCCTCGATCCTGGACCGGCTCCGGTCCGCCGCCGACGCGGTGGCCGGCGCGGTCCGCGGCGGCGGCGAGAGCCTGATCGAGGCGATCCAGAGCCCGCGTCAGCGCGAGATCCTGGACCGGCTGACGGCGGTGATGACGCTGGTGGAGGGCCACGGCGACTACGTGATGGACGCGGTCGGCCCGAAGGTGGTGCCGTCGGTGGAGGAGATCAGGGCCAAGTTCTCCGCCCGGCGGGTCAGCGGCGGCCGGATCGAGCAGGCCATCCGCAGGATCCTGGGCATCGACCTGAAGATGAAGCAGTACGAGCAGGGGTCCCGGTTCGTCAAGACTGTGGTGGAAGAGGCGGGAATGGGCGTGTTCAACAAGGTTTGGATATCCCCGGAGAGTCTCCCGACCAGAGACGAGATCACCAGCCCGCAGTCCTGGCTCGCCCGGGTCGGCGGCGGCGGCGCTCTCGGCGACGGGGCGAACGGCGACCGCGCTCGCGGTAACGGCGCGCATGGCGGCGGCGCGGACGGCAGCGGCGCGGCCGCCAGCTGAGCTGTGCTCGCCGCAGGGGGGACGACCCTCCTTCGACCGGCCCCCGCGGTGCGAGCTCCGCGAGGAGCATGACCGGGCATGGGCCCGCACCCCGCGGTCGCGCAGGTCCGGCTGGGCGTGCGCCGCTGCCTGGCCAGGGCCAGCCTCGAGGCCGGTGACCTGGTGCTGGCCGCATGCTCGGGCGGCGCGGACTCACTGGCCCTGGCCGCGGCGGTCGCGTTCGAAGCGCCCCGGCTCGGCCTGGCCGCGGGCGGCGTCACCGTCGATCACGGGCTCCAGCCCGGATCGGCGGAGCAAGCCGGGAAGGTGGTAAAGGTCCTCGCGGCCATGGGCCTCGATCCAGTGCAGAGCCTCCGCGTCACGGTGGCGCGGCCCGGCGCGGCCGGCGCTTGCGGCGCGGACTACCCGGGCCCTGAGGCGGCCGCCCGCGCGGCCAGGTACCGAGCGCTTGACGGGGCCGCCGCCGCCACCGGGGCCGCCGCGATCCTGCTGGGCCACACCAGGGACGATCAGGCCGAGACGGTCCTGCTCGGCCTGGCGCGCGGCTCCGGCGCCCGATCGCTGGCCGGGATGGCCGAGCGTCACGGCCGCTTCCTCCGCCCGCTGCTGGAGGTCAGCCGCATCCAGACCCGGGCCGCCTGCGCCGCCCAGAACCTAGAGCCCTGGGACGACCCGCAGAACGCCGATCCTGCCTTCGCCCGTGCCCGGGTACGCCACCGGCTGCTCCCGGCCCTCGAGCGGGAACTCGGGCCCGGCGTGACCGAGGCCCTGGCCCGCAGCGCCGGCCAACTGCGCCTGGATGCCGATTTCATCGACTCTCTCGCCCAGACCGCGACAGAGCGCCTGGCGGCGGCGGGACCCGGGCTGCCCGTCGAGGCCGTGGCCGCCCTGCCGCCGGCGATCAGGTCGCGGGTGCTCAGGAACGCCGCGATCGCGGCCGGCTGTCCGCCCGGCGCGCTGACCGCGGGGCATGTCGCCGGGCTCGACGCCCTGGTGACCGGCTGGCGCGGCCAGCGCGGGACGGACCTGCCCGGCGGCATCCGCGGCCAGCGCCGGTATGGCAAGCTGCTCTTCAGTGCTAGCCGTAGGGGGGACGACCCCCCTTCAACCCCCCGTCAGGCTAGCCGTAGGGGGGACGACCCCCCTTCAACCCCCCGTCAGGCAAGCAACCGGGAGGGCGCGGGTGGACGCGACTGACATGGGCGCCGACCTGGAGGACGTGCTGATCACCCCGGAGCGGCTGCAGCATCGCGTCGGGGAGCTTGCCGCTCAGATCGACGCGGATTACGCCGATCGCGAACTTCTCCTGGTCGGCGTGCTGAAGGGCGCGGTAATGGTGATGGCCGACCTGGCGCGCGCGATCCGCCTTCCCGTCGAGATGGACTGGATGGCGGTCTCGTCTTACGGCTCCGGCACGAAGTCCTCCGGCGTGGTGCGCATCCTCAAGGATCTCGACTGCGACATCACCGGCCGGCATGTGCTGGTCGTCGAGGACATCATCGATTCCGGCCTCACCCTGTCCTGGCTGGTGCGGAACCTGGAGTCGCGCGGTCCCGCCTCGCTGCGGGTGTGCGCGCTGCTGCGCAAGCCCACCGCCGCGCGGACGGACGTTGACGTGACCTACGTAGGGTTTGACATAGCCGACGCGTTCGTCATCGGCTACGGGCTCGACTACGCCGAGCGCTACCGGAACCTGCCGTTCATCGGAACCCTGGCCCCGCACGTGTACACGGCGGGCGGGGCGGCGGAGGGCGGGAGGGCGGAGCGCGGGAGGGCGGGGCTCTTAGACGGCTTGTTGCCGGACCACGGCTCCACCCGCCAGGGTTCATCCCGCCACGGGGGCGGGGAACACAACTCGAGATGAAATGCGTTCACGGGGTAAAGGACTGGCGAGGCTGCTGAGTCCGAGGGAGCCTGGTCCGTGTCAGCAGCAGCCGGCGCGGTGTACCGTCGAGTATTCACGTTATTACGCGGGCGGAAAGGAAACGCGCGTGGGCACTAGGACGTCTGGCCGCTCCCCCCGGGGGCGGCGGGACCTGAGGCTCGTCAGGAGGGGTCGGCCCGCTACCGGCGCGGCCGTTCATCGATGGATGTGAAACGCTTCCCCCGCGGGCTGCTCGTTGGCGTGCTCATTGCCGTGTTCCTGCTCTTCTTCCTGTACCGGTTCGCCAGCTCGGGCACATCGTACAAGTCGGTCGACACCTCACAGGTGATCAACCTCATCGAGTCCGGCCAGGTCAAGTCGGCTTTGCTAGTCGACACCGACCAGACGATCCAGATCACGACCAAGACCGGCCAGACGCTGCAGGCGTCCTGGGTGGGCAACCAGGGTCAGGGGCTCGCCACCACCCTGCAGCAGCAGTACGCGAAGCACAACCTGCCCGGGGGCTACAACGTCCAGGTGCCCAAGGGCAGCTCGATCTTCACGCTGATCCTCAGCTGGCTGCCGTTCCTGCTGATCATCCTGCTCTTCCTGTTCATCATGAACCAGATGCAGGGCGGCGGCTCCCGGGTGATGAACTTCGGGAAGTCCAAG
>WNFI01158821.1_pt1 | contig 10065 bp, 10 predicted proteins | sample 5400471 | NCBI WGS metagenome assembly WNFI01 (sample SAMN13153348, study PRJNA577476) | soil metagenome | isolation source: 100 cm saprolite on Douglas fir-dominated hillslope | place: USA:California | collected 2013-09-17
GTGATCAGTGATCGGTGATCAGTGGCCAGCAAATTCGAGCTTCGCTCGAATGGACAGCCGAGGGCGGCTGTCCCCACACAGTACTACATCTGGCTTAGTCTCCCGTTTGCTTCGCGCTCTGCGTTTTACCTTCGACATTCTCTACTTTTTCTATTTTTACTTTCGCGATGCGGTGGCCTTCCATCTCTTCGACCGTGTAGCGGTGGCCTTCGTAGTCGAAAGATTCGCCGAGGTAGGGGATGCGTTGCAGGCGGGCGAGAACGAATCCGGCGAGAGTTTCGAAACCGGCATCGCGGGGAAGAAGCAGGTCGTGCTGAGCCTCGAGGTCGCGGATACTCACCGCGCCTTCCAGGACCAGTATTGATTCGTCCTCCAGTGCGGGCTCCGGGGGAGAGACGTCGAATTCGTCTTCGATGTCGCCGACGAGTTGCTCGAGAATGTCTTCGACCGTGATCACGCCGGCAGTGGAACCGAACTCGTCGACCACCACGGCGAGGTGGCGGCGGCGCTGCTTAAACTCGGCAAGTAACTCCGCCAGGACTTTGGTTTCGGGGACGACCAGAACATCGTGCATGATATGGCCGATCTGGGTTCGGGCGATGCGCGTGGCAACGGGCTGGCCCAGATTGACGAGCCTGAGCCGAACCCAGCGGACGAGTTCCTTGTAATAAAGAACGCCGACGATGTGTTCGGGGCCGCTCTGCGGGTCATAGACGGGAATGCGCGAGTGCTGGCCTTCGACGACGCGGTTCAAGGCTTCGTCGAGCGTGAGATCGGAGGGCAGGGAAAAAATATCCGGACGGGCCACCATGACTTGGCGGACGGTGATGCTGTCGAGTTCAATGGCATTGTGGATCATCTCTTCCTGCGATTCGGGAATCTGGCCGAACTGGCGGCTGGCGGTGACGATGAGCTTAAGTTCGTCAGGGGAATGGACGGCGCCGCCGCGGCGCGAGTCGCGCGCGCCGAAAAGTTTCAGCACCAGGCCGCCGGACTGCCGCATAAAAAAAAGCACGGGGCGGGCAATAGTGAGAAAAGCCTCCATGGGCGCGGCCACGGCGAGGGCAATTTGCTCAGCGCGTTGTAGCGCCAGAGTCTTCGGCACCAACTCGCCCAGCAGAACGTGCAGGTAGGTAATCAAGGTAAAGGCGATCGCAATGGCGATGCCATGGGCATAAACCGCTGCATGAGGAACTTCGCGTACAAAGCGGAGTGATTCCACCAGGCGCGCCACCATGGGCTCGCCGATCCAGCCCAGAGTGAGGCTCACCATGGTGATACCCAACTGCACGCCGTTAACAACTTCGTCGAGATGCTGATGCAGGCGCTGGACGATGCGAGCGCTAATGCGGCCGGAGGCGATAAGCTGTTGAATGCGAGTATCGCGAACGCTGACGAGGGAAAACTCCGCGGCCGCGAAAAACGCATTCGCCGCCACCAGGAGAAGGATCAGCAGCACCCGGAGCAGCACAAAGGCGATCATGGATGGCGTAATTCTAACATTCCAAAGGGTCTGGAAGTATTACGTGGCCGGTTTAGGGTGGCATGTTAAATTTTCTAACATAGAGGGGACGAGGGAACACAGGGTAGAACTTTTTGGACTTGCGGGCTACCATTTTGGTGTGGAGACGGTCTAATTGACCAAGTGGCGAGATTGCCATGCCACCTACTACTCAGGTTCAGTTCGAAATCTCTGGAACAAAGGCAGCGCTGGCTGCGTACAAGATAGTGAGAGCGGCAGGAACGGCTCTCTTATCAGCAAGCATTTCCAGTAAGCATTTTCGGCAAGCAAATCCAGCATGGATTCAGGAGGTAGCTGTGAACGGAAACGGAAATAATAAGAAGAAGCGTCGCAAACTGTTTATCTATGGCGGCATAGGGCTGGGAATCGTGCTGTTGATTGCGATCGGGGTGTTTGCGGCCACGCGCGGAGGCACCAAGATTGATCCTTCGAAGCTGGCGAAGGTAGAGAAGGGCGACCTGGCCAAGAGCGTGGTAGCGACGGGCAAAGTGACGCCCATCATCAAGGTCGAAGTGAAGTCGAAGGCCAGCGGTATCGTGAAGAAGCTGCTGGTGGACTATGGCGATCGCGTGAAGAAAGGTCAGTTGCTGGCGCAGTTGGACAAAATCGAGATTGAAGCGCAGGTGGAGCAATCGCACGCGTCGCTGGAAGCGGCGCAGGCCAATTTGAGCAGCACGCGCGCCGACTTGGAGCGCGCCAAGGTGGACGCGGAAGGTCCGGAGGTGCCGCTGTTGAAGCGCGCTTACGACCGCGCGACCGGCATGGCGAAGGATGGAGTGGTCTCCGCCTCAGCGCTGGACGATGCGCAGAAGAACTACGAACTGGCACTGAACAAGCAGAACGTATCGAAAGCACAGGTTACGGTTTTGCGGGCGAAGATTGCTGGTGATGACGCTGGGAGATACGAGCGAAGTCTACGTGAAGGGCAAAGTGGACGAGAGCGACATCGGCAAGGTCTATCTCGGGCAGCCGGCGCGGATCAAGGTGGAATCGTTCAAGGACAAGACGTTTACCGGCAAGGTAACCAAGATTTCTCCCATGGGCGTGGAAAAAGACAATGTAACCACTTTTGAAGTGCGGGTTTCGATTCAGAATCCGGGCGGAGAATTGAAGGCCGAGATGACCGCCAACGCGGAAATCATCCTGGAAGAACACAAGGCTGTGCTGCAGATTCCGGAAGGCGCGATTCTTTACGACAAGGATAAGAAGGCCTCGGTGGAAATCCCTGATACGAAGGGAAAGGACGGCAAGAACAAGATTGCGGTCAACATCGGAATCTCGAACGGCGCGAAGACGGAAGTGCTTAGCGGGCTGAAGGAAGGCGATCAAGTGGTGTTGCAGTAAGAAAAAGCGGCTTCCGGCTTTCGGCCCTTGGCTTCCGGTTCCCGGCTCCCGTGGTGACGAACTTTCTGATGCCGGGCGCGGGACGGCGTTCCAGGAATGGAGTCATAACGACATGAACAACCAACGCATCTTCCGAATTCCAGTTTCGATTCCGGCGCGATCTTCATTGCTGGCGATCATGCTGGTCGTGCTACTGGCTTCGACGTTTGCGGTCGCTTCCACGCCGCAAGGCACATTTGAGAAAACCTTTTCGGTTAGCGGGCCTGTGGATTTGGAAGTGCAAACCCGTTCCGGAGACATTATCGTGCGGAGCGGCGCAGCAGGTTCGGTTTCCATTCGCGGCAAAATTTTCGTCGGGGACCATTGGCTGTTCGGGAACCGGCATGCGGATGTGAGCGACATTGAGCAGCATCCTCCGCTGCGGCAGGAGGGGAACAGCATCCGCGTCGACTACGTGAATACTCGCGACATTTCGGTGGATTACGAGATCACGGTGCCCGCCGACACCACGATCCGCACTCGCAGCGGTTCGGGAGATCAGATCATTGAAGGCACTCGTGGCAATGCCGACTTGCAAAGTGGGTCGGGCGACATAAAGCTTTCGCGGCTCACTGGAGAGATCCGGCTGCAGACTGGATCGGGGGATGTGCGGGCGCGAGAGATCGCGGGAGCGGTGCGGGGCGGTGCGGGCAGCGGGAACATCGAACTGGAGGAAACGGGATCGGGCGATATTGATCTGCACACCGGTTCCGGCAACATAACGGCTCGCGGCATCCAGGGGGCGTTTCGCGCCGATGCGGGCAGCGGAGACATTACGGCCGAGGGTATGCAGACGGGCGCGTGGGGAATTCGGACGGGATCGGGGAATGTGCATGTGCGGTTGCCCGCCAATGCCGCCTTCGACGCAGATATTTCCACGAGTTCAGGCACGCTGGATGTGGGTGCGCCGATTACGATGACCGTGCAAGGGCGAGTGCAGGAGACGCGCAAGTCAATCCAGGGCAAGGTGCGCGGCGGAGGGCCGTTGCTTACTCTGCGTACGGGATCGGGCGACATTCGCATCGAATAGCAGTGATCAGTGATCAGTGGCCAGTGGTCAGAAAGGCCATAAATCGGATGATCTCACTGACCACTGACACCACTGACCACTTCTTCGGCATTACCTCAGTGTCTTGACTCGGCGGTTACCAGCAGTTACTTTCGTCCTCTGGGAGTGCTGTGTCTTCCATCCGCGAGGAAACTTTGGCGAATCGTCCGATCATTACTCTGACTACCGATTTCGGCACCAACGACCACTTTGTGGGCACGATGAAGGGCGTCATCCTCGATATTGTGCCGGATGCGCAGATCGTCGATATCAGCCACGCTGTGCAGGCCTTCGATGTGCTGGATGGCGCGCTTACTATTTCGCAGGCGTATTCGTACTTCCCCACCCGGACCGTGCATATGGTGGTGGTGGATCCAGGCGTGGGTACGGCGCGACGTCCCATTCTAGCCTCGTGCGACAAGTATCATTTCATTGCGCCCGACAATGGGGTGCTTTCTCTGGTTTACGCGCGCGAAGAGCGCATGCACGTGCGGCACATCACCTCCGAACACTATTTTCTGCAGCCGGTGAGTAATACGTTCCATGCGCGCGATATCTTTGCTCCCGTGGCGGCATATCTGGCAAAAGAAGTCGACACGCTGAAGTTTGGGGAAGAGGTGCAGGAGTACGTCCGCTTTTCTGCGCCGAAGCCGAAGGCTGTCGAGGGCAACCGCCTGCGCGGGGTCGTGCTGAAAGTTGACCGGTTCGGAAACCTCATTACCAATATCACGCCGCAAGACGCTCCGGCGCTTTTCCAGGCGGAAGCCAAGGGGTTCAAGATCGTGGTGGGCAGCCATGAGATTAGCGAGATGCACGCCGTCTATGCCGAGGGCGCCCCGGGAGAGGTATTCGGCATTCTTGGCAGCATGGGGTTCCTGGAAATCGCCGCAAACCGCGGTGCCGCGGTTCAGTTGACCGGAGCCGGCAAAGGGACCGATGTGACCATCGTTATGGGCGAGGCCGCCGCCGTCGGCAAGGGCGTTTAGTTCACTAGGTTTTGGGCTTCGGATGTGCGTAACGCTCCATCTCAGCCGTCCATTTCAGAAAACGCCAGAGACTGATGCGCTCCCGCCACAAAAATTCCCAAAACTCAAGAAAACCGATCTGCGTCATTTTCACGCCGCAGTAGGTCTCGATGCGCCACAGCAGATACGGGCTGCGCCACGGGGCCAGGCGATGGCCTTTGGTGGCGTTCCAAAGAAAGCGGAGCGAATGGCGCATGAGGCATGATAAACACAGATGACCTTCTTCGACTACGCTTTCCTCGGGACGCATAGTGCCCTGAGGGCTTCAACCACTAGGGACACGAAGTTACACGAAGGAAATCAACGTCGCAGTCCATGTTAGAATCCTGTCTCCGCCCAGGAACTTTCCATCCATGCCTGACGCAAACGTCCGCCAGAAAGCCGAAGACCACTACTACGCTGCGCTGGATTTGATGGGCGATGGCAGATTGGAAGAAGCGGTCGCGGCCTACAGTGAATCGCTCGCGGCCGATCCCACATTTACTGAGGCGATGCATGGACTGGCGCGCGCTCTTCAGGATTTGCAGCGCTACGATGAGGCAATCGCGGTGGCCCTGCAGATCACGGAACTGGATGCGGATGATGTGCTCGCGCACACAAGCTTGTCAGTGCTTTATCAGAAAAAAGGAATGATCCCAGAGGCTGAGGCCGAGGGAGCGAAGGCGCGGGTGTTGGGATGGAAGCAGCAGTTGAAGAAGAGCTAGCTGTCAGCTATCAGCATAAAGGGAACCGGGTTCCACGTATTGTAAGAATCGAGATCAGAGCTTGAGGACCTGAGAGCTGAAAGCTACAGCTCGTACTTCTTCATCAGGTGGCGAAACGAGCGGTAGGAAATGCCGAGTAGATCTGCGGCTTTGGTCTGCACGCCGTTCGAGTGATCCAGAGCATTTTGCAGCAAAGTTCGTTCGATGTTGGCGACGTAAACTTCCATGCCGACACCCTCGGGAAGGACTGCGCCCGGCGCTATGCCGGACCCGCCATCCGTAGCGCCCACACCCGCCGCCGCGACGCGGGCTTTGGGCCGTTCCGCGGGCAGTTCGACGTGCAGCTCGTCGGTCATTTCCAAAGCGACGGCGCGCTCGACAGTGTTTTCCAACTGGCGGACATTGCCCGGCCATTCGTAGTCACAGAGAGCATCGAGCGAGTTTTTGTTAACGCGCAAAATGCTGCGATTGGCGGCTGCAGCATATTTCTTCAAGAAGTGATTGGCCAGCAGGAGGATGTCTTCGCGGCGCTCGCGCAGGTTGGGCACGCGAATTGGAATCACGTTGAGGCGGTAGTAGAGATCTTCGCGGAAAAGATTTTCGGCGACGGCTTTGTCGAGATCGCGATTGGTAGCCGCGATGACGCGCACATCGATGGAAATTTCGCTAGTGCCGCCGACTGGCCGCACCGTGCGTTCCTGCAACACACGCAGGAGTTTCACCTGCATGGCCAGCGTCATTTCGCTGATTTCATCGAGGAAAATGGTGCCGCCGCCGGCAACTTCAAATAATCCGCGCTTATTTTGATTGGCTCCTGTGAAAGCTCCCTTCAAATAGCCAAAGAGTTCGCTTTCCAGCAAGGTTTCGGGGAAAGCTCCGCAGTTCACCGAGACGAATGGTTCGGTGGCGCGCGGCGAACAGATGTGGAGGGCGCGGGCTACCAGTTCTTTACCGGTGCCGCTCTCGCCGTGAATCAGAACCGTGCTGGCGGTGGAAGCGACCGTGCGCACCGTCTGCTTCAGCTTTTCCATCGCCGAACTGGAGCCGATGATGTTGTCGAGCGAGTTGTGAGAAGCGGCGTCGCGGCGAAGGGCGAAGTTCTGCTTGCTCAGCGACAGTTTTTCGAGCACCCGGTTGATGGCCAGTTTGATTTCGTCTACCAGGCCGGGGCTCTTGCGAATGTAGTCCGACGCGCCTCCGGCTTTTACCGCCTCCACTGCGGCTTCGTAATCGTCGACGGCAGTGATAAGGATGACCGGGGAATCGGGTGAAACGCGATGCGCATGGCGTAGAACCTCGATACCGTCGACCTTCGGCATTTTGATGTCGGTGATGATGAGATCAAAAAGACTGCCGTCAATCTTGCTCTTGGCCGCCTGGCCAGATTGCACAGTTTCCACGCGATGTCCGTCGCGGCGCAGGGCGATGTCGAGCATTTCGCAGATGGAGCGCTCATCGTCGCAAACCAGGATATTAGCCACGCGGCCTCCCTTCTGCCGCAGTCGCGGCGAGTTCTCCGGAGGGAAGCTCCTGCAACTCGGGTTCGGCCAGCTTTTCAGCCGCAGGAGCAGAATATCTTCTCCGTCTGTTGCGGCGTCATGCCCGTTCCGGTGTCCGCAAAGCTCACCTGCCAGTCGTTTCCCAGGCGTTCGATAACCACCTTGAGAGTGCCGCCGTATTGCATGGCCCGGATCGCGTTCTCGGCAAAGTTCCAAAAGACCTGTTTGATCTTGTCCCCGTCGGCGAGCACCCACGCCTCAGGCGCGGCAAACCGGCACTCAATCGCGATGCCGGTATTTTCCGCCGTCATGCGATGTCGGACCAGGGTAAGAGTGTCTTCCAGCAATCGAACCAGGTCGGCCTTGTCAAAGTGATACTTCTTGCCGCGCGAGTAAGCCAGGAAATCGGTGATGATCCCGTTCAGGCGTTGCGATTCCCGGGTAACGATATCGAGCAGCCGGCGGTGCTCTTCGCCCAATTCCGGTATGCCGGAGAGCATGCTGACGGAGCCCGCGATGGAAGTAAGCGGATTGCGAATCTCGTGGGCGATAGCCGCGGCCAGGCGGCCCACGGCTGCCAGGCGGTCCTGCATGCGGACTTCGCGCTCCAGTCGCCGGATCTCGGTGAGATCATCCAGGGCATAGACATACCCCAGAGGGCCGCGCTCGGGCACATTCAAAGCGGCGACTCTTACCCGAACCGTCTTACGGAACGTTTCCGCCGTGTCGAAACGAACCTCGGCATGGCTGCGCGACTCGCCGTTCGGCAGGGCGTCGAGAAACAAGTGGGTGACGGGTTTTCCCAGCAACTGTCCGGGGGTGCGTTCCAAGAGTTTTTGGGCTGCGCTATTGACCAGCGTAATGCGGCCGTCGAGACTGGTGGTGATCAATCCACTACTGATGGACTGAATTATGTTCTCGTGCAGGATCTGTAGATCCTCGAGCGCTCCGCTCGCGTCCTTCAACTCCACCCGCGCCTCGCGTAATTTGGCGACCAGCAGGCTGGCGAGGTAGGCCACTGTAAGAAATGCGAACAGGTTCACGAAAATGATTCCCTGCAGCGCTTTCGGTTCAGGTTGGGTCGAGCCGAAGGACCGCACTATTCCGTAGTAGTTGAGTTCAAGGACTGCACCATAAAGAATGAAAGCGAGGGCGGCGACCAAGTGTGCCCACACCCGGGGGAGCAAGATGCCGGCCACGATGATGACCAGAGGGTAGAGAAAGTTCAACGAACTATCCCAGCCTCCCGTCTCATGTACCACCAGACTGACCATGATCAGGTCGGTCAGCACTTGCAAAGAGGCCTGCAGCCTGTGCTCTTTCCACAAGGACAGCAGCAGGACATAGAAGAGCGAGATGGTATACCACAGCAGCATGGTGCTAAGGAAAAGGCGCAACGGCAGGCGGGTAAGGGCCAATTGCGCGACGCCCAACTGGATTCCAAGCAGGAGGGTAAGAATCAGTATCCGTACTTTGACCAGCCAGGCCAGCCAGTTCCGTTCGTCGAAGGTCGATTGCATTGAGGTACCGATGGACTCGAAGAGCCCGGCCGCAGCCTTCGCTATGCCGGACCGGATCTTGCCCTGCCAGCAAAGCGGCAGGATCTCGTAAAGGTTGGCAGGCCGGTCAAAAAGCATGCCGCCTGCCAACCCAAATGACTTTCTTATCCCGCCAGCTTCGCGATCATGGCAAACAGCGGCATGTACAGCGAAATCACAATCCCGCCGATGCTAATACCCAGCACGCCGATGATGGCCGGTTCCAGCATGGCCAGCATGTCTTTGGTAGCCGCGTCTACTTCCTCTTCGTAGAAGTCGGCGATCTTCTGCAACATGTTGTCCATGGCGCCGGTGGCCTCGCCAACTCCGATCATCTGCGTCACCATGTTGGGAAACACCCCGCACTCTCTAAGCGGGTCGACGATGGTGCGGCCTTCTTCGATGGCTTTCCGCACTTTCATCAAGGCTTCCTCCAGCACGGCATTGCCGGAAGTCCTGGCGGTAATGGCCAAGCCCTCAAGAATAGGAACGCCTGAGGTGATCAGAGTGCCCAGAGTGCGCGTAAATCGGCCCACGGCAATCTTGCGCAAAAGCGGGCCGACGATTGGCATCATGAGCAGGAATTTGTCGAAGTAATAGCGCCCTCGGGGATGTTTGCGGATCTGCTTAAGGCCAAAAACCAGACCTACCGTACCCGCGATGAAGACCCACCAGAAACCCTGCACGAATGCGCTTAAGCCCATTACGATGCGGGTGGGAAGTGGCAAGGTGACACCCAATCCATTAAAGAGATTGGAGAAGATAGGCACCACCCACTTCAGCAGCGCGCCGACAATCAGCGTAGCGATGCTGACTACGGCGACAGGGTAAATCAAGGCCGATTTCACAGCCGCCTTTAAACGGACCGCTTTCTCGACATAGGTCGCGAGTCGCTGCAGGATGATGTCCAGAATACCGCCGGTCTCACCTGCCTCAATCATGTTGGTGGTGAGGTCGTCGAAGACGTTGGGGTACTGGCGCATGGCGTTGGCCAGGGTGGCGCCGCCTTCCACCGTGGTGCGCACGCCCGTCAGGGTCTTCTGGAACGACTGGTTTTCCTGGTTCGCCGCCAGGATTTCCAGACACTGCACCAGCGGCAACCCGGCGTCAATCATTACCGAGAATTGGCGGAAGAAAATCGCGATGTCTTTGACTTTGACTTTGCCCGACCCGAAAGTGGGCATGGCAAACTCTTTGCCTTTTTCCCGAATTGCTCCCGGGGTAATGCGTTCGCGCCGCAATTGCTGCCCGAGCGCCTGTTTGTTTGGCGCCATGCGTTCTCCGGAAATTTTTTGTCCGGATGCATCCTTGCCGGAAAATGTGAAAACTGGCATGGTTTTAGCTCT
>WNFI01119803.1_pt1 | contig 10063 bp, 9 predicted proteins | sample 5400471 | NCBI WGS metagenome assembly WNFI01 (sample SAMN13153348, study PRJNA577476) | soil metagenome | isolation source: 100 cm saprolite on Douglas fir-dominated hillslope | place: USA:California | collected 2013-09-17
CGCGGTCGAGCCGAAGAGGATGCCGAGCGCATAGGCAGCATCGTTGTTCACGATATCGAGGGGGTGGTCGCAATTGGTCGGCGAGTCGGAGGCGCCGGTGCCGCAGTCGAGCCGCTCGTTGATGGTGCCCTGCGACTTGTTGACCGAGAAAGGATCGGAGCGCGTGACGGTGTTGAGATTGTGCATCGAGTTCTCGATGCCGAACGACCGCTTATTCGTCGCCGCTCCTGAGTTAGCATGCGTCTCGATGTACTGACTCCACAGCGTATGAGCCGTCGAGGTATTGTCATTGATTCCGAGGAACTCGGTCATGATCAGACTGGTCGAGGCTGTGACGTTGTCGCTGCTGCGCGCGCCGAAGACTTGCCCGATGCTCCCGCTTGTCAGCAGCGTGCAGGCTGTAACCTTGGCAAGATTCTGGCAATCTCCGCCGAGATATGACTCCACCCATGTCGAGTTGCCGACCGCGGCTTGCCCGCCCCAAATGGTCTGGAATCCCGCCGTATTCGCCAAGAGGCTGCTCGTCGTCGACCAGCGGTCATAGCCGACCTGCACGCTGATCGGCGATGCATTGTCCGCCGTGGCGGCGAGGCTGGTAGTAATCGTCGTACCATTGATGGCGGTGTCGGCGATGTCGTGACTTGCTGCGCCGCAGCCGAGCCGGCCAGCAGCAGCATCAGCGCGACGACGAGTGCTCGCATCGTCAGTATCCATCGCAAGCATAATCGACGAGATCGCCGCCGAGGACGGTCGCGGTCACTACCAGCGCCGACAGCGTATAGGTATAGCCGAAGGCGGCGAGCGTCGTGCCGGACTGGACGACGCAATTGACCCGCGTGGTGAATGGCTGCGCGAAGGTCAGCGTGCAGGTCGCCGTCGCGGTGCCGACCGTGATCTTGCCGATGTTATCCGTCGCCCCCGACGACAACGCCGGGCTGCCACCGCCGCACGCGCTCAGCACCGGCACGCCGCGCGGCCCGAAATTGCCGACATTGCTCTGAACGATCCAGTTGGTGAAAAACGCCGGGATGCGGGTCGCGGCGGTCACGGTCTGCCCGATCGAGACGCCCTTGATACTCGCCTTCGACCAGGTGATGTTGATGGTCGGCGCGACGCCGCAAGTACCGCCAGTCAATGTCACCGGATTGGCCGGCAGCACGGTATAGACGCCGCCGCCGACCGAGAAATCGTGCTTGATCCCGGTTACGACGCCGCCGGAGACGTTGCCGGCTGTCCACTTGGCGGCAACGGTCGAGGTTCCCCCCGATGAGGTCAGCGCGTCGTTGAGCGTGCAGCCGGTGCCGCCGACCGCGACCGTGGCATCGCCTACCGATCCCGCGAGCCCGTCATTGATGAATAGGCCGTACCGCGTGGTCGGCGCGCTCGAGGAGGTGGTGAGATTGAGCTGGCCGTTCGCCCCGAGGACGGCGCCGTCGATCGCCAGATTATGGTTCTCGCCGCGCCCCACGGTCGTAAAGACGTTGAGATCGAGGTGGAGATCATCCCACGTGCCGGATGTGCTGAGACTATTATCGGTCGCGGCGAGGCTGGCGAAGGTCGAGTGCCGCACGCCCACCATGACGATGCCATAATACTGCCCCTCGGTAGCCAGGAAGTTTACACCGTTCACATTACTGACATTGCGGACGTAGATGCCGGCCGGGCAGGGCTGCCAGCTTGTCTGGCTGGCGCCGCCGCCGCCGGGATTGTCGACCGTCGTCGAGCCGCTGTTGGGACAGGTATTGCCGGTCCCGGCACCCTTGGTGTGGATCGATGACCAGTTGCCCTCGCTGGCATCGATCAGCACGCCGTAGCCGTGGGTGTTCAGCGTCGTGACGTTCGAGACCTGCATGCCGCGCTGCGCCGCCGAGACTTGCAGGCCGCGCCGCCGAGACTTGCAGGCCGACGCCGCGCAGCGGGTCCGAGCCGTTGCCGATCGTGGTGTTGACGAAGATGTTGTTGACGAACCCGCCGTTCGAGGATGTCGCGCCATTGCCGCTGAAGCCGATGGCCGTCGAATCGCAGTTGTCGAGCTCGATATCGTGGATTGACGGGCGATCGACGCCGAGCATGTAAATGCAGCGGTTGGCCAGGGCATGGCTTTGATTAGCGCCATTGCCGTCGATCGAGAGGAAGCCGATCTCGATGTTGGAGTTGAGGATGATCGAGGCGCCGCCGGCGAAGTTAGAATTCTCGAACATGGGCGCGTTAAGATTTGCCGCCGCCTGCAGCCATGTAACCGAGCGTCCGGTGCCGAGCACGGAGACATTATCCGGCACGAGCAGGGTAGACGAGATGACGATCGGGCTGGCCTTGGCGCACGGCGGCAGCGCGACGGCGCCGCCGTTGGTCGAGGTGGCATTGATCGCGGCCTGAACCGCCGTCGTGCCATCGGCGCCGCAAACGAGCGAGACGTTGGGCGCGGTATAGGGCGAAACGCTCTTCTGGCTCGTGACGATCTGCTGCGCGGCAGCGGGCAACGCGAGCAGCGCGAAGAGCCCCGATAATGCGTGCCGGCAATTTATCATCGATAGACTCCGCAGCTGCTCGAATCGACGCCGCCGGCGACGCTGCCGGGGTAGAAATTGACGCCGCGCCCGATCGTCTGGATGACGCCACCGGTCTGCGCGTAATAGCGCTGCCCGGTCGCCGACCCGCTGAAATTGAGCTGGCTGTTGTAGATCAGCCCGGTATCATTGGCGAACGCGAAGGCGCCGGAGAAGGCGGGCGTCCCGGTCAGCGTCGCCGTCCCGCTGTTGTACTCGATGACGCCGCCGCGATCGGCGAAGAAGTGGATCGAGCCGCCACCGCTGATCTTGTAGTCCGCGGAGCCGACGATCGCGCCGCCAACCGTGACATGCATGTGGGAGCCGTTCTGCGTCGACGGCACGGCGCCGAACTCCATCGGCCCGGAGACGTAGATGGCGCCGCCGGCGCTGGCATAGAGCGCATCGCCCGAGCCTGCTACCGTCAGCTTCATGCCCTCGACGGCGAACTTGGCGCCGAAGCCGCCGACGAAGGGCGCGAGGACTTGCACACCCGATGTGTAAGTGCCTGATCCGAGATGGATTGTCGCCGTCTCGTCGCCGAGATCGATGTTGCGCTGCAGCCATTGCGCGGCGAATTGCGGCGTCGCCCATGGGGTGCCGACCGAGCCGTCGCCTGTGGTGTCCGAGCCGCTCGGCGCGACGTAGAGCGTGAGAGGCGCCGCGAGGACCGTGCGGCTCATTTCCTGAGACCGTAAAGCGAGATGGTCCCCGAGATGTTGCCCGAGTTCATCATGAACCGGACGCCGTTGATGGCCGTCCCGACCAGGTATAGGCCGCTGCCGGAATAGTGACTGACGTTCGTGCCATCGAAGGCGGCGAGCTGCCAGGTGAAGGGTGGCAGCAATGCCGAGGCCGGGGCGAAGAGGCGCACCTCGCCGTTGAGCGGCCGGCCGGTGTTGTTGCTGAGCCCCGATGCCATCATCATTTCCGTGGTCGCGTTGAGCCCGGAGGGCGTATTCGTTCCGGCGGAGCTGAGAACATTGAAGACGCGGCTATAGTCGGAGGCGCCGGCCTTCCAGGTCGAGCCGGCATCGGTGCTGATGCGGATCTGGAGCAGCTGCGCGTTCGTCGCCGGCAGGATGCCGGTCAGGCTGAACAGGTATTCGTTATAGGTGGCGTCGATCCCGGTCGTGAAGTCGATCGTCGCGACGCCTGCCGCTGTCTGCGTCTGGATGAGGAAGAGGCCGGCACCATTTGCCGGGTTTAACAGTTCCCATCTGGTATTTGCGAGGTTGTAGCGGAGGATCGACTCTGCGAGGTTGCCTGATATGTCGCCGGGGACCAGCGCCGCGCCGCCGCGCTTGGTGATCGTCCGCGCAGTGAGTCCGTTCGGCGCGAAGGTCGGCGTCGTCGTGGCGTTCGCCGCAGTGGCGCGGAAGGCGAGCATGGTGCCATCGACCAGCGCGGTCACGGCCGGGGCATAGGCCGCGGTGATCGCGTCCGCGGTGCCACCGCCGGCGATCCAGCCCGGCGTGCCAGCCTGGACCTGGCCGAGCGCGGCGTAATCGGTCGCCGCGGACCCGTTGCCGACGCCGGTATGCCGGAAGCCACCCATGGGCAAGTTTGCCGTGGCGATGCCCTGGCCGTCGCGGGTCAGCGTGTTGCCGAAGCCGTTGTTCGCGTAATCGTTGAATTCGGCATCCATCCGGGTGTCGGTGATGTTGATGCTTGCGTTGTGGTCATTGACCCAGTTGTAGAGCCGCGACCAACTGCCCGAACCATTCCAGCCCACGAGACTAGCCCTCCCTCACCCGGTTGCGCGGTTGCGGAGATGTGAAATTTAGCGGATGATGAGAATCGGGAGAGCGGGCTTGACTAGAGCCCGCAATCCCTACCGCAACGGCCTGTGATGGAGGCGCGCCTTGGCTACCGCACCATATAGCATCAAAGTCATCGATTTTCACGGCGATACGATTTTCGCCGTCGAACGGCCCGATGGCGTGTACGTTGCCATCACTCCCATCTGCCAAGCACTGGGGATCAACCCTCAAAAACAACGCAATCGCATCCTGAATGATGCGGTTTTGGCGGAAGGGGTATACCAGGTGGCATACGACTTACAAGCGCGAGTGTCACCGCGCGCTGTTTGATCACTTCTTTGCAAAGACCGTTGCGGGATCGAGCACCGCAGAGATCGTGGCGGCCGAGACGGCGAATCTTGCGAAGATCCGCGAATGCCGATTGACCTTCGGACCCCGCCCCGCTCAGAGAATGTGGATCGATCTTGGCTTGGGGACAAATCCCGAGATGTTCGTTCCGCCGCGCCAGATTGATATGTGGATGCCGCCGACCGATACACCGGCACAATGAGGACAGCCCAATGACTGAAGAACGCGAAGATGACCTGAAATGGGCGATCATCGTCGAATGCCGCGAGGTCTGGGGACCGGAAGCGGCGAAGCGAATGACCGTGGATTTTTTCGGCTCCGATGAGCCGACTGGTAAATCTGAGAGAGATAGAAACTGAACCATGGACGGATCGATTCTCCACGCCGCGATCGTCGCCTTCGGCGCGGTCTTCGTCGGGCAAGGCTTGCGCAAGCTCATTGCTGCACCTGACCAGGCCCCGCCAAAAGAGAAGGCGCCGAAACAGCCACACCCGGCGCCGCCCGCCTAAGGGCATTCGACAGCGGCGTCCCGAGCGGCAAGGTCGCCGCCATGACACGCCGCCCGATCGGTGAATAGGCGCCTATGCCGGTCAACCCGGCACCGCCCGCGATTGCCGCCGCCAAGGGACTCACGGCCGCCGTGCCGCCGAGCAGACCGGCCGCCTCGATCGCGCGATATGGCGTGCCGCTGTCGGGCAGCGTGGCGCCCATCGCCGTTTTGCCGGCCTCGGCATAGTCCTGCATCAGGGAATTACCGCGCGAGAATGCGGAATGCCGCAGCGACGGATCAAGCTGATGGACTGATCGCAAGAGCTGCGCCGGGGTGAATATCCCTTCCTTCGCACCGATCTGCGCCGCCGCCCCCTGCACCCGGAGCATATTGGCATAGGCGCTGTTCGCCGCCTGGAGCTCGGTGGCGCGGTCGGGGTTGCTGCGCTCGAGAAGTCCGCGCAACTGTCCTTGCAACTCCGTATAGGCGTTGCCCAGTCGCCGCTCGTCGTAGCTCGTGCTATTGAGGTAGCCGCGCGCATGCTCGCCGAGCGTGCTCTCGACTTCCTTGAATGATTCGCCGGTCATCGTGCCGTTCTGCGAGAATTTGTTGAGCACTTGCTGCTCGATGGTGCGGTTGAACTGCGCGCGCTGATCGGGATGCAGATCCTGCGCGAGACGCGTGAGGTTGGATATCTGCTCCTGAAACGGCTGATCGATGCGCACCGAGAGTTGCGGCACCAGCGCGTTGTAATGATCGCCGATCTTCTGCGCCATCTCGGCGATCGCCTCGCGGCCGACCGGCGTATCGGCGCCCAGCTTTTCGCCGATCGGCGCCAGCGCCTGATTAATTGCCGAGCGGTTGAAGTCCTTCACGGCGCCAAACCGCGCATTGATGATTTGGTCGCCGACTGCCGGGATGCTCGTCGCGCCCTGCTCGAGACGATTGGTCCAGCCGCCAAACATCTGGCCGGGCGTCGGCGAGACTCCGGCATCGAGAAGAATGCGCGCGGACGGCGTCGGCTTGGGAATGAGGCTTGCGGCCCCGCCAAGCGCGAAGGGTGCGACGGCTCCCGCCGTGCCCCCCGCGGCGACTTGCTGGCCCTTCTGCGACCAGAAGTCAGGATTAGCGGTAGTGTCAACCGGCTGCATGCCGCCCGCCGCGCCGCCGCTCGCCATGCCAGAAAGCGCACGGGCCAGGATATTGGGCGAGGCGGCGCCAGGCATCGCGAATGCGACCGGGGCGGTTCCGGCAATCTCCCCAATCGTGCGCGCCGCGGCAGATCCCGGTACCTGCTGCGGTTTGGTCTGAGCGTAAGATATCTCGCCGGCCCGGTTGGCCGCCTCCGTCGCTTCCCGCTGTTGCGTCGCCCAATCGGCGAAGCCCGATCCGAACATCGGCGCGATCTTCTCTACACCGCGCGCCAGTACTTGGGCGGGCGCATCGAGCATCACCCGTTTCGCGCCTTGGGCGAATGACGGGATGAGGCTCGGAACGCCTTCCTGTGGCTGCACACCCGACGATACCGACGTGTTGGGGAAAAACTGCGATGCCGGTCCGAACTGATCGAAAGGGTTGGCAGCCGCGCCTTGCGCTTGCGGCGGCGCCTGCTGGTCGAATTGGTCGAAAACATTGGTCATTGGCTGAGCACCCGCGCCGCCGCGCCGGCGCCGTACTTGGCATCGAACTCGCGGGTCAACGAGGGATTGGCTTTCAGGTGCTCGATCGCCGGTGCCGGAGCGATCGTCGAGACCGGCGTTGCCGCGACCTTGCCGGCCTGCATGAAGCTTTCGGGGGGATTGCTCTTAACCCAATCGCTTTGCAAGAAGCCCTGCGCGGTGCCTTTCCCCGGCGTGCCGGCGGTGGGATCGCCGTTGATGTAGGCGTGCCGCGCCAGATCCTTGGCGATGATGTAGTCCTGAACGCCGCTGAGCTGCCCGATCATCTGTTGCAGCGCTTGCGGCGTCATATCGCGATTAGGAAACGATTTCCGCATCGTCTCTAACGCTGCATTGGCGGACTGATCGAGTTGCTTGGTCGCCTGCCCGGCGACGAGCGTCGAGAGCTTGTCGAAGACCTGGTTTTGCGTGGCGTGCTCCGCCCAGCCGGGATGATCTCCGGGGACGTAGGTATTGAGAAAATTGACGAGGGCGCCGCGCTGCTCGGATTGGCTGCCGAGCGTTGCGCCCTTCGATGCCGCGAGCATTTCGCCGAAGACGGCCCGTTGCTGGCGCGCGGCATCGGCGGCGACGCGCGAGGTCGCGGTTTCGTCCGCTAGCGCCTTGGATGTCTCCGCCGTTTCCGGCGAGTTGTAGACGCCGCCCGGTTTTGCGCCCGTTTGCGGTCCCGGCTGAATCGGGCCGCCCTGCCCTGGCCCGCTGAGCGGGACACCCATCGGGCGCGGCAGATCGACGCCGAGTTGTCCCGGCGTACCGGCAAGCGAGCCGCTGCGGATCTGCTCTGGCGTGATGCTTTGCTTGTAGAAGGCGTTTTGCTGCTCGTAAGGCTGTGTCCCCGCAGCCGTCCCGGCCGCCGTCGCGCCTGCAACCGTCCCCATGGCCTTCGCCGCACCTGGGAAGACCGCCGCGCCATCCGGGCCGTAGGTGACGCCGTGATCCTGCGCCTGTTTCCACAGGGCCGCCTGCAGCGGCGTGCGCTGCTCGGCTGGGGTGCGGTTGATGTCGGCGAGAAGCTTGCCCTCGGGCGATTGCGCTGCCGTGCTCGCCACGAGCGTCTGGCCGGTGTCCGGCGCCAGAAGTTGCTCGCCGGACTTCTGTAGCGACGGCTTGACGCGCCCCGCCACGGCCGCCGGATAGGCCTGCATCCCGGTCCATTTCGACTGCATGTCGGGACTGCGCAGGAGCTTCGAGACGGCATTGCCCTCGCCAAGGATGCTGTCGGCCGAGTTGGCGGTTTGGTTGAAGTCCACCCCGGTCGAATACTGATCCGCTAGCTTGGCCGCGCTCGCCCCGCCGACGCCGATCGTGAGCGCCTTCGCGAGCGCGCTCCACGGCGAGTACGTCGGCTGCTGCAGGCTCTGCTGCCCCATCTGCATGATCGACTGGACCAGCATTCGTCGCGGGTCTGCGGCGTAGGCCTGCGCCATCCACGGCGGGATCATGCCGGGCTGGGCCATGCCGCCGAGCCCTCCGAAGCCATAACCGCCTGATGGATCTACCGCATTGGGATCGTCGGGCATGCTCGATCCTCGATACTACAAGCCTGACTGATAGAATGGCGCGCCGTAGCCTTGCGGCGTCGGATAGGTCGCGGTGCCGGCGGATGGCCCGCCGAAGAGGCTGCCGAGCTGGCCGAACCAGCCCTGCGATTGTCCCGCGGTCGGCGGCCCGACGAAGCCGCCGGACACCGGCTGGCCCTGCGTTCCCATCATGGACTCCGAGAGGCTCGGCATGCCGCCCGCACGCGCCGCGTTATAGTCGTTGCGCGCTCCCATCATCTCGCCACGCGTCGGCAGATTTAGATTGGGCGCCGCGCCGGCGGCCGGTGCGCGCATCGATGCCGCGAGCAGCGCCGCGGCGAGCGGCGAGGACTGCATCTGCCCGCCGAGCGGCGCTTGCGGGCCGCCCTGCATGAAGGGTGGAACATTAACTGTCGGCATTGCCGATCTCCCCGTTCAAGAGCATGCGGCGCCCCAGGACGGCGAGCGGGTGCGCCCATTGGATCGTTCCCCGCGCCGGCACGAACGCCGCGAAGGCGAGCAGCGTCTCCGCCGCCCGGTCGCGTGATGCCGCCGCCTCGATGATGACGGCGCCGCCCTCGTCGAGAACCTGCAGCACCACGGCATCCTCCGGCTTCGCCATGATCTCCGTCTTCGCCTCGGGATAGCCGAGCAGCCGGCCGAGCGCCGCGTCATCGGCTTCGCCGAATGCAACCGCTTTGTCATGCCGCGTCGTGAAGAGCGTTCCCTCTGGCCGCACCGCAATAAACACCGTGTCCTTGGGCGAGGCTGGATCGATGAGCGCGCGCAGCTGCGCCGCGAGATCGCACAGAGGCTCGGCATAGGTCGGGAAGATCGCGCCCATCAGATGAGCCCCAGCAAGGCCGCCGAGCCAAGCGAGCCACCGAGCCCGGCAAGCGCGGTGTTGCCCGAGCTCGCCTGCTGCACGCGGCCCTGATAGCCGGCATTCTGCGCCGCCTGGTTGAGTCCGTAGGCGCCGAGCACGTCGGTCGGCGCAATCGCCGTCTGCGGCGTCTGGACGAAATTCGGGTTCTGGATCTGCCCGCCGCCCATGAGGGCAATCGCCTCGTTAAGGGGTTGCTCGCGCAAGAATGATTGCTCCTGGATGCCCTGCTGCCGGCCGGTGAGGGCGAGGCCGTAATCCTGCGCGCCGAGCTGCGCGCCGGTGCTCGTCGCGGCGTTGAGCGCGGAGGTGTAGGCGTCGTTCTTGGAACGGTTGAAGTTGTCGATCGCCTGACCATAGGCGGCGCTGCCGGGGGCGAGGCCCTGCTCGGCGAGCTGGTCCTTCATCTGCTGCTCTTGCTGCTGGAACTGCGGATCGAGCCGCGAGGTCGCCTGGCCGTAGAGCGCGTTGGTCACGTCCTGATTGACAGAGATCGGGCTGCCGGGCATTGCCGGCGCCTTCGAGATATCGAAGGGCTGGCCGACCGCCGAGCTGATCCGTCCGGTCTGATCGTTGGCGATGCCGTAGAGCGAACGGGTCAGCTGGTTCGATTGGTTGAGCGCGGCCTGCTGGTCCGGCGCGAGTGTCGTCGTCGCCGTATATTGCGGAACCGACGTTCCGCCGGCGTCGCCGGTACCGGTCTGCGTATAGGTGAGGTTGCCATACGGCGTGACCTGGTTGGTCTTGTTGAGGATGCCCTGCGCGATGGCGGTATTGGTGTTGGCGGCACCCTGCGCGTTGGCGACAGTGGAGGGATCTGGCGCGGGAGGAGGA
>WNFI01145166.1_pt1 | contig 10063 bp, 9 predicted proteins | sample 5400471 | NCBI WGS metagenome assembly WNFI01 (sample SAMN13153348, study PRJNA577476) | soil metagenome | isolation source: 100 cm saprolite on Douglas fir-dominated hillslope | place: USA:California | collected 2013-09-17
CAGGAACGCCACCGGCGAGTAATGCAGGCCGTCGACCCACATCATTCCCCACAGCGAGTAGACGTTCACGAATACCGCGTCGGTGTCGAACAGCCTTTGAAGAACGAGATTGATCAGCCCGATCTTCGGGCTGCCGAGCAGGATCCAGGCCACGGTGAACAGGATTCCGGGGATGATCAGGGGGATGACGGAAAGAGCGAAGAACAGCGCCTTGAAGGGCGTGTTGGTGCGCTCGTTCATCCACGCCAGCAGCGTCCCGATGCAGAACGCCAGCGACGCCGCCCCGAGCGCGAAGCGCAGCGAATTCCAGAACAGTATCCAGGTGTCCGGCGAGCCGTAGGCCTGGCGGTAGTTGCCCAGAGTGAGCACGGCTGCCTTGGCGGCGGTCTGCGGCGTGAAGAAGCTTTGCCACAGCAGAAAGCCGAGCGGCACCACCGCCAGGTACAGCGTGAGCAGCACGCAGGCGCCGATGACCAGCCATTTGGGGTCGAAGCGCAGTAGCGGCAGCGCCGCAGGCGCTCTAATGGTCGTGGTGGTGGTGATGCGCATGTCGGTGCGGCACGCGGGGGTCCTGGCTGAACACCAGCGATTTGATGGTCACCGGCACCGTATGGGACGGCATGCGGATGCGGCCGAGATCGATGAAGTCGAAGTCGCGCAGCGCGATGCCATCGATGACCAGCACCTCTGAGTCGATGCCCGACTCTTCCTTGAGGATGGCGCCGAGCGTTTGCGCGATGTCACCATCGAGAATGATGTAGAGGGGTTTTCCCCGTTCGATCGTACGGGGAAGGCTGATCGTAATCGCGCGCGCGAATGCCGACAGGCGCTCGAACGACGGCTCGCCGCTCCACCGGAACGCAAGGGCGACGTCGGCTTCGCCTTCGACGACATCGAAGGCCTTGAAGTGGGACGCGATCGCAGCGGCGACTTGCCCGGCGTCGATCGAACCCTCCAAGCGCACGGGGGGCTGCAGCACCTGCAGGTTCTTCCGCGGCAACAGCTCTCCAGGCTGCGAGACGTAGACGGTGTTGCCGGACAGCTGGACGCTGTACTCAGACGCGCCGAACGCGGTGGCGCGGATGCACTCTCCCGCCGGCAATAGTCGCCAGGGCAGGCGCCCTTCGTCTAGACGCCGGCGCAGCGCCAGTCCGAGCCGCCGCCCGAGATCGCCGAAATCGCGCTCCTCGCGGCCATAGACATACTCGCCTACGCCGCCAGAGAACATGACCGCCTCGATGCCTGACAAACCCTTGAGCGGCTCGGTAAGATAGAGCTCATTCGTTGGTTCCAGAATGGCTCTGGACAGCGCTTCAGCCATCCAGTCACCGAGGGCGTCGAGGTCGCCTTCCGAGATCTGCTTACCGAGGCTCCATTCGAAGCCCGCGCGGCGGGCCAGATCGCGCCCGGCCGGGTCCAGGCGCGTGATGCGATGCTCGCCATCGACGACCAGCAGGCGTCCGCCGATGTGTACCGCCGCCGTTTCCAGCACACGCCCGTCCTGGATTACCGCCAGCTTGGTGGTGCCGCCGCCGATATCGACATTGAGGACCCGCAGATCCTGGTCGTGCGAGACTTTGGCGGCGCCGGAGCCATAGGCTGCCAGCATCGCTTCCATATGGTGCCCGGCCGTGGCGCAGACGAACTCGCCTCCCATTTCCGCGAGGAGCTCTGCGATGGCCTGCGCGTTTTCCCGGCGCAATGCCTCGCCAGTCAGGATCACCGATCCGGTGTCGATCTGGTCCGGATGCAGGCCCGCCGCCTGGTAGGCGTCATCGATGATCCTGCCGAGCGCGTGCTCGTCGATGCGCATGTCGTCGACGTAGGGCGTGAACGCCACCGGCGACTGGTACAGCGTGTCGCGGGCGACGACGAAATACCGGCTCGACAGGTCTTCGCCCAGGCGGCGCATGTGCAGCCGCGAGAAGATCACCTGCGTGCCGGCGGAGCCGATGTCGATGCCGACGCTGGCGAGCGAGAGGTTATCGTGGAGCCAGAGCGGGTTCTCCTCTAGCGGCCCCGCCGGTCCGAGGTCGTGATCGTGGTCGGCGGTCCCGTCGTCGTGGGCGTGATCGTGGTCGCTGCCGTACAGGTGATCGGCAAGCGTATGCCGCCGCTTTGTGTCGCCGTCGTTCGCCATGGAGCCTAGAAATCGGCGCGCGAGCGCGACGGGAGGTAGCCGAGCCGCGTCGACACCGCGGCTGCGGTCTCGATCACGCTCGGTACGCAAGTCTGCATCAGCTTCTTGTTCATCCGCTGCACGGGCGCCGCAACGCCCAGCGCGGCAATCACGCCGCCATCGTGGTTTCTTACCGGCGCGGCGATGCCGCGCAACCCGCTCTCGCTCTCCTCGTCGTCGATGGCGTGGCCGCGCAGCCTCACTTCGTCCAGCATGGCGAGGACCGCCTCCCGCTTGGTGATGGTCTTCGGCGTATACGCGGTCAGCCCGCGACCTATTGCTTCCTTCACGTAATCGCGAGGTTGATAAGCGAGCAGCACCTTGCCCACGGCGGTGCAGTGCAATGGGGCGCGGCCGCCGACGGCCGCCGCCATGCGGATCGCGCGCCGACTCTCCATCTCATAGACGTAGAGCACGCTGAAGTGATCGACGATGCCGAGCTGGACGGTTTCCCCGGTCTTCTCCAGCAACTCGCGCAGCTTGGGGCGCGCCTCGTTGGCCACGTCCATCCGGCGGCGTACCAGGGCGCCGAGCTCGAATAGCGCCACGCCGAGGCGGTACTTGCCCGTCTCGCTGTTCTGCTCCAGGAACCCGGCGCCGGTCAGCGTGGCTGCAAGGCGGTGCACCGTGCTTTTGGCGAGCCGCAGGCGGTTGGCGAGGGTCGTAATGCCGAGCTCGTCCTCTTCGCCGGAAAAAGACGTCAGCAAGCGGATGGCGTTTGCTACCGACGAGAGCCGTGCTTTCGCTGTCTTGACGGCCTGTTCCATGACCGAGAACGCACTTCCCTGATGCGGAACATCATCGTAGCACGGTGAAACGGTTGGCCAGCGCGTACGCGGCGAAGATCACGATGATGCTGGCGACGCTCAGCGCAGGGCCGAACGCCGCCGCCTGCTCTTCCACCGCCGGCAGCACGTACTTCGCAAATCCACCCGCGGCGAGCGCCAGGCACAGAAAAGCAATCGCAATGCTCACGCAGCGCGACACAGCCGCCGTGCGCCGGTCCGCGCCGGTGACGACCTTCGCCACCCACCAGCCATTCAGCGTGTCGGTGACCACCATGCCGAGCGTGAACACGATGCCTAGCACGGCGGCGAACAGCGCCCCCGCCATGCTGGCCCCGGTGAGCGAGAACAGCAGCGCGTGGCTGATGGTATCGAACGACAGCGCGAACGCCGCGCCGACCGAGGCGATGACCACCGGATGGCTCGCCCGCGCCAGCCGCTCAGCCAGCCAGCGGCCGCGCATCCCCACCAGCGGCACTGCCGTTCCCGCGGGCGTGCGGGCCATCATCAACAAGTTGCCGATTGGAGCGGGTCAAGCCGTCGATCGCGACGAGGTGATCGGGGTCGAAACCGTGCCTGAGACCGAGCGCGAATACGAGCGCGATCAACCCCGTCATTTCTGGATGAATAAGCCCTCCCAGAGCCTGTTCCATTTTTCCTGTTCCTCGAGCACGGTCCCCGGATCGACCACGGTGTAGTCGAACTTGTTCATGTGGGTCTGCACCTTCGTGCTTACCGGCACGCGGCCCATCGAGCTCAGCAGCTCCTGGCCCTCCGGCGAGAGAACGAAATCGGCGAAGGCAAGCGCCGCGTGCGGGTGCGGCGCGTTCCGCCCGACGGCGATTCCCTGCGGCCGCGCAACCACCGGGTCCACCGGCACCCAGTCGATCGGCGCGCCCTTGCGCTTCAAGGACTCGGCATTGCTGTTGTAAACCGTGAGTCCCACCGGAATTTCGCCCGCGCTAATGAGCTCGGCGAGCAGGATATGGCCTTTTCTGACGTCCGGCTCCATCGCCGCGAGCTTGCGGAAGTACGCGAGGCCCGCCTGCTCGCCCCATACCTTGACCAGCGTCGCCATCCATTCGGCATCGGTGGCCTCGATGCCGATGCGCCCTTTCCACTTCGAGTCGGTGAATCCTGCGTAGCTGCGCGGCAGCTCCTCCTTGCGCACTTTCTGCGTGTTGTAGGCAACGACGAAGAAGTTCATCCGGTCCGGGAACCACAGCCTGTGCGGGGGGACGGCGCTCGCCGGCAGATCCGCCAAATGCGGCGAATGAAACTCGGCGAACAGCTTTTCGCCCGCCATCATCTCCATCTCGGGGCCGTTCGTCTCGATGACGTCGAAGGCGTAGCGCCGCGCGCGCGCCTCGGTCAGGGCACGCTGCACCAGCTTTTCGCTGATCGCCCGCCACAACGCCACCTTAACCCCGGTTTTCTTCTCGAACGCCTGCGCGAGGGGCGTGGACTCGGTTGGCGCGAGCGAGGTGTAGACGACGACCGTGCCCTCGCTGCGCGCCCGCTCGAGCAGCCGCTGCTCGCGATCCGCTCCGCGGTAACGGAAGATCGCGTCGTTCCTGTCCGCGCTCTGCGCGTTGGCTGCCGCGTGCCACAAGGCGGCGCACGCGCCGGCCACCAGGAGTCGAAGGATTGGCACCATCTCGATTGACGTTCCGCGGCATTCTATGGTGAAGTGACTTCGTCAGAACAGGGTTCCACATACGGAAACAACACGGGATGCGCACCAAGACCACCACCGGCGTTACCCATTACCACATTCAGAAGAAGCGCCGCGCAGAATTCATCGAGGAATGGCGCAAGCACCGGCACACCGTGGTGCGCAGGGACGACGTGGTGCTCGAGCCTACGGCGCGCGGCATGCGCAGTGGCGTTTACATGGGCTGGGACGGCGACTCGCCCACCCGTTGCTTGGACGCGCTGGTGCACGAGCTCGATGCCGGCGGCGTCACCACCGTGCACCGGCACTCCTGGGACGCGCAATTGTTCATCGTCGAGGGCTCAGGCTGGAGCGAAATCGACGGCACGCGCTACGCCTCCGAGCCGATGCTGTGGACGCTCGGCATGAGCCTGCTCGAAGATCGCGGCCACGAGGACGTGCGCAATCTGCCGCGGCGGCCGGCTTTCAGCGAGGGCCCCGGGGGCGATGACCCTTATGCGCGCCGCCTCAGGCGCCTCGCCCAGGAAGCGAGGAAGCGCCGCAGCGGCCGCATTCACACGCCGTACGGCGAGCAGGATCTCCTTGCCACGCCGCGCGGCACGCGAACCAAGTTCCTGGTCGACCGTGCCATCGGCAGCGAGGCCTCCGGCATCACGCAGGTGATGATCCAGTTCGCTCCGGGCAAGACGCAATCGCTGCACCGGCATCCGGGCGAAGCCTGGCTGTACGTGGTCGAGGGATACGGGCACAGCTTCCTCGGCACGGCGCCGGACCGCGGGCAGCATTACCGCTGGAAGAAAGGCGACCTGATCGTCGTCGACCATTTCCTTTGGCACCAGCATTTCAACGACGATCCGCACCACCAGGCTCGGCTGGTGCGCGTGCACATGTTCGACTCGATTCTCGAGACCATGCGCGCCCTCACCGATCCGCTGGTCCTGTTCGAAGAGGCCGAGGACACGTTGCTCAGCATGCAGGAGATCGCGCAGATCGAGTGGCCCGACGACAAGCGGCCGGAGAGCTGATGACGGCACCCGTCCCCGCGCTGCCGCCCGGCGTGCTGTCGCTGCACGTGCTGCCCGCGGAGCATCATGACAAGGACTGGGACGCGATCATCGTTCCCGGCGCAGTCAAGGAGCGGCTGCTCGGCCAGGCGCTGCTGACGCTGAAGCACGGCCGCAAGCTGGCCCAGCTCGCCGGCTTGCCGCACGGGCTGATCGTGCTTGCCGGTCCGCCGGGAACCGGCAAGACGACTCTCGCGCGAGGACTGGCGCAGGTCGCCGCGCTAGCCCTGGCCCGCGACGGCGCGACCACCCTGGTCGAGATCAATCCGCACGCCTTCCCGAGCGACATGCTGGGCGAGAGCCAGCGCAACATCATGCGGCTGCTCCAGGACACGATCCCCGAGCTCGCCGCCCGGCGCCCCTTCACCGTGGTGTTGATCGACGAGGTCGAAAGCTTCGCGGTGCGTCGCAGTACCGCGTCCTTCGACACCAACCCGGTCGACGTCCACCGCGCGACCGACGCGGTCATGCTGGGAATCGACGAGGTCGCGCGCAAGCTGCCCTCGGTGCTTTTTGTGACCACCACCAATTTCATCGCGGCGATAGACGAGGCGTTCCTGTCGCGCGCGGATCTCATCATGCATTTCGCGTTGCCGGATGCTGAGACGATCGCGAAGATCCTGCACAGCTCGCTCGCCGAGCTGGCAGTGCAGTGGCCCGAGCTGCGCCCGATGCTCGGCGCGCCGAGCCAGATCGCTGAAATCGCGGCGCTGTGCGCCGGCTGGAACGGCCGTCAGGTGCGCAAACTAGTCCTCGCCGCGCTCGCGCAGCGCCTTGAGGTGGCGAGGAATCCGGCATTGCTCGGCTTCGAGGACCTGCGCGAGGCGGCGCGCAAGTGCGGCGGCGTCGAATGGATCGGCGCCGCGGCGCCGTCCTCGAAGGAGCTGTTTTCTGACGTACCCAAGGAGTTGATGCACGACCACGATCACGGCCATGACCACGAGCGGTTCTAGCTTGAAGCCGTGGATCCTTGGACTGGCGGCGGCAGCGCTCGTGACCGAGGCTTGGGCGCAGCCGGATGCCTCGCTGCTCCAGTATCAGGGCGCGGATCGCTACCAGAAGCTGCTCGCTTCCGCAAAGAAAGAAGGATCCATCACTTTCTACACGACCATCGCGGAGAAGGACCTGGTCACCATCGTCCGGCCGTTCGAGAGAAAGCAGGGCATCAAGGTCGATATCTGGCGTGCCGGGACCGACAAGGTGCTGCAGCGCACCCTGAGCGAGGCAGCGGCGCGGCGTTTCGAAGTCGACGTGATCCATTTCGGTTCCCCGGAGATGGAAGCGCTGCACCGTGAAAGGATTCTTCAGCCGGTCGCTTCGCCGCACTTCAAGGAGCTCATCCCGGGTGCCGTTCCGGGCCACCGGGAATGGGTGGCGACGATCCTGTCGGTCTGGGTACAGGCGTACAACACGAACCTCATCAAAAAGGAGGACCTGCCGCGCAGCTATCGCGACCTGCTCGATCCAAAGTGGAAGGGCAAGCTCGGCATCGAGGCCAAGAATCAGGAGTGGTTCTGGACAGTGTCCGAAGAACTCGGTGGCGATGCGGGCATAAAATTTTTCCGGGAGCTGGTGGCACGCAACGGCATGTCCGTGCGCCAGGGCCATTCGCTGCTCACCAACATGGTCGCCTCCGGCGAGGTGCCGCTTGCGCTCACGGTCTATAACTATCTCGCCGAGGGGGCCAAGCAGAAAGGCGCGCCGGTGGACTGGTTCGCCCTCGAGCCGGCGGTAGCGCGCTCCAACGCGATCGGCATCGCGCGCCGCGCGCCGCATCCCAACGCGGCGCTCCTGTTCTACGACTACATGATCACCGAAGCCCAGCAGTATTTTGTCTCGCTGGACTACGTGCCAACCAATACGTCGGTCTCCTCTCCATTGAAGAGCCTGCGCTTCAAGCTGGTCGATCCGGTCCAGGTGCTGGACCAGATGGATAACTGGACTCAGGTCTTTCAGGAAGTGGTCGTGCGGCGCGCGGGCCCTTAGCTATCCTTCGACAGGCACTGCGCGGCGCGGCTCGCCGACCGCCTTGGGCAGCAGCAGGCGCCCAAGAACGCGGCACCAAAGCCTTTGAAGGATGCCCGGGCGCACCTTGGGATAGAGCGGCTCGAATACCGCCGGCGTCGGCGGCGGCAGCATCGGCAGGATGGATGCCGGACCCGAGGAAACTCTGATCATTTCCGCGATGCGCAGTATGTGGCGCGAATGCTGCGGAACGATTTCTGTCAGCGCCGCCTGCTCCGCCTCGATCAGCCGCGCGAATCTTTCCAGATCATTGCGCTTTGCGGAAAAGCGGATGCCCATGATGCGGTACGCTTTGGCCATGTAGGCGAGGTGCAAGCGCTTTTCATCCGCGGACAGCGGTGCGCACTGCTTTTCGACGTTCTCGACCAGGCTGAAACCGAAATAGGTCTGCATCCAGGCAGGAATCCTGATTCTTTCGTGGCGCTGCTGGATTCGCCGCAGCAGCTCGCGCACTTTTGCGCTCGAAATACCGCCGCTGGGCTTGGCCCCCGAGTCGGTCACTTCGCGGATGAAAAGGTCGGTTTGATAGAACGAATCGGCCATCGAGCGCAGGGTCCTGAAGCGAGGCGGGAAGCTGGTGTCGTGTGTCGCGATGAAGTCGCGCAGCAGGAAGAAGTTCAGGTAGGCGCCAATCCCGGGGCGGTACCCGCAGCGAAACCACAGGCGACTGACGAGGTCGAGTTGCTCGGGGAACTGCGCTCCGAGCATGCCATTGTCGAACCCCTCGTAGGGCGGGTCGAAAGTCCCGAAAAGTTCGAGGTACGTGGTCACGACTTGTTCCCGATCAGCCGGCGATATTGCGCCATGTGCCGGATGGCGTCCTTCGGCTTCTTGAGCTCCTCGCATAGCAGCGCCAGGTTGTAGTGGCAATCCGCCAGACCGGGATTGCCCCGCAGCGCTGCCTGGTACGCTTCCATCGCCTCGACCTTGCGATCCATGTCGTCGAGAAGTACGCCGAGGTTGTACAGCAGCACGGCATCGCTGCCGCACGCCGCAACGGCATCGCGGTAGACACGCTCGGCTTTCGCCAAACGCCCGGCTTCGTGCAGAAGCGATCCCAGGTTGATACGGGCGTCGAGAAGCGTCGGGTCCGCGGCAATGGCGTGCTCGTACGCCTGCAGTGCAGCTTCGGCGTCCTCGCTCTCCAGGGCGACTCCCCTATCGAACCAGTCCGCCGCGCTTGGCGCAGGCTCCGCGACCTTGCTTTCGATCACGCTCAGGGAGCCATCGGCAGGATCGCCTTCGAACGCCAGCAGGTACTGCCCGGATTCCGCCTGCCAGCGGGTGTGGCCTTCCTTGACGACTATGCGGTCAGCCACGGCACAGATGCTCAGCCCGGACAGCGGCATCGACTGGGGGAGATGACGGCGAAGTTCCTTCACGGACCTGGTGATCCGCTTGCGCGGCACTTTGGCAGCGGCGAGCGCCTGGGCGGTACGCAGGACGATCAGGTCCTGGAATGAGAACAGCCAGGCCTTGCGCGGCCCGCGCGCGGGCGATACGAACCCTGCCTCGATCAACGCGCGAATCGTGCTGCGCGGAAGCTGCAGGAGCTTCTCGACCTCGCGCACCCCATACTGATGCACTATTTCTTGGCGGCCTTGCGTGTCGCGGGCTCGGCTTGCTGGGCGCGCTTGGGCGGCTTGCGCGTTTCCGCTTTCGGCTTCTTCTCAAGGCTCGCGCGCAGCGCTTCCATGAGATCGATGACCTGGGCGCCAGCTTCGGGCGCCTCGGCCAGCGTGATCTCCTGGCCCTCGACCTTCTTCTGCACTGCGGCCTCGATGCGCTCGCGCACCTCGTCCTTGTACGCGGCGGGATCGAACTTCTCGCTCGACTGCTGCTCGATCAGCTGCTGCGCGAGCTTCAGCTCGGCCGGCTTGACGTCCATCTTGGGAATGTCGATGTCCCGGAAGGAACGCACCTCGCCGGCATAGAGAAGCTGCTGCATCACCAACCCCTCAACCAGGTCCTCGACCGGGCGGATCATCACGATGTATTGCTTGCCGCGGGCGGCCCAGCGGCCGAGCGCGCAGCGTCCCGACTCGCGCAGCGCGCGCGCGAGCAGCGCATAGGGCTTGGCGCCGCCCTTGTCCGGACCGAGGTAGTAAGCCTTGTCGAAATACACCGGGTCGACCGTCTTGAGGGGCACAAACTCCGTGATTTCGGCGCTATGCGTGCCGACCTCCTCCATCGCCTTCAGCTCCTCGGGCGAGAACATCACGTACTGGTCCTTCGCGAATTCATAGCCCTTGACCATGTCTTCGCGAGGCACGACCACTTCTTCCTTCACGCAGAGGTATTGCTGCTTGAGGCGCGATCCGCATGCCTTGTGCAG
>WNFI01426640.1_pt1 | contig 10063 bp, 5 predicted proteins | sample 5400471 | NCBI WGS metagenome assembly WNFI01 (sample SAMN13153348, study PRJNA577476) | soil metagenome | isolation source: 100 cm saprolite on Douglas fir-dominated hillslope | place: USA:California | collected 2013-09-17
TCGACAATGCGAAGAACATCTTTACATCATCATCGAGACTGTGATGATCGCGCTCGGAGACATACTGCGCGAACAATGCCCAGTGACCGGGCGGCTGCTCGGAGTTCGGACCATCGGACCAATATTCAGCGATCATCTTCTGCCGGTCGGTCAGTCCCGCGCTAATGGCTACCAGCTCTTCCGCCTGTTGCTGATATTCCTTCGATCCATAAGTTGCCGGGCCGAAGAGGTGCACCAGCCAGCGAAATTGATCGCCGCTGGTCAGCGCGAACGGCGTCACGCTCGACCACTGCGCCCCGATGAAGCGTTGCGTCATCAGGTCGCCAGTGGAGTTGACGTAAGTCAGCGGCTGCCAGCGGTTCGGATCGAAAGGCGCCGTCCGCGCCGGGACCGGGCTGGGAGTGTTCACGGCGGTGTATCCAGTCCAATCGGCGTATGGGCCCTGAGCCAAATCGCCTAGCTGGTTCGACTTGTCATGATGGCGGAATTCAAGCACGGCGGCGCAAGCCACGTTGCCGATGCCGGTCGCGGTCTCGATGTCGGTGGAGTCGTCGCCCGGATCGTAGCCCAACTGCTTCATCAGCGGAATGTAAACCGAATTGGCATCGACGGGCAGCACGTCCACCAGCGCGCGGTAGGCGGCATAGCTGACGGCTTGCTCCTTGTTGGCCAGCGTTCGCTCGGACGCGGGACGCCGCAGCGCCCCTTGCAACTGCGTTCCGACAGCACGCTCATCGTAAGCCGCCCAAGCGTCGTACATGCATGTATGAACGATAGCCAGCGCCCGAGCCACCACCGGCGCTCCGAGCTTGGCATCGCGGATGCCTTGCAGGGCGGCAGAGTTCCAGTGAATCGCGGCAGATGCATTTCGCTGAGCCTCAGCCACACTCCCGCCGAGTATGCCGCCGGTCGCAACCAGAGCCCAGAAATTCCTAAGAAATCGTCGCATAGTAACCGGAGCTATGGCGTTATAGTGACCATAATCTTGTTCGATTTAACAACATCAGCTCCCGGATCGTAAGAAACCGGCATCGCAAGCTGAACCGTGTACTCTCCAGGAGGGAGATCGTAGGTTTCGCTTATGTTCGTAGCCTCGTCTCGACTCTGGCCTGGCTTGAGCTTGATGATCTGAACGCTCGCTTGATGCGTCGGGTCTACTTGTTTCTGTTCGAGTTTGTTGCCGGTTTGGTCACGAACGTCATAGAGGTACTGAGGGCAGAAGCCCTTGATGTTCGCCGTTGACCCATTGATTTCGTGAGACGAGGTGTTTGCCAGCCGAACCCAAACGTGAACAGGCTCGCCTAGGAGAATAGGCGATTTAGAACTGATGGACAAGTTAAAAGGAGGCTTGATCGAGTTCGACGGGGTGGCCCTTTCTGATTGGCTAACGGCTATTAACGAACTGCCGATGATCAGAGCTACAATAAGAATCTTCATAGTATTCTCTCGTTTTCGAGGACAAGGAAGGAAAAGAACGGGGCCAGCCAGCCCGTACACTCCATCCACCCATCCACCCATAATGAATCCCATGAACGCTATGGAGTTACAGTCACAGTAATCTTGTTTGACTTTACATTGCCATCGTTGGGGCTCTCGGAAATGGATCGCGAGAGCTGAATCATATACTCTCCAGGAACGCTCATGTTGTAAACTCGACTGACGAGGGTATCCTCTTCCGCGGCCTCGCCCGGTTTCAAAACGCGCGTCAAGATACTTTGTATATGCTTGCCCATGCTTCCCTTTTCGACTCTTTCGACTTGTTTTCCGCTGATTTCTTGGACATCATAACCATATGAAACGTCCACGCCGTGTGAACGAACCGCCGAGGCATTTATCTCGTGTCCTGATGTGTTCCTAAGCGTGGCTTTCACCCAAACGGGTTCCCCCGCCCTCACTTCGCTCTTTGAAGTACTAATCGATATTGAGAACGGTTCCTTGTTGCCTGAACTATCCTGCCCGAAACCCACTGTGGCGGCAACCCCGCCTAGAAGTAACAGTATCAAGAAGTTTTTCATAACCTCTCCTCTATTTAGTATTCAGTCGCAGCCTAGCGCATCTACAGTCCAAGCCGGATAACCGGAGTGTGCTTGGGATGCAGCGCTGGAAACGAACCCGCCAACCGGGCCAGGTGTTCCGCTAGTTGTTGCCGTCCATTGGCTCGCTGAACCGCAAGACGAGGTGCATTTTGCAGAACCCGAGAACGCCCACGTTTGGTACCCGAGTGGCACGGCTATCGAATTGGTCGTGCTCGATTGCCACATAAGATACATTGTTGCGTTGAAAGACCGGGTAAGAGTTGTATCAGTTATATCCAGCCTAAGGCCCGGCGAATCGGAAGTCTGGGTCGAACTTATGCTGCCGTAGGGGTAGCTGCTATCAAGACCGACTGGTGAATTACAAGAGTAACTCCCTGACACGCTATCCGAGTTGATCAACTGAACAAAGGAGTAACTTCCGCCGGAAGAGTTCGAATAACCCGACGCTGTGAACAACATGCCGCACGGGGTGCAAGTGGGGTTAGTGAGGCTCCCGGAAAGGTTGCCATAATCGAGATACGGTGACGATACGCCCTGAGATGTAAGGGTATTTATCCTCAGTTGAGTATCGTGTGTGTTCGTCATCGTTCCTCCGCTCGGGCCAGTCACATTGAAGGTTGCCGTAGCGACCGGACTAGAAACGTTGCTTCCGCCACCGGACATCGTGTACTGGTAAGTGGCATGCACACCGTTCGTCGGATAAACCCAATAGAACGTGTAGGTCGAGTTCGTGTTGCTCGGGAGGGGCGTCACGGACCCTGAAGAAGAGGATGTCGAGTAGCCACCGATGGGAGTTCCAGCTGTCGATGACTGTGTAGGCGTCCACTGTTGGCTTGAAATGCTCATGCAGGACGGCAGGGAAACTGAACTACTGAGCGCGATCTGCTGGCCCACCACGACAGACTGCGTCCCACTGATGCTCTGCCCGCCAAGCTTGATCGTCGGTGCAGGTGCGGACGGAAGGGACACGGTTATAGGAAACTGATTGGTGGGGGTTCCCCCGCCGCCGTCTACTCCATCGGAAGTGACCCATATGTTGTACCCTCCAACCGTTGCCCCGCACGTCACCGAATACGTTCCTGTTATCTGGGTATCTGAGATTACGGTTCCAGTGGCCGTGATCCCGCTGCCATCGAAATGTATGGTTATCGTTCCTATAAGGGAATTAAAGCGAGAGCCGGTTATCTGCAACGGTCCACTGCCGCCGAAGATGAACGGCGTCGGGCTTACGCTCGAAATCGAGATCACGTTGCCGTTCGACGATCCGCCACCGCCGTAGCCGATAGGGCAAGGGTCACCGTTTCCACTGCACACGTTGGCCGCATAGATCGGCGCACTTTGTGAATTGGTAACCGATCCACCGATAATGGCCGCACCAGGGCTTACTCCCGTTGTGGTACCGGTGCTGGAACCCACCGTGGCGATGCTCGTATTGCTGCTGCTCCATGTACCTGCGAAACTGTATCGCGAACCATTGTCGTACGCAGCGCTGAGGGTCAGCGTGTATTGCTTGCTCACACCGACGGCAAAAGGGTTAAGCTCGGCCGACCAGTTGCTGTAACCGTCGCAAGTATAGCAACCCCCTCCGCAGGTCGCTTTCCGCACATTGTAGGTGCCGGAGTCGATCGCGATCAGAATGTTTTCGTTATCGGCGTGACTGCCTGTGATCTTGGCGCTGCCCTCGTGAATCGAAGGCGGAATCGTGTTTCCCTCGGGGTCGGGAACGGAACTTTGTGTGATCTCCGAAACGTTCATGGTTCTGGTAGCGCGACGTTCAAGGTGCAGCGGTACTGAATAGTGCCCGCCGGAAAAAAACAACTTGAACACCAGATCCTGGGGTTCATCTGCCGGGTTCCACAGTGTAATCATGGTGTCATCGCCGTTCCCGGTACTCCAGTACTGCAATGACTTGGATACGCTCTCAGAAACACCACGGGGCTGCACCTCAAATACATACGTCTTCGTCTGGTCTACACTCCCGGCGGCGGCGATCAGCGAGCCTCGCTTCAGGTCCCCATCGAAGACGATATTAAAACTCCCATTGAAATTTCCTAGCCCTGCCAAGGCCAGCATAGACATCACATCAAAATTTTGGCTCTGGTAGGGCTCAAGGCGCAACTGTTGCAACCGGGCAGAATGAGCTGCCCCAGCTTGCATCCACCAAATCGTTGGGCTTACCGACACCGCGGCAGCGGATACGTTCCGCAGCACGGAGTAAGGCTTGAACGTTGTGCCTGCTGGAAAGTTCATCATGGGATCGGCAGCGCCGACCATTAGACCTAGCTCCGCCAGACTCGTGAAGTCCCCCAGCTTTGCATAAGGAGGCAGATCCGACGGCTGGATAGGCCGCGAGGAGAATGGCAAAACAGCAGAGTAGCCAACGCTCGCATCCTCCAATCCTCCATTGACGATCAGTGCGTCGGGTGGACCCGTATACGTGATCCGGATGCCGCCTTCAGAACCGGAGAACTGCGGCAATTCGCCCAGGTTCACCCGCTTCGTGCCATGCGGAGAGATGGTCACGGTATGTTGCATCAGGCCCTTTGCAGATTGATCGCTCACTTGCACAGTCGCCTGTACCGGTTGCGAAGAGACATTGGCCAAAGCAACAAAACCGCTCACTTCGCCGACCTCCTTCCACCACATTCCTTCCACCGCCTGGGCTTCAGACTGGACCGTCGCCGGGACCTGTACGTGACCGTTCAGTGGCGTCGTCGAACGCAGACCATAGGTGAAAATCAAGCTGTGGGCCACATCCACGTCGCGGACGGTTGCGCAGAGTGGGTCCCACGGCCACGTATATTGGAGTTCTACATAGCCCGTTAGCGTTGCCCAGGACGAGATGCCTTTGCTCTGAAGTCCTGCATTGATATCAATGATCGCGATACCCGCCGGCTCCAAGGTCACGTTCGGCAGAGTGTATTTTGTTCCGTTTGAAAGCCACAGGATCGGCGTGACGGTAACAGGATCGCTCTCGACGACGCTTCTCAAGTAGATAGAAGACTTGAAATTGGCGTCGGTCATCCACAGGCCGCCAACCATGGAGCGCAAAGTAGCCGTCTTTGACCAGTCGATCTTTTTGTTAACTCGCGGCGGAATGGCCCTATGTGGTGCCATCTCTTTGGCCTGCTGCGCCAGGAGACTCCCAGCGACTGTGGAGAGCGTGAGGGCGCAACTAAGAAAACGTGACGGACGAGCAAAGCGGAAAGACATTCCCCGACCTCCAAACGGCCTTAACAGCCTGGTTCCAAGGGCCCACGGCGCTATCGCACCGTTTACGTCTTACGTCATGCAACCCGCATTTGCACCCTCACATCGAGGGAAGCGCTGCCGGAAGGCCGATCAACCTCGATCCACAGCGCCGCTCACGGCAAGAGTTGACGGAGTGTAGGGGAATTTCGCGAGCGAAGCAAGCAAAAACGTAGTGCCCCATTCGTCACGGTTTTCGACGTCTGGGTACCCGCGATGTCCGCACGACCGGGCGATAGGCAAGTTCCATCCTTCGCGTCCTTCGCTTAAACCTAAAGAAAGCACCGAGATCCACAAAGACCGCACTCCTCGTGTGACATCCAACCTTGACCACAGGTTTTAAGAAGCAGATCATGGTCAAGGCGGAGGCGGTACGCGCAACCACCTCGAAAAAGGCCACAAGTCCTTTGTTGTCAAGATTTTGACCTCTAAACCCTTGGGGCTCAATATTTTGCAAAGCATTTTTGCAAACCCCGCGCCAGTCGCGGCTTTCAGAGGGTGGGGGGGAGGGGGTATACCCTGAAACCGGAGATTTTCCCGGAATGAAACTCGCTTACTAGAGGTCCTCGACAGCGTTTTTCAAAGTATTTTTTCAGGAGATTTCCACATCTTGAATCTCGCCCGCGCGACCTTGAGCGGACTCTCCCACCAGAGGCTCCGACTATTCACATCGCAGCGCTTTCATAGGATCGACAGTCAAGGCTCGCAGCGTGGGAACCAGACAGGCGAGACCGGCAACCACAATCACCAACAACGAGACTCCAAACACCATCAACGGATCGTGAACTCCGTTGTGTATCCAGCGCGTGATCACCCTGCCCAAGCCGAAGCTGAGCACCAAGCCGCCTGCAAGGCCGATCCCCACGCTCGCGCCTGCGGACCACACTACGATCCGCAACACATCCGCGCGCTGTGCACCCAGCGCCATGCGGATACCAAACTCGCCAGTCCGCTGCGCTACGCTGTAGGACACGACGCTGTACAGGCCCACGCCAGCCAGCACTAGGGCCAGGCCCGAGAATGCGGCAAACAGAATGGAGATCAGGCGCGAAATAGCAAATTCGGGTTCGTGCGTAATCCACGTCTCGAGATCATCCACATGTGAGTCAACCTGCTGATCAGGATTGACGGCGGCGATCGCTTGGCGGACGCTGTGCAGCATGTCAAGTGGTGCGCCCTGGCTCCGGACCAGGATTTGTGTTCCCATCCACATGTTGACGGTGTAGGGCAGATACACTGCTGGCAGGATGGGCTTATCCAGACCGTCATCGAGCGCGTCGGCGATGACACCAATGACTTGAAGCCAGCCATCGCTTCCCGCTGCATCCAGCCGGTTCGGCGGCTGGCTGGTCAATCGAGGGACGCGCACCGAGTGGTTCAGAATATCTTCGCCGGGAAAGTAGCGGCGAACGAAGGCCTCGTTGACCAGCGCGAGCGTAGCGCCACGCGAGACTTCGCTTTGCTCCCACAGGCGTCCCTCAACCAGTGGAACATGGAGGATTGTGAAGTACTCCGGGCTCACAAAGTTTATCCGCGCCTCCTGTTGTTCGGACGCGGTCTTGCCCAGGATCTCGAAAAGTTGGGGCCACCCGTTGCTTGGGGGCGTGGCGTTGGTGGAAATGCCCGCCGAGATCACTCCGGGTATGGCGGCGACGCGCTCGCGAAGTTGCGTGATATACGCCGCCCGCTCCGCCCAGGCGTTGAGCGTATTTTCGTGGAGGGGAATGCCGACCGACATCACGTTGTGCGGGTCGTAACCCAGCGGCGTCCGCATCATGCGGGAAAATCCCCGGATGGCCGCGCCAGCGGCGGTGAGCAGTAATAAGGTCAGAGCAATCTGCCCGGCAATCAGTCCGGTGTGCATTCGCTTGCCGCGTGTACTTCCGGCAACTTTGTGCGTGCCGGCCTGGATGACCTGATTGATCTCCCGCCGCGCTGACTCAAGGGCAGGGAAGACACCGAACAGTACGCCTGACAAAACCGCCAGCCCTACGCTGAAAAGTAGCACGGGCAGGTTAACGTGAAAATCAGCTTCGTGGGGAAAAGAATATTCGGGTAGCCGAGCCACAATGAAGCCCAGCGCACGGTACGCAAGCAGCACGCCCAGGCCCGCTCCCACCAGAGCGAGCAGCAGCGACTCGGTCAGCAGTTGCCGCACAATCCGGTAGCGGCTGGCTCCCACCGCGGAGCGGATTGCCAGTTCGTGCTGGCGCGCAGTGCCCCGCGCCAAAAGCAAAATCGAAACATTGCTGCACCCAATCGCCAGCAGCAAAGCCACAGCCCCGAAGAGCAGGTAGAGTGTGCCGCGAAGGTCGCGAACGTAGTACTCACCCAACTTTCGCACGGCGATTCGGAACTGTACAGGATAGTAGTTCGGCCTTTCCTTATCGAATTGTTCCATCAGGGGACGAAATTCCGCCTCGGCTGCCTCAGTGCGGACGCCGGGCTTGAGCTTCACATTCGCGTTGTAGGTTACGTCCTGCTCCTGCGACATTTTGAGCGGGAGATACACATCGCCATCCATCCAGGTAAAGCGGGGCGGCAAGACTCCCAGGATGGTGTAGTCCTTGTGGACGAGTTGGATATTCTTGCCAACAATTGCCGGATCGCCGTTGAAGTGCCGCCGCCAGAAATTGTAGCTCAGGACCGCCACGGGTTGTGGATCCTGCAAGTCGGGCGCGTCCGAGGAATCAAAGTAACGGCCGAGAACCGGAGGCATGCCGAAAAATTGGAAACCGTTTCCGGTGAAGTAAACGGCGTAGAGGTCTTCGGGGACATCGTTTCCTGTGATGACGAGGTTCCACCGCTGCATGGCGATCACGTCTTCGGCCGCGTGCGTCTTGCGCAGTTGCCGAATCTGAGGCCCGGTAAAGCCAGGCCCACCTTCGTCTCCACTTTTGCTGATGGTGTTGATCTGGACGACCCGGTCAAAGCCGGCATAGGGCCAGGCATTGAGGATCGCACTATAGATGACGCTGAAGACGGAAACGGTCGCGCCGATCCCGAGAGCCAGGGACAGGATTGCGGTCAGGGAAAAGCCTGGAGTCCTCGCCATCTGACGAAAAGCAAAGCGCAAGTCTTGCAAGAGCCTCTGCATGGAAGCCTCGTTAGGGAAAGGCAAGCAGCCGGTTGCTCGTAAGTCGAAGCAATTCGGACGCCACTGTCTAGGTTCGTTAAATTGCTCATTCTACTCGGAGGGTTTGTGTCAGCGCAGGGCCTGAGTGTCCAATTCCCCTATCGGCTGTTCGAAAATGGACAAAGGCTCTTTCGGTCAAGCGACCCGATTCGAGTCTTTTGATATCACTTCCAGATAGGCAGTGACTCGATCTCAAAGTTTCCTGTTGCTTTCCAAAAGGAAGCATGCCATTATTCCTGTTGGAAACCTAAAGGTGGGACTCCCGATGAAGGAAAAGCCGGATGTCTTGCAAGGTACACTCGCGCTGATGGTCCTCAAGACACTCGATGTTCTGGGACCGCAGCACGGCTGGGGTATTGCCCGGCGCATCGAGCAGATCAGCGGAGACCTTCTGGATGTCAACCAAGGCACGCTTTATCCCTTGCTGCTTAAGCTTGAGCATGAAGGCTCGATTGCCTCCGAGTGGGGCGCATCCGAAAACAACCGCCGGGCACGCTTCTATCGCCTGACCAAGGCCGGCCGCAAGCAACTCCAGGCGGAGACTCGCGATTGGGAGCAAACCACGGCCATTATCGCGCGCTTCTTCCAGGTCAAGGCGGACGATCTGGCATGAAATCCCTGCGACGCTTCTTGATTCGCCTTTCGAATTTCGCCACCCGACAGAGCGCGGACCAACGTTTTCAGGAAGAGATCGCCGAATATCTTGCGTTCCAAACCGAAGAGAATCTGCGCGCCGGCATGCCGCCCACCGAAGCGCGTCGCCAGGCCGCAATCAAGCTGGGTGCGGCGGAAGCGATCCGCGAACACCACGGTGACGAGCAAAGCCTGCCATTCTTCGAGAATCTGCTCTTCGACCTGCGCTACGCGGTCCGCATGCTTCTGCGATCTCCTGGATTCTCTTTCATTGCAATTGCCACCATGGCGCTGGGTATCGGAGCCACCACTGCGATCTATAGCGTGATCGATGCTACGCTGCTGCACCCTTTGCCGTACCCAAATCCTGCCGAATTGGTGCGCGTTCAGGACGACCTTCCCGGCGTAGGCGCGCGCGGCGTAGGCATCTCCATCCCTGAGTGGATAGACCTCGAGAACTCCGGGATATTCCAGTCCGCGTCGATTACCGGCACCGGCGCAAACGTGAACCTTACCGGCAGTGCAGAGCCCCTGCGTCTCAGCTTCAAGCAGGTTACGCCGAATTACTTCGCGGTTCTCGGTATAGACGCGCAGTTGGGCCGCACCTTCGATGCGAATGATGCCACTCCGGGCTACAACCTGGAGGTCGTGATCAGCGACGGGCTCTGGCGGAGGGAATTCGGAGCCGACCCGAATATTCTCGGCAAAGCTGTGCGCCTTGACGATGACGTTTATCACGTCGTAGGCGTCATGCCGCGCGGTTTTCGCGATCAGGGCTCAACCAGCGAAGAGCAGAATACGGAGCTGTGGTTGGGAGCTGGCTTTTCCGGTCTGCCGTTTGCTCCTCCGCAGCGCGATTCACGTCTGCGGAGTCGAGTGGTCGTCGCACGCTTGAAGCCCGGTCTCTCGCTTGCGGCCGCGCAGGCGCACCTCGATGCACTGGTGGAATCGCTGAAAAAACAATATCCAGGAGACTATCCGCCACAGACCGAGTGGACGATCCGCATGA
>WNFI01658557.1_pt1 | contig 10063 bp, 8 predicted proteins | sample 5400471 | NCBI WGS metagenome assembly WNFI01 (sample SAMN13153348, study PRJNA577476) | soil metagenome | isolation source: 100 cm saprolite on Douglas fir-dominated hillslope | place: USA:California | collected 2013-09-17
AAGCTGATTACCGCCAGGGCAATCGCAGCAAGGTAAAACTGCGACACAGCGGAAAGCTCGAACCAATTTCGTTCCACGCGCGTGAACAACGAAGGAGTCGTCAGCCCGATGGCCCCGCCGGTCCACTTCAGGTTGGTGGTCACCAGCCGCAGCACCTCCGCGAAGGCGATGGTAGAGAGCGTGAAGTACGGACCGCGCAAGCGGAAGGCAATGCGCCCGATAATCGCAGCGAAGATGGTTGCAGTCATCGCCGCCAGCAGCATTGCAATCCACATGGGGAAGCCGAGTTCGGTGAACAGCGCGAGCCCGTACGCTCCCACGCCGAAGAAGGCAACGTGGCCGAGCGAGAGCTGTCCGGCATAACCGCCCACCAGGTTCCAGGCCATTCCCAGCGCGGCAAACAGCGCAATGCGAAACAGCACCTGCATCAGGTAATCGTTCTGCACGAGCAGCGGCGGAGCGGCACACGCCAGCGCCACGGCAATCAGCAGCCAGAGTTTCCATCCGCGTAAGCTGCTCATGCGCGCTGTCTCCCGAAAATTCCTCCCGGCTTGAACGAAAGCACCAGAAGAAAGATGACGAAATCAACGGGCAGCGCCCACTGATTGCCCACATAATAGCTGGTGAGACTTTCGGCCACGCCCAGCAGCAGCCCGCCAAACGCCGCGCCCTCAATGGATCCCATGCCGCCCAGCACAACAACGACAAAAGCTTTGGTCGTAAACTCCTCGCCCACGCTGGGGAACAGGTAAAGGGCCGGCAGCAGAAGTCCGCCGGCAACGCCGGCAAGAGAAATTCCCAGCGCGAAGCTGAACGCCTGAATGCGCGACACGTTGATGCCCATCAGCGGCGCCACGCCCGGATTCTGCGCGATCGCGCGCAAGGCCTGCCCGGTGCGGCTTTTGTTGACAAACAACGTCAGGCCAACCGCGAAGACCGCGGCAATCGCGAAAGAAAGAACGGCCGCGGCATTGGCGGTGAACGGACCAAAGCGCAGCGTCTGGTTCACCAGTTCGATGTTCGTCTGTGATAATCAGCGCCGAACGTGAGCTGGACACTGTCCACCAGGATGAGCGAGATTCCGGTGGTCATCAGGATATGCATGAAGTGCGACTGATTTCGCACCGGATGGATCAGCGACCGGTACACCAGGTATCCGAAAGCAAAAAGAAAAATTGCGGCGGGCAGAAATCCAACGTAGGGATTGATTTTCAGCTTGTCAAAAAGGATCCACGTCGCGTACATGCCGATCATGAGAAACGCGCCGTGGGCGAAGTTGACAATGCGCATGACCCCGAAGATCAGGGCCAGGCCCATGCCGATCAGAGCGTAGAGCGCTCCGGTCAGCAGGCCGTTCATGCAAGCTTGCAAGAAAGAAACCAACGCCGCCAGCCTTTCTGGTTTCTACATCCGCGCTACCGCTTGGACCAAACCGGCGCCGGGATCACGGGCTTGGCGTCCGCAACATTCTTCGGATGGACGACCTTATATTGCCCGCCCAGAACCTGTGTAATCAGGACCGGGTGCTGGTTCTGGCCGTTGGCGTCAAACTTGACCGGACCAAACGGAGTGATGCTCATGTTGAGCTTCCTGATGGCGTCGCGAATTTTTGTGGCGTCCGTGGACTTGGCGTCACGCATGGGCCATTGCGATACGGAGAACGTGTACTCCGCATTCTTGCCCGCGCCCTTGGACGTGGGAAATTCAGCGGCGGCAAATCCGGTGCCGGCAGCGGTGAAATACTTCGGATTCAGGTCGATCTCCTGTGACTGGCGCATCAGCGTAGTGGCATCCAGCAGGTAGGAACAGAAATAAATGACTTCGGGATTGGCCTGCTTCACCCGCTGTAACACGGCCCGATAATCAGGAGACTTGGCTTCGTAGGATTCCACCGCTACCAGCTTGATGCCCGCTGCTTTCGCCGCCGCGGTCATGGCCTGCATGTTGGCCTGTCCAAAGTTGGTGTTCTCATAAACAATGGCCATGGTTTTTGGAGCGCCATTGTCTTTCAGGAAAGCAACGGTGGCGTGGGCGTAATCATAGGCGCCCGCGCAAATGCGAAAGACCCACGGTGACTTAGAGTCCATCACGTTATCGGCCGTGGCCGTTGGAATAATCAGCGGGACCTGCCGCTGCGTGACCGAAGGAACAATGGCCTTGGTATTTTCGCTGGAGTACGCGCCCATCAGCAGAGTAACGCGGTCCTGGTCCACAAGCTTGGAGACGCCCTGTACCGCCTGGTCGGGCTTGCTCTGGTCGTCGTAAATGTCGAGTTCGATTTTCTTGCCCAACACTCCGCCCTTGGCGTTGATCTCATCCAGCGCGATGCTGTAGCCATTCTTGTGCGCTGCTCCAAAAGCCGCCTGGCTGCCGGTCAGCGACGTAACCACGCCGATCTTGATGGTGTTCTGGCAGATCCCGGCCAGCGATGCGCACAGCAAAACAGCGCTCAAAACTGCAAGTTTCTTCAAAGTCATGTTCCCCTCCAGATTTGCGGAACGTCCAATATTGCGCCGAATTATACACGCAGGACCATCTTTAGATGGCTTGGCCAATTGCCTATTGCTATTTGCTCATTTAGCGCTTCGCGATTTTGAAGACCATCGCTTTGCCGTCCCGTTTTTTGAGCTTTTTCGCTTTTCCGAGAGCGACCATCACGTACAGCGAGTTCAGGCGGCCGAAGCTTTCGCCGAACAAGTCAGGACGGCGGCCGGCCTTGCCCAGCAGCTTGCTGGTCACCTGCGCGCCTCCGAACCTCCCGAGAATCACGCCCGGGACTTCGGCTTCCACAATGTTCACGTTCAGCCCGCCCCGGCTGCCCGCGGAAACTACTAGGTACGAGGCAGGTCCTTTGAAGACATAATAGGTCAACCTGTCTCCCTCCGCTTGGCCCACAAACTCCAAATTGGTCATCAGCACTGGAATTCGCATGCGTCCCTCCTCGTCATTTTCTTCAGAGATAATACATGCGCGTGCGGCCCTGCTGGTGTAATATCTGTTGCCGAATGCCATACGAAGACAGAAAATCCGGTTCCCCCTTGGGTAGCTTGGCCATGGGAATAGTCGCTGCCGTTGCCGGTGCCATCCTTTTTGTCGTACTCCACATGATCGTGCACGGCGCGGCACAAAATCTTTCACCCACCCTGGAGATCGTTCTTCTGGTCTTCGGCTACGCGGTCATCGGCATTATCGTCGGCGCCGGAGTCAAGGGTGGCGGCAGAAAGGACGGTGGTTTGGTCAATCGCGTCATCGCCGTGATTTTGGCATACCTATCCATGGCTGTAGCCATGACCGCGATACAGCACGCACCGCCGGGGCCGCTGTTCCATCAGTCGATCTTTAAGACGTTCTCCACGCCATTCGGAACAGACGCTGCGAAAAATCTTGCCATCATGGCCGTGGGGTTGATCCTGGCTTTTGTTATCGCAGCCGGCGCGGAGACGCAGGCAACACCGAAGAAGTAAGCTGCTGGCTTCTAGCTCAAGAACCAAAAAGGATTGTGGACCACAGCCGCCCTCGGCTGTGCTGGCTTTCTTCTGGAGAAGCGAACACAGGCGAGGGCGCCTGTGCTCCACGTGTTCGATTTGGTTTTGGTTTGGCTAATTGCCAATTGCTAACTGCTAATTGCTGCTCTTCTCCCCCATGACCCTCACATCTTGACAATCAAGATGTAGCCAGCCTATCATCGTCCTCATGAACGAAGCCGAACCTACTACCGACGTTATCCAGGGCACGCTCGATATGCTCATCCTCAAGACACTCAGCCTGGGGCCGCTGCACGGTTTCGGTATCGCGCGCCGCATCGAGCAGATTTCCCGCGGCGTTTTCAAGGTCAACCCGGGATCGTTGCTCACGGCGTTTCAGCGCCTCGAGCGAGCGGGGTGGCTTGACGCTGAGTGGCGGCAAACCGACAACTCGCGCCGTGCCAAGTTCTACACGCTCACTCGTTCCGGCAGAAAACAGCTCGAAGTCGAGACCGAGGACTGGACGCGCCGCGTGTCCGCCGTCGCGCGGCTCCTGAAAGCGGAGGATTAAGCATGTCACTCTGGCGCCAGCTTACCCGTGGTCTTCGCGTACTCACCAATCGAACCGCCGCCGACCACGATGTTACGGAAGAAGCACGTCACTATCTTGAAGAATCTACTGCAGCGTTCATCGCGCAAGGCATGTCTCCCGACGAAGCCCGGCGTGCCGCGCGAATGGAACTCGGCAACATCACAACCGTCACCGAACAAGTACGCACTCATGGATGGGAAAATATGATCAGCACGCTATTCGCCGATCTGCGTTATGCCGCGCGCCAACTCCGTCACAACCTTGGCTTCACGACGGTCGCCGTCCTCACGCTTGCGCTGGGCATTGGCGCGACCACGGCGATCTTCAGTGCGGTGAATCCTATTTTGTTCGAATCGCTGCCGTACCCGCAGGCCGGCCGGATCATGATGATCTGGGACGTTTACCAGGGCGAGCGGGCCGACGTGACTTTTCACACCTATCGTGAACTGGCGGAGCGCAACCGTTCGTTCGACGCGGTGGCGGTGATGGAAGGATGGCAGCCGACCATGACTGGAGCGGCCCAGCCCGAACGGTTCGACGGCCAGAGCGTGAGCGCAGGCTACTTTAGTGTCCTCGGCGTGCGGCCTATGCTGGGAAGAGATTTCTCGCCTGCCGATAATCGCTTCAAAGGTCCTAAAGTAGCGATCCTTGGTTATGGGCTATGGCAGCGGCGCTTTGCTGGTGATGGCCTGATCGTGGGCCGCCAAGTCACTCTGAACGACGATCTTTACACCATTATCGGCGTGATGCCGAAGGATTTCGACAACGTGCTGGCCCCGTCGGCGGAACTCTGGGCGCCCACGCAGTATGACGCGGACCATTCCAGTGACTTCAACACCGGGGAATGGGGCCATCACCTGACCATGGTGGGACGGGTGCGTCCGGGCGTGGGCCTCGATCAGGCCCGGCGAGAGCTTGCCGTAATTGCGCGCACCCCGGTCGCGGACTTTCCCCGTCCGAGATGGGCGGCGCTCGACCGCGGGCTCATCGTCAATGGGTTGCAGAGCGAGGTCACGCGCGAAATCAAGCCGGCGCTGCTCGCTGTTCTTGGCGCGGTCTTACTGGTCCTGATGATCGCGTGCGTGAACGTAACCAACCTACTGCTCGCCCGCGGCGTGCAGCGCCGCGGAGAGTTCGCCATGCGGGCCGCGCTCGGCGCCGCGCGCAGCCGGCTGGTGCGCCAGCTCCTTACCGAGAGTTTGCTGCTTGCCGCAATGGGCGGCGTGGTGGGCATCATGGTGGCAATGATGGGCGTGCGTGCACTGGTAGCGCTCAGCCCTCCGGGTCTGCCGCGCGTGAACGCGATCGGCGTCGACGGCGCCACGTTGGCCTTCGCCATCGGTATCACCACGATCATCGGCTTGGTGGTGGGGCTGATTCCGGCGCTGCACGCTTCGCGTAAGGACCTGCAAACGGGTATGCAGCAAAGTTCCATGCGGACAGCTGGCTCCCACCAATGGGCGCGGCGGTCACTCGTGGTCACAGAAGTCGCTCTGGCTCTCGTGCTGCTGGTAAGCACCGGGTTGCTGTTGCGCAGCCTCGGCCGCTTATTTTCTGTTGCTCCCGGGTTCGATGCTGCCAACGTAATCACGATGATGGTGCATACCTCCAGCCGCCGGTTCCGCGACAGCGACATGAACGGCGCCAGGCCGCGGTTCTTCGCGCAAGCCCTGGAAGCGGTAAGCCACGTTCCCGGCGTCGCGAAAGCGGGTTTCACCAGCCTGCTGCCGATGAGTGGCGATCTCTATGGCAAGTATGGTGTGCAGTTCGAGGATGGATCGGGTCATGGCGTATTTCGTTACGTGGTGACGCCGGACTACCTGGCAACCATGGGTATCCCGCTCCGTCGCGGCCGTCTGCTCGATGCGCACGACGTAGCCGGCGCGCAGCCGGTCGTTCTGATTAGCGAATCGTTAGCGAGAAGCAAGTTCCAGGGACAAGACCCCATTGGCCGGCGTGCTCATGTTGGCCCGCCGAACGGACCGTTCTACATCATTGTAGGTGTAGTCGGCGACGTGAAGCAGTCGTCTCTTGCGACGAGCGACCCGGAAGCCATATACATAACGACTGAGCAATCGTGGTTTGCGGACCGTGCACTGTCGCTGGTGGTGCGTGCACAGGGTGACGCAGCCGCTCTGGCCCCGGCGATTCGAAATGCGATCTGGTCGGTGGACAAGGACCAGCCAATCGTTCGCGTCGCAACCATGGACGCTCTGCTGGCAACCTCCGAAGCCCAGCGGCGTTTTGCTCTAATCTTGTTCGAAGCGTTTGCGCTTGTAGCGCTGGTGCTGGCAGCCATCGGGATTTATGGCGTCCTCTCCGGCAGCGTCACAGAACGTATGCGCGAAATCGGAGTTCGCGCAGCGCTGGGCGCTTCACGCGGTAACATCCTCGCTCTGGTGCTTCGTCAGGGGATGACGCTCACTGTGGTCGGCGCCTTGATTGGACTGGCTGGAGCAGTGATCGCGAGCCAGGCCCTCATCACATTGCTGTTCGGTGTGTCACGACTTGATCCAGTCACGTATCTCGGTGTGATCGCGCTGCTGCTGGGCGTGTCGGCTGTGGCATGTTGGGTGCCGGCATGGCGAGCGGCGCGGGTTGATCCCGCCATTACATTGCGAGCGGAGTAGAACACTGCATTCGACGAGTTGGAGCGCGGGGCCAAGAGGATTGTGTAGCACAGCCGCCCCCGGCTGTGTTCCCGGGCCTAATGTCCTGACTCTTGCGAATTATCGGGGTCGTTTCCAGAGCTTGAGTTGGTCCGCCTTGGCCGTGTCCCGAAAAATAGAAGGGACCATAAGACAAAGGCCCATGTGCCTGAGGTCTTGAGAATTGATGGGTCAGGATGAAATGCACGAATAATCCACAAACCAATTGCGGAAACACCCACAAACGAAAGCCAGAAACTGAAGTGACGCCACGCGCGAAAAAGAATGATCACCAGGAAACTCATTCCAGTTGCCATTGGCAGTACCAACGGATTCTCCCAGTAGTGAGGAAGCTGGTGTCTGTCGGAAAACATGTATCCGTAAAAGAGAGCCACAGGCAGGCAGCCATCCAGCCAGTAGCGCCCAGCCGATACTTTCAAAGCGAGTCGCGGGTTGTGGCATTCGCGCCATCGTACTCATTGTTGTACCGCAAAGTGTGGATGTTCAAAATAACAAATTGTGCTGGGGTCCCAAGACCGTGTTGCTGAATGGTCAGGGGGCGCCTGGTATGTGCATGGGCTCCAAAAGCCTTGTATCAGGGTTTTGCCTGTCCTGAGGTAACAGCCGAAGGAACTTGAGCGCTTAGCCCGGCGCGAGCGACGGGCTGCGGAGTCGGGCCGTCAAGCGCAAGAAGATCTCCCACCTTACTGCCGTAGGCCAGCGCGGCCCGCACCTAAGTCCCCTTGCAGATGGTTCCGAAATAGACTAGATTCAGGCGCATCCTATGTGGCGACTTGAGATCAGACACCCTGGCTTGAACAAATTCAGGGTCATAAAGGGCGAAACCCAAGCAATTGTTAATCTCCGGGCAGAGATGCAAATGCGAACCTGGAATGAACAATGGGCGCGTACTCAAGCAGTCGAAGCCAATCGAAAGAAACACCAAAGCCTTATCTTTGCTAAAGAAGAAAAAAAACAGTCGGCGGCAGAACAGAGTCAAGAGGCACAACAAGCATTAGACAATCTCGAAAATCTGTTGAAAGTTGGCCTTGAGACAGATCACAAGATTGATTGGTCAAAACTGAAGGATAGTTCGCACTACGCTGTTCCACGGCCAATCAAGCTGGAATCTCAAACTCTTTCGCCTGAGCCGAGGCGTGATGATCTTAGGTTTAACCCCAAAATCAGTTGGATCAGCGCATTGATACCAGGTAGTCGCAACAAAGCCCGGGCCAGGGCGGACGCCGCATTTTCGGATGAACATCGCCGATGGACAAATGTAAAGAGTGAGTGCGATCGTCTGAACCAAGTGCGCGCTGATCAGTTCAACGGAGATGATGACCTGTGGAAAAGTGCGAAAGCCAAGTGGCTGGAAGACCAAGCCAATCGCAACGCCATGGTTGATAAGGCGCGACAAGAGTACATCGAGTGCAAGCCAGAATCGATCACTGAATACTGTGAGATGGTTCTTCAGAATTCAAAATATCCGGACGGATTTCCGTCGGACGCTTCGGTTGAATATGTTCCCGTAACGCGCACTCTGGTAGTGGACTATAGCTTGCCTGATATCTCTGTCCTGCCTACCTTGAAAGCGGTCAAGTACGTCGCAGCACGGGATATGACGAAAATCAATGCTGACGGCTCAATAACTGGTTCCCCTGATGCTTTCCAGAAAGTTGCCGTCAGTGAAGCATGGCTAAACCGCACTTATGATTCGGTGCTTTATCAGATTGCTCTCCGCTCGCTGCATGAGCTGTTTTCCGCTGATGTGGTTAACGCCCTCGACTCGATCGTTTTCAATGGTTGGGTAACCTCTGTAGATAAGGGAACTGGCAAGCAAGTGACGGGTTGTATCTTATCGATGCAAGCGTTGAAATCCGAGTTCATGGAAATCAATCTCGGCCAAGTAGATCCGAAAGCGTGTTTTAAAAAATTGAAGGGGGTCTCTGCTGCCAAGCTAACCGCCCTGCAACCTGTTAGGCCAATTCTGCAGCTAAACAAAGAAGACAAGCGGTTTGTCTCCGCATACGAAGTAGCCGATGGCCTGGACAATACATCTAACTTGGCCGCGATGGACTGGGAGGATTTCGAACAGCTCATTCGAGAGGTATTCGAAAAGGAATTTAGTGCCAACGGGAGCGAAGCAAAAATTACTCGGGCGAGCAGAGATGGGGGCGTTGATGCAGTAGTGTTCGACCCCGACCCAATTCGTGGCGGCAAAATTGTGGTTCAGGCAAAGCGCTATACGCACACCGTCAGTGTTTCTGCTGTTCGCGATTTATTCGGAACCATTCACAACGAAGGCGCTAACAAGGGCATTCTTGTTACCACTGCTGACTACGGCCCGGATGCGTATGAATTTGCCAAGGGTAAGCCAATAACGCTTCGCAGCGGGAGTGAGCTTCTTTATTTACTCGAGAAGCACGGACACAAAGCTCGAATCGACTTACAAGAAGCAAGGCTGCTCTACGCAGAAAAAGAAAAAGCTCGTACCGCTGGGGGCAGTGCCTAAGACCGCAATTCGTCGGAACTAATTTTCCTCGCTGCCACAAGAGTGTAGCTTCCTCTCTATATTTATGCCTCTAGGGAAAATACCGGCGAGGGCGCCGGTGCCACACGTATATGGGTAATCCAGTAGACCTGGATCACAACTACCGTCACCTGGGTTCTGATCCGCAGCGCAGCACATTCCCGTCGGGGTCTTCGACCTGGAACTCCAGGGCCCAGGAATGGTTCGTCAGCGGACTGAGGATGGCCACGCCACATGCCTTGAGTTCGTTGTGGAGTTTTTCCGCGTCTTCCACGCCGACCCAAACCCAGGCCCCGCCGCGTCCCTGGTCTCCCCGGCAGAGGTACATGACGGCGCCTTCGCGCGATATGCAGGTGAAGTCCTCGCCGCCCCAGCTTGCGTTCTCAAAACCGAGTAGCCCGACGTAGAAACCCAGGCTGGCCTCCATGTTCTCCACGCGCAGGATCGGCTGGCTGTTTTCAAAGCGGACGGTTACCGGATCGGCGTTTCCCATGGCAAGCCTCCACTGGGATTCTACTGCCACGTCAAGAGTCGATATTTCGACAGTGACAAATGGTAGTGGTGCAGTTTGATCGGTGCTTATTATGATTAGTCCTTAGGGGATGCAAACACCCCAACCCCTTGTCATTCTGAAAGCCACCGTTGGCGGGGGCGTGAAGAATCCCGAGAATGTTATTCCTTGCGTGGGAGCTTCACGGACTCGTGCCTCGCGTCCTTTACTTCCCCTCCGAGCGTCCAGAAAGGCCGGAAAAATGCACATCGTAGCACCTCTCCTTCTTGGAACATGAGGTAAGCGTAAAGCGGCATTCTGTCGGATAGACGCCTTTGA
>WNFI01387623.1_pt1 | contig 10062 bp, 6 predicted proteins | sample 5400471 | NCBI WGS metagenome assembly WNFI01 (sample SAMN13153348, study PRJNA577476) | soil metagenome | isolation source: 100 cm saprolite on Douglas fir-dominated hillslope | place: USA:California | collected 2013-09-17
CGATCAGGCGCGGCTTGTAGATGTTGTGATAAACCGCTTGCACTCCGCACACGGTTGCGTTGCACTCGGCATAACGATAGTTCTCGGCCAACCGGTCGAACACATTGTTGACGAACAACTCTACCCCGAGCCCGCCCTTCTCCGCGCCGATGCTGGCGTCGACCAGCGCGTAGGCAGGCTGCTGGCCGAGGATGTCGCGCTCCACCGTGCGCACATCCGACCAAACGGCAGACTGGTAGACCAACGAACCTTGAACATGCGGCTGCCATTCGCTGACCCCGGGGAGGTTGTACCGTGCGGTAAGATTGCCTTTGAACTTCGGTGTGGTAGGCAGTTGCTGTCCGGCAGGCGCCCCATAGGGTTTCGCGACCGGCGAACCGCTGCTGTAATCGAAGCAGGTCGCCGTCTGGATGCCGCCGTTCTGATCCGGATACTTGCAGTAGGGCACCGTTAATATCGGGTTCAACAAGGAGAAGCCCCCGCCGAGCGTCAGCGCATTCGTGGCCGCCCAGTCGATCGACGTCTCGATACCACGGATACGCGCACCGCCGGCGTTTCTGTTGATAATGATGCCGTTCGGTCCCTGGTAGGAAAACTGGAAGTCCTTCCAGTCCTCTTCGAAAATCGCACCATTGACGCGCAGCGTGTTGCCCAGCCAGCTGGTTTTCCAGCCCAGCTCGTAATTCTGCAGAGTGTCGGACTGGTATTGAGCCCCAATCGTGTTGGTTCCACCCGGACGGAATCCCCTCGAGACGGTCGCATACACCAGCCGCTGATCGTCGAACTTGTAGGTAGCGGTAAATTTCGGCGTCGCGCCGCTGCCGCTCGCGACCTGGTAACGATTTTGGCAAGGGTCGGCGTATAGGCCGCCCTGCGTCGGGTCCGCGCACTTGGCCTGGGCGGACTTAAAGCCCGAATACCCTTGCACCGAATTCGTGTACGAATAATAACGAAGCCCGCCGAGCAGGCTGACGTGGGACGTCGCGTCCCAAGTCACCTCGCCGAAGCCTGCGTAGTCGCGCTTGATCAGCCGCTCATTGGTCAAATAGTAAGTGCCCGGCCAGTTGGTCACGCTTTGGTCATCGGCGAGGCGGTGGATGGCGTAGTTCTGCAGGTAGGCGTCGGTCTGCAGCTCAGTGAAGCCGCCGAACGTGGCGTGTACCGGAAAGTCCTTCGGCGTCGATACACGCAGTTCGTGACTGGACATCTTGTAGCTATCGGTGTCCCTGATGTCCTGAGTCGGGCCGAGAGCGTTGCCCGCGTTGTCCGTAAAATACTTCGGTCCGCGCGTATAGGCGATCTGATACGCGAGCGAATAGTCGGCGTAATCGCCGGTCGACACCGAGTTGCGGTGCAGGAAGCCGCCCGCATAGGTCAGATCGAAGTTGCTGATATTGCCCTCGATGGTGAGCGTCGCTTGGGTCCAGTCGTCCGTCTGGAGTTCTTGATTGAAGTGCTGCACCTCATAATTGCCAAGCGTCGGATACAGCCCGGGGTATCCAGGCACTGATTTGGTCTGCTCGGTCGCGAAAAGGCCATGGGCCGTGACCTCTTGGCCCTGGACCGTGGGCGTAATCGTCCAATGATCGCCCAGTGCAATACGCAGCGCCGCGCGCGCGCCGAAGGTCTCTACGTCGTTGTAATCGTTCTTCGCAGTGCCAAAATAACGGGTATTCGGAGCTGGATTGCTCGGCGTAGAACCGTTGTTGAGGACAAACCCAGCTCCGGGTGCACCGTTGGCATACGTGGCCGGATAGGTCAGTGTACCCGGAACGTTGTCGATGTACCCACCGTCCTTTTTGTACCAGCCGACCAGCCGGATCGCCGCCGCCGAATTGATGGGTATGTTGATGTAGCCCTCGCCCGAGTAGCCCGGGCGGCCGTGTGCCACGTCATTGGCTTGAATGTCGTAGGCTCCCTTCAGTACGTCGAACTCCGGCTTGTTGGTGATGATACGCAGCGTCCCGGCTTCGGAACTGGCGCCGTACAATGTCCCTTGCGGTCCAGCCAGCGCCTCGACGCGCGCGATGTCGTACACATGGATGTCGAGCACACCCTGGATTGTCGTGACAGGCTGCTCGTCCAGATAGACGCCGACGCTCGGTAATGTTCCCGAATGAACCCCATCGCCGCCGCTGGATACTCCGCGCATATAGCCGTGATGCTGAGCGGCACGTTTTGTAGGCTCTCGGTGCGCTTCTGCGCCGTAACCACGACTTCCTCGAGAGTGCCCGAAGGCGCCGCCTCCTGGGCTTGGGCCGCGTTCAAGCAGGCCATGATCGCCGACGCCAACGGCAGCGCCCTTGCAAGCAAGAAATGTCGCCGGGACTGCGGCCGTGCCACATCGGGCCGCATGCTGCGGTGGATTTTTCGTTGTTTACTTCTCGTCATGAATCATCCCTCTCGTTTTCTATGTTGCGCGGGCGTCGAGCGCGCGCATGCGGACTAAAAACTCAAGCGCGCGCTTGCAGCAGCAGCTTCAACGATTGCACGATCCGATCCACTTCCGCCGCTGTGTTGTAGTGAGCCAGCCCGATGCGCAGCACCCCCTCTTCGTCGAGGCCAAGCCACTTGGCAAGCTCAAACGCGTAGTTATGACCGGACCATACGTTGATCCCCTCTCGCGCGAGAGCCCGTGCGAGTGCCGAGGAGCGATGGCGGGGATGGGTGATCGAGACTGTAGGTACGCGCTCGGTCAGCGAATGAGCTGTCGAGACGCCTCGTATTTGAACATCAGGTATTTCAAGCAGCCCGTGGATCAATCGCTGCGTCAACGGCGTTTCGTAGTCCTCCGCCGCCTGGTACGCGCGCCTAATTTTCTCGCGCCGCGCGCCGCTCGCGCCGGTCTGCTCGCCCAGCCAAACCCAGTAGTCGACCGCGGCGGCCAAACCGGCGAAGAGTTCAGTTTGCGGCGTACCTATCTCGTGTCGCCCGGGCGGCGCCTCCGGGCCACAGCGCCCCGCAAAGGCATGGAGATCCGACAGGAGTTCGTCCCGCCCCCAAAGCACGCCGAGGTGAGGCGCAAAGAACTGGTAGGATGAGCAGGCCAAAAAATCGCAGCCGAGGGCCGCCACGTCGGCAAGCCTGTGCGGCACGAACTGCACGGCATCCACATAGACCAGCGCGCCGGCATCCTTGGCGAGCGCGGTTAGTTCGGCCACCGGATTGATGGAGCCCGTCATATTGCTGGCGTAGTTCAACGCCAGCAGTCGCGTCTTATTTGACAACAGCGGACGTAGATCCTCCGGTTCAATACGCCAGCTGTCGCGGTTAATCGGTAGCCAGCGAACCGTCAGACCGCGCTCCTCCGCCAACTCGAGCCAGGGGGAGACATTGCCCTCGTGATCCATGCGAGTCACGATGATCTCATCGCCGGCATTCCAGGCGCGGCCGAGCGAGCGCGATATCTGGAAAGTCAGCATGGTCATCGATTGGCCGATGACGATTTCTCGTCCTGAGGCCCCGCCGAGCAACTCCGCCATGGCATCATGGGCGCGGGCCACGATGGCGTCGGCGTGCACAGACGCATGGAAATAGCCGCCGGTGTTGCTGGCGGCAGCGGCCATCGCGGTGGAAACCGCCTCGATGACCGGACGAGGCACTTGCGTCCCGGCCGGATTGTCGAGGAAGACCGCGGCGGTGCTCAAGGCTGGAAACTGACTTCGAACCCGCGCGATCGGAAAAGCTGTCACGTCGGACCTCCTTGCTGGTGTTGTACCTCGCTGTGTTATGCCCTCATGCGCTGGAAGCCGCCATCCTGCCCGAGGAGGACCTACGAAATCGCGGGCCGAAGGCGAATGCTCCTGCCCCACTCTTGGTTGACACGAAACCGGACACTGGTTGAAATGCGCCGTGCATCGTCAGGGCTATGCCCCAGGGGTTTAGAATGAGGTTGAAATCGTTGCGCAAGTCTTCTGCGGCCCTCTCCGTTAGGACCTTCGAGTGTCAACGGGATTGGGCTAGATGGCTGCAAGAGAACCACGGCAAGTCGCCCGGCGTGTGGTTGCGGCTTGCAAGGAAGGACACGGATTTAGATTCTGTGTCATACGCGGAGGCTGTTGAAACGGCACTTTGCTTTGGCTGGATTGACGGACAAAAAAAGGCCCACAGCGAGCAATATTGGCTCCAAAAATTTACCCTGCGGTCCGACAAGAGCGTTTGGTCGAAGATCAACAAAGCGAAGGCACTGGCGCTGATCAAGGCGGGAAAAATGAAGTCCGCCGGTCTCAACGAGATTGAGCGCGCCAAGCGCGACGGGCGCTGGAAGGCTGCGTATGATTCCGCCAGCAAGTCGGTTGTGCCAAGCGATTTTCAGTCGGCGCTGGATGGCAACGCGCGGGCGAAGGAGTTTTTCAGAACGCTTGAAGGTCGAAATAGATATGCCGTTGTTTTCAGGATTCAAACCGCCAAAACTGCCGCAACACGTGCGAAGCAAATTTCGAAGTTTGTACAGATGCTGGAGCGCCGCGAAAAAGTTCATCCCTGACGGCTCGGTATCCACCTCGGCGGCATCGAACGCCGCGGTCGGACGCCGGCTCACCGTGGCGCCGTGGCGGCGCTCACGGTTCAGGGCCGCCGTACGATCTTGCCGTCCTTCATGACGAAATCGATGCGGCGTAAATTCTCGATGTCATCGAGGGGATTCGCGGGCATTGCGACCAAGTCGGCGCTCAATCCCACAGCGATGCTGCCGCGGGCTTTGTTGATGCGCAAGAGCTCCGCCGCATCGACGGTCATGGCGCGCAATATATCGGCCGGCGGAACACCGGCTGCGCGCCACACGGCGAGATAGTCGAACATCAGGTCGGCTCGCGTGCGCCCGGGCATATCGACCGTCGTATCGGTGCCGAAAGCCATGCGCACGCCTATTCGATGGGCGCGCTTCAGCCGGTCGATGATCATCGGGGCGAGCACTGCCGGCTCCGGCAGGCCGTCAGATTGGCCATAGATATCCAATTGCGCTCGCGGGACGTCCGTACCGACCAAGAAAATGCCCTTCTCTTTCATGCGCGTGAGCTGCGCATCGGTGAGCCTGAAGCCATGCTCGATGGAATCGACACCCGCCGCGATGGCGTTGTCGGCCGCTTCCGACGAGTTATACACGTGCACGGCGACCGGAAGGCCGGCGCGGTGCGCCTCATCGACTGCTGCGCTGATCTCCTCGACCGAATAGTGGTAGGCGCTGTTGTCGGAGACGAGTTTGATGACTCCGGCTCCGTAATAGATGTTGGTGCGAACGGCCTTGCGGACTTCGGCGGGGCCGTCGGCATCGATGTACTCGTACTGCCAGATCGGACCCTGGCGCGGCGGAATGCCGGAGGACTGCCCGCCAAAAGGGGCGATGATTTTTCCGGAATCGATGATCGTAGGGCCGGCGAACCAACCGGCATCGATGGCACGGCGCACATCGCTCATGGCATATTCGGCGCTGTTCCCGACGTCGCGCACGGCGGTGAATCCGGCCTGCAGCGCCTGCATGACGTTGTGCAGGCCACGCAGCCCGCGGAAGGTCGTGCTTTCATTCAGATAGAACGTCTCGAACGGCACGTTTTGGAGCTCGGTGAGCGTCATATGTGTATGTGCGTCAATCAGGCCGGGAGTCACCCATTGGTGCGAAAGGTCGATGACCTCGGCACCCGCGGGAATGGCGAGGCCCGCGCCGATCGACTTGATCTTGCCGTTCTCGACCAGGATGACCTGGTCCTTGGCGCCGGCGCCATGCGCGGGATCGATGACGTTCCCCGCGCGGATCGCCACCACCTGCGCAGAAAGCGGCGCTGCGAGCAACAGCACCAGCAAGGCGAAGAGGTTTTTCATCGGTCAAAATCGGTTCTTGCGATGGGTTTTAACCGTCGTAGTCGAGATCCCGAGTCTCAGGCCAACCGAAACGGTCGAGTGGCCCCGCAACAGTAAATGAGCAAGCTCCCGCTCTCGAGGGCTGAGAAGATTTCGGCCGAAGGTCCGCACGGCGTCGGTCCCCGTATCCGGCGTATTCGACAGGTGCATCAATCGGGCATGGCGCCAATAGCGCCGAACCGCGGCCGCAAGAAACGGAATGACCGGCGACAGACTTGCGATGTCTTCGTCCGCGAAACCGCCTTGGGACGCTTTGCGTGACAGCGTGAGTTCCGCGCACTCGCCGCCGGGCAATTCCATCGCAATGCAAAGTTCCTCGCAGCCGGCGGGCCAGCCGTGAGTGAGATAACCAATTTCCTCTGATGCTGCGTCGCATATCCGGTATTTTCGAAACGACCTCCTATCGACCAATCCCTCCGACACCAATTCACGGAGTCGGTAGACGCCAGTCTTCAGGCCACGTTGATACGCGTTGTAGAGGGGGTTCAGTACATAGGTATTCTTGACGTAGTTGATCACTCCAGCCCGGGCCTGTGGGTTGGGAAACGTGTCGTGAATGTGGATCGGGTTGGCCTTGCCGCGGTAGATAAACGCAACACAGTATTCGAATTCGATGAGCGTGCTCAACGCGCGGCCGAGAAGATCGGGCAGAATTGGATCATCAAAACGATCCACAATTTCCGCGCTGGCGGCTGCCCATGCCGCAGGCACTGCAGACTTTCGGCCCCTCCGCGCCTTGCTCTTTGCTTCAGCCTGCACATGAACGGCCGGACTAATCACGAGTTACCTTATTTAGCTTATCCCAGGGGGTGTATATAGCACTCTCGTCGGAAGAAGTGCCAGTGTTATACGGGCCGGCTCATTGCCCCGTGCGGAACCGCGTCCAGAGGCGCGTCATCAAGCGCTTCAGCTCAGGCGGTTGCATGGTTTCGATGGAGAGTTTGGCGCGCGTTTTGGCGTCGGGATATGTCGCCGGGTCGTTCTTGATCGCCTCCTGCACGAACGGCAGCGAAGCCTTGTTTCCGTTACGATATTTGAGAACGTTGCTGATGTCGGCCATCACCTCCGGTCGCATCAAGTAGTTCAGCCATTGGTGCGCGTTATCGGGGTGCGGCGCGTCTGCCGGTATGGCGAGCATGTCGAGGCCGGCAACGGCTCCCTCGCGCGGCACGAAATAACGGATCGTGACTCCATTGTTCGCCTCGAGCGCGCGGTAGCGGGCCTGTGTGACCTCTCCGCCCCACGTCAAGCCCAGACACAGGCTGCCGTTGGCGAGATCTCCAATGATTCCCTCGGCTTCAATCGAACGCACGAAAGGCCGTATTTGCATCAGGACATCGGCCGCCGCTGTCCAATCCGCCGGATCGCGGCTGTTAGGGTCCTTGCCGAGATAGATCAGCACGGAGGGCAGTACGTCCTCCGGTGAATCGACGATCATGATGCCGCAATCCTTGAGCTTAGCCGCGTTTTTTGGATCGAAGAGCAACGACCAGCTATCGTGTTCAGCCGACCCCAGGCGCTCGCGGACCTTGTCGACGTTGTAGCCCAGGCCTGCCTCTGTCCACAAATAGGGCACGGCGTACAGATTCCCGGGATCGTGCACGGCGAGTTTTTGCAGGACCTCGGGATCCAGGTTGACGCTGAAGTTGGCGACCGTGTCCGGAGCGATGTAGCCCGCCCAGTTATAGACATTGAGCGTCTTGTCGGACGCTCCTGCGCCAGGATGGCCGCCGCAGGCAGTCAGGGAACCCGCACCAAACAGGAGCGCCAAGAGCAGCGTTGCTCGCGGATAGTGCGCTACCACTGGATCAATCAAGCACCCCGACACACAAAGTACCTTCATGAGGCCAAATCCGAATCCTTACCAGATGCCGCCAAGAGCCACGGTGATCGCCTCCCCGTTCACGCCCCCGGCAGCATCGCTGCAGAGAAATGCGATCACCTGCGCGACTTCACGCGGCTCCAATACGCGTTTCTGCGGGTAGATCGCTGCGCGCTCTTCCCACACTTTCTCCACGGTGATGCCGCGTCGCTCGGCCTCCGTTCGCGCCGACCGCTCGGCCATGGCGGTACGTACCCAGCCGGGCAGCACGGCGTTGGATGTGACTCCGAACGGTCCGGCATCCTGGGCGACCGCCCGCGCAAGTCCGATCACCCCGTGCTTGGACGCGGTATAGGCGCTGCCGGACCTTTCCGCTTTCTCGCCGGCGGTCGAGCTGGTGAACACGAGCCGGCCGAAGCCGCGCTTACACATTCCCCCCACTGTGAGCCGCGCTAGCTCGAACGGGCCATCGAGGTTGATGCGCATGGTTTCGCGCCAGACCTCGGGATCCTGCTCCCACACCAGCCGCTCGTGAGCCGAGCCAATGCCGTGGTTCACTACAAGGAGGTCGATCGGCCCCAATCGGCGCTCGGTTTCGGCAACGGCCAGTGCGCAACCCTCGGGAGTGCCGAGGTCGGCCGCGACATACTCGAGCCCCACGGCGGACAACTCGTCCGCGCTGCGCGATACGACCATCACGCGAGCTCCAGCCGCCGAGAGCAGCAGCGCCGCCTCACGGCCGATTCCCCGGCCACCGCCCGTCACCAGCGCCACACGTTGCTGCATTTATCGGCTCCTGTATCTCATTGTCGCGGAATCGCCATCCGAGAATAAATGAACGGTCGATCAATGACAATCGGACACAACACACCGAGATTGCCCTCCTCGGGGAGGATGGTGATGGCCGAGTTAATCGGGCATAAGGGCGCGAGGTGCTCATCCAATAGAGTCCCGAAGCGACCATTTACGGGGATGCGATACGATGCCGGCGAATCCTTCGAAGCTGCTCAATCAGCGGGTTTCCTCGCTCGTGTTGCTTTTGCGCACGCTCATCGTCGCCGCCGGCGCTTGCGCTGCACCTTCGGCGGGCGCCAACGAGGCAACCGCCACCGAACCGGCCGCTGCGGGCGCCCTCGAGGAAATCGTCGTGACGGCGACCCGTCGTGAGGAAAACATCAACAGAGTACCGATCAGCGTCACGGCATTCAGCCAGGACATGCTCGACCAGAAGGGCATCAAGGATTTCGGGGACGTTGCCCGGTTCACGCCGGGAGTGGCGTTCGACGCCGGCCAGACCAACCAGATCTCGATTCGCGGTATCTCCTCGACCGGCGGCTCCGGCACGACCGGAATCTACATCGATGATGTGCCGATTCAGGTGCGCAACCTCGGATACAATGCCGATGATGCGCTGCTGAAGCTCTTTGACCTCGACCGCGTCGAGATTCTGCGCGGTCCGCAGGGAACGCTGTTCGGAGCCGGCTCCGAGGGCGGCGCGGTCCGCTATATCACGACACAGCCGAGTCTCACCAAATCCAGCGTGTACGCCAAGGCTGAGACCTCCTTCACGGAGGGTGGATCACCCAGCTACGAGGCCGGCGTGGCGGCCGGCGGTCCGGTCATCGACGGCGTCTTTGGCATGCGCGTAAGCGCCTGGTATCGGCGCGACGGCGGATGGATCGATCGCGTCGACCCGACCACGCTTGCGGTGGTGGATAAGAACGCGAATCGCGACGATACAACGGTGCTGCGGATCGCGGGACTTTGGCAACCGAACGACGCGCTGCGCATTACGCCCAGTATTTTGTATCAGAACAGCCGACGCAACGACGTGACGATCTACTGGCCGGAATATTCTGATCCGGGCAACAACCGCTACGTCAGCGCGAATCCCGAGCCGCGCCCGGAGCCCGACGAGCTCTACCTGCCCGCGCTGAACATCCAGGCGGACATTGGCTCCTCGGTCAGGTTGATTTCAACGACCGCGTATTTCCACCGCGACGAAACCAGCGGCTATGACGGCACCCTGTACAACCTTGGGTTTTATCAAACTCTGCTCCTGCCTCAAGGCTTCCCGGCGGGCGTCGCGGCTTTCCCGCTGCTGGACGGATCGGGTGTGCATCTTCCTCCCGGACTGCAGAATTACCGCTCGCCCGCTTCCGTCACCAACCAGCAGAGCAACTTGACCCAGGAGTTCCGGCTGCAGTCGGCCGATCCATCGGCTCGCCTGCAGTGGACGACGGGAGTGTTCTACTCGCTTGATCGCCAGTTCAGCCTCGAGCAAGTCCACGATCCGATGGCGGATGCGTTTTTCAACCAGCTTCTCGGGATGCCCATCGCCACATATTTCGGTACGGCCCTGAACGCGAATGGCAGTTCCTATC
>WNFI01426751.1_pt1 | contig 10062 bp, 10 predicted proteins | sample 5400471 | NCBI WGS metagenome assembly WNFI01 (sample SAMN13153348, study PRJNA577476) | soil metagenome | isolation source: 100 cm saprolite on Douglas fir-dominated hillslope | place: USA:California | collected 2013-09-17
GTGAAGAGCGAACCAACGTGCAGATAGGATGAGATCGGTCAAATTAGGACATTGGGTCAAGATGGCAGATACACTGACACTACCCTGCTGTGCGACTGGATCTCCTAGGAATGTTATGGGAGGAGGGGTTTCACCTGGACAAAGACGTAGATCGAGACAGCGTAACTTGGACCCATGCGTTTCGAAAAAAGAGTGTAAGGAAAGGAGAGGTTCAGGGCCTAGCATAATGCCCGATTGTGAAGGACTGCGGAGAGTGAAATGCGTCAGAGAGGGGAGGGAGGAGGAGGAGGATGAGAGTAGGGACATATGGGCGTGATTCGATAGTGAAATCCATATGTCAAGGGAAGCAAGCTTTGCGAATGGAAGTGAAACGGTCGTTGAATTAGACGGCGGCTGTCCGATGATCTCCGTTCCCGCTTCCAAAGTTGTATGAATGGTACAACATCGAAGTGATCGAAGATTATTGACAATCTTGGCGTTTGCGATGAGATCATCTGCTGCTGGTCCACCATAGTTCCATTCCAACGATCGAAGTCGAGTCTGATCTGATTCTGGCGATGACGACGACGACGAGGCGACGCCAAGAACAGAAAGCATCGGACTAGGGAGTTCATTCGCTCCATACGGAGCGGCATCCAAAAGAACCTCAACTCGTGGGCAACACATTAAAAGTCTCCTCACATATTCGGCAATCGTTCCCACAGGTGAAGAATGTGTGTTTAAATCGTCGTGTGATTCAAATCCGGTGGTTATTCGCGCACGATCATGGTCTATGGCGAGGAGTTTGACATGTGTGATCCACCATCCCATCCCAGTTGAATGACCTTTGGAAAGGGCCTCCTGTTGCGAACGCTCGAGCATATGGACCAGGGGACGAAGCTGACTCTGGCGCCGAACGACGAGGTGGGTATAGAGGAGGTGGAAGCTAAGTTGATTCCATGAACGACAAACGAGGGAGATGGATTTCTTGACTTGCTGTCGAGGGGGAGAAGGGGGGGGGGGTTCTTAGTGATGGAAGAACATGACAAGAAGCAACAAAGATGTTATTTACCAAAGACTTTGTAAATGCATCGAATATATCTTGTGAATGATCGTTTGCGTCATCGAAAGGATGGAGGATACCATTATTGTACCATCTAGAATCGAAAAATCGGTGCAAGGAGGTGGCATGTCCGAAGATCACCAGCCATATCTCTGGCGGAAGAAGAGAATGCGAATGGGGCAGAGATGGATAGTGAGACGCTGATGTCATGTCTTGAGAGTTACATATCCGATTTCTCGCTCGTCGAGTGCATTCCAGCTCTAGGTTGGATATGGTAGCGCTGGAACACATTCTTGGGGCCGAGGAGGGTGTAAGTGAGAGGGATAAGGTTCAATAAGTAGCGATGAGGAAAGGGGCAAGGGGTGGTGCTCAAAGTGAAGACTAAGGAAGGGATCGAGAAGGGACTCATTCGAACGAGGGGAGCAAGAGGGGTGATGGTAGACTATAAGATGGTGACGAAACAATAATTACATATGAGAGAAATATTTGGTATCTGTGGTGTCTTAAGCCGGGAGATGGAGCATTTTGAATGAGAGCAACCACTTGAAATTATGGCCCAGTTATCATTGAGCTAGGCAGCATCCGAGTAGCCGTACGAAAGGCTTGGGCCCCTCAGTGGCATGACTGAGATCACGTTGGTGCCAGGGACGATAACCAGACGGCTTGCGGAGGACTCAAAAGGAAGCAGCAGGGAGATCGTCCGGATCCGCACGCATGTGAAAAAAGAGCGGAGATTTTTAATTCCCTAGGGCAAGCTAAGGGCAAGCGTCCTTATTCCAGCCTCCTTCGGCGAACTAAGGTTCGGTAGTCATGGGTTACCGCATTCCACCCCGAGTACGACACATGATCCGGCATCCAACATTATGTGAGGTTTCACACCCCGATGGTTTTGCGTGGTTGACAGATCATGGCTTTGTGCGGATGAGCATCATGTCAGTGACGGCGCAGTCGAGGTTCCAAGTTACTGGCTATACATCTAACACTGCCGCCCTCTGATATGCCAGTTGTAGCTCACAGGGCCTATGCCCTGCACCATTTTTGGCCACCTTGGCCGTTCCCGCTAGGCGTTAGCTTTGATTCGTATCCCTTGGATATATATTGTTATGATGGGATGAAAGCTGAAAATTGCTCCCATTATTCTACATATCCCTCCATGATTATCCGGGATATCCTCTCTCATTCTCAGCCAATTTTGCGTCTCTGTGTCTCGTCTGATGCGTATGGGCCATTACAAGAACCCAAAATCTACCAAATGGAGAAACAATAACATGAATCATTTTATACAATATACTGTGCTCGCCCCTTTGCCTGTAAGAACAACCCGACAATAATCGGTCGAAATTCGCACCTAATTTAGAGGAGGATATATGAACATCTGATTACCGGCGCGTGTCCCATATGTAAGTTCTCAAGTGACCTAAATCATGGATCGGAACCCAGAAATGGACACCACACGCACAATTAGCAGTGCTCGAATAGTTCTTGTGATCAACTAGTGAGGTCACGAGCGGAGGGTCGGGATCAGCTTAAATTGTTCAAAGTGGGTAGGCTGTAAAATTAAGAACAAGAACACGGGCGGAATGAGTTCGGAGCTTGAGTGGGTGATCCCAATTCGGACCATCGGCTTTTGCGCGCGCTTCATTGGACTGCACGTTGATACAATGATACAATAAAATCGAGATACACAAGTTCGGTAGGTCACGATGGCTCGATGGATTTGATCTATTTCAACTGGATACTGCATTTCCTCTTCCAACATCGAATTCGCCCCCTACCTGAATTTTTCGAAGATGCTTTCCATTGTGACTCTTTTATAGCAAACGCACGAGCTTGGCAGAATGTGACGAACATTCCTTTTCTTGCTTCCTCGTACTTGGCAGCTTGTTATCATCCATGTGCCGTGCCCCACACATATGAACCTTTGTGGTCCCATCATTATGATCGATTCAGGTGGAGTGAAAGAAGATTGGGAGGAAAAGGAAAAAGAACCACGGCACTCAGGATTCCCACGTAGTCCCCCTACCATGGTACTAACTGAGCGGCACTCTGCTTAACTTCGCAGATCGGACGGGATGCGGTGCTTTCAGAGTCCTATGGCCGCGGATGGGGTGGATTACATGTTTAACGTTGTATAATGTCTTTTCGTAACCACGCAATAAAATTGGCCGTTACTATTCCAAGAAACTTCAATGTATGTCTGTGACATCAACTGAGTCCCAGAACATCGTGAACACCTTCCATTCCGAAAGCAGTTCGAGGGCATGTATTGGCTCATGCGGCGCTGGGTCGGGCCAGATCAAATTCAGAACGACGATATAGTCAAGGGTCCATATGTTCATCCAGGGCCGAGGTATCCATAACAGCAAAACCGCAGGTGAGGGGGTTCAGATAGGGGGAGGTGCTCTCCAATAGATTCAGGCCTGAAAGTCTGATCTGGCTTTCACTGATGTAGTTCATTGTAAAGTCGTATTTTGAATGGATGTCACCGGTATGACAGAGAGTAGTTGAAAGGGATCCACGCACATACATAGGAAAGCTTTCAGCCAAGACCATCAAAACTTTATCGTGACGGAAGAAACTAGAGCCCCCCTGGATCGCAATCAGAGCCACACAGAGGCTTCCAACTTGCAATTTGTTATGGATGAAGCCCATCCTCATGGCAAGGTCAGGACCCTAGTCGAAGAAGTAATGGGTTAGTTTTTTTTTCGAAAAAAAAATAGAGAGCATGTTGGGAGTGTTCATGGGTGAATCGGAACAGTTGCGAGGGACCTCGCATGTGTCCATCAGAGATGACCGGATAAGACTTGGGATCGTACCAGAGAGGCCTTCGGACCGTCAAGTTCACCTGTGGGACATAGCTTAATGATCGTTCTAGAGGGGACCGATCGAAGGCTGTTCACGGTCCCTAATTCGCTTGGCACAAGTCCCTCAAGAGACAAGCTTCAACTGTTAACATCCTATCATAATGAACTTGTCGGGAGCTCATAGCCACCGGAGGCAAATCTGATCCTGGCCAGGAATTTTTTTTTCCTTCCATCTCACAATCTCACAGCTCTTACGCTTCCAAACTTTTTTTTACATTCCGTCTAGTCGACTGCATCATAGTCGAGGATTTGGAATTGAGCAAGCTTTTAACACACTTAATCAATGGCTTCGTGAGTTCGATGTTTCTGGAAAAGGGCAAAATACCGTTTTGTTAGCTTGAGCCACTGATTTATGCGTCAATCGGTCGCCGATCTTGAACTGTACATAGCCAAGATACCTTACAGGATGTCGCCGAAAATGAGATCGAGTCCAACTGGGATCAAGTTGTAGACAAGTATGTTCACTATCGGCGCCGATCTAACGCTTTTGCCCCTTTTTTACTCATGGGCGCTTCCATTTCCTATTTTATAGCTTTGATAACATGGAGCTCAAGCCCGAACTTCTTCGTGGCATTTACGCTTACGGGTGAGCAATAAACCCCCATTCCTCCTCTATCCAGACCTGGACCCCAGTTTTTTTAAAAAAAAAAATGAATAATACAGTTTCGAGCGTCCGTCTGCTATTCAGCAGCGTGCTATCGTTCCCGTCGTCAAAGCCCACGATGTCATCGCGCAGGCCCAGTCTGGAACTGGCAAGACCGCGACTTTCTCCATTTCCATTCTTCAAAAGCTTGATGTGACCATCAAGGGCACTCAAGCTCTGATTTTGGCGCCAACGCGTGAACTTGCACAACAGATCCAAAAAGTCGTCGTCGCCCTTGGTGATTACATGAATGTGGAATGCCATGCGTGCATTGGAGGTACCAATGTTCGTGAGGACATTCAAAAACTTCAGGAAGGTGTCCATGTTGTTGTTGGGACCCCTGGTCGTGTCTACGATATGATCAATCGAAGGGCTCTCAGGACGGATACCATCAAGATTTTCTGTCTCGATGAAGCGGACGAAATGCTTTCGCATGGTTTTACTGAACAGATTTACGAAGTCTTTCAGCTTCTTCCTGCTGAAACGCAGGTTGTGCTCTTGTCTGCTACTATGCCTGCTGGCGTTCTCGAAGTCTCCAAGAAGTTCATGCGTGAACCGATTAGGATTCTCGTCAAGCGTGATGAACTTACTCTTGAAGGTATCAAACAGTTCTACATTGCTGTCGAGAAGGAGGAATGGAAACTGGACACACTATGTGACTTGTACGAGACCGTCACTATTACGCAGGCCGTCATCTTCTGCAATACCAGGCGGAAAGTAGATTGGCTCACCGAGAAGCTACACCAGCGTGAATTCACTGTCTCTGCAATGGTAAGCCAATCACCCCCCCCCTCCAAACGAGTTTTTGTGGAGAAAGACAAGGTGTTCTAACTCTCTGATTCTTCCTTCCTTTTTTTTCCCATAGCACGGAGACATGGAACAGAAGGCACGTGAAGTGCTAATGAAAGAGTTCCGTTCCGGATCGTCCCGCGTTCTCATTACTACCGACTTGCTCGCTCGTGGGATTGATGTTCAACAGGTGTCCCTTGTCATCAACTATGATCTTCCATCGAATCGCGAGAATTACATTCATCGTATCGGTCGTGGAGGACGATTTGGACGAAAGGGTGTGGCGATCAATTTCGTTACCACTGACGATGTCAGGATGCTCCGTGAGATCGAACAATTCTATAACACCCAAATTGATGAGATGCCTCTGAATGTCGCGTAAGTTTTGTGTTGGCTTTGATCTTTACCCTGGTTTTTTTATGATTCATCATCGCTCTTTTGCTTCTCAGCGATTTGATTTAGACTTCCATTTTGGACGAACCAGAATAATACCGCAATCAATAACATCGCAAGCCATCTTCTTCTTCTCTTCCTTCCTCTTGAAAGTAGCCCTCTTCCTACAACTCATGCTATCACCCTCAGCTCTGCCCAAAAAAAAAAAGCGTCTCCCGTCGTCATCTTCCAAACAAGTCCACCACTACTCACCGGTCATGCCTCAGAACTCCTCACTCGCCACACGCATTCAAAGCTTATTTCCACTCAACGGCATCTCCCTATTCAGCGCCGCATCTCAAGCAACGTTATCCGAACTACCGGTCGGCACTATTGGACTTAATACTGAAGATGTGTCGGTCGACGTTTTCACTATCCGCTAGCATTCATTCTCTTGATGATGGGTCTTGGAGACAACGCATTTTCTACTTCTTCTCTTTCTTTTTTACTGCTTGTTGAATGAGATGATGGCTGGCGTTTGTCAAGAATTGCTGTATCTTTCTGTATTATATGTTTTTTTTTTTTGTTCGTCTTTCAATTTTCGATTGCCCTGTTCCCGTCTTTTCTTCTCTATACCATCGTACGTATTCTCCTTGTCGTCGTCGTTTGGCACTGATGACTCCTGCGGTTTCGTTTGTTCGCGGATAACACTTGGTACCTTCTCCACTATCTGTCCGGCTATACTGATGATTGTAATGGAAAACATCCCTCATCAGAAGCGAGGATAATGACATTATAGGGTGGGATGATTTGAATCATTACAGAGATGCTTTGATTGACGCCGTAGCGCGTCACTTCAGCGGGTCGCGCCTTAGCTTCCGCTCTTTCCGCTCCGTGGGAATCCGTTTGTCGACTTCTAGACCGCCAAGGATGCTTATTCTGATTTCTATTGTCTTACCGCAGCTTCCCCCTAATAGTTATCTTTGGTAATTAGGGGCGTTATCAGAACTAGAGATCCTCGTCAACTTGGGGACGCACAATTAAAATCAGACCAATAGCTGGTTTTTTTTCGTACAGCGGCACTTCATGAAGCTGCCTCATCACATTCCGTCTTTGAACGAACACATCGCTATAAGGGACGATGGACCATGTCGATCGTGGCTTTCCGGCTATAGTCCCTCACGTCGGCGCACACAGCCTGACGCCTGATTCGAGGCTTGTTGTAGTGACCAGGAGTACTCACCTCTTAAGATTTGTGTTCTCGTGCAAGCACTGTGTATAACCAGACGTGGTATCCCTGGGCGCTATCAGGCGACAGGACGGACATCTCCTCAGGAGGACATAATGCTGAGGTGTGTTGTAGCGATCTTTTGAGTTGTTCTAGTGGAATCAACACCACCCCTGATTTCTCGTATCTCTCTAGATCAACTCAGAGCAGTACTAGCATGAATCGAAGTTCCAACTGGGGTCACAGGAAGACTCCAAAGGACGTGAGTACCGTGTTCTTGTGGCTGCAGTGAACGGCATCGACAACTTGGTCTAATTGATTGGGATCCCGATCTGTTTTTTTTCAATTCAGCTAAACCTTTCAGCTACTGTGTCGAATAGCGGTTCTAGTACCAGCGATTCAAAGAGGAAATGGATGCCTATCAGAAGTTTGTTTGTTTGTTTTTTTCCCTTTGTTTCCAAAAATCGCTGACATGGTTTTTTTGGAATTATAAAATAACTTTTTGTGTTTGAGTAGAGGGCGAACGGTCTCCACGTAATAATAATGCTGAGAATTGTACCCATCCACCCTCGGAACCACCACCACCTCGCCACCACACTGTACACGTCTTAATGAAACCTCGTCCTGTCAATGACCGGCGGCCTGATTCTGATGCTAGCTCAAGCTATGTTGTGGTATCGGCACCTTCCCTAGTTACTGAGACCGCTGTCCAATCATCGCCTCGTGAGTCTTCTTTTCGTACAGGGAAGTTTGGAATGGGTGCCTGTTATCCCTGAACTAAAGAATGTCATCAGATACGGATGTTTCGTCTTCCAGCGTTACCGAAACCAGTGCCCGCCGCCAATCTTTTGCTTCATTTGGTAAGCATCGTTTTCTTTAGTTCCACCACTCTAAAGCGAGGTTAATCCCAAAATTCAGCAGAAGCGGAGAAAAATCAACCTCGTGGGATAACCGACTCGGTGTACGGGGTGGACGTTGCTCCAGAACACAAAGCTACTCATAAATCTTCGAACCACAAGGACTCGGACACTTCGCGTAAAGCCCGGCATCAGTCTTCCAAGCCTGTACTCTCCACTCTGAACGAAGATCCGATGCAGATCTGGGAAGATGCCCAAAGGCGCTTTCAGGATCAAATCAAGCTGCGTGACACCGAGATACGAAAGCTCAAGGAAGAAAATTCTAAGCTCAAGTATGCCAAAGAGGATGCTAGGAAGAAATTGATTGAATGCCGAGTTGCTTTTTCACAATCGAGAAGAAAGTTGGAGACTTCACTTGTGGAGGAATTTAGTCGCTTGTCGTCGGAAATTGATAAGGCGCTTGCGCGTGGTGATTGAAATAAAGATAGTAGTTCGGTATGTTATCCGAGAGGCGCAGACTTAGGTCACTGCATGCGATCCCTCAATTGTCATTGTGACCTTTTATTGTAAATTTGTAATGCTGTAACATCAATATACAACGCGAGTCGAACAGCCATACATGATGCACATTCTCTGCGTCGAAGCGCGGGACGTACGATCTGTGGTGCACCAATGGGTATACACGTGCAGCCGAACGTGGGACCGTTAATTACTGGGGGTGCGAACGATTTAGAGAGAGTACATATGCAAACATCGTACGAACTTCTAATTAAATTTCATCCGGATTAATATTCCGTTGCTTGGGATTGCCCGCCCCTGATTTGAAGGGCGGCCTCAGCTCAATCCCAACTCTAACTCTCATCACTCGCCATGCGCATTATGGCACCTCTTCCAAATCCTCACCCCGATATCGAGCTTCCACCGATTCATTTGAGAATTCACCCTTTGGATCATCCAGGGGCCACTCATTTCCTAGAACAATTTGGGGCACAATGTTTCAACACCCTCACCTCTCATTGCCGTTTCATCATTGCGGCAATCTACCCAAGTCCTTCACATACTTCGTTTCCAACCATCCACTCGATCACACTTTTCGTACGACCGATGGACGGTGTCGCCTACACCACGGAAGGTGTCGTCGATCCGAAAACAAGAGAAATACACTTCTCGGCAGGGTATATTAAACGTAGCTTGCGCGAGGAAATATCTGGCGTGTTAATACACGAGCTTGTTCACGTCTGGCAACGAAATGGGGATGAATCCGCGCCCGGCGGATTTATTGAAGGTCTCGCTGATTATCTCCGCATGAAAGCCGGATTAGGTGCGAAACACTGGAAGAAATCGAAACCAGGCAAGGACCAAAAGTGGGACGCGGGGTACGAGCGGACAGCCTGGTTCTTCGAGTGGGTCGAAGAGAAGAGTGATACGGGGAAAGGGGAGGGGTGGCTACAGCGAGTTAACGCCCGGCTTGCGAAGGAGAAATGGGGTAACTGGGTTTGGGAGGAAGCAGGTGCGAAGGACGTCGATGAACTTTGGGAGGGATACACCAAGAGTTTTGGGTCTGAGGAGTTGACGACTGACGAAGGACCCCCACCTTCTGTACCTACCCATGGACCATGAATGCAGTTATTTCGAAGGTCATGGCTATTGCTCGCCGTGTAGTCGTCGTATACATTCGTCAGGGGATTATGTGCAGAATGTAATAATGTACGAGGACATTAGTTGCGCGCAAGATGCTCATATCCGAGTAATAATATGTGATTAACCAGATCGATATGTTGACATGAGAAGGCATAAACTTCCAGAAGATACGTTCGAATCAAAAGAGTACTCCGATTCCACCATGCGTTGCATTCATATGATTGTAAATGTCACTGGCCTCAAAGACCCCCATACACGCCCAGCAGATATGAGCCTTACAGGCGGCGCATGTCATATGATTGCAGCCGTCCACTTTCTGCATGTCCACACCGCAGCGAGGACATGGCCTGACGTCATTCTTTTCCTTCCACTGCATGTAGGCCCGTTCGTTCGGGTCGCTCTCCGCTCGTCGTTCGGCACAGGTGAAGCCTGGGTGAGCCTCGACAGCACATGCCGGACAAATGTGCGCCAGACAGCCTTTGCATTGAAGAATAGAACCTTCTGGCCCTGGCCGGTAGATATGTGCGCATTCGATAGTGGGGCAGAACCTGTAATCTTCTGGGTGTTCCTTGATGTAGGTTTCTGCAGCACGGTCAAGAAGCCGGTCCATTGCCGAGGAGCTGAGT